>ERZ808258.365-NODE-365-length-18991-cov-4.277619_pt1 | contig 18991 bp, 24 predicted proteins | sample MGYA00521280_ERZ808258 | MGnify/ENA primary metagenome ERZ808258 (study PRJEB31516, sample SAMN03275585) | gut metagenome | biome: mammalia-associated habitat; material: feces | host: Papio cynocephalus | place: Kenya | collected 2012-07-19 ...
TCATAATCCAATTGAATTTTTTCATTAATGTTATTTAAATAATATCCAATAACTCCATTATTCGATAATGTCATTAAAAAAGGATTACTATATATAAATTCTGGTTTATTTTCCATTTCTTCTATTTGGTCTGGTAATATTTTAACCATATCCCTAGTAGAATCACCATCATATATAAAATTATTACATGGTTTTAATAAATATCTACCTGATTGTTCAAATTGATGATCGAATTGTTCTTTGTATATTTTTAATGCCAAAGTATTAGTTTTATAATAAGAACCATATTTATCTTTCATTAAAGCAAAAGCACAAAATAATCTATCAAATATATCATCACGTTTTTTAATAAAAGTCACTTTAGTATCTTTTTCAACATCAAAAGAATTAAAATGTCTTTGTAAATCAGATTCAGTAGTATAAGAATCGACTGTAGCAAATGCATCTGCTACCCTATCTCTTAATTCATAAATAGTTAATCTATCATCTCCTCCTGTTGAAGATGATTGAGGTATAGCTATAATAGGCACTCTAGCATTATTTTGATATTTATCACTATTTCTATATACTTCAACATTTACACCTAAATATTGTTCAAAATTTCCACCCGAACCATCAGTTTCCCAATAATCAACGACTATTTCTGAATTAAATTTTGGTTTAAAAAAGTTTTCTCTATTAGTAAAACTTATTTCTAATTTTTGTTCATCTTTTAATCTATAATAACAAAATGGTTGATCTGTTGCTTTTGAATTTATAATCTTTTTTTGTAATTGTGTATAATTAGAATCTGAAGATTCTCTATAATATACTTCAAAATTAGCTAATTGATTTTCATATTCTACTTCAACTATAGTAGATTGTAATTTATCATTATCAATTACTCTTTTTTCATATGTTTTCTTTTCACATCTTCGCATTTTAACCAATATTGCTATATATTTAACTCCATGGTAATTGACTTTTTGTAATCTAAGATACGGATTTTTTATATTATTCATAGAATTATTAAAATCTCGTATATAAGAAGATGTTATGATATAATCGTCTTTATATGGTCTCAATGTAAATAATACATCATAATCCAATATAAATGATTTATCTTCTATATAAACAGTAGTTCTTTGATCTAATTTAAATTCTCTATAAGTATTGTCTGAACTTTTATCTGAATATTCTATTAACGTATCTAATGGTAATAATAAAACACAATCCATAGTAGCAGCTTCTGCCATTAATTTAGATTCTTGAAATAATGATGCATAATTGTATATACTTGTAGGCATTTCAGCTAAATTAGGAAACATTTCATTTACTACTATAGGAACTGTATTAAAAATATCTTCTGTTGTATTTGCAAATAAATCTAAAGTATATCCTAACAGACCTATATTATATCCCTCTAAAACATCTTCAGGAAAATATTTAGGTCCGATTATATTCAAAGCAAAATCTTTTATATTATACGAAGACGTATATTTTTTAGTATCAGTATATTTTGACATACCATAACCTCCTTTAAATATCTCTCCACATTAATCTATAACAGAATTTACCACCTATTGTACTCTGTACTATACAAGGAGCACCTGTTAATGTAGAACCAATACAACATTGTTCTGGACTATATGTTGCTTTTATTTTATGAATTTTAGGTTTGAATTTTGCTCTCATATTAAATTCATTTAAGTGGACTATATCCATAGGAGTTTTCATTGAATACATATATTTTATACTAATATCAGGTTTAGATAATAAAGTACCACAATCCCAAGAGAATGTACTTTCACCTGTATTTACTGGAAAAACTCCTGTTAATTTTTGCCAATATAAGATCGTTTGACCATCAGATCCACATAAGAAATAATAGCATGAACAAGCATAATCTAATATTTTTTTGCTTATATAATCATCTTTAGGTCTAAACACACCTCTATAAACTTTATTTATATAATCTACCCAAACAGTATGGAGTTTAAATATATCTAAATTAACACTATCTGTATAACGAACAGATATCTCACCTGATGTATTTGATTCATGGTCACTTCGTCCATAAACTACTCTACCACCAGTATATGTTTCACCATGATTTACTGTCTGAATAACATGATCTGAAACTTCATAGGATCTAGCTTCATTTGATAATAATACTAAAAAATCATGATTTGGATTCCCATCCCCAACTAATGATTTAAGACAACTCAAATTATTTTTCTTTAAATAAACGTATTTTGGATCAGATTTAGCATCTTCTGATAATTGCCAACCACTAGACCCGTTTTTTAATATATTACAATCTGGTCTTGTAAAGAATACATAAGCAAAAGTTTTATTTAAATGATAATCAGGTATAACACATTTATTTCTATTAAATGAATTGTGAATTTTTGATTGAATATCAGTAAAATAACCAGCACTACTCACATAATCATAAGCATCTGCTTTTTTTCTATAAGATATATCCATGTTATATCTAACTCTAGCTATTTCATCTCGTATTACTTCATCACTAACAATTGACCATCTTCCTGTATTACTTGTAGTATTTTTACTTTTAGATACTCTAGAAGATGCCGTCATTGTTCGTAATCTAGGAGATGCATTTTTAACTAAATTTTTATCCCAATTAGAAGGATTTATATGTTTAGAATCTAGATACCACTCACTTTCTCCAACATCACCAAAAGTATTTTCTAATATGGGATCAGTATCAGGTATTTCGGGTTCTTTTGGTGGTTTATATGGATCATCTTCTTGTTTTGGTGGTTTAGCTGGTGTTGGATCAACAGGCTTAGAATCTGTTTTATTTTCTAAATCTTTTATTTTCTTTAAATATTTTTCAGAACCTTTTTTTCCACAACTCCAATATGATGTTCCTTCTATTTTATACCAAGTATACTTACCAACTGTTTTTACTTGCGTTGCAACAAAAGTATTTCCTCTATACCATTTACCAACTATTCTATATGAAATGGAAGGACCTGTTCTTTTATGAAGACCAACTCCTTTTTTAGTAATACATTCCATTTTCCATCGCATAAAATTTCTCTCCTTTCTTTTTAATAATATACATTAAATACTTGTTTTTCACACTTATATATTAGATTATAAAACAATAAGTTAATAATGTCTAAAATATTAAAGAAAAGGAGAGATTATAATGACTATATTAAAAGATATTAGTGATACTCTTAAAGATGCTATAGATATAGCCAAAGAAATGAATATATCATTGAATAAACAAACATCAATAGCAAAAATGAGTTCAGATGCAACATTACAGTTTCCAGTTATTACATCAAGATCAATAAATGTTGACACAGCACAAACTGTAACTAAAGCGTTAGAACGTCAATATGCTATCTTTATTCAAATGATCATAAGTATGAATCCATATTTAGATTTAGAAAAAGATAGAAATTTACAAGGTTATATTAAGAAAAATTTACATCAAAATACAGCTAATTTAATAGATCTCAATGAAAGTGCTATGGATTTATATAGTGATATATTCGGTAACACTATGTTATTTTCATTAAACGAAGGTTGTAGTGGTCAAGTATTAGCATCAAATATAGAACAAATGTTCAATCCAGATGAATATTTAAATAATAAGATACTAAATAACATGTATGCTTCTAAAAATATAAGTTTAGAAAGTGCTATGTTACATTTAGATTATTATTATAAATCTAATCCTGAAATATTAACTGAATCTAAAACTAAGAAAAAATCTAAACAAAGAAAACAAGAAAGAAGAGTTAAAGAAATAAATAATGGAACATATTCTTCTGGTAATATAGAAGATTTATTTGATCAAATCAAAGACGGTAATCCTAAAGTAGATACTGGTGCTAAACCTAATACAAAAACTTCAGGAAGTAATCTAAAAGAAAGAGAATTAGCTGAAAAAATAGCTAAAAATGAATTTGATGAAGATATGAAATATGCTGAAAATGAAAGAGAATATAGAAAACTTCAATTAGATAAAAAGAAATTTAAATATCAAAAAATGAAAGATAGACAACAATTAAGAATGGATAAAGCTAAACATGAAATGGAAGTTGAAGATAGAAAATATCAAAGAGAAAAAGATAAACTAGATAGAGATAGACAAAAAAAAATGGATGATCATAAAATAGAAATGGATAAAGCTGCTAGAGAAGCTGATGAAAAGAAATTCAAACATGAATTAAATAAATCTAGATGGGATTATCAAAGTAAAGCTATGGTTAAATTATCAGATAATGATGTTAAGAAATGTAATGAATTAGTTCCTACAACATTATCTGTTACTTTACAAATAAAAGATGGCAGTAGTTTTGGTGGAGTATCTAACTTTGTTGTAGGTGTAAAAGGTTTAATGCATCCAGTTAATTCTGATGATATGATATCTAATTTATTATCTGGTTTTAAATCAGGAAATAAATTCTTTAATTTCTTAAGATGGACTAGTGGAGAAATAAAATTTGTTAAAGACTTAGTATTGAATATGGATAATATAAGAGAAGATGTTGTTAAAAAACATAAAAAAAATGGTTCCAGTTGGTGGAGTGCATTAAAAAGAAGAAGAAATGTTGCTGCACTTAGAAGAATAAAAGGTTCTGGTAGAATACTACCTAATGCTACTATAGTATGCTCTATGCCTGAAGTTGATGAACTTAAAGAAGCTTATGGTGTAGATTTATTAGATAGTAAAACTATAAATAAAATAATGAAAACTTATTTCTTATTAGGATTTGCAGTTGTAGATGATTCTCAAGAATTATGTCACTTTATATTTGATGGAGAAAATAAATATCAAGTAGTATCATATTCAGGTTTAGAAAAAGAAAATAATAGTAAAAATGATTTTAAAGATATATACAAATTGATAAATAGTGGTAGATTATAGGAGGTGACATTAATGTTAGTTAAAAATGAATTAATAAACATTTTATTAGAAAACTGCACTTCGCATGAAGAAAAAGCTAGATTATATTCCTTAACTGAAACTGAACAAGCAGTTATAAATGATAGAGTTATGGGAAATATATATCAATCTGCTTTAAAAAGAAAAAACATAGATTTTGATAGTATACCATATTCAAAAGGAGATATAAGTAAATTTGACGGATATGATAATATGATAGCTACAATAGATATGTTGAGACAATTATCAAAAAAATTTGGAATAAAAATGGGGGAATTAGACATAGTAGATACTGCTTTAAGTAACATTAGAGCATATCGAAAAACTTTTACTTCTGGATTTCAAATGGGAAATGAATTTTTAATAATGTATTATAATTCATTAGTATATGCTTGTGTTGAATCAACATCTTTAATATTAGCATCTTATGTATCATATGTTAAAAATGTATCTGCTACAGAATTTGTTCTTAAAAAAGGTAAAGGTATATATGGAAACGTATGCATAAATAGTTTAGATAAATTTAACAGAAGTGTTAAAAATGGAGAATTTGCTAAATTTTCTAAAAATGTATTGGATAAAAATAAACAAAACTTTACAGGTTCAGCTATAGCAATAACAACAGCAATTGCTGTTGCTGCATCAATAATACCTATATTAAGACAATTAGTATTTTATTATTATGATACTCGTATGAATGTTAGTGAATACTTAGAACATCAATCTATGTTTTTACGTATAAATAAAAATATGATTGAAAGTAAAAACATGGGAGCTCAAAAAAAGAATGATGTTATAAGAAAACAAGAAGTTTATGCTAAAAAATTAGATGGATTGTCTGATAAAATACGAGTTAATAGTAAATTAACAGATCAAAAAAGTACATCTAGTTTAAAACAAGACAATAAATCATATACATTGAAATCTGTAACAGGTAACGACGATGGTTTTATGTTCATTTAAAGTAAATAAACTAAACAATAGTATAAATAATTAAATTTTTAAATTAAGGAGGACTTAAAATGAGTAATATATACGATATATTTAATGAAAGAAAAACTGCCGTATCAATGATTTCTGAAGGATTTGATATGGATGGTTTCGAATTAGACATAATAGAAGATTTTGATTCTATTGAAGAAGGTATAGATGTGTTAACAGATATACAACGTGAAATGAAAAACGCTACTATTAAATTATGTGCTGAATCTTATGTTTCTGATTTACTAATAGAAGCTGCTATGGATGAAAACTTTGATGAAGAAGAATTAAATGATATGATTGAAGAATCATTAAAAGAAAAAGCTAGTGGTTTAGGTGAAAAAATACAAGGATTCTGGGCAAAAATAAGAGCATGGTTTTCAAAATTATTTGAAAATATAAAAGTTCAATTCTCTAATGGAGAAAAATTACGTAAACAATATGATTTAGTAGGAAAATTAAAAGCTGATAATGGTAAAGTAAAAACTTTTGATTTAATACCATTAAAAGCTGCAACAAATAAAGTTGATAAAATGATGGGTGCACTTCCTAAATTTGATCAAGCTGCAGGACCTGCATCTGGCGATAATTGGAAAGAATTTTTATTAGGAAAAGTTGGAGCTAAAGATAGATCAGAATTAAAGAAAAAAGTAATGGGTTGTTTTACTAAGAATGGTCAATTTGAAAAAAAAGAAGTAGAAATAAATAATATGTTCCATGCAGCAGTTATAGATTATGCATGTAACAAAAAAGACATAATAGATGGATTAAATCAACAACAAAAGAAAATAGATGAAGACTTTAAAGCTGCTATGGATAAAGCTAAAGATAGTAAAAAAGCAGCTGGTGATATAGAAGATAAAGAAAAAAGAAAAAGTGCTGTTGGAACTCAAAAAAATATAATGTCTGTATTAAACTTTATGGTTGATTTAAAAACAGATATGGTTAAAGCTGAAATAGCAATGGTTAAAAAATTATCTGGTGCTTGTTTATCTATATTACGTCATGCTTGTGGACATGGAGCTCAAAAAGTTGATGCTAAAGCTGAAAGAGAAGCTAAGAAAGAAGCTAAGAAAGCAGAAAAAGCTGCAGCTAAGGAAGAAAGTTTTGATTACATGTTACAATCATTAAATGAAGAATTAGAATTTGATGATTCTGATAACGATTTCAATGATTATGATAACGATGATATAGATTTTGATTTTTAATTTAATTAACATATACCAATAGGAATTCCTATTGGTATATGTTTTTTATCGTAAAAAACAATCACTTAATGTAAAAAGGAACTAATTCAACTATATATTATATTAATGAAGGAGTTGATAAAATGTATTTAAATGAAAATTTTATATTTAGTAAAAATAATCTTTATATTAATTTTGAAAAATTTGAAAAGGGCGAATGTAATTTCTGTTTAATAACAGGTTTATCTGGTTCAGGTAAATCTACTTTAGGAGAAAGTATAGCTAAAAAATATAAAGCAGAATACATTGAATTAGATATATTTGAACATTCATATATGTTTGAAAACGATGAACAATTAAAGGAAGCTGGAGAAGTATTTTATGAATATTTAACAAAACATAAAGATATATATGCTAAATTAAAAACGAAAGAAATACAAGGAAAAGAATTAGGTATTGAAATAAATAAGTTTTTAAAATATGTATTAACATATATTAGAAAAAACAAGAAAAAGAAATTTGTTGTTGAAGGAGTTCAGATATATGCTTTTGGTGATCCTAAAACTTTAAAATCTTATCCAATGATATTAGTTAGAACATCAGTATCTAAATCAATTAAACAGAGATGGCTTAGAGATAGCAATGGAAAAATACAATGGAAAGATGAATTAAAAGAATTATCTCCTTTATTAAAATGGTATATAGGAGAAGAAAAGGTTTTTAGTAAATTTAAAAAAGATTTATTAAAAGAAGGGAGAGTATTTGATGTGAATAATATAACTAATATAATAGAATCATATTCTAATATAGAATGCATGATATGTGAAGCTATTGAAAATGTTTTATTAGAATCTGAATATTTTATAATAAAAGAAATGATTACTGATTTAGAAACAGATATTAACAACACGATAGATATGTTTAAAGAAAATAGTAAAGTATATTCAGAAATGAACAGAAGCATTGAACAATTAATATATCTTAAAAAAGGAGTTAGAATTAATGATTGTGATTTAATAATAGAATCATTAAATAATGCTTTATGTGATGTTGTAACTATGAGAAATAAATATACTTCTGATTATAGATTAGATAATGTATTTATAGAAAATGCTAAATTGATAGCAAATGCAAAATTAAATAATAAAATAAATCATTTAAAATATAATATTAATGAATCATATTCATATATTGAAGAAAATGTATTATTAGAAGCTGATAATAATAGTAATAATAATCTAGATAAAATAAAAGGATTGTTTAGTTCTAAACATGACAAAATAGTAGCTAGAGATAAAAAATTTTTAGATAGTTTAAAAGATAGTAAAAAAATATCAGCTGATATGGAACTTGAAGTGCCAGATGATAATAATGTTGGATTTGATAAACTTATATCTAGATATGATAATTTTATAAAATCTATTTCTAGAAATGAAGATAGTGTTAGTAAATTTTCAGATAAAAACGGAGATTTAAAAAATGGATTAGATAATTATTTTAGAACAGGATCTGCTAGAAAAGAATCTGGAACTAAAAAAATGAGTGGGGATGCAGCTATAACTGCTGTTTCAAATATGATAGAATATTGCAAAGCATATTTAAATAATAAGAATACTATAATAGGTAAAATGGATGATATGACATCTAATAACTCAGATGTTAAAACAGAATCATATATTATATTTGAAGCAGACAACAACCAAAATGATAATAATGATAAAAATAAAAACGACGAAAGTTTATCAGATAATGTTAAAAATGATGAACAAAATAATGCTACTAATAATGAAGAAAAAAATAAACAAAATAACGAAGAAACAAAAAAAGAAGAAGATAATAATGAAAATAAAAACGATGTAAATAAAAATAAACAAATAGGAATAAATACTCTATTAACTATAATCGAACAAAGATATTTTGATTATATTGGAGTATTACGTTCATTATTTAAAAAATAATAAAAAAGAGATATAGGAAAAATCCTATATCTCTTTTTGTTTTTTAAATATACATTCTGAAGTATTTATTAAATTTTCTCCATCTTTATTTAATATAAAGACTTCTTTAGATATTCTATAATTACCACCATATGCTTTATTTAATTCACTATCACTAAATGTTATAAGTATTTCTTTATTTGGACTTAATGACTCTATGTCTATTCCTAATATAGAAGTTTGAACAACACATTCATTTTCCATCATTCTATATTTTAATTCATTTATATTATATATATTATCTTCTTTGCTTATCATATATTTAATATTTGATTTTCCTATTTGTGTAGTTTCAGGATTTATGTTATCCACGTTATTTGTTTTATTATTTACAACTACTATATTATTTCCTGATAATTGATCATTTAATAAACCAACATTGAATATTTTAGTGTTAGTTGTATTTGTAAATATATGCGATGATTTTCTATCTTTATCTGTAAATATACCAGTTAATCTACTTTTATAATTATCTTCATCTGATATATGAAGATGTGTTATTCTAACTTCATTTTTTCTCCAAGCAGAACATTTAGAACTTTTATCTATAAAATACGCAACGTCTATATCAAAAAATAATAATAATCCTTTATTAAAGAAACCTTTATGTTCGTTTACATATTTGAATGATTCTATTAAATTTCCCGTAGGGACTACCATATTTAATATAATTTTTAAATTATCTGGAACACTCATTAATAATTTTTGTATTCCAACTTTATTAAACATATATAATACTAAATCTTGTGGAGTTGCTTTTTTTATAGATAGATTTAAATTTTCTTTACATTTAATTACATCTTCTTTAAATAAATAAAAACTTCGTCCATTGGCTCTTGTATTTTGAGTAGAATTAGTTCTTTCTATTTCTTTTCTATTTTTTATAGAATATTTATCTTTCACTACAACTTCTTTGTTTGAAAAGCAAATAAATAAATCATTAAAAAATAATTCATAACGAACATAATCATCATTAGCATCATGTATCACTTTATCTACTCTAAGACGAAACTTAACGGTTTCGTTTTCTTGTGTAATTGCATTATATAATTCATCATCCATTACTACATTAATATTTATTATAGGAAAATATAAATTATCAAAATCTTTCTCTATATATAATGAAGTAACCATTCCTGGTTGTATTTCAATAGTAGAACCATCATTAAACAATACAACGAGAGTATCTACTCGATATTTAACATTCGTTCTATATTTTCTCATTTCTTCAGTAATCATTATATTACCTCCTAATATATTTCAATAAATAATTCTTGTAATAATTTTCCATATTCTTTAGCCGATTCAGTCATAGGAGTTTCTGTATCTTTAACAAATGAAAAATAATCACAGATAATAAAATCACAAAACTCTTTATATAATTCTTCTTCACTGTCGGAACATAGATAGATATCTAATTTTGTATCATCATAAAAAAATTTACCATCTTTAATTTCATAATTTAATTTAATAGGCTTTTTACATTGTAATCTAATTTCATCATTTTTTATTTCAGTTAAAACCATTTTCTCAACTCCTTTAAAAAAAATAAGATAATAGAAATTCATTCTATTATCTTATTGTAAATATTATTTAATTATTAAAGTTTCTTTATTAATTTTATTAATAATATTATTACTAATACTCCTATTATAAATCCCATATAAATAACACCTCCAAAATTAATCTTCTTTTAAGAAATATCTTATTTTTATCTTAGTAAATAATTTTATTTCATAAACACTATCATCAAAAACTTTAGTGTTTAATAATTCATTATTATTTTCCATCATACTAATAAATATAGTATTTATATCTGTATCTTTTATGTTATTTAAAATTTGAATAGTATTATCAAAATACTCATTATCATTTTTTGGAAATAATGCTATTGGTTCATCATCTCCTTTTAAAATTATTTTATCAATATCATTTAATACATCTAAATGTTCTGGGAGATTATCTATAAAATTATCTAAAAAATACTTTTCATCAATTTTTAATTGAACTCTTTCTATCCTAAAACCTTTATCTATAATATCACCTTTTTTAAATTCTTTCCATTCTGTTATTTTCATTGGCATTTACCTCCTTTTATTGAAACATTATCATTTTCAACAAGTTTTATTTCCAATTGCATATATTTATTATCATTAATATAATCATGCATATCATCTATTGATTTTTGTAAATGGAAATCGTCTACGACTATTGCTTTCATTATTTCAGATTTCCCTACTTTAAAAGCATTGTCATATTTTTTTACTACTAATAAATATCTTTTCATTTTATCACCTCTTTCAATTATATTATATATAATTGAAAGAGATATGTTTTACATTATTTATTATTTTCTTTATAGAATAAACATGCTTTACAAACATTATGTTTGTCGAATATTTTATTATGATCATATAAACCTTTACAATAACCATTATCGTCTATCATAGATTCAGGTTTAGCTCCAACATCATAAATATATTTACATTTATTAATTGCTTCTTTTCTTAATCCTACTTTATCAACCATTGTAAATATTTGTGATGTGAATATTTTATTATTTAATAACGTAAATATATCGTTAAATATATCTTCTTTACTTCTAAAATTACATCCTGTTTTATCTATAATATTTATTTCGTACCACCCATATTGTTCTATAACTTCATCATATATTTGAGTTATCTTTTTAAGATATGTTATGTTTCTTTCAAAGGCATCATTTTTTTCCTTGGATGATATACTTTTTACAGTCATATCTAAATTAGATTTCATTGCTATTACAATATCAGGTTTTGGTAAATTTAAAACATTGTATTCAAGATTATACATTTCATCTCTAAAACATTCTCTTGTTTTAGGATTAATTATATTTGCAGATTGATATAATAGACTAGATCCTGTATAACGGTCAAAAATAAACCATTCTCCATTTTCTATTCTGTCCCTAACATTAAAAGTTTCTATATAGTCATATCTATCTAAAGCATAACACATATTTATTATTTGTGGATTGATATTGTCTTGAACTCCATATATTCCTGCTAGCATTCTTTTTACAAAATATGATGAACCATAATCATATCTTGGAAAAGATATCATATTAACTTTATATCCTTTCTTTTTTAAATAATCATAAAGCATTCTGGCATTCGTTTCTTTAAAACTACCATCTAAACCTTCGAATTCTATTACCTTACCTCTACCTATCATATTAACAACCTCCTTTTTGTTTTTCAAAACTTCTACATAGAAGATTTGCTCTTAATATTGGATATTCAATAAATATTTTACGTTTACTACAATATACTCCATATGGAACACTAAATCCTGCATATATTAATTTATTTGCACACTTTCTACAATCTTTTTTACACATATTTACCCCTCCTAATTTAATATATCTTCAGTATCTAATAAAGATATTCTTCTTATATCTAATTTACCACTAATATATGATAATGTTTCTTCTATATATGGTCTAAGATTTTCTATTATCTGTTTTTTCATTTCATCTGATTCAAAATCATAGTCTGAACCGATATCATAATTTACAGTATATATTATTTCTATGAAGAATGACATATCTGATGTTATATCTAGATTATCTTGAGTTTTTATTTTAGTTACATTATTTTCATCAAAACCATAAATTTTTGTCATAAAAGGTACTTTTATTGTATTTTCGTCTTTTTCTATATTAAGAAATTCGTTTTGTTGAGATATAAAATTTTTTCCTTCATCCTTTTTATTCATATTATTAACAAACATCATGCTTTTTAACTCTATATTTTTATATTTTTTCATAAACACATTACCTCCATATTATTTTATTATTATTATTTTTAATACCTGAACTTATTTCAATAACATTCAACGGATAATCAATAAAATATTTATCATTAATATCTCTCAAATATCCAGCGTCATGTTTATTAATTAATTGATTTTTTATATATGTCTCTTCAGATATAGAAATTCTTTTTTCTTGTTCTCTAATACTAGTACATAAATAATTCAACATTATTTGATTTTGATTATATTCTTCTACTATATTTAAAAGAATATTTATATTTTCAACTTCATTATTTATTATATTATTTTTAATACCAGTATCAATTAATTTAAAAATTGTACTTATTCCTACTTTGTTTATTTTAGGAATTCCTCTATATGAATCTCCCATTATAGCTAAAATAAAAGATATAAAATTTACATCAGGCTCTAGTGTATTTTTACATTTAACTCTATGCTTTAATACATTCATCACATTATATTTATCTATTAATAAAGATTTTTCCATTTTTGGTTTTAATAAATAAAAATCTTCTTTAGTATATTGGTATTCATATATATCATTAGTTATTAGAAAATTTTTATTATCATTAGGTAATAGTTTATTTATTATATATGGTACTAATGATGGTTCAATTATACCAGACGTTATAAAATAAACATTATTTACATATGATATTATATCTTTTAACATAGGAATAATTTTATTATACATATTGCCTATTGCGACTGTATCTGTTGTTTCCTGAATAAATATATTTTTTCTATAATCTTTACTATATTCTCTATTCAAATATTCTACATTACATCCTTCTGGTCCATATATGAAAATTCTACTACATAAACCTCTTTTATCAAAATATCGTCTATAATGTGACGCTAAATTAAAAATACATGATATTAAATTTAAATTTCTTTTGGGACCATAAAAAATGTTTTCTTTATCTTCTGTAGTATATTTTATTTTTTTAAGTACAGATTCTAAATTTACAAAAATATTAACTTCTTCACCTTTTTTAAATTCTATATTTTTTAAAAGTTCGTTTATTATTACATATTTTATTTTATACATATTAAAATAAAGTTCCAAGGAATTCACCTCTCTTTAATTAAATGTTAATAGTTTAATTAAAATATATATAGAGATAGTAAATAAAATACTATCTCTATATATTCCGTTTTATTATCTATTAATTAGATTTTTAATAATATCTAAAACTTGATCATAATTTGAAACATTTATAGGATATGCTCTTGATAATAAACCATCTTCAAACATATAAATATAAATATCTTTATTTTCTGCACTAAATAAACTATTATCTCTAACTTGTTCCACTAATTTATCATAGTCTGTTGTTGCATAAACTATCATTGACATTTCTTCACCTACTGGTGAAGAAAATGTCAATTTAATAATATATATTATTTCTCCCATTATATCATCTCCTTAATAACATTTATTTGAATTTTTAAAAATGATAATATTTTTATCATAGTTTTTAAACTAACCGCCTTACCTTTAATTAATTTTTCTGTAGAACCTTTTCTAACAGAAGATTTTTCGTCTACTTCTTTAAAAGTTAATTCTAATTCTTTAATTCTCTTATTGATTGTCATTCTTATTTTTCTGTCTTTTTCTAAAATATCAAATAACTTTTTTTCTTCAGAAGACATGCTTATTATATCTTCTTCTAATTCTCTAATATCAAATTTACTCATATTATTTTCTAACATACTCTTCATCTCCTTTTATTAATGGTTCAGCACCAAAGAATTCTATTAATTTTTGCATTTCTGGTGATATATAATCATCAACTATTTCGTAACATAAAACAGAATGTTTTGTGCAATAACCACCATCCCATATTGAACCCCATTGAGGACCTTCATAATTTACTTTTGAATCCTCAACACATATTTCATATAAATTTATTTCTGCCTCTTGAGCTCTAGTGCCATATTTATGTCCTAATCCTTTCATTAATCTAACTAACAACTTACCATTTTCCATTTTGGTAACATTGTAATTGAAACATATCATGTCGTTTACTTTTAGCATTTATTAACCCTCCTTTAATAATATCTAACTATTATCTTTCTATTATTTAATTCTTCATCAGTTAAAGCGAATTTAACAATAGTAGTCAAGGTATCTTTAACTCCTAAATCTAATTTAGGTTCATCTTGTGAATTCCACACATAATCATCGATTTCATTATATAATGCTTCATTTATTATATAATCTTTATTTTTTTCATCAACTGGTTTGACACATTGTTTATCTAATTTAGGTTTAGGAATATCTATTATTATAGTATTATTATCTATTGTTGTCATAGCTTTAGTTAAATCGGAATAATATTCAAAGAATATATTTACATTATCAGATGTTGTATAATTACCTATATATACTACATAATGATTAGCTGTTTCTCTAGTATAAATCTTTTTTTGTATTTTCATTTTTAAATCATTATTGATTTCATCATTAGTAATATTTGTTAATTCTGACATCAAATCAGTTTGTGAAAATATTTTAGTAAAAGCAAAAATATTTATTACTAAAAACAAAACTAACATTATAAATACAAATAATTTATTTTTCATAACAACATCTCCTTATTCTTCTTCTATTGATGGACAATATTCATCTTCCCAATTATTTTCAGGTTCAAATTCATTATGTGTTATAGAATCTTTATATTTTTGTCTTAAATTACTATATATTTCATCATAATAAAAATGTTGATGTTTATCCTTAGTTATAAAATTTAAACGTTCTATATTATCATTTTCTATATGTTCGATTAATTCTTCTTTAGTAACGAATTCAGAATAATCGCTCATATCTTTATTAAGATCTGGATTATATTTTGGATGCCAATATGGACTTCTCCCAGCTTCTTCTGTTGTAACTTCTATAGATGAATCAAAATCTTTTTCCACTTCTATTACTTTAATGTCATCATATCCTACTGTTAAATTTTGGAATTTATTGTCAAATCTATCAAATGCTTCTTTTAATGTTTCTTCTGCAGGAGTTTTAGCATCAAGATTATTTATATATGTTGCTACATATTGATAATCTGTTATTTCTTGTTGATCCATTTTACATTCTCCCACATTTCTATTTAATATACCCATTTCAAATGCTATTTCACCAACCCATTTTTGGAATATATTACAGTATTTACTATTTCCTATTAACATGAATTCATATACTGCTTTTTCATGAATGAATCTATGTGGTATTAATTTACCATTTTCATTAATATCTTGTGATTTTTTTAATTCTTTATCTAAATTTCTATATTTAAATTTTGCAGTATTATTACTTATTTCTAAACATCTAATAACATCAGTATATCTAAACCACATACCATCTTCATCACCAAATACATCCATACATCCTAATAATTCATGATCAAAAACTTTTATTAACATAATTTTACCTCCAATAATTTTATTATTTTGAATATAATATTGAGTGCTACATTAAGTGATTTAATTATTATCATAAAGATATAATATGTCAACTGCCCTTATCAATAGCAACTGCTTTCGCAACCGTACTCTGGGAGACACAGTTCATACCCTTGTTTCCAAGACCATGTTCTATAGACAAACATATTATAAGAATATGTCAACTGCCCTTATCAATAGCAACTGCTTTCGCAACCGTACTCTGGGAGACACAGTTCATACCCTTGTTTCCAAGACCATGTTCTATAGACAAACATATTATAAGAATATCTAATATATTAAATCACTTAACGCAACACTCAATAATATATTATATTCAATTATATAATATATAAATGAACTATATATGTTTTACATTAAGCATATATTAATCTATTTATTAAACCAACATATTCATTTTTTACTTCATTTACTATTTTTTTTCCATACTCTTTTTCAAATTCTTTTAAATTATATTCAAATAATTCTTCATTCATTCCTGAAGATATAGTTCCTATCATTATATGAGCTAATTCATCTTTTTTATTTTTAAATCTATTTCCCATAATATTTTCCTCCATTACATATTATAAAAACTATTATTAATTTTATCTATTAAATTGTTATCTATTAATTTTTTATTTATAAAGCTATAATTACCGTATAAAACTTCTCTAAGCTCTACTGGATAGAATTCATAAGCTTTAGAATAAACATCAGCATGATTTTTACTTTCACAATCCCAGTAATTTCTAGCACCATGAATATGTCCATGAATGTTTATTTCACCATTTCTTAATCTAATTGGAATATGAGTAAAATAGACATTATCTATCTTTATCATTTCTTTACTTATGGAAAACCCCATTTCATTAATATAGAAGTTTAATGGTTTATAATCATTATTACCTTTTATAAATATTTTCTTACCAGGTAAATTTTTTATTTGATTTATTTGTTTTTTAACTAATAACGGATTATCTTCGCCAAAATAAGATAAATCTCCTAAGAATACAAAGACATCATTATCAGTAATCGTAGATTTGTAATTTCTTAATATAGCATCATTTTTCTTTGTATTATATCTAAAAGGCTTTCCATTTTTAGCCTCTTTAGAAAAATGCCAGTCTGAACCAAAATACACTGTCATAATTATTCCCCCTTTATTAATTTTTGTTCATCGTTTATTACGGTACATTCTCCTTCTATAGAATCATTTTTCCTTTTCTCAAAAACCCAGTTTTCTATCATAATACATATATCTTCCATAGTCATTTTATTTAATACATCAAACATTCTTTCTCTTAATTCATCATCTGGATACATGATAATCCTCCTAATCATATTTTGGTATTTGTACTACTTCATATCCATCTTCATCTATATAATATGAAGCACATTCTTCACAATCTTCATATGATTTTATATCTGGATCTACTCGACTCATATTTTTTACTATAGCCTGTTTCATATTCTCAGTAGAACCATATCCTTCATTTATAAGAACATTAGTTAGAGTTTCACATTCTTCTTCAGTTAAACTAATACCTTTACCTACAAAATCAGTAGCTGTATTTACTTGTCTAATATCCATTGTAATAGGATTATCATTCCAAATTACTCTCATTAATTTTTTCTTATAATCTCCATTGTATTCTTTTAAAGTTGCTATATCTTCAACAACTTCACATTTTATTTCTTTTTTACTCATAATTATTCTCCTTTCAACTATTTAATATACTGTTATAGGAACATAAAAGTTCATTAGCTATAATGCTAATGAACATACCTTCCCTTCCATATTTTAATTTATATTTAACAACTCCTTGTTCGGACTCCATTTTTATATTTCGTCCTCACTCAATATCTCCTTACGGAGTTGTTCGTAGTTATATAAATTTATATTCTGAAAAATTATTTTGGTTGATACATTTAAATAAGGAATTATATACTCATTTTTAAATACAAAAAATAAAAGATATATGGAGATAAAATTATCTCCATATATCTTTTATAAACTATCTTCTATATCTTTGATTATTACCATTTAATCTACTATTATTTTTTTGTAATACTCGTGTCATTTTATTTGTATTAGCGTTTGTATTACTCTTATATACTGAAACTATAGCAATAAAATCATAATTTCCATTAAGTTTTATTTCATCAATGGAAACGGCATAACCTTTTGATGGATTCATCATTTCACTAACAATTGCTGCGAAATTAACTCTATATATAATAGCATCTTCACGATCTATCAATGTTGCTCGTACACCATTTAATCTTATTCTTTTAAGTTTTGCCATTAATTCATCATTTAATTGATCACTATTGTTTCCACCAAATCCTGGTATTGGAATATTACCTTTTTTGTTGTAATTATTTCCTGTATTTTTCTTATTACTTTTGAATGGGATTGCTAGGTTAGCTTCGATTTCTCCGTCTTGATTTTTACTATATGACATACCTATGTCTCCATTACATTTTAAAAAGCTTTGTAAAAATCTTGTCATATGACTTCCATTGATTTTGGCTATACTTCCAAAATAACATTCAGCCATATATGAATGTTCTCCTACACCAACAATATTACTGTTATTTATTTTTTCATTACTCATATATATTTACCTCCTAAATAATAATTATTT
>ERZ808258.370-NODE-370-length-18850-cov-3.279862_pt1 | contig 18850 bp, 22 predicted proteins | sample MGYA00521280_ERZ808258 | MGnify/ENA primary metagenome ERZ808258 (study PRJEB31516, sample SAMN03275585) | gut metagenome | biome: mammalia-associated habitat; material: feces | host: Papio cynocephalus | place: Kenya | collected 2012-07-19 ...
TACTAACGGCACCATTTCTGTTAATACAAATGGTACTGCTGCGGAAGTTGCTGTTGCTGGACTTGGCTCTGCGGCTTATACTGCTTCTACTGCTTATACTCCAGCCGCACACGCGACCAATAAATCTAATCCTCATAATGTTACTGCGTCTCAAGTCGGCGCGATTCCTACGTCTCAAAAAGGCGCGAAAAACGGTGTTGCAGAGCTAGACGCCAATGGTTTTGTTCCTTCTTCTCAATTACCTTCTTATGTTGACGATGTTTTAGAATATACTGCTAAGGCCAATTTCCCAAAGACTGGTGAAACCGGGAAGATTTATGTTGATAAGACAACAAATCTAACTTGGCGCTGGGGCGGAACCGCTTACGTTGAAATTAGTCCTTCTCTTGCGATTGGTATGACTTCTTCTACCGCTTTTCGTGGAGATTATGGTAATACAGCATATACTCATGCGGTAACTAATAAGGGTAAGGCTTTTACTTCTGGGTTATATAAAATAACGACTAACGCTGAAGGTCATGTAACTGCGGCAACAGCAGTCACTAAATCAGATATAGTTGGTTTAGGCATTCCTTCTACAAATACCACTTATGAAGTAATGGGTGCTGCGACTGCTAGCGCGGCAGGAACAAAAGGCTTAGTACCTGCGCCAGCAGCAGGTAAGCAAGCTTCTTTCCTTCGTGGAGATGGTACTTGGGCAGTTCCTACAGACCATACCTATAGCGATATGACGGGTGCAAGTGCATCTGCGGCTGGTACTCATGGTCTAGTTCCTGCACCTGCGGCGGGAAAGAATACTTCTTTCTTGCGTGGCGACGGAACGTGGGTTGTACCAACAAATACAACTTATACAGCAGGAGCTGGCCTAGCTCTTTCTTCTAATAAGTTTAGCCACTCTAATTCTGTAACTGCAAAAACTGCTTATGGCTCTGCTGCAACAACAGCTAGTGCAAATGGCGGTTCGATTGTTGTTACTGATATAAAATATGATGCGCAAGGCCATATTACAGGTTCTACTGATAGAACAATTAAGTTATCTCAGACAACTTATACCTTAGCCGGACTAATGGGCTCAACCGCGAAAGGCTCTGCAACTCAGCCAGTTTACTGGAACGGTACTGCTTGGACGAATACAACCTATACTCTTGGAAAATCAGTTCCTTCTAATGCAAAGTTTACGGATACGGTTTATAGCTTGCCTACTGCTAGCTCAACTCTTGGCGGCGTTAAGACAACTTCAACTGTAACTTCTGCTTCTGGTTATACCGCGTGTCCTATTATTGATGGCGTTGTTTATTATAAGGATACGAATAATACGTATACTCTTGCTGGATTAATGGGAAGTACAGCGAAGGGTAACGCTACGACTCCTGTTTATTGGGATGGGACGAACTTTAAGACGATTACGTCTTACAGCGGAGAAGCTAATACAGCTAAATATCCTCACAATATGGTATTAGCTTCCAGTGGAACTAAAACTTCTGGTTATTGGAATCCTTTTACTTGGACAACAACTATTTCATGGACAGGTTTTTCTGGTATTTTTGGCTTGGTAGATTGTGAAAGTCGTTCCGTGGTAGGTATTTTTAGTGTGTATTTAAGAAACAATAACAATTTTCAGGGCAGTGGAGAAGTAAGGTGGCTTTCTAGTTCTGGAAGTAGTGTTCCAACAATAAGCCTTACAAAGGTTGAAACTGCTAATACAAGCATTGTTTTTCGGTTATATATAGACGTAACAGGGACCTATAGGGGTTATCATTTATCGAGATTATTATGGGGAGATAATGGCGCAACCATAACGACAAGCACAGGTATTGTAACTTCAAAGACAGGAACGGCACTTAGCAGTTCTAACGGCCCCAATCAACTTACTATTAACGGTAAAACCTACAACGGTTCGGCCGCAGTTGACGCGGGAACTATTGGGATTGCTTATGGTGGTACCGGCGCGACAAGCGGTAAGGCAGCAATTCATAATATTATTCGTAGGACAAAAGCCACTTCCAAGGATTTAAATGATTGCATTGAATTGGGTACTTACATTTATGGCGGCGAAAGCGAAGCACATGCTCCATATACGAATGCTTATGGTACTATAATTAATATTACTTCTGATGGCACCGAATGGAATAAAACTAATAACTGGCTTTGGCAAATTAATCTCACCACTGGTAAAAATGGTAACGATATTTTTTTCCGAAAAGCAGTAAATAACGATACTTTGGGCAATTGGCGAAAGATAGTTGATTCTATTAATTATACAGATTACACTGTTAAAAAAGACGGTACTGGCGCAACTGGCACTTGGGCAATTGATATTTCTAAAAATGCGGCTACTGCAACAAAACTCGCGACTGCCCGCACAATTAAAATCGGCAACCAGTCTTTAACTTTTGACGGCACAAAAGACATTACCTTTACAACTGCCGCAATGGGCATTACAACAACTTCGGCAACAATTCATCGTTATAGTGCATAAGGAGGGTAGGTTCTATGTCTTTATATTTAGGTTCAACCAAATATGCTGGCTCGGCCTTTATTGATACAAAAACAACTAACGCTACAGCTTCTGCGAATAAATGGACGACAGCAACGTCTTCTACTACTCCATCCAATTCTGTTTGTGCTGCATACCAAAGGGTGGCTGTAAGTGGAATCAATGCAAATTCAAAAATTATTGCTGGATTGGCAGAAAATTGTACTGTCGCACAACGCCAAGCCGGTGCGAATGCGGAACTTTTTGTCTATTCCGTCAGTACTAATTCCATAGTACTTTGCTGTACTGATTCTTCGTATATTCCTTCAATAGATATTCCAATTTCAATCTGGGTCATTTCAACTGGGGTTTAAGGAGGCATAAAATGGCAAATAATATTGTTAATATGTTTCCTACTAGAAAAGGTTATGATACTTCTAGCGCAACAGTTACGGCAAATAAACTTTGGAAAGACGAAATCGCTTTTGGACCGAATGGAAAAATCACTGGTACGTTAAGTGCCGCGCAGGTATATTTTATTGATGGAACAATGCCATCTTCAGAATTGGGACAAGATGGTGATATTGCTTATATGGTTTATACGGAGGGTTAAGATAGATGTTAAGACTTGAATATATTTTAACCTCTGGTGCGCAGTATTTTGACAGTGGGTATGTACCCACTGTCAATACTGTTGTAGAAGTAGAATGTTGCGAAGACCCTGCGGGCGCAGCATCATCGACATACTGTCTTTTTGGTACTGGCACTTCTAATTCAGATACAGACGGAACAAATTTTAGTTTTTTTAACAACGTAAGCGGTTCTACAAAAGTTCGCGTTTATGGGAATTATTATACGATTCCAGCGGCTACTTTATCTCCCTATCGTAGAGTTAAATTGCAGGTAGACAAGCTAGGCGCACGCGAAATCTATTATGTTCAAGAAGGAACCCCTTACCAATATACTTCAAAGACAATTCCTTTGATTGGATTTGAGCCTCCTGCATCACCTAGCACGATTTCAAAAAGTTTATTTTTTGGCGCGCAGAATTATAATGGCTCCCCTAATTCTTATACTACTAGTCGTTTTTATAACATAACCATTTTAGAGAAAGATAACGCTGGCCAAGCGGCTATAAAAAAGAAGTATATTCCCGTACTTCGCGGAACAGTTGCTGGTTTTTATGAAGAGATTAGTGGGACTTTTATTCCTTCGACATCATCTACTCCGTTTAAAGCTGGCCCAATTCTTTATCCTTATGGTACTAAACAAAGTGATAGCGCAGATACCGTTCATACTTTAACTAACTTAATTTCAGACCCGTATTTTACTAATTCGGGTTGGAAGGCACATGCTAATCTTACTTATTCTACAGTAAAATCTGGCGGAACAAATCCAACAGGCCTTTTTAAAAGCGACGAAGATACTGGTTCAAAACTCGGGCAAGTAGTTGCAACTGCAACCATGGAAGCGCAACTTAGAACCACAACTAATATATCCAGAACCTCAGGGCACAAATATTTTTTCTCTTTTTATAAATATCAAAAAGATTATCTTTGTCAAGTTAATGCTCATATGACTGTAAGTAATTCTTATTTTGGCAATGATATTGGTTCGTCTATTACGGAAAGAAGTCCTGTCGCGCGAATTGGAGAATGGGTACGATATAGCGGAATAAATACAGTAACTAGTACAACCACTGCACCTTTTCATATTGGTCTTTATGGATATACCAATTCTCCTACAGAATCTGGTACGATGATAACAGGAAGAACTGCATGGTATACTGGTGCGATGTTAGTTGATTTAACCGCCACCTTCGGAGCGGGTAATGAACCAACAAATAAATGGTGCGAAGCGAATCTTCCCTTTTTTGAAACTAGCTTCACTTATGAAAATTGGGTACCAAAATTTAAAGCAACGTACAATAATGTTTCAAAATGGTACCCAATTTATAGAGTCTATAAAAAAATGAACAGCAATTGGGTATTATGGGCGAAAGCAAGTGAAGAAGCTCCAACTCGAGGGGAAGTAACTAATCTTCGTCAGCAACTTATGCTAAATGCCAGTCAGAAAGAAATGGTTGTCGCCCCAAATAACTATAACTTTAATATGGGTAAACAAGAGCAACTAATCTCTACTGGCGGTATTTTAAAAAAAGATGATGATGGAGACTGTGCGTTTTATTTTAAAGGACTCGGCGCGATTAAAGGCTCTGGAGCAGACTTGGATGGTACTGATTTCATTATACATTGGAAAGAAAAGCCAGAGAATACCGCAAACAATTTTGTTTATACTTCAGTTTATCCAACATCATACAATAATACTGGCGGATATGGGGCTGGTGGCTTAATGCTTGGATATACTTCTTCAAGCAGACCGCTGATTTACGCTTCAAGTTTTACCAAATATAACTATAACATTTTAAATGGCGTACAAATGGCTGCAACTCGAATAGCTAATGTTTGGCATGACATGACTTTTGTTCGCCGTGGCGGAAAATATTACGTTTATCAGAATAGCAAATTAGCATATTGGGGTCCTTTTACTCGTGAGCTAGGCTATCAATCTTTTCTACCAAGCGCCATTGGACGTTGGACAGATAGTAATACGAGTGGTGGGTCTTATTATGTTGGTTATATAAAAGATTTTTATATTAAACGAAAAAATTGCGACTTGCTTTTTCCATACCCAGATGACAGCTTAACAAATAGGGCGAATCTACTTCTTGCCGCACCAGTTTGGGGAACCTATTTAACCCAGACCAACGACCCTGTTGCCATTACAAATACTATGACCGAGTATACAAGTGGAACTGGAGAAAAAATTTTTAGTTGCAATGCGGCGGGAACTTCATTTATAGTTACCCATACTGACATTGGGAATTTCTCAACAGGTGACTTTAGTATTATTTGGGAAGAGTATATTAATTCTGCGGAATCCAATTATACGGCTGGACTGGTTTTGGGTAATTCTTCTGGCTATACCGCTTTAATTAGTTGCAAATATAGCGGTGCAACACTTCTTTTTTATGCATCTTCAGATGGCTCAAGTTGGAATAAAGTTAATGGCACCTCAATGGGAGACAAAATTCTTGATAAATGGGTAAAACGCGCAGTAATTCGGAAAGGGACAAATATTTATTGCTTCCAGAATGACGTTCTTTATTCTATTATTCCAAATGTTGATACCATAAAAATTGGCAATAATAGTATAATGTTCGGTGGCACTGGCTGGGACTATCCTGCGAATCGTCTTTTTAGAAATATTCAAATTTATAAAGATTCTAGCCCATTAAAAGGAGTTACATTACCCGCGCAACCTTCAATAACTACTTCTTATAATAGTACTTCAGACTTATTAATTAATCTCCCCTTAGAAAGTTGCCGAGATGAAGGCCCGAATCACTTTGAGATTACGAATAACTACGTTACTTTTACAACGGATAAAACCTTTAATGGCGCGCCCACAGCATATTTCCCCGGAACGAATAGTTCTTGTCTAACTTTTAGTAATGTTATTAACGGTGAATTTGGCGCGAATGACTTTACCATTGAGTGGTGGGAATGCCCAGTTGATTACTGTAATAACAGATTTTCTAGTATGGGTACAGTAAATAACTATGGTGGCCTGTTATTAGGGCACCAAGGAACACAGCTATATGCTGGGGCTACAAAAAATAGTTGGTCTATTATAAATGGCGCAACGGCTTTTGATGTAACATATAATACTTGGACTCATTGGGCAGTAACAAGGAAAAGCGGGGTTATAAAAACTTATAAAAACGGCCAGCTGTTCTACACTAGTGCAACAAATACTTCCGCTATTTATTTTGATTTATTCTCTTCAAATTGCGCAATTGGTCGTTATGATAGTTATATGTTTAAAGGTTATATGTCTAATTTTAAAATTTATCGTGGTTGTAAATATGATGGCAACTTCACTGTGACTGCGCCATCAGAGAACAGCTAAGGAGGAAAGGTAGATGGCTTTTAAGGATACAGACGTTTCTAAGCTGAATATCTATACTTTACCCCAAACCGTTTTTGAAACTATGGTTAATGGTAATACAGTAGATAAAGATAGCCTTTATCTAACAGAAGATGCTTCTGCTGGAGCTGGTGAACTTATCTATCCATACGTTATCGATACAACGGCTTATTTTGGGACTATGCAAAAAGTAACCGTTTCGGTTTCCGGAACGACTATGATGTTTGTATAATGGAGGTATTATATTATGGCAGATATTACTCAGATGAACATAAGTGATGTTACTTATACAATTAATGCGCCAAAAGCGCAGACGGTTAATACAACAATTGATTCGTCTACAACAACTAAACTTCCAGTTGTCTTTTCGGCAGCTACTACAGCAGGTTATAATGCTTATAAGATGAATACCTCTGTAACAGTGCAGCCCTCTACTGGCGTTCTATTTGGTGCAGCTTGGAACGACTATGCAGAATATCGTCAATTAGAGGGATTGGCGGCTAAGCCCGGCGAAGTTGTTTGTGAAACTGGACACGATACTGTTGAACGTAGTGTGGGTAAGCTTGGCCCCGCCCCAGCAGTCGTTTCTAATACCTATGGTTTTATTATCGGAGAAGAAGAGAATAGTGTTCCAGTTGCGGTAGCAGGAAAGGTTCTTGTTTACGTTGAAGGTAGTAGAGAAAAGTATAAGGTTGGCGATGTATTCTGCGCGGGCGCAGATGGAAAAGCTTGCCTTATGACAAAAGAGGAAATCAAAATGTATCCAGATAGAATCCTTGGATATTATGTCGGTACTCCTGATTATGAGTATTTCAATGATATTCCCGTTGATGGACGTATTTGGATTAGAATTAAATAAATAAAAAAAAGGACGAGATTAATTCTCGTCCTTCTTTTTTTCTTCTTCTATTAGAAGCTGTTGTGCCTTCTCAGAAAGCTCTTCAACTGTTCCATTGTTTTCTATATAAATATCATATTCGAAATTTTCTACGTTTTTATCTGCGTGATTAGAAGTTACCTGCGGCATTGTATCGCGTTTAATGAAAATCGTTTTTGCACCAAGAAAATCTCTTAATCGTTTAATTTCTTCTGGCTCTCTACAATGAATAAAAAAGATCAAATCCGCGCCAAGACTATTTTCTTTATAGTGCTCAATTGTTTTGAGAATTTCTTTAAAAGGAACGTCATTCCATCTACTGAGCAAGTCTTTTAAATCGGAGAGAAAACGTCGATTTTTTTCGTCTTTTTCTCCTGTCCAACCGCAAAGTGTAGCAATTCGCTTTACAAAATCAACTGTTGAAATATTAAGAATTACCTTGTTTCCTGCATGGTTTTGACAAAAATAAACAAACGTATCTTTTCCTGCGCCAGCGCGCCCATTAATTATATAATATTTAATCACCTTAACCTAACCTCGCGCTAACAGCCAATTCATCAACAATTTCATTATATTTATTTCCACTATGACCTTGTACTTTTATAAATTCGCAAAAAGGAATTCGCTTATATTCTTTGAGAAGGTCTTCCCAAAGTTCTTTATTAGCCACTGGTTTTTTTGAAGAGTTAATCCAACCATTTCTTTCCCAATTGCGCCACCAGTTTTGATTAATACAATTTACGACATAAGCGGAATCAGAATAAATAGTAAGTCCTTCTTTACCTTCTAGAATAAAAGGATAATCTGAAGTGATATATTGAAGAGCTTTCATGGCAGCAGTAATTTCCATTTGTTGATTCGTTGCTTTATTTTTAAAACCAGTATCATAATGAAAATACGAGTCTGAGCCTTGGTCTTTTACAATGTAAGCCCATCCACCAATAGAGTTTTGAGTGCCATTTTTGCTGGCTGCGCCATCGCAATAAACTTCAATCATTTATAGTATGTCTCCCACAATACTTTTAATTCTTCATCGGTAGCTTTTGCGTTTTCTTTTAATTTGTTAAAAAACCAAGTAGAAGAAATTTTTGCATATTCTTCCCAAATAAAACCTTTATCTTCTTTTCTAGAATTAATATGACAATGACGTTTTAGGACTTTATAATGTCGCCAAAGCTTCAATCTAATCTTTTCTAGAAAACCAACATTTCTAATACAAAAATCATAAGAATCATTCATAATGCTTCGATAAAGATTAAAAAGGCCAAAGAAAAGCTGGTTATGAAAGTCTTTTGGAGCATATCTATCGGTAAAACAAAAATACTTTTTATCGGGATTCTCTCGTTTAATCTGTTGAAAAAGATAAACTGCGTGGGTACAAATTTCATCGAGTCGAGTATACTTATTGAATTCTGGCATCCTTCTTCACTCCTTTTATATATATTATATATTAATTTAATTTAAAGAGCAAGTTTTGCTTTAAAATAAAAAATATGATATTCGCGCGGGCGCGATATATAAAAAAGGAAGGAGTTTAAAATAGGTAAAAATTTGATTCTTTTTTATTAGTTTGATATACTTTAAATAAAGTAAAGGCGCGATGGCTACAGCAATTTATAGTCGGTTATTTTTATGCGTCTTGCTTTCTCAAACAAGCAAAAAAGGAGAAAGAAAATGAATAAATTTGTTGAAAGCTGTGTTGAAAAATCTCAGGAAAAGCTTACTGAAAATGGAGCTTTTTCGTATAATACTACTTCTAATAAACTTCTGGATTTTTTTTCTGTGGCTGGTGCGCTTCGTCCCCGTACAGAAGAAGATATTATTAAAAAGTTTGAATTAGCTTATCTTGCAAATCGCGATATTGCCCTTCGTATGCTTTTTTATACTGGCGATGTTCGCGGTGGATTAGGTGAGAGGAGAACCTTTAGAGTTCTTCTTAATTGGCTGGGTCGCCGCCATCCACAAGATGTAATTGATAATTTAGAAAATATTCCCTTTTATAATCGTTATGATTCTTTGTTTAGTCTTATTGGTACCCGCGCGGAAAATGCGATGTGGGCTTTTATACGTAAAACATTAAATGAAGATTTAATCGCAACTAAAAAAAGAGAAAGCTGTTCTCTTCTTGCGAAATGGATGCCCTCTATTAATACTTCTTCGAAAAAGACTCGTAAATTAGCCGAAAGAGCTTGGGTAAGAATTGGATGTAAGAATAGAAAAGCATATCGGACTTTGCTTTCTTTTCTTAGAAGCTATATTGATGTTGTAGAGCGTAGGATGAGTCTTGGTGAGTGGGAAAAGATTCAGTATGAAAAAGTCCCGGCTTATGCAATGAAACGCTATTCTGAAGCTTTCTTTAATCATGATGAAGAACGTTTTGAGAACTATCTTGAAGCTGTAAAAAATAATAAAAAAGAGATCAAGGCTGGCGTCCTTTATCCTTATGATTTGGTTCATCAGGTTTTTTCGCGTACTAATAATGAAGTAACTGAACTTCAATGGAAAGCTCTTCCAAATTATATCGAAGAGGGTCAGAATATTCTTGTTATGGCTGATGTAAGTGGCTCTATGACTGGCCGTCCGATGGAAACTTCAATTGGCCTTGCTACTTACTTTGCGCAGCATAACACTGGCGATTTTCATAATTGCTATATGACTTTTACTGATGAACCACATTTTATTAAACTCGAAGATAGCTGGCCTCTTGAGCAATGTGTTAATTATATTCGAAAAACTGGTATTGGATATTCGACGAATCTCGAAGCTGCTTTTAATTATGTTCTTCAGACGCTTCTTCGTCGAAATGTTCCTCAGCAGGACGCGCCAAAAGCACTCGTAGTAGTTTCTGATATGGAGATTGACCCTTATTTTAAATATGACGATAAGCTTGATTTTATAGAAACTTGGCGAAAGGAGTTTAATAACGCAGGTTATGATTTTCCTAAACTTGTGTTATGGAATGTTGAGTCGCGACAGGATACTTATCTGACAAAGGCCAATGATGTTCTTCTATTTAGCGGTCAGTCTGCTTCGACTTTTAAAAATCTTTGTAAATGTTTCAATATGACGGCTTGGCAAGCTATGATTGAAACTTTATATGGTACTGACCGTTATGAAAGAGTTATTGTATAACAGTTCTTTTTATTTGACTTTTTGTTAAAAATATAATATAATAAGTACATAAAGAAAGGGGAGATGAAGAGTGGCTAAAGCAGTTGGCCAAGAAACAATCATTAAGATAAATGATCTTTATCTTGAAATTGGAACATATGCGGGTGTATCGCGTGCGCTTGGTGGTTCTCCGTCTCCTACAACCGTTAAAAAGTATATTATCCCAGGATATAGAAAAGAAATACGCGTTTTAACCGATAAAAAGGTCATTCCAGAATTAGATTTGAAAATGTTTGATGGATGCTGGGATAACCTTATTCAAATTCGAGAAGATGAAAAAGCTTTAATTGAAGAAGTTCGAAAGGAAGTCGTCTTTTGAAAAATATCTTTCATGTTCAGGAGAATGACGGTGTTTATTGGGTGCATTACTCGACTTTGGAAGGGTTTCCTTTTGAAAAGCCTTGCGGGTCTTATAATGTATTGAAGGCGCGCCTTCTAAATCTTTCTTATGGAGATTTTCTTCTTCTTGCACGAAACAACTATAATGCGACTCTTAAAGGCCGTGATGGCGGATATATTGTAGAATTCTTTCAGAATGTTGAAGATGCGAAGCGGTTTGCTTCTCTTCTTAATGGTAGATTAAACAAAGTAATTGAATATTGTAATCTTGGAAAGGAATAAAACATGCGGAATTTTAATAGCAATGGCAAGATTGAATATATTGTAAATGAAGAAAAGCGAACTGTGGTTGCGGTAGCCAGAGGCTTCCAAAAGGAGCTGCGTCGACTATATTCTAAATATGGAATGGGTAATTCATATGAATGGAACGGCGTGCTATCTCCTATTTGTCGAAAAATTGAGCGACTTCCGGACGTTTATCGTAGTGTGGTAAAGTGTGACCTACGAGACGAATTTGATGTAGAAGTTGGCAAGAAGAAGGCTAAGGAAAGACTTCTTCTAAAGATTAATCTTGCGCGGGAAAACTATCTTTTTGATATTTATCGTGAGGGTCTAGAACGGCTTGCAACAGTTAGCGATAAACTTACGAATACTACTGATAAAAATAATATTGCTCTAATGGCTAAGGATGCGAAGAAAGAGAAGGGAGAATAAAACATATGGAAATTCTTGCGAAGATGGATACGATTAACGCCGCGGCTTTCCGCGCGAATATTTACGACATTATCACGAAGGCTCTTGAAGAAAACGGGATGGCCACTGAACCAATTAAGGGTGGTCGCCTTATCGACCTCGGTAATAGTTATTATGGTAAGATTGCGGTAAGCATTTGTGATCCCGCCAAGATTGAATCTTGGCGCGAAGAGTATTCTGAACAGCTTCAGAAGAAGGCAGAACGGGCGCAGGCTCATGCAGATAAGGAAGCAGAAAAAGCTCGTAAGGCAGCAGAAAAGGCCGCAAAGAAGATGGGTGAAGTTATTCCAGTCGATTTCGGTCTGTAACAATTTAATATATAGAGCAATAAGTTTCGGCTTATTGCTTTTTTTATATACTTTTTTACTACTCCTACTTTTTCTAGAGGAGGGATAGTATGAAAGATTACATAGGTAGATATGTAAAAAAGTTTGAATCTGGTAATAAAGGAAGTTTATGCTTAGTTCAAAGTGGTTATGACTATGGGTTAAGTTGTGGGTCTTATCAATTAACACTTTCTAATGGTAATTGCATAGCTTTCTTAAAACATTATTTTCCTTCCCTTTCTTCCAATTTATATTATAATACTAATATACAAAAGGTGAAGTCCAAAGAATGGCCGGGGCAACAATACTGCTCTTCTCCAGCGGAAGTTGAAAGTGTTTGGAGAGCCAGCTATGATTCTGTTGGCGCAGAGACCTTTTTTGAGTATGAGCATCAATGGATAGGTCGAAGTTATTATGATAGGATAAAAAGCCGTATCTTAAAGTATGGGATGGATTTGGATGCTTGTTCGCGCGCTTTTCAAGAGCTATTTTGGTCTTGGGCGGTTAATGTTGGAGTAGGCGGATGTGAGAGAAAATTCGCAGCTATTTGCGCAGAAAATAACATTCAAAATATATCTCATGAAAAACTATTTGATATTTGTTATGATGAGAGATATAGAGCGGCTAAAACAAATCGTTATAAGAAGGGGTTGATGAGTGGTAGCTCTGAACGAGAAATTCTACGACCTCTGTTATCTGAAAACGGAATAGGAGTTATTACGATTTCTTCCCCTTCTATATATAAAAAACAGGAACCAATTTGGGAAGGAGGGAAGCATTTGGTTAGTTATAAGTATTATCAAACTAATAATGATTGTTATAAGAAAGCCGCGCCAATGAACCCGCAAGGCATCGTTGTGCATTCAACTGCGGCAAACAATCCTTATCTAAAACGTTATGTTGGACCAGATGATGGGCGACTTGGAGTTAATAAGAATAAGAACTATTGGAATAGACCGGGCGTTAAAAAATGCATGCATGGGTTTATTGGAAAGCTAGAAGATGGTACTGTAACGTTTTATAATACTTTACCTTACACTTATAAAGCTTGGGGCGTTGCAACAGGTAGTAAAGGCTCTTTTAATAATTCACATATACAATTTGAAATTTGTGAAGACAATTTAAAGAATCAAGGTTATTTTGATGAAGCTTTTGATTGCGCGATTACTATGTGCGCGTATTTTTGTGAGAAATTTAATTTAGATGTAAATTCAATTGTTTCCCATAAAGAAGCCCACGACTTGGGTTATGCAAATAACCATGGCGACCCTCATAATTGGCTAAAGAATTTTGGAAAGGATATGAATTGGTTTAGGGGAGAAGTTGCAAAACGAATTGGCAAAGTTGATGTTATGGTTGTAGATGCTATAGAAAATAAACCGGTTAAACCGGTTGAGCCAGTTGAACCTAGTGAGCCTTCTAAAACCCCTTATAAGGGTAAGGTAAGCGTTTCGACTAGTTTAAATGTTAGAAGTGGCCCCGGCACAAATTACCCTCGTATTGGAAGTCTCTCCAATGGCGCAATTGTTACAATTTCAAAAGAAGAAAATAATTGGGGCTATATTGAAGATAAAATGGGCTGGGTAAGCTTAAATTACATTGCTCCTTATGAAGATAGTCCTGCCGCGGAATATTTATATAAGGCACAAGTTTATGGCGGAAAGCTTAATGTTCGCGCGAGAGCTACTACTACTTCTTCAAGAATAACTCAATTAGCCAATGGAACTATTATTTATATAAATAGAGAAAGTGAAGACGGCGAATGGGGCTATATAGAGAGTTTAAAAGGATGGGTTAATTTAGCGTATGTTAAAAAAGTCTGAAAAAAAGAAATTCGAATTTTCTAAATTAATTCTTCTTTTAGAAACGGTAGTGATTTGTTTTTTAACCTATTGGGTTATGTACTACGTAGGTTTATCAATTCAAATGGAGTTCGATGGCTCTTTCCCCTATTTAACAACAATGGTAAGTTGCGCTTATGCTGCTTATGGAACTTCAGTTGCTTTTTATTATAATAAAGCGAAACTGGAGAATTCAATTAAGTTGGAAAAAGCATATGGGAAAGAAGCGGTTATTCGTGCGGAGCAAGAAGTTAATAAAAATCCCATTAAAACAAAATATCCAACACCTTATTATACTGGTATAAATAATTATTACGAAGAAGAAGATTTAAGCTCTGATGATTATAGTGATGGTCAGGGTTAAGGAGTTATTATGACTAATGAAATTTTAACCAATTTGGTTTATACTTTTATTCTTTTTGGCATTTCCATTTTAGGAATCTTTTTAAAGAGTTACGTAATTCCTCTTATTAAAGCTAAGATGGAACAGCATAATATTACTATTACTCAAGACCAAATTGAAGTTGCTAAACAGGTAGTTAGTGTTTTAGTTGAAAGCGCATATAGACTTGGTATTGCGGGTAAATTGGATGATATGAAAACTTATGTTATGACGCAAGCTAAGACGCAACTGAGAGAACTTGGAATTGAGCTAACAGATGAAATGTTAGACAATATACGGCGCGCGGCTCTAGTTGAGTGGGAAGCAACAGTAAAAGAAATTAATGATAATGAACCTCTTAATGATGAGGGTTGAGAAGAAGGCTCACTGATGTGGGCCTTCTTTTTTTGATTTTTTAAAAGATTTGAGGTATAATTTTGTTAAATAGGAGGAGAATATGGTGGATAGAGTTATGAGTTTTATTTATCGGCGTTTTCCCGATAAAGGCTATTGGGATAAAGAAAATTCGTATTTTTTTGCGCTGATTCTTAAAAAGGCATTTTATGGAACGATTTATTTTGATAAAGTGAATAGATGCTTTTGCTGTAAAATAGGGCAGAAGTATTATAATTATAATGGGATTTATCCTTGCAGGGAAGATGATTTGATTTCTTGGCAGACAATGTATGAAGACGATTTTGAAGATTGGCGAGATGTAATTAAGGAGTTTTGTAGATGACAAGAGTTTTATATACAGATTATAGTGGTTGCTTAAAGTCAAGGGATAAAGAGATTTTTGATTTGCTTCGAGAGGAAGAGATTCGGCAAAATGATGGAATTGAATTAATTGCTAGTGAGAATTATACTGCACCAGAAGTACTTGAAGCGGTTGGGTCTGTTGCGATGTGGAAATATGCTGAAGGTTATCCGGGTAAGAGATATTATGGTGGTTGTAGATATATTGATGCCATTGAGAATCTTGCGATTGAAAGGTTAAAAAAGGTTTTTAATGCAGAATATGTAAATGTTCAGCCACATAGTGGAACAGAAGCGAATTTGGCCGTGTATGCCGCTTTTTTGAAGCCGGGAGACAAAGTTATGGCTATGGGGTTAAATTTTGGAGGCCACCTCAGCCATATAACCAATCTTTCATTGTCTAGCCAGCTATACCAATCCGTATTCTATGGTGTCGGCGCAGATGGCCATTTAAATATGAATGAAATTCGAGAAATGGCAATTAAAGAGAAGCCACAGATGATTCTTGTGGGCGCGAGTGCATACCCATTTATTATTGATTTTAAAGCCTTTAGAGAAATTGCAGATGAAGTTGGCGCGTATCTAATGGTTGATATGGCGCACATTTGCGGTCTTGTTGCAGGTGGGGTTCACCCTTCTCCAATTCCTTATGCAGATGTAGTTACTTCAACAACGCATAAGACGGCTAGAGGACCACGTGGTGCAATTATTATGGCGAAGAAGGAGTATGAAAAGCAAATTGATGGGGCCGTTTTTCCGCGTTAATTAATAGCGCCTTTTGATAGCAATATTAAAAGAAAACTCCTTAAATTGCGGGAAACCCCTTAGAGCCTTAACAACCAACTTTATATAGGGATATATAAAGGGCGAGGGTAGCGACTAAGATATGGTAACATCGTTAAGGATTGGGCAACCAGGCGCAGCGAAATCTCTAGAACAGAGAGACGTTCAACGACTATAATAGGAGTTAGTTAATATAAAATGAATGAAGAATGGCGAGATATTAAAGGTTATGAAGGTTTATATCAGGTTTCTAATTTGGGAAGAGTCAGAAGTCTAAGATTTAAAAAAGTGAGAATTTTAAAGCCTTGGGGTTCACATGGATATAAGCATATAGAATTGTGCGTCAACAATTCTCGCTTTGTTACTGGGGTGCATAGGCTTGTTGCAGAAGCTTTTATTCCAAATCCTTTAAATTTACCAGAAGTAAATCACAAAGACAGGAATAGAAGCAACAATGTATTAGACAATTTAGAATGGGTAAATCGTTCTCAAAATGTTGCTCATGCTTATGCAAATGGAGTTTTACCTAGACCGACCCATCAAAATCAACCAAATCAAAGAAAAATTAAAGATGTTATTGAAGATAAAGAATACTTTTCATTAAGAGAAGCTTCTAGGCAGACGGGACATAAAAGAGAAACTATAAAGAGAAGTATAGAATTAAACGTGCCTGTTTGCAATAATACTCATCATTTTATTTATATTAACTAAATGGTATAGTCTATTCCCTTTTTAAATACCAAGAAATTGGGGGTATAAAAGATTCAAGGAGGCCCTCTCGAAAATGTTATCGCTGGCAAAGCGGTTATGGCGAAGCTTATGCTTGATGATTCTTTTAAAGAGTACGCGCAAAATGTTGTCAATAACGCAAAAATTCTTGCGAATGAATTAAAGAGCAATGGAATTAAACTTGTTGGTGACGACACTGAAAACCACTTAATGCTTCTTGATTTGAGTGAAACAGAATTTACCGGAAAGCAGATCGAGAACTTACTTGGGGAAGCCAATATTACAGTTAATAAGAATATGATTCCTTTTGACACAAAAAAGCCAACTCAGACTAGCGGCATTAGACTTGGCACTCCTGCGGTTACAACTCGTGGGATGGGCAAACAGGAAATGCGGTTAATTGGTAAATTTATTGCAGGAATCATTAAAAAAGAATTAAAACCGGAGAATATTGTTGAATCTGTTAAAGAAATATGCGATATGTATCCAATTTATAAGGGTGGAGCGCCAGAGATAGAATGAAAGTGGTTTCTATTTTTAGTGGAATCGGTGGACTCGATAAGGGATTCGAGTCTGCCGGTTTCGATTTTTGTTTTGCGAATGAATGGAGTCAAGATATTGCGGATAATTATAAGAAGAATTTGCCGAATGTTCCGATTAAAGTTATAAGTTTTAGGGATATAAATTGGGATGAAGTAGAAGATTTTGATGGTGTAATTGGCGCGCCAGCGATAGCTCCAATTCATCTTAAAACTCCAGAGGGTGAATCTTCTATTATTGAACTTTATTATGAACTTCTAGAGAAAAAGCAGCCAAAGTTTGTTGCTTTTGGTTATGATTCTTCAGCAGTTATTCAATCAGATCTTTTTACTCCATTTATAGGAGGACTTCTTGAGTTATATAACTTAGATTATCTTGTTTCGATTCCGCGAAAGAAGTATGTTTTTTATGGAATTCGAAAAGATTTAGATGATTCTAAAAGGCCGATGGTACTCTCACGCAATATTTTTTGTGAAGAAGAAATAATTGTCGATGATAATGACGCTGTTAAAAAGATTTTGCCACAAGTGATTCCGGTTGACTTAAGTTATAAAATTGCTTTAGCTATAAAAGAAAAACTCAAAATTTGAATCTTTTCTAAAGATTTGTTATAATATATTTGTAAAGCTGAGAGATAAAGGTTCGGCCAGTTATCTTAAAACTAGCCGAACCCTTACAAAATTAAATTTTGACAAAAATTAAATTCTCTGGTATAATAAATATGTAAATGAGAGATGATTCAAATAGTTCAGATGGCTCAGAACATCGGCATGTATGTCGAAGATGAAGGGTTCGAACCCCTTGTGAATCACCGATACGCTGTAAAGCGTAAATTTACCGAAGACGAAGGAGGAAAACTGATACATATGATTGTTGAAACCGAATCCATTCGTGGGGTAAGACTTCTTACTGAGTAAGAAGTAATGTAACGCATTAATCTAAAACTCGCCGCGTTCGCCAACAAGTTAAAGATAGTCTGTTATTCCTTTGGAGGGCAGATGGTCTTAAGGCGGGTAGTTACTGTAGAATAGCCTAATTGATATTATTTAGATGCCACGGCGGCAATTTATAGAGGAGATTGATGAAGTTGTGCGAGGGCTGTTACTCGTTGCCGTAGTAAGACAAATAAGTCAATCGTAGAGACAAATTGAGAATAAGACTGATTAGAGCCTTGGCGTGGATAGTGGAGTGGTTCCAGTAGATTTAGTGGCGTGACACAAGCCTATATCTAAGCTGGAAGGGGTTTAAAAGTCTATGATGCTTTATTCTTGATTTGTTTTTATCGGAGAATTCTGGTGAAACGAATAATGTAATTATGCGCACAAGTTCAATTCTTGTAACTCCGACTTTCAGAGGTAGTTAGGTTTCTAGCTACCTCTTTTTACTATTTACTTAGATTTTTAGATAAAAGGGTTACTTATCTTTGATAAATGTGGCTATGCGCCGGTTTATTAACAAATTATGAGGTGATAGCTAATGGTGCTAACTCAGGGGAGCAAATGCTTACCAGCAGAAATTAAAGATTTGAAAGCTCGTGTTAAAGCTGAGATGGCAAGACGGAGCTTAGGAAACAATCCTTTAAACGGGTACGCTGAAAGTACTTTTGATTTTCAGACTACGCCCGCGCAAGGTGGAAAGCTTCTTTCTGAACAGATAAAGAAAGTTATTATACCAATAAATGCAATAAAAGAAACTGGTATTGGAACCGAAGTCGGAGATATGGTTAAAGCTCTTGATACCGTTTCTACTTTATTAGCTACGTATGAAAGTCGGGAAACCAATAGTACGACTAGTGATTGTAATGCGAACTGTTCTGGCCTTTGCGCAGATGCGTGTACTTCAGGATGTAGTTCTGGTTGCGGTGGAAATTGTACTGGGGGTTGCCAG
>ERZ808258.372-NODE-372-length-18802-cov-3.638822_pt1 | contig 18802 bp, 12 predicted proteins | sample MGYA00521280_ERZ808258 | MGnify/ENA primary metagenome ERZ808258 (study PRJEB31516, sample SAMN03275585) | gut metagenome | biome: mammalia-associated habitat; material: feces | host: Papio cynocephalus | place: Kenya | collected 2012-07-19 ...
GTCGAAGACGAATCCGCTGTAGAAGTCCACGTTGGCGCATACGCTGGTCGCGTTGCGGCGCTTGGACAGGATGAGCGGGGGCGCGATCTCCTCGACCTTGGCGTACATGTGGTAGTCGTCCAGTCTTCCCTTCTCGGCCGCCAGCTCCTTCACGAAGTGTCTGAAGATCTCCGCTCTCGGATCGGACATGGTGTACACCGCATGCCCCATCCCATATACGAGTCCCTGGTGGTCGAACGCCTTCTTGTCGAGCACAGAGTTCAGGTATTTGGCGATCTCCTGCTCGTTGTCGGTATGCTTCACATGGCGCTTGAGATCGGCCATCATGTCCATGACCTTCAGATTCGCTCCTCCGTGCTTCGGACCCTTGAGCGAGGACATGGCCGCGGCTATGACCGCGTACGTATCGGAGCCGGCGGATGTGGTGACCCTGGTGGTGAACGTGGAGTTGTTTCCTCCGCCGTGCTCCATGTGGAGGACGAGTGCGAGATCTAGCACCGTCGCCTCCAGCTTGGTGTAGCTCTTGTCCGGTCTGAGCATCCTCAGGAGGTTCTCGGCCGAGGAGAGGCTGGGATCCGGCCTGTGGATGTACATGCTGCCGTCGTTGATGTAGTGGTTGTACGCATGGTAGCTGTACACCGCGAGCATCGGGAAGACGCTGATCAGATAGATGCACTGCCTGAGCACGTTGTCGATCGAGTTGTTGAGGGCCTTCTTGTCGTAGGACGCCAGGAAGAGGATGCATCTGGAGATGGAGTTCATGATGTCCTTGTTGGCGGCCTTCATGACGACGTCGCGTGTGAACGTGACGGGCAGGACGCGCTCTTCGGAGATGTGCTTCCTGAACTCCTCCAGCTCCTCCTCGGTGGGGAGCTCTCCGAAAAGGAGGAGGTACGTGCATTCCTCGAATCCGAATCTCTTGTTGAGGAAGCCGTCGGTGAGGTCCTGGATGCTGTATCCGCGGTAGCGGAGCATCCCTTCGCAGGGCCTCTTCACTCCGTCCACGAGCTTCGTCCCGTCGACCTGGGAGATGCTGGTCAGACCCACGATCACGCCGTTGCCCTTGCTGTCGCGCAGGCCCTTCTTGACGTCGTGCTTCTCGTACAGGTCCGAAGGGAACGCATCTATCGACTCGCACAGCCTCGCCTTGCTTTCGATGAATCTCTTGTATTCGCTGTTCATGCGCTTCCCTCGTTCGTCCTCCGGAGAGGACCTTATGCGTTCTGTGAAGGGGCGTTCGTAGTTAATGTTTCTTGCAGATCCCGATTCCGCCTCCATCGTGCAATCTATAAGTCTCCGCTTCGTTCCCCGAGCCGCAGGTATATCGCAGATGGCGGCCTGCAGGACTGCAGCATGGCGACGATACGTATGCCGGACGGGGATGTGACCGCCTTCGCGGGAGAGACCATCGAGCATTCGGTTCGCGGCTCCGGAGCCGTTCCGGACGCGTTCCTCTACATCATGGCGGGGAGGCCCGTGCCCATGGACACCGTTCTGGCCGAGGACTCGGTCGTCGAGGTCCTCCGCGTCGCATCCGGGGGACGATCGCTCCCCGATCTTCTCCAGAGTCTCGAAGTCGAATCCGGACTCGATGGCAGCGTCCAGCATGCAGTCCACGTTGGACACGAAGGCCGCGTGCGGGTCGTCTCCCTCGAAGCGTCCGTCCGATTTGGAAAGGGAGTCCTCCTCGGGGAACCTGAGATGCAGATACGGCAGGACTCCGAGGCATTTCATGCCGGTCCTCCTCTCTATCTCCTCTATTCCGCTGGTCAGCAGCGACGGGTCCCCTCTGAACCTGTTGATCACGAATCCTCTGAGCAGCGGCCTGACATCGTCCGGTATGAGCCTCCATGTTCCGTATACGGCCGCGAAGACGCCTCCGCGCTCTATGTCGCCGACCAGGATGGCGGGTATCCCCAGCTGTCTCATCAGGCCCGTGTTGGCGAGATCGCAGTTCAACAGGTTGAGCTCCGCAGGAGATCCCGATCCCTCGCATATCACGGATCCGTGTCTTCTCGAGAGCTCCGAGAACGATCTCATGATCTGCTCGCGTGCGACATCCCTGTCGAGACGTACCCCGTTCCCGACGTCCGCATAGGGCTTCCCTCCGAGCACGATCTGGATCCTTCCGTCGCCGGACGGCTTCATCAGAACGGGATTCATATCGGATTCCGGCTCGATGCCGCATGCCCAGGCCTGGAATGCCTGTCCGATGCCGATCTCGCCCCCGTCGATCGTGGCATAGGAGTTCAGGGAGAGGTTCGAGGCCTTGAACGGCGCAGGGTCGAGGCCCTTTCTTGCCAGATGCCTGCATATCATCGCGGCGACCACCGTCTTCCCCGCATCGGACGAGGTCCCGAGCACAAGCACCTTCACCGGCGTCCCTCCAGCAGATCCATGATGAAATCCATGTCCATGTTCTCCTCGCATACGTCGGCGAGCTTCTCTATGTTCTCTTCCAGAACGTCGTCGTAGTCGCGGATCTCCGACGTGTCGTACGCGCCGTCCCCGGAATCCACATGCGACAGGAAGAACGATCTGAACGGCTTCTTGTCGAAGATCCCATGGAGGTACGTTCCGTACAGGAGCTCGTCCTCCCTGTACGCGCCTTCGTCGACTGGGCCCCTGTCCACGTTGTTCTCTATCCTGAACAGCGGCTTCTCCCGGACCTCCGACTGGCCCATATGGAGCTCGTATCCGCTGATCTCGCCCCCGTCGCCGGCGAGCAGAGTTCCGGTGCTGTTCACCACCCTCTTCTTGTACTCCCCGAAGCGAGTGGTCATATCGAAGAACCCGAGTCCTTCGATGATCCTCGGAGTCCCGTCCTCCATGCCATGTGAATCGTCGAGGACCGAACCCATCATCTGGTATCCGCCGCATATCCCCACGATCGGCACCCGCCCCTTCATCTCCTTCAGCCTATCCGAGATCCCGCGCTCGTTCATCCAGATCATGTCGGCCACGGTGTTCTTGGTTCCCGGAAGCACCACCGCGCAGACCCCGTCGAGGTCCTCGGCGCGCTCCACGAATACTACGGACACGTCCTCTAGATACAGGGGGTCCAGGTCGGTGAAGTTGGCTATGCGCGGATACTTCACCACTCCTATGAGGCATCTTCCGTCCCCCATCCTGCGGGTTCCTCTGAGGGCCTCCGAATCCTCCGAGGGCAGAGTCACCTCGGCATGAGGGATGCATCCGATCACGGGGATCCCGGAGATGCGCTCGAATTCAGGCACGCCCTCCTTGAACCGATCGAGGCTCCCTCTGATGTTGTTGAATACGACCCCCCTTATCCTCGAACGGTCCGGCTCCGGGATGAGCTCCACCGTGCCGAGGGCGTATGCGAATGCTCCTCCCCATTCGACGTTGACAACCAGTATGACCTGGGCGTCCGCGATGGACGCGGCCCCCATGTTGGCGATGTCCCTGTCGTAGATGTTGATCTCCGCCGGCGAGCCGGCACCCTCCATTATCACAAATTCGTATCTCTTCTTGAGGAACTCGATGTTCTCGCGGACGATCTCCTTCCCGGGTCCGGGGACGAAGTCGTTGTAGTATCCCTCGACGTCGTAGTCCCTGAACGGCTTCCCGCATACGATCACCTGGGACACGGTGTCCTTCTTGGGCTTCAGGAGGATGGGGTTCATGTGGCTGTCCGGGTTCTTCAGTCCGCATGCGATCGCCTGGACCGTCTGGGCCATAGCCACCTCGCTGCCCGACCGCGTAGCCTTGGCGTTCAGACTCATGTTCTGACTCTTGAACGGCGCGACAAGGTGCCCTTTGCGATGGAGGATCCTGCACAGCGCCGTGACCAGCAGCGATTTGCCTGCATCGGAGGTCGCTCCTACTACCATCAGGGCTCTTCCGGGACGGTAGAAGCGCTCCACTGTCTCGGAGAAGACGTCCTTGAAGCGCGGATCGGAGGCTTCTTTGATGCCGAGCTCCGCTATCCTGTCGGAGACGTATCTGCACACCGGCGTCCTGTGTATCAGGAGGCAGTCCGAGCAGGACCACACCTCGTTCCCCCTTTTGCCTTTCAGCATGCATCCCAGGTTCGTATCCAGACACGGATAGAACGGACAGTAGCAGAAGGTGCAGTCCTGTCCGGAGAAATGGCAAGGGTAGTACTCGCATGACGAGTTGCATCCTATCCAGCCGCGTTCGATCTCCTCGTTCACCTTCTTCTTTATGCAGTCCATCGGGATCCGTAATCGGGATGTCCCTGCTGACATAAAAGCCATGACATCAACACGCAACGGCACCGGATGCGCTTGTTTATATCCTACCAACAAGAGAAGCATCCATGGGAGCGAGCTTCAAGTTCGTGCACTGCGCCGACCTCCATCTGGGATCCAGGTTCAGAGGGGTCTCGGAGGACGATCCTCAGCGTGCACGGGTGCTTACGGCCACGGTCTCGCAGTCGTTCTCGAGAATCGTGAATCTGGCAATATCGGAGAAGGCGGATGCGCTGCTCATCGCAGGGGATTCGTTCGACGAGGAGAACATAACGCCGAGGACCAGGATGTTCCTGGTCAGCGAGCTTACGAGGGTTCGGATCCCGGTGTTCATGGTCCGCGGCAACCACGACCCTCGCACGGCCTACGACGACAGCATGCCGATGCCGTCCAACGTGCACATCTTCGGCGCAGATCCCGAATCAGTCGGGATCCCCGGCATCGATGCCGCCGAGGTGGTGGGCGCGAGCTTCAGGGAATGGCACGAGGAGAGGAACCTCCCTTCGATGATGAGGGGCTCGCCGGGATGCTTCTCGATAGGCCTGGTCCATTGCGACGTCGATTCCGCAGGCTCCGACTACGCCTATTCCCCCTGCAGCCTCTCGGATCTGCAGGGCAAGGGCATCGACTACTGGGCCCTTGGGCATATCCACAAGAGGTCTGTGCTGTCGGAGGACCCGTGGGCCGTCTACCCCGGCAACATGCAGGGGAGGAGCCTGAAGGAGACCGGCGAGAAGGGCGCCTATGTGGTGACCGTGACCGACGGCCGGGTGTCGGAGGCCAGGTTCGTCCCCACTCAGGGGATCATCTGGTTCGATGAGGAGGCGGACATCACAGGAAAGGACCTGCAGTCCTTCCTGAAGGATCTCAAGGAGCGTGTCCCCGGAGGTTCGGTGCTGCGTCTGAGGGTCGTGGGGCGCGGTCCTCTCGACGATCTGATGAGGAGCGAAGATGCAGTCAAGCTGCTGTCAGAACAGCTCGGATGCACCATGGCGGGTCTCGATGTCCGTTCCGGGCCGGACATAGACATCGAGTCCAGAAAGAGGTCGGGAGACATGATCGGGATGGTCGCCAAGGCTGCGGACGCCTTGGTCTCGGAAGGAAGGCAGGCCTTCCTGGACATCATAGCCTCCAATCCCGTCGCGAAAGCGCATATGGACTTGTTCGAGCAGATGTCCGACGAGGAGATCAGAGCGATCGTGGATTCGGCCGTGGAGACGCTCGCAGGGAAGATGGAGGCTTCGAGATGAGGATATCGCGCATACGCATAGGATCGTTCGGAGGAGTCGTCAACAGGACATACGAGGTCCCAAAGGACATGGCCGTCTTCTACGGACCGAACGAGAGCGGAAAGACCACGACGATGGAGTTCATCCGCACAGTCCTATCTCCTTCGAAGAAGAAGAACCGGTACCCGGAGAAATCCAAATCGGACAGCGGCTCGCTGGTGCTGGAATCCGACGGCGTCCGGCGGACGCAGGAGCTCCAGAGCAAGGTCTCCTCGAGAGGCGACGACCCGTTGGGAGGAATGGATCCGGAGCTGTATCGCAAGATATTCGCGATGGATCCGGAGGAGCTCGGCGATTCGTCCGCCATAGCCCGCGGAGACATCAAGAGCAGGTTCCTGACGATCCCCGGCGGAAGCGGAGTCCCCTCAGCTATAGAGTGGGCCGACAAGGAGGTGAAGGACGTCATAGGCCTCAGATCGACCTCGCCTTCTAAGCTCAACGAGCAGGACGGCAAGATCCGCGTGAAGGAGGAGGACGTGGCCCGCATGAAGGAATCCGCGAACGAGTACGGAGATCTGGCTTCGCAGAAGGCGGCCATGGAGGCCGAGATCGCCGCGCTGAAGGCCGAGTCCGTCAAGGACGAGGATGCCAAGAGGATCTACCAGAACTACGAGAACAACCGCGGCAACTACAAGGAGCTGGCCGCGCTGAAGGCCAGGAGGGCCTCGCTCGGAAGCTTCGTTCCTGCCACGGAGGACGACCGCGTGAGCGAACAGCGTCTCATCGACAGTCATGATTCCTGCGTCCGGAAGCTGGAGGAGGCGACTAGGAGCCTCGATATCGTCAAGCAGGCGCTCGGAGGCATAGACCCTTCCGTCGTGACGTCCAAGGAGGCCGAAATACGCGATCTCCAGCAGAGGTTCCCTCGGTACCGCGAGGATCGTGCCGCCCTTTGGCGCATCCCCGAGCCGGAGAAGATCCCCGAAGCTCCATCCAAGAGCCGGAGCGCAACCCCGATGCTCTTTCTGGGCGCGCTCCTGATCGTCGCGGGTCTCGTCGGCGCCATGGTCTCCCTGCCTCTCATCGTTCTTTCCGCTGCAGGTGCGATCGCCGTCGTAGCATCTCTCAAACGCCGCGATGCCGAGCCCGCCCCTCAGCCCGTGAAGCAGGAGGACGGCTCCGAAGCCGTGAAGTCGGCGGTGTCGAAGTTCGAATCGGACCTGCAGTCATTATGCTCCCGGCTGGGAGTATCCGCATCCTCGCCGGATGCGATGATGGAGAGGCTGAACATGCTGCTCGACAAGTCCAAGGAGGCATCCTCGCTGGCGAACCAGCTTCAGACGGCCAAGATGGATGAGTCGATGTCCAACGGCAAGCTGCTGCGTTTCTACATGAAGTATTCCGGACAGGACGGCTTCAGGAACGCTCTGGCGAATACCAAGGAGGCCGCATCCATAGATTCGGGCATCAGGTCCATAGAGGATTCGATCAGAAGATCCGGCCTCGATCCGGCAGTGCCCGAGTGCCCTGTCCAGTGGGCGGACAAGGGCGACGAATCGAGACTGGAGGCACTCGGAAGGGAGATAGGCAAACTGACGCAGATGATGGATGCCATCCTCGACATGACGGATCTCGAGGATTCGATGAACGCGCTGGCCTCCTACAAGGCAGAGCGCATCGAGATCCTCAAGCGCGGGGCCGTCGGACTGATAGCCAAGGAGCTTCTCGATCGCTCCTGCGGCGATGCGTTCGGATCGGTTCAGCCGACGGTGGTCTCCACGGCCGACAGGTACTTCCGTATGATGACTGGGGGAGCCTGCGACCTGGAGCTCGATCCGACGGACGGCCAGCTGAAGGTCGTCGGATCCGACGGAGCCAGAGGAGAAGGGAAGTGGAGCACCGGACTCAGGGCCCAGGCGCTGCTGTCCGTGAAGCTGGCCATCGCCAAGGAGATGGGGGGAGGCGAGATTCCGATGATCCTGGACGATGTCCTGCTGATCTTCGATTCCGCGAGGAAGCGCGGAGCTCTGAAGGCGCTGAAGGAGGTGTCCTCCGAGATGCAGATCCTTCTGTTCACCTGCGATTCGGAGACCAGGGAGATGGCCGTCGAGGAAGGCATAGCGGTCATGGAGATGCTTCCGAAGACTACCGGCGCCTGACGGGCCAGGGAGGGGGCGCCCCCTCCCAGAAATACATCGTACGCATGGAGGGGCCTCATGGAGAAGGTCTACACCGACGAGCCGATCGGCTGCTCCCGCGAGGAGCGCGGAGAAGACATCCCCGAGCGTCTGGCCGGATTCGTGGATTATCTCGAACGGGGACCCTCCGTATATGGAACGGAAGGAAGGACATTCGCGAAGGCCGCCCTGATCATGGCGGATTATGAGGACGAACGGCCGTATGACGGGGAGCGCATCTCCGGCTTCCGTACGTATTCCCAGCTCTCGCTCCTCCAGCTGAGAGGATACTTCGCATGGAGGACGGCATTCAGGAAAGGAGAGGCAGGGCCGTCCGTCCATCAGACGTACACGTTCATCTTCGCCTGCGAGACCGTCAACGGGATCGGCTGGAGCGATCCGGAAAGGGGTTACGAGCTGCTTCTACGCGCCCTCGGCTTTTTCGATGACGGTCGGGGCGCCTATCCGTACATCAGCTGGCTGGACGATTTCGCGGCATGCTACGGGATAGATGATCCTCTGCATCGCCGTTCGCAATCCATCGCGACGCTGATCGAGGATATCCATTCGGCCGATCCCGGAGTTCTCCTGGAGGCGTTCTCGGAATACGCCCGCTATCCTCTCGGATCCAAGAGGACGTTCCAATCCCATCCGGCCGAATTCGCAGAGACGTTCAAAGAAGCCCTTCTGATCTACGATTCGGACCTCTCCGACGGAGGGCTTCGGGGGCTCGCGACCCGTCGCAGGATGTCTACATACTACCATATGTTCCCTTGCCTTCTGTACTACGATCCCCATTCGTCCGCGGATGTCAACTACGACATCCCCGGTGTCGCGGAGTATGAGCGTCGTCGCGGAGTATGGACGAAGACGTTCATCGAACAGCGGGTGCCGTGCCCCCGGCCGCTGCGCTCCCTTATCAGGGCCGTCGATGCCGTCCTTCGCGAAAGGTTCGCCATCCGTCCTTTTTTGAAGGCGCTCGATGAGAACGACGAGAAGATGCTCGGAATCGCCTCTGCGGCTTCGGCCGATCGGTCTCGGCATGATGCCGAAGAGTCTTCGACTGGCGCCGGGCCGTTCTGCGGAGCGTCCGTCGATCCTGGCGATCTCCGGCGCATCCGTGCTGATTCCGAGAGGATCATGGAGAGGATAATGACCGCCGATGAGCGTCCGGACCCCGTTCCCGATCCGGTTCCGGAGTCTTCGCATTCCGGAGTCGCGGATGATCTGACGGCCGACGAGATCGGATTCCTCAGGAAGCTGATCTCCGGGGATGCGATCGGAGGCTCCGGAGAACGTCCTTGGCAGGTCGTCTGCGATTCCATCAACACGAAGCTCTACGACCGTTTCGCCGACAACGTCATAGACATCCTGCCCGACGGCCCCGTGCTCGTAGAAGATTATGTTAATGACCTCTCCGGTATCCTGAGTTTATGATGATACCGAAGAGGGTGGCGTCCGCCGTCATAAACTCCCTGAAGGGGGGCGTTGTGCCGCGTACGGGTCTCTCCTACATCACTGTAGGCCGCAGCAACGAGATCGACGCCATCCTTCATGACGTCGACATCGTGGCCGACGGAGGAGCGGCGTTCAGATTCATCGAGGGAAGGTACGGCAGCGGGAAGTCGTTCCTGCTCCAGGCAGTGAGAAACTACGTTCTCGACCGCGGCTTCGTCGTCATCGATGCCGACCTGTCCCCCGAGCGGAGGCTCCACGGCAGGAACGGACAGGGTCTCGCCACGTACCGCGAGCTGATGGCCAACATGAGCACGCGCACAATGCCGGAGGGATCCGCACTCGGACTGGTACTCGACAGGTGGATGGCATCCATCGTCGAGAGAGCGTCTGACAGGAACGACACCGTATCCGTCATGAAGACGGCTTCGTCGGATATCGCTCCGTTGGAACCGATGGTCCACGGGTTCGATATGGGAGGCGTTCTGATGGCCTATGCCCGCGGATATTGCGCGGAGGACGACACGCTGAGGCAGAACGCGATGAGGTGGCTCCGTGGCGAGTTCCGCACCCGCACCGAGGCCAAGGCCGCGCTCGGCGTCAACGCCGTGATAACCGATGACGACTGGTACGACTACGTCAAGCTTCTGGCGATGTTCCTCAGAAGCGCCGGTTACAAAGGGCTCATCGTAATGATAGACGAGCTCGTCAACATCTACAAGATCCCGAACCGCATCTCCCGTGAGAGCAACTACGAGAAGATACTGTCCATGTACAACGACGTCCTCCAGGGCAGGGCCAGGCATCTGGGAGTGATGATGTGCGGGACTCCGGAATGCGTCGAGAATCCGCAGAGGGGCGTCTTCAGCTACGAGGCCCTGCGCTCCAGGCTGGAGGACGGGAGGTTCTCCTGCGAGGGTCGGAGGGATATGCTCGCCCCCATCATAAAGCTGGATCCGCTCACCGCCGCGGAGATGACCGTCCTGACGGAGAAGCTCGCCGATATCCACGCCGTGCTGTTCGGCTATGAGAGGACCATGACGGAGGAGGACCTCATCTCGTTCGTCAAGCTAGAATACGCCCGTATCGGCTCCGAGAGCTACATCACCCCGAGGGAGGTCGTCAGGGACTTCATCGAGCTTCTCGATATAGTCCATCAGCATCCGGGCGTCGATGTCTCACAGCTACTGAAGTCCGGAGATTTCGAGTTCTCGAAGGGCGCTCCCGAGGACGATTCGGACATTCCCGACTTCGTGCTGTGATACGATGGGCAATGCCGCATTCGACAGATACGCGCCGTTCATCAGGGAGTTCATATACGCCCACGGCTGGGATTCCCTTCGCGGAGTCCAGATGGCCGCGGCGGATGCCGTCTTCAACACCGACAGCAATGTCCTTTTGACATCTTCGACCGCTTCCGGGAAGACCGAGGCGGCCTTCTTCCCCATCCTGACCCTGATGTCGGAGGATCCGCCGACATCCATAGGAGTTCTATACATCGGACCTCTCAAGGCGCTCATCAACGACCAGTTCGAGCGTCTGAACGATCTGTGCTCCGCCGCAGGGATACCCGTATGGCATTGGCACGGGGATGTGAGCGCTTCTCACAAGGAAAGAATGGTGAGGCACCCTTCGGGGATACTGCAGATCACTCCGGAGTCGCTCGAGGGCATGCTTCTGCACAGGCACGGCGATCTCGTCCGTCTGTTCGGGGACCTGAGGTTCATCGTGGTCGACGAGGTGCATTCGCTCATCAAGGGGGATCGCGGAGGTCAGACCCTCTGTCTGATCGAAAGGCTCTGCAGATCCGCCGGATGCAATCCGAGGCGGATAGGGCTCTCGGCTACAATAGGAGATCCCGAGAGGACAGGGCGCTTCCTCGCATCGGGATCCGGAAGAGGAGTGGCCATACCCAAGGTCGCCGAGCCCCGTGTCGTATGGAGGCTGTCCATGGAGCACTTCTTCGTGCAGGGGGAGCAGGCCGAGCCTGTCGACGGAGCCGATGCGATGCCTCCGCTCGATGCCCCCTCGGATGAGGCTCCTCGCAATGCCGATCCGGGCTACGGATACATATTCGAGCACACGCGCGGCAGGAAGTGCCTCGTATTCTCCAATTCCCGCGAGGAATGCGAAGAGGTCTGCTCATCGCTCCGCCACTACTGCGAGGCATCCAGGGAGCCGGACCGCTTCCTCATCCATCACGGGAACATCTCGCCGTCTCTCAGGGAGTCGGCGGAGAGGCTGATGAAGGACGATTCCAGGAATCTGACCGTATGCACCACATCCACGCTGGAGCTGGGAATCGACATCGGGCGCCTGGAGAGGGCGTTCCAGATCGATGCCCCGTGGACGGTGTCGTCGTTCCTCCAGCGCATGGGACGCACCGGAAGGAGGGACAGGCCTCCCGAGATGTGGTTCGTGATGAGGGAGGACGAGGCCGAGGCCAGGGCAATGATGCCCGCCTCGGTGCCGTGGACCCTGATCCAGGGCATCGCTCTGGTGCAGATCTACTCGGAGGAGCGCTGGGTGGAGCCTCCGAGGCTTGATCGTCTCCCGTATTCTCTCCTATTCCATCAGACGCTGTGCATCCTGGCCGGCGAGGGGGAGCTGACGCCGCAGCAGCTCGCGGGGAGGGCGCTGCGCCTCTCCTTCTTCCACAGGGTGTCGCAGGACGATTACCGCGTCCTATTGAACCACATGCTGTCCAGTGGCATGCTGGAGCGCACAGGCAGAGGAGGCCTGATCGTAGGTCTGGCCGGCGAGCGCCTCCTTTCTTCCTATCGCTTCCTGGCGACCTTCCAGGAGAACGAGGAATTCACCGTCCGCAGCGGGCCGCTCGAGCTCGGGACCATAGTGAGGCCGCCGCCCGTGGGCGAGAAGGTGGCGATAGCCGGCAAGGTATGGGTCGTCGACGATGTGGATCTGAAGCGCAAGCGTCTGGAGGTGACGGAGGTCAAGGGCAGGATACCAGCGTTCTTCGGTCTGGAGCCAGGGGATCTCGACACCAGGATCCTGGAACGCATGAGGCGCGTCCTTCGCGAGGACGACGTCTATCCCTATCTGATGCGCAATGCCGTCGGACGTCTTTCGGAGGCTCGTGCAACGGCCCGCGCATCCGGATTGGCGGACCGTCCGTTGGTCAATCTCGGAGGGAACTCATGGTGCCTCTTCCCGTGGCTCGGAACGTACGCCTTTCTCGCACTGGAGAGGCTTCTCCGTCTGAGATGCGCGGAGGATCTAGGTCTTTCCGGCCTTGATTCCGATCGTCCGTTCTTCATGCAGTTCACGATGACCGCCACCGAGGAGAGGTTCTACGAGGTCGTCTCCGCCGCATGCGCCGGTCCCATCGATCCGATGTCCCTTCTCTTCGACGGAGAGGTCCCGGTGTTCGAGAAGTACGACATCCACGTTCCCGAGGAGCTCGTCAGGAAGGGATTCGCCTACGGCGTGCTCGACATCGACGGGATGAGGAGGCGCGTGGCGGAATGGGCCGATCGCTCTTCGAACTGGGCATCGTGAAGCATCCTGTAGTAGCCGTCCAATTCCATCAGCTCCTCGTGCGTGCCCGATTCGATGATCTCTCCTCCGACCATGACGAGGATGCGAGTGGCGTTCCTCACGGTGGACAGCCTGTGCGCGATCACGAACGAGGTCCTTCCGAACGTCACGGAATCCATGGCCTTCTGGATCCTTTTCTCGGTCCTGGTATCGACGGAGCTTGTAGCCTCGTCCAATATGACCATGGGTGCGTCCTTGACCATCGCTCTCGCTATGGCGATCTGCTGCCTCTGGCCGACGGACAGGGCGCATCTCCCGTCCAATACGGTGTCGTATCCGTTCTCCAGCGTGCGGATGTAGTCGTCGATACCGACCACTGCGCACGCCGCCTCCACCTTCTCCCTTGTAGCCCCGGGCGTTGTGCAGGCCACGTTGTCGTACACGGTGCCGTCGAAGATGAACGTGTCCTGGAGCACCATGGAGAACTGCTCGCGCACCTGTTCCCTGGAAAGAGAGCTGATGGGCACGCCGTCGATTAGTATCTCTCCGGAATCCGGCTCGTAGAACCTCATTAACAGGTTGACTATCGTGGTCTTGCCCGCGCCGGTCGGCCCTACTATGGCAATTGTGGATCCCGGCTCCACGACGAGATCCAGGCCGTGTATGATCTCCGCATCCGGAGTGTAGCCGAACCTCACCTTCCTGAACTCGACCTTCCCGACCGCTCTGAACGAGAATCTTCCGGATTGAGTCGCATCCATCTCCGGGAGGGATAGGAAGTCGGTGATCCTCTCGATGGAAGAAGCCACCGATTGCATCCGTGCTATGATGTTGGACATCATGGCCACCGGCTGATTGAATGTAGATGATGAACGCGGCTATCGTTCCGTAGGAGATGTCTCCGCTGACGATCATGGCCGCCCCTGCCACGCATACCGTCACGTATCCCATGTTGCTTATCAGATCCATTATCTGGGGGACGGACATCGTGGCGATCTTCGCCAGGTAGGACGTTCTGAACAGTCTGCGGTTCACCTCGTCGAATCCTCTCCCGACCTGATCCCAGCCGTTGTATGTCCGCACTATGTCGTGCCCGTAGTAGGCCTCGTCAACTATGGCGTTCAGTCTGCCGAGGTCCGCGGTCTGCTGCGAGAACAGCGGCTGGGTGCGCCGGGTGACGATGTATATGGCGAGCATCCCGCACACGGTCGGCAGTATGGCGACGATGCAGAGCTGCCAGCAGATCAGGAGCATCATCGACAGGCTTCCGATCAGCATTATGAGAGAGTTGATGGTGTTGGCGACCGATTCGGCCGAGTCCCTTCTTATGGTGTCTGTGTCGTTGGAGACCCTGCTCATAGTGTCTCCGATGCTGTGCGCCTCCAGGTAGGACAGCGGAAGACGATGGAACTTGCGCGAGAGATCCTTCCTAAGACGATCCCCGAGTCTCTGGGATGCGAGGGACACGGAGTACCATCCGGAATAGGAGAGTGCGAACGCGGCGGCGTACATCAGGCCAAGGGCCGTTAGCATGGCGCCTAAGCCCGCGGTGTCGAGGGGCAGGGAATCCAATATCGATCCCGATATCTCGTCGGTGACGGTCTCCAGGATCCTGGGGCCGATGATGGAGATCAGCGTGGACAGAAGGAGGCATGCGGTTCCTGCGATCAGCACTCTGATGTCGGGCCTCATCAGACCGAGAAGGGTCTTCATGGCCCCTGTCAGGCTCCTGGGCTTCGAGCGAGTCCTCGCCCATCTGGGTCCGGACGGCATCTGTCTCGCGCCCTTCTCGGTATCGGTCATCGAAATCCTCCAGTTGGGATTGGGCTATCTCCCTGTACAGCTCGCATGTCCGCATCAGATCGGAATGCCGGCCGTCTCCGACGATCCTCCCTTCGTCGATCACGAGGATCCTGTCGGCGTCCATTATCGTGCCCACTCTTTGGGCTATGACGATCCTGGTCGAGCCTGCGGTCTCCTTTTTCAAGGAATCGCGGAGGTCCCTGTCGGTACGGAAGTCCAATGCGGAGAAGGTATCGTCGAACACGAACACCGAAGGCCTTCTGCAGACCGCGCGTGCGATCGAGATCCTCTGCTTCTGTCCTCCCGACAGGTTCCACCCGTGCTGCAGGATATCCGTATCGAGACCTTCGGGCAGCTTGGATACCAGATCGTCCAGCTGGGCGATGCGGAGGGCGCGGAGGACCTCCTCGTCGGAGCAGTCTTCGAGACCGAAGGCGATGTTCCGCCTGAGGCTGCCGGAGAATATCACCGTGCTCTGGGGAACGTATCCGACCATCGAGCTGAGCTCCTTCTCCGAATACGATCTCGTGTCCAATCCTCCGACGCGGACCGTTCCGGAAGTGGCGTCGTACAGCCTCGGGATCAGTTGGGCAATGGTCGACTTCCCTCCTGCCGTGGGCCCTATTATAGCAAGAGTCTGTCCCTTCCCTATGGCGAAAGAGACGTCGTCGAGGACCTTGCGATGCGTTCCGGGATAGGTGAACGATACATGCTCGAATGAGACGGAACCCGGCTCCGTCGCATCCGATGCACGGGCATCCCCGTCCTTCACGGAGGATTCGTGGCGTATGACCTCCTCCACCCTTCTGGCGGATACGAGGTACCCCGGTACGGACCTCATTATGCCCACTGCTATCATGGCGGATCCTAGGACCTTCGCGGCATAGGTGGTGAAGACGATCATGTCGGAGAACAGCAGCATCTGCTGGTCGGAGGATCCTGCGGAGGCGATCACGCACATCCCGACCCAGTAGATCCCCATCGTCAGGAAGTTCTGGACGGCTCCGGCCATGGGGTGGAGGGCCGACAGGTATCTTTCTGCAGACATCGAATTGTTGAAAAGGGCCTCGGATGCCTCATCGAACTCCTTCTGCATGCGATCCTCTGCGTTGAACGCTCTTATCGTGCGCATGCCGACGAGCTCCTGCCTCGTTTCCGAATTGACAGAGTCGATATGCCACTGCATCCTCCTGGTGAAGGGCATGCTGCGGGTCACCAGGGTCGTGGTGAATACCAGCAGTATGCCGAACGACACGGCCGTTATCGCGGTCCATTGGAAATCGCTGGATGCGATCTTCAGCACCGCCCATACCCCCAGAACCGGCGCCTTCACCATGCTGGTTATGGCCCTTCCTATGAACTGCTGTATCTGATAGGCATCATTGGTGGACCTGGTGATCAGCGAGGCGGCGGAGAAGCCGTCTATGTCCTGCCTCGACCAGGTCGATATGTTCCGGAACTGCTTCTCCCTGAGCGTCCTGCAAAGGGAGGATGCGGCACGGGAGGAGAGCGTCGATGTCCCGAAGGAGAAGACGAGGCTAAGAACGGCGCAGACCACCATGGAAGCGCCGCATTCCGCGATGACCGACGGTCCGCTTCCGTTCTGGAGATTGTATGTGATCTCCGACATGTACTCCGGTATTCTCAGATCGAAGTACACGGAGGCGAATATGCACGCCACGGCGGCGGAGATCAGGATCCAATCGGTCCTTTTGAAGTATCTCGTTATCACTCGGGCCCTTCCTCTCCATGGGAAGCATCGTATGCTAATAATCGTTCCATTTAGATTGTTTGACCTTCAACGCGACGCTTCCCGTAGAATCCGTACACCGGACCCAGTTTCCTAATGTAGCGGATCGTTATGGCCAGCGTGATCATCTCGGTCACGGAGACGGCCAGCCATACCGCGTCTATCCCGAACAGCTCCGGAAGGATCAGGATCATAGGGGCCAGCAGGATGAATCCATGAATGCTCGCGATTACGGCGGATACGAGTCCGTTGGACAGCGATGTGAACAATGCCGAGCCGTAGATGTTGAATCCCATGAAGAGGAAGGATACGGAGTACAGTCTGGCTCCGTTCACCGCAATCTCCTCCACGTGTTCGGATCCCCCTGAGAACAGGGACACCACCATTCCGGCGAAGACCTCCATGAGAATGAAGACCGCGATCGAGAACACGGCGATGAACTTCATGCTGAATGCGAATACCATCCTCATGCCGTCCCGATCCTTCGCGCCTCTGCAATAGGACATCACGGGATCGATCCCCATCGAATAGCCCCCTATCGCGGCCACCGCCAGGAATTCGACATAGGAGATGATGGTTATCGCCGATACGCCGTCGGCTCCTAGATGCTTCATCATGACCATGTTGTAGAGGAACACGGTCACCGCCGACGACATGTTAGAAGCCATCTCCGACGAGCCGTTGGTGCATGCGGGCACTATCACCTTCGCAGATACGGCGGACGGCTCGAAGCGCAACCCGGAACGTCCCGATGCGATATGGGCAATGCATATGCAGGCGACGAATGCGGAGCCTATCCCGCTGGCGAGAGCGGCCCCGAGCATCCCCATCCCGAGAGGTCCCATGAACAGCCAGTCCAGCGCGATGTTGATGAATCCCCCGGTCACAGATGAAGCGAGAGCCAGCGTCGGGGATCCGGAGACGATCGCGAATTGTATCGATACGAACTGCATCATCATCAACGGGACGAACGGAGCCAAGGCGCGCCAGTATTCCAGACAGTAGGGAAGCAGCCCGTCATCGGCGCCCAGCGCCCTCACCATATCTTCTGCGAACAGTGTGATGACCATCGATATGCAGATGCCGATGACGCCCACGGCTAAGAAGAGCTGGAAGGTCGATCTGTTCGCTTCCCTCGTCCTCCCCTCGCCGAGCATCGTCGCGACTATGGTGCTTCCGCCGGCGGCGAACATGAACGCCACGGAGCCGAAGGCGGAGAAGGCAGGCATGGTTATGTTCAACGCCGCCAGGGCATCGGTGCCTATGAGATTGGATATGAAGACTCCGTCGATGACCGAATAGGACGATATGAAGAGCATCATGACGATGGACGAGCACGTGAATGCGAGGATGCTCCTCGGCGTGCGCACCGACCCCAGATCATCTACCTTCCCCATATCCACGACTAATAATTAGTTATATAAATAGAATCATATGATTAAATAATTGAAATCAGTTGTATTTTCATGGACTTGGAATCCCCTATGATGAGGCTGTACCGCTTCCTTTCCCTCGAAGAGACGGAACTCATCAGATCGCAGGGCCTGGATTTCGATCTATCCTATCTGGACATGGTCTATCTCGATCTGATCCTTCTGGAGGACAGGTGCACCCCGTCACTCATAGCCGAAAGGCTCGGGATCGCCAGGTCGGCGGTCACGGTCAGGCTGAACAAGCTCGAGAAGAACGGTTTCATCGATAGGACCAGGAATGACGAGGACAAGAGGTCCTCCGTTCTCGGATTGACCGAGATGGGCATGGAATGGTTTCGTCCGATGTTCGATGAGTTCGAATCCTTCGAAGCCGTGATCCGCTCGCGTTTCACCGATGAGGAGATCGGCATAGTCCGCAGGATGATAGACTGCATCTCCGAGCAGTCCGGGCGCTCTATACGTCGACGGCTTCCTTTAAACCTGTAAGCTCATACGAACAGCAGACACGGCCGCATACCGACCGCGGCCGCGATAAGGAGGACCTTTCGTGGAGAAAGACAGGATATTGCTTCTCGCCGCCGCGTGCGCCGCTCTGATAGTCTGCTTGACCGCATCGTGCGTCGATCTTTCGGAGAAGACGTCGGACGGGACCGTCGCCGCGGTCCATTCGGAAGGCCTCGTTTTCGAGTTGTATCGCAACGGCACGGCATCCGTCACGGATTCCGACCCTTCGATCGGAGGGACCGTATGCATCCCTTCGTCCGTGGGCTTCGACGGCACGGATTATCCAGTGACCTCGATAGGTCCGTCGTCTTTCGAAGGCTCTCAATGCACCGAGGTGCTGATTCCCGGTACGGTCTCGGCCATCGGGGAATCCGCCTTCGCATCCTCATCGCTCTCGAAGGTCGTTCTGCCTTCATCCGTTCTCGTCATAGGCGACGGAGCCTTCTACGGATGCGCTTCCCTCGAATCGGTCTCGATCCCGGGAACCGTATCCCTTATAGGAGCAGGGGCCTTCGCCTACTGCACCTCGGTGACCGGGATCGGAATCGACGGCTACAGCAACCGCTACGTTGTGTCGGAAGGGATGCTGTTCGACAGGGCCTCCATGTCACTCATGTTCGTGGATTCCACCGTTTCTCTAGACGAAAATGGGTGTTCACAGCTGGATTCCCAAAGTACGAGATAAAGCGTTCGCTGAGCGATCGAGTCGTACGAGAGC
>ERZ808258.373-NODE-373-length-18764-cov-3.854188_pt1 | contig 18764 bp, 12 predicted proteins | sample MGYA00521280_ERZ808258 | MGnify/ENA primary metagenome ERZ808258 (study PRJEB31516, sample SAMN03275585) | gut metagenome | biome: mammalia-associated habitat; material: feces | host: Papio cynocephalus | place: Kenya | collected 2012-07-19 ...
CATGGGGATGAACTACATCGAGCGCGAAGGCGTATCGTACACCCACCCCTCGAAGTTCGTCCTGGTGGGTACGATGAATCCCGAGGAGGGGGATCTGAGGCCCCAGCTCCTGGACAGGTTCGGATTCATGGCCAACATAGGAGGGGAGTACGACGAGCGCCGGCGCGCCGAGATCATACGCAGGCGCCTGGCGTTCGAGCGCGATCCCGAAGGGTTCTTCGAGGAATACAGGGGCCGGAACGATGAGATACGCGATTCCATAGTCGAGGCGAGGAGGATCGTGGCGGAGATAGAGCCTGATGACAAGGTGCTGGATATGGCCGTGAAGGCATCCATCCATCTCGGAGTCGACGGCCATCGCGCGGATCTCACGATGGTCAAGGCCGCCTGCACCTATGCCGCATACTGCGGGCGCGACGATGCGACGCCCTACGATGTGATCCATGTGTCCAGGCTCGTCCTGCCCCATCGCATGAGGCGCAACCCCTTCGAAGACTCGACTCTGGACACGGCGGAGCTGGAAAGATGGATGCGCGCGACCGCGGAAACGCTGCGAGGCGCGCCTTCCCCCTCCCTGCGATCGTCGGAGGAGACAAGATCTTGGAGGCGGTGGCGTTCGGTCTGATATCGCCCGACGTCCATTCCATACTGATATGCGGCGCATCCGGAACCGGGAAATCGGTGGCGGCGAGGGCCGTCCACGGCATCGCTCCCGGAAAGGACCTCGTAGAGCTTCCGGCCAATCTGTCCCTCGAGCAGCTCTTCGGAGCGGTGGACATAGAGAGGACCATCAGGGAGGGGACGCTCGCATCCTCGGAATCCGTTCTGAGCCGTGCCGACGGCAACGTGCTGATAGCGGACAACATCAATCTCCAGAGCCCGGAGGTCCTGCATTCCCTGATGAACTCCGTGCAGGAAGGCACGATGCTGTCCGAGATGAACGGCCTGTCCGTGTCCGCGACGTGCGATACCCTGCTGATCGGCACGATGAATCCCGACGAGGGCGAGCTGGACGGACACATCCTCGACAGATTCGACATGTGCGTCTATACGGAGCCGTGCGTGTTCCCCGAGGACCGCAGGGAGATAGTCAGGCGCGTCCTGGAATACGAACGCGATCCCGCGGGCTTCAGCGCCCGGTTCGAGGTCGCAGAGAGCGTCCTCAGAGATCGCATAGCCTCGGCGGACTATCAGGGGGTCTCCGTACCGGACGGGTTCTCCGGAATGATCTCGGAGATCTGCGGCGCCATGAACGTCGAGGGCCATCGCGGAGATGTGGCCGTCATGAACGTGCTCCGCGCATCAGCAGCGTTCGAAGGGCATGGGACCGCCACGCAGGACGATCTCAAGCGCGCCGCATTCCTCTGCCTCCGCCATCGCAGGCGCGAGCTTCCGCCGGAATGCGAGGAGCCTCAGAGCGGACAGGAGCCCGAGGAGCAGCCGGATGATCCTCCCGAGAGCGACGATACGCAGGAGGAGACGCCGGAGCAGCAGCCCAAGGGCGGCGATCGGAACGAGGGCTCCGACGGGCGGTCGGAGGGGGATCGGGACGGAGACGGCGATTCCGACGACGGAGGGTCGCCGGGGGATTCTTCAGACAAGGTCTTCGGCATAGGCGAGCAGTTCGACGTGAGGGACTACATACCGCCGGAGAGCAGACGGAGCCGCAACAGGCGCTCCGGGCGTCAGGATTCATCGGTGTCGGAGGACGGCTCCGGCCGCACCATCGGCTATGCCGTCCCCAAAGGGAAGGCGAGGGACGTGGCCCTTATCGCCAGCATCCGTGCGGCGGCCCCGTATCAGATCGTCAGGGAGCACAACGGGCTCGCCATAGCCCTGCGCGACGAGGATCTGAAGGAGAAGGTCCGCGTGAGGCGCAAATCGACCACCATACTCTTCGTCGTAGACGGCTCCGGATCCATGGGCGCGCAGAGCAGGATGGTCGCCGTCAAGGGGGCCATACTGTCCATGCTGTACGATTCGTATCGGCGCAGGGACATGGTGGGGCTCGTCGTATTCAGAGGAAAGGACGCGGATGTCGTCCTTCCCCCCACGAGAAGCGTCTTCACGGCGTACCGCGCCCTCGCGGACATCCCGACAGGCGGCCGTACCCCGCTCAACGAAGGGCTCAGGAAAGGATATCAGGTCCTTTGCAGGGATGCGGAGGCCGGCATGGAGCCCGTCATGGTCGTTCTGACCGACGGGCGTGGCAACGTGGGAGGAGGCTCCTCATCGGCATCTGATGCGTTGAAGGATGCTGCGGAGGTCGTACGCGAATCCGGCATCCGGACCATAGTGGTGGATACGGAGACAGGACTGGTACGTTTCGGAAAGGCCGTGGAGCTCGCGGCCCTGATGGGTTCCGCATACATCCTCCTCGAGGACCTGAACGCGGACAGGCTTTCATCATCGGTGGAGTCCGCTTTGAAACTGCTGGATCGACGATCCGCAATCGTTTACGGTGATATCATGGGAGACAGGAAGAAGATACTGGTCATGCTCTGGCAGAGCCATCTGCCGATTCTTGAGCGCATACGCGACAGGCTGGATGTCGATCTGGAGATATTCAAGCCGTCGAGATACTACGACACGGGGATGGACATGGACGAGGTGGTGTCCATGATGAGGGGATGCGATGCCACGATAGTCTACATGCAGAACTCCCAGTTCTGCTCCGACATGGAGGCCGCGGTGCTTCCGATAAAGGACTCCATGAGGATAATCGCTTTCGGAAACGATCCCGGCAAATGGACCCTTACATCCGTGGATCACGGTCTCGCCATCAGGGCCTTCGAGTACATGCAGGAGAGCGGCGACGAGAACTTCGTGAGGATGTTCGACGCCATAGAGAAGGGGCTCGGATGGAAGGACGGGGAGCCTCTTCCTCTGGTGAAGGTCCCTTGGCAGGGCGTCGTCGACCCTGTCTCCGGAACGGTGTACGACTCGACGGATCGGTACATCGGATCGTGCGGCATCGATCCGTCCAAGCCGTTCGTCGGGATAATCGCGTCCAGGCCCATGTTCTTCATGGACGGCCTGAGGATCGAGAGGGAGCTCTGCTCGGATCTGATAAGTCTGGGCATCAATCCCGTGCTAGTGTTCGTCTCGTTCTCGAAGAAGCCCGATTTCGGAGCCATCAGCCACGGTGAAGCCATACGCGAGTACTTCATGAAGGACGGAAGGCCTATCGTGGATGCTATGGTGAAGCTGTCCACGGGGTTCATAGGGAGCAGCATGACGTGCGACCCCCAGGACCCCGACTCCCTGGAGCTTCTCAAGGAGCTCAACGTCCCCATATACCAGCCGGTCGTGATGGCCCGCTTCTCGGAGGAGGAGTGGCGCGAGTCGATCGGACTCACCTCCGACATAACATGGCAGGTGGCGTTCCCGGAGTTCGAGGGGATAATCGAGCCCGTGGTCATAGGCTCGGATATAGGGCATGTCAGAGGGGAGGACAAGGAGAGGGTCTCGATAGAGGACCGTCGCAGGATGTTCGCCGGAAGGCTGTCCAAAATGGTGAGGCTCCGCAGGAAGCCCAATAGCGAGAAGAAGGCGGTCATCTTCCTGAACAACTACCCCTGCAACGGAGTGGAGGCGAATGTGGGGAATGCGGCGGGTCTCGATACCCTGGAGAGCGTCGCAGGCATAATGAAGCGCATGAAGGAGGAGGGCTACGCAGTCGATCCCCCCTCCGACGGAAAGGAGCTGATATCCCGCATCCTAGATTCGAAGGCGCTCTCGGAATTCAGATGGACGACCGCCGTGGAGATGAAGAAGCACGGCGGAGTGATCCATGAGATGGATCTGCCGGAATACGAGGCGTACTTCTCCACCTTGTCCGAGAAGACCAGGAACGACGTCATATCGACATGGGGCGTCCCTCCCGGAGAGGGAATGGTCCTCGGAGGGAGCATCCTGATAACCGGTGTCTCCTTCGGGAACGTCGTCGTCGCTGTCCAGCCGAAGCGCGGATGCTTCGGGACGCGCTGCGACGGGCAGGTGTGCAAGATCCTGCACGATCCCGCATGTCCTCCGACGCATCAGTATCTCGCCACATACCATTACTATGCGGACGTCTGGGGCGCCGACGTCATCATGCATACGGGGACGCACGGCAGCATGGAATGGACGCCGGGCAAGGGCATAGGGATGACAGGGGACTGCTATCCCGACATCTGCATGCGCAACGTTCCCCATCTCTACATATACAACTCCGACAACCCGTCGGAGGGACTCGTCGCTAAGCGCAGGTCGTACGCCACTCTGGTGGACCATATGCAGCACCTCATGGTGGGGGTGAACCTCTACGGTCCGTATGCGGAGCTGGACGGCCTTCTTTCGGAGTACGGGACCGCTCGCAACGATCCGACGCACGCGGACGAGCTGAGACGCAAGATAATCGACAAGGCCGCGGAAGCCAAGATGGACGACCTGGGTCTCGACGAGGACGCCTCTCTGGAGGAATGCGTCCGTCTATGCCACGAGGCCCTCTCGGTGATACGCAACTCCCAGATGAACAAGGGGATGCACATATTCGGAAGGATGCCCGAGGGAGAGGATCTGGTCGATGCGGTGTTCTCGATCGTCAGGTACGGGGAGGAGCACGATTCCCTGAGAGACAGCATAGCCGATTCGATCGGGTACGATCTCTCGGAGCTGTATCGTGATCAGGGGCGCATCGATCCGGACTCCGGCAGGTCGTACGGCATGCTGATCGAGGACATAGACGAGCTCGCCAGGGAGTTCACGAAGGGTATCCTGGGCGGTTCGGATGCGGAATCGGTTCTGAAGAGCATGGGCCTGGATGCCTCGGAACCGAGCGCCTTCGCCAAGTTCGTCGATATGATAGAGGATATCCGCTCCCGCATAGATTCGTCGGACGAGGTCGGCTCCTTGATGAACGGGTACGACGGCGGATACATATCGCCGGGTCCTTCGGGATACATAACGCGCGGACGCTACGATATCATGCCCACAGGAAGGAACTTCTACGCCATGGACCCCTATTCCGTGCCGTCGAAGACCGCCTGGACGGTAGGGTGCCGCATCGCCGACGAGACAGTGGCCAAGTTCGTGGAGGAGGACGGAAGGATCCCCGAGAGCATAGGGCTCTTCTGGACGATGGGCGAGCTCATCGCGACAGGCGGCGAGACGATGTCCGAGATCATGTACCTCATGGGCGCCGAGCCGATCTGGGAGCCCGACGGCCGTGTCAGAACGTTCAGGATAATCCCAGTGGAGGAGCTGGGGAGGCCCAGGATCGATGTGTCGATCAATGTCTCCTGCATCCTCCGCGACAACATGATGAACGCGATCGATTTCATCGACGAGGTCGTCAACGCCGTGGCTTCATTGGACGAGTCGTCCGATGACAACTATGTCAGGAAGCACAGCCTCGAGTCTATCGAACAGGGCATGACGGAGGATGAAGCCAATGCGCGCATGTTCGGTGCGCCTCCGGGAACATACACCTCCGGCGTCAACCTGGCCGTGTTCGCCAGCGCATGGAAGGAGGACAAGGATCTCGCCGACATATTCGTGAAGGTCAAAGGCCACGGATACGGAGGCAAGAGGAAGGGGGAGCCGATGCCCAGGCAGTTCGCCACGGTCCTGTCCCGGAACGACATCGTGTTCGACAGATCGGCCTCGGATGAGACGGACCTCCTGTCGTGCAGCTGCAGGTTCAGCAACATCGGCGGCATGATCTCCGCATCCCGTTACTTGTCCGGAAAGGATGTCAAGTCCTACTACGGCGACACAAGGGATCCGCGCAGTCTGACGATAGGGACCCTGTCGGAGGAGATCCGCAGGATAATGCGCACGAAGACGTTCAATCCGGAATGGATCGCAGCCATGAAGGAGCACGGATACAAGGGCGCCAACGACATCGCGAAGCGCATAACCCGTCTGTTCGGCTGGCAGGCCACCACGCACGAGGTGGATCCATGGCTGTTCGATCAGGCCGTGGAGACGTTCCTGAAGGACGAGGAGATGAAGGAGTTCTTCCAGGAGAACAATCCGTATGCGCTGGAGGAGATGTCTCGTCGTCTGCTGGAGGCGAACTCCAGAGGACTCTGGGATACCGATGAGGAGACCCTGGGGATTCTGAAGGATGCGTATCTGGAGATAGAATCGGATCTGGAGGATCGTGCCGGAGAAGGCGAATACCAGGGCGGATCCGTGGATATATTCGATTCCAAGAGCGTCTCCGGCTGGAACGAGAGGATGTCGGACCTGTCCGACATGACAAGTTCGATAAGAGAGCGCAGGAAGAAAGGATGAAACAGATCCTTCAGACGTGCGATCAGGCACGTCTGAAGCCTACGGCTTCGGATTCGTGCGGCCTATACGGTTTCGGAGCCGTAGGATTGAAGGGCGGATTCGCAGTCCTGGCGACCACGTCCGTGTTTATCGGGATAAGAGCATAAAGTCGCTATTACCGGAGACCGGAGGATGGGTTTCAGCCGTCGCGCCTCATTCACGCGACGGCTTCGGACCATCATCGGCCCTTTATCGCCTTCACCAGGGCGCGGATGTTGTCGTCCGGGGTTCCGATAGGCACGCCGCATCCGGCGGAGATGCTGTTGAATCCCGCATCCCTGCTCTTCTGAGCCGCTGCGATGACATCCGCAGGAGTTCCCTTGTACAGGGGGAAGGCGCATCCGACGTTGCCTATGATTGCTCCTCTGTTCTTCGATATCTTCTTCGCAAGGTAGGAGTCCACCTTCTCCTCCACCGAGATCCCAGTCACACCGGTGTCGTACATGTACGGGATGATGTGCTCCGAGTCCCCGCAGATGTGCAGGACGGTGTATCCCTTCAGGTCTCCGAGGCATCTCTTCACGAACTGTCCGGACTGCACAGGGAAGTCCGTTGGAGCCAGGATGTCCGTCGATGCCGAGGGCTCCGACATCTGGACCACGTCGGCTCCGCCGTCCAGCAGCGCCTGTCCGAAAGCCTTGCAGTATGGTTCGATCGCACCGACCCACTTCTTCGCCCTCTCCGGTTCCGTCCATACGGAGTAGACGAGGTTCTCGGTGTTCAGCAGATGTCCGGCCAGGGTGAACGGCCCGGTGTTGCCTCCGATTATGCAGTAGTCCTCGCCATGGGTCTTCTTCATGATCCCCATCGCCTCGATCGACGTCTTGACCCTGCCGGTGTTCAGGAACTCGTCGATGTCCGGGAGGTCGTCCGGCTCGTCGTAGATCTTCTTCATCGGATTGTAGGTGAACGGGTGCCCCTTCAGCATCGGGGAGGACGTGCTGGTGCCCATGTCTATAGGGCATCCCAGCGCTTCCGCCTCCTCCGTGAGGCAGAATCCCGCCCTTACGGACTCGAGTCCGAAATAGTCGGCCTGGGCGCATCCCAGCGTCGCCATCTTCTGCGGATCTGAATGGGCTTCGGGCCATGAGGCGCCGCACGCCTTCATCATCCCTATCGTGTCGCAAGTGGTGAACACCGCGACCGGCGGCCTGTCCAGCTGCTCCTGGTTCAATGCCGCCAAGACCCTGTCTCTGCATGACATCGTCATCGGCTCGCCTCCTCCATCCTTCTCTTGATGTACTTCACGCACGCCTGCGCGTTCTCGTCCCTGTGGTCGGCGCCTATCTCCTTCGCGAATCCGTCCGTGGTCGGAGGTCCGCCTATGGTGATTATGCAGTTGTCGCGGTATCCGCTCTCAGCGATCAGCTTGACCGCGGCCTCCATGTTGTCCATGGTAGGAGTCATGAGAGTGCTAAGGCACGCCACATCGACGGATTCGTTCTTCGCGGTATCCGCGATGGTCGCCGGAGGAACGTCCCTCCCGAGATCGTTGACTATGAATCCTCCCGCGGTGAGCATGGTCTTGACGATGTTCTTGCCGATGTCATGGACGTCGCCCTGCACCACGGCGGTGATCGCAGTCTTGCTGTCGGCAAGGTCTCCCTTGGGTATCGCCGGCAGAAGGACGTCGAGTCCCTCGTACATGCTGTGGGCCGCCACGAGGACCTGAGGCAGGTACATCGTGTGGTTGGCGTAGTTGTCTCCGATGATCCCCATTCCCACGACCAATCCCTCGTTGATCGCCTCGACTGGGTCTACCTTCTCCGCCAGGGCCTTTTCGGCTGCCGCGCGGGCCCTCTCCGGTTCGCAGGCGACTACCGCGTCTGCGAGCTCCTTCAGGATCTCATTCACTCCCATTGATGTTGCCTCCTTTTATGTGCTCCTTTCTTCCGTTTTACCAGATATTAGATATATTGATGGATGTATAAATTAGACTACGAACATGTTCGATTCAGCCATTTCCGATACAGCCAGCATAACGATTCCATCTCTTCGAATTCCTTCGAATCATATTCCTCAGCGTCGGATGATGGATGGATGTTCTATCGATAGAATTATAAGTTCAATGGCGAGGCCATAGCATTCGGGATGATTCCGGTCTCCTTTCTGAAGGGTTCCATCCGATATGCATCCAACGGCAGAAATCCGGGGGACGAGCCCCCGTAAGGCGTTTCTTCGGGCCTCGATCAATCGCACCCGTGCCCCTTCTCCACCGATAGCACGGCGCAGACGAGTGCGACTATCATCATCGCGAAGGCTGCCATCCAGAGGGTCTGGAATTCGGCAAGGGTCTTCTCGGCGATGATGAATCCCGCGGCGGTGATCAGGATGGCTCCGCCGGCGAACGGGAACAGGTTGAGCGCGGCGGTGGACGTCCCTGCCATGGCGATGGGATACAGCTCCTTGATCTGGGCGTAGGACACCACGAAGAATCCTCCGAAGAATCCGAAGAGGAAGTTGATGGCGGCCTGGATCGCGAACGAGTCCATGCCGTCCTTCCCCGCCGTGAGCCAGATGACTCCCCAGAGCAGGGTGTACACCAGGGTGCCCAGGATGAGCACCTTCCTTCTCGAATGGAGCACCTTGTCTGAGAGGGTCCCGGCCAGGGGGCATCCGAACACCATCCCGATTCCGACCATGGTGACCATGAGTCCAGCGTCGGTTCCGGTGAAGCCGTAGACGCTCTTGTAGAACGATCCGGCCTGGGACGCCTGCCAGAGCATGATGGTTCCGTACATGAAGAAGAACCAGATCGCCAGAGGCCAGAACTTCCTCCCGCTGGTGAAGGTGAGCCTGAGGGCCTCCATGGTGCCCATCTTCGCGGACGTGGACTCGCCTATGGGCTGCCCCGTCTCCTCGGAGACGATCTCCTCTATGCTGGGGAGGTCCTTGTCGGACGGGTGGTTGCGGACCACAAGCCAGCATAGTCCCGCTATCGCCGCGGTGATCACGGCGAGGATGAAGTAGGTGTTCTGGATTCCGAGCGTGTCCATCATCAGGACCATCGGAGTCGCGGCCGCTATCCCTCCGACGTTCCCGACCAGGAGCAGCACTCCGCTCATGGATGCGAACTCGTTCTTCCTGAACCATACGGCCAGGATCTTCATTATCGGTATGTAGACGACGGCCGCCCCTATGCCTATGATGAACTTCCCGGCGATCATCATCGAGAAGTTGTTCACCGTCGCGGAGTAGGCGCTGAGCACCGAGCCGATCGCGATCAGGAATATGAATATCGTAGCGGCCTTTCTCGGCCCCATGCGGTCCGTCAGTATCCCGCTGGGGATCTGCATCAGCGTGTAGGCGTACAGGTACGCCGACGCCAGCAGCGCGACGGATGCCGTTCCGACCCCGTAGTACGCCTGGAGGTTGTCGGATATCGCACCGCCCGTCGTCCTGTGGAAGTACACGAAGAAGTACGCCACCGCCAGGACGATGAAGATCATCCATCTGTACGAGAGCGTCCTCCTCTTCTTCCCTTCGTCTATGGTCATTCTGATCCTTCTCCTCGGTAAAACGGAAGAATCGAACCACCGGAAAGACATCGGCAGGATGGGGATATAAGCGATGCCACGAACATGTTCGAATGTCGCATGTCCATCGGTCGGAAAGCCTCGATCCGAACCTCATGATGCGGTAGAATTCGAAGATGCTCCTCTCGGCGGACCTGAGGGAGACGTTGAGCGTGGACTTGGAGCAGCCCAGCACCTTGCTGAGCTCGTCCAGCCCTATGCGCTTGGGGATGTCGTAGTAGCCCAGGTCCATCGCCTTCTCGAAGTGCTCCTCCTGCTTCGGCGTGAGCGCGGCGAAGTCCGTGGCAGGCGTGCTGGATTCGATCTCGAAGACGTATCCGTTCTCGCGCATCTCCGCGAACAGCTGCTGCAGACGAGCCTTGGTCGGACCCACCAGGGTCCATTCGATGAGCGTGTCCGTCCTGGGGACGGCGGACAGGAGGAAGCAGCCGAGGCGGTTGATCAGACTGGACAGCAGGCATCTCCTGTTGGTCACCATGGCCATGTACGTGTTCGACGAGAGCTTCGTGATCGAGGCCTCCCCGTATTCGAACTCGTAGCGTCCCTCCTCCACGGAGCCAGCGGGATCCCTGATCCTTATCATGGAGTATCCGGAGCTCTCGTCCATCATGGAGCACGAGAGTATCCTCACGTCGATTCCGCTTCCCTTGAAGTCGAATGGGAGGAGGGCATGGCACGGATGCTCCTCCACATTGGAGGCGCGGTTCAGGAGGATGCGGCAGCAGTGCATGATCGCAGGATGCGGACGCGGGCCATGCGCTCTCCGGCAGGGCATTCCACCGCTCCGCCCATCTCGACCACGGACACCTTGTCCCCTCCGGTCTTGCCCGGAGGGTTGCAGAGGCGCCAGTTCGGGCATCCGATGATGCCGCACTTCGGCGGCGTGAACGTGACGGTGACGCCGTCCATCAGGCCTCTCTTGGGAAGCGCCGCGGGGGACGGGACCTTCTCCACCTGGGTCGCGACGATCTTCTCGTCCAGAAGAGGGCAGTCGTGCTCCTGCTTCCTGACCTCGGTGACCTTGTACCGGCAGCCCTTGTCGAGGCTGTTGCAGACGCTGCGCAGCCTGCATCCTCCGCACTCCTCCGTCTCTCCGAGATAGTAGAATTCGTATCCCGTCTCTGCGACGTCCTTCCCTATGAGCGTTATCGTCATCGGATCACCCCCGTCGCCTTGGCGACGGATTCTGCGACTTCCGGAGTTATCCCGTTGTCGCCCAGGATCGTGAACCTGTCCTGTCTGATCTCGGTGGCATGGGACATGGCGTGGATCAGCTCCTCCGATGTTATCCCGAGCTGTCTGGCGGTGGTCGGTGCGCGGATCTCCTTCAGCGCGTCGCGGATGCGCTCCCAGTCTCCTCCGTGGAGGTACATGGTCAGGATGGATCCGACTCCGCACTGCTCCCCGTGGAGCGCGCGTCCCGGACAGGTGAGATCGAGCATATGGGAGATCATGTGCTCGGCCCCGCTGGTGGGCCTCGACGATCCGGCGATGCACATGGAGAGTCCCGACATGATGATGGGCTTGATGGCGATCCAGACGCTCTCCTCCATCCCGGGTCCTATGTCGGAGGCGTGCTCGACTATATCGTCGGCTGCATGGTTCGCCAGGAATACGGCGGATTTGCTGATGCTCTCCCCTTTGAGCCTGCGAGCGAAATCCCAGTCCTTCACAGCCGTCAGATTGGAGATCACGTCGGCGCATCCCGCCGCCAGGAGCCTGTATGGGGCCTTGGATATGATCTCGGTGTCGGCGATCACCGCCGTCGGCGATGCGGAAGATACGGATCTAGATCCGGTATCGGATTTCAGGGATGCGCGATTGGATGCGATCCCGTCGTGGGCAGCGGACGTGGGGATGGACAGGAACGGTATGTGCAGCTCGTTGGACACGACCTTGCCCAGATCGATCTTGCTTCCGCCTCCGACGGCCAGTATGAAGGAGGACCCGAACTCGCGAGCCTGCTCCGAGGCGAGCCTGGCGTTCTCGGCCGAGGCCTCGCCGACGCGGCAGATGTCTATGTCGTGCCCGTCCAGCAGGTCTCTGACCCTGTTGCCGGCGATCTCCGCCGTCTTTCCTCCGGTTATTATGGTGGCGGGCCCATGGAGATGCAGGTCGTCGCATATCTCGCGTATGCTGTCGAGCACTCCGTGGCCGGCCACGATGTTGCGCGGAACCTCCACCGTTCTGATCTTCGTGAACCCGTTCATATCCCCATCCTCGCCTCCCCATGGATATTGAATTATTAATCGGATATGATGCGGGTCCCATGCCGAAGGCTCTGGTACTGTGCGGAAGCGCGCGTTCGGGGGGATCCACCGACGCCATGTGCCAAGGTGCTGCAGACGCGCTCGTCTCGGCAGGATACGACGTGGAGATGGTCCGCGTGCCCGTCCGCATATCCCATTGCCTCGACTGCGGCCTGTGCATGGACGGGAGATGCGTCATAGAGGACGGCATGGGGCACATCTATTCAGCATTCCAGGATGCAGACCTTCTGGTTCTGGCAACGCCCATCCACTTCAGCGGACCCTCCTCGCTCGTGAAGACCGCCATAGACAGGTTCCAGCCGTGGTGGTGGGAGAAGAGCTCGCCCCACCCGGACGCCGTGCTCGGGCTCATGTGCGGAGGAAGCGATTCTCCGGAGTACGGACCCACATGCAAGATCTTCAAGGCGTTCGCCGCGATGCTCGGCATGAGATGGCTGGGCCATCTCGAGGTCTCCGGTACGGACAGGACGGGGGCCGAGGGGGTACGCGAGGCATCGTGCGCCTTCGTCAGCGACCTTCTCGCACCCTGAACGGCACGATCGTCTTCTCGAATCCTTCCACTTCTCCGGGGCCCGGGACGAACGGGATGGTCGTCGGATGGGAGTCCCTGACATCATCCCAGTCGTCCATCTGCAGGGAGCCGTCGCGGTCGATCAGGCAGAGCCTGTAGAATCCGAGGTCATCCATGCGGGCCAACTCCCTCATGATCTTATCCATGCCGCCTAGCCTTCCGGCATCCAGAACGGGGACGAAGCCGTCCGAGACGTATGCTATGTCCGCTAGGGCGTCGTCGTCCGATATAGTCTCCAACGGTCCGAACACCGTGTCCGCGGTGGTGTTGAATGCGTCCATCAGGTCGTCCGTGTCCGCTATGCGGGTCATGAACCACGTATCGAGGCCGCGGAGCCTCATCCTCTTGACGACGCCCTCCTTGAACTCGTTCGAGGACAGGCTGTCCCAGTCCACGATCATGGCCGGTCTCCGGGTCTCGCCGCGGGGGATCGATCCGGCGGCATCCCCGAAGGGGACCGATTCCTTCTCGGGGGAGAGCGTTCCAGCCTTCACATTCAGGGCTCTGAGTTCTCCGTCGTTCGGTGCGCTCACGGTGAAAATCGCTGGAACTTCCATGATGCGGTCCACTCCGTCGCAGCTCATGAACCTAACGGACGTTTCAGAACAGGCGTTTCGGCGAATTATTATAAGAGCGGTCGCGAGGATAGACGATGCATGGCTCAGATATTCGTCTGCAAGAAGTGCGGATCGGCCGCGGAACTGTTCTACAAGGGAGGATGCACTCCGTCCTGTTGCGGGGAGCCGATGGCCCTCGTCGAGGCCAAGACCGAGGATGCATCCAAGGAGAAGCACGTCCCCTACGTCACCAGGAACGGGAGCGAGGTCAAGGTCGTCATCGGAAAGGAGGCCCTCCATCCCATGACCGAGGAGCACTACATCGTGTTCATCGAGATCGTCGCCGATGGGGTCCACATGAGGAGGTACCTCAAGCCCGGAGACGCTCCCGAAGCAGTCTTCATCACCGATGCGAAGGACATCGTGGCCTTCGAGTACTGCAACAAGCACGGACTCTGGTCCAACCAGTGATGTCCGAAGGGGCCGCGAGGTCCCTGAAACGCCTTTCTTCCTTCTTTAACATTTATAGCGGTCGTAGCACTACCCGCCTTCAAGGTGGATACATTGTCCAAGAGGATCGTGGAGAGCACGGGCGACGATTCGCTCGCCAAAGCGAGGCATGCGAAGATCTCTAGGGAGAAGGAGGAGGCCGAGGAGAAGGCCAGGAACAAGGCCTCGGACGAGTACTGGGAGATTCGTCGCAAGAACGAGAAGAGGCTCGAAGAGGTCAAGAAGCTCCCGAAGGAGGAGAGGGCCGAGGCCAAGAAGAAGATCAAGGCCGACGAGAAGAGGAACCGCGCCCAGTACCGTGAGGCCAAGAAGGAAGCCCGCAGGCAGAGGAAGGCGGATCTCAAGGCCGCCGTAGCATCCGAGGAGAAGGCCGTCGTCCGTGAGGAGAAGGCTCTGAAGGAGCGCGTCGAGGAGAAGGTCGAGAAGCCCGCCGAGGCTCCTGTCGAGGAGAAGGCCCCCGAGACGCCGGTCGAAGAGAAGAAGGAGTGATCCTTCGGCAAACAGGCCCGGGAAACCGGGCCGTATTATCTTTCAAGCTAATACATCCAGGATATTTTTTCCGTTCATGGCGCATCCCATCCGCCAGATGCTTCTGAAGGGCACGATGCGGACTCCTGCGTGCCGTCGCGGTCGTCGACGGGATCGCGCCTCAGGGTCAAACTTAAAATAGGGGGGGTCATGCACTCGCGTGGTCAAAGGTTCGAATGAATCCCCAGAACAAAGGCTCAGACGCGCGGCATCGATGGATGCTGACGCTGTGCTGAATGAGTATGAGAGCAGGCCCGAGGGTCATTTCAACGAGGAGCTCACCACTTCTCGCATCAAATACGGGAAGAACACGGTCACGAACCACAACAAGCATCAGGTTCTGAAGAGGCTGTATCGTTCTTTCGTCAACTACTTCATCATAGTTCTTGCGGTCATAGACGTCCTATGGATGGTTCTGGACCCGGATATCATCTACTTCATAATCCTCACGACCCTGATCGTGGTCAGCGGGACCGTCACGTTCATCCAGGAGACCCGCAGCAGCAAAGCGGCGGCGAAGCTGGTCAGCATGGTGACGACGATCATCACCGTCGTCCGCGAGGACTGCGAGATCGAGGTCGATTCCAAGGAGCTCGTCGTCGGAGACATAGTCATCCTGGATACGGGGGACATGATCCCTGCGGATGTCAGGATCATCGAGTCCAACCATCTCAAGGTGGACCAGTCTGCTCTCACAGGGGAATCGAATGCCGCCAGCAAGCATTCCGCGGCCATTCCCGGAGAGGGGACCCCTCTCGGATGCGACAATCTCGCGTTCATGGGCACCAGCGTCGTCGGCGGATCCGCCAAGGCCGTCGTCGTCGCCGTCGGCGACGATACGATCTTCGGAAACATGGCCGAATCCCTCAGCAGGAAGAAGCCGTCGACCACCTATGACAAGGGATCGAAGGCCATCACCAGGGTTCTTCTGAAGATCATGCTCCTCATGGTCCCTCCCGTGTTCGCCATCATGGTGTTCAAAGGCTATTCCGAGGGTACCGAGGATTACCTCATCGAGGCCGTGAAGTACGCTCTCACGCTCGCCATCGGTCTGATGCCGGAGATGCTGGCGACCATAGTGTCGACCAATCTGGCCAAGGGATCCATCGACATGGCTAAGAAGAAGGTCATCGTCAAGGACGTGACCGCGATCCAGAATTTCGGAGCCATGGACGTGCTGTGCTCCGACAAGACCGGAACGCTGACGCAGAACCGCATTTCTGTCAAGGACTGCAGCGACCTCTACGGCAACAGCAGCCACACCGTGGAGCTGTACGCCTGCCTCAATGCCAAGCACCTCCGTTCGGCCACCAATCAGATAGACTGGGCTCTCCAGGAGTACTCCGACGAGAACCTCGATTCGGATGAGATGGACGCCTACCGGGGAGTCGGGGACGTCCCGTTCGACTTCAACAGGAGGCGCGCCACCGTCGTCGTCGGGCACGGGGACGACGTCGATCTCATGATAACCAAGGGCGCCATTCCCGAGCTGCTCTCCATCTCCTCCGCATATCTGGATGAGAACAGGGATATCAGGCCTCTCGATGACGCCAAGGTCAACGAGATCATGGGCATGGTCGAGTGGTACAGCACCAAGGGGATGCGCGTCCTCGGAGTCACCCACAAGTACATGCCCTCGGGCAAGACCGAGTTCACCGCCGAGGACGAGGGGGACCAGATCTTCTGCGGATACGTCGTGTTCACCGATCCTGTCAAGGAATCCGCCAAGGATGCCATCAGGGACATGGCCGAGTACGGCATCGACGTCAAGGTCCTCACGGGGGACAACGAGTACGTCACCCGCCACGTCTGCGATCAGATAGGCATCGACGTCCACGAGGTCCTTACGGGAGACGTCATCTCCGCGATGACGGAGGACGAGCTGAAGGAGAAGGTGGAGGAGATCCATGTCTTCACATCTCTCACTCCGGACAACAAGGCCGCCGTCGTGAAGGCTCTCAAGGCCAACGGGCACACCGTCGGTCTCATGGGAGACGGAATCAACGATGTCCTCGCCATGAGGAACGCCGACGTCAGCATATCCGTCGACACCGGAACGGACATCGCGAAGGAGACCGCCAGCATGATCCTGCTGGAGAAGGACCTCAACGTCCTGAAGGCGGGAGCGATCGAGGGCAGGAAGGTCTACGTCAATTCGATAAAGTACGTGAAGATGATCGGATCGATCAACTTCGGGTACATGTTCTCGCTGATCCTCGGATCCCTTCTGTTCAACTTCGAGCCGATGGGAGCCATCATGATCCTGATCTTCAACCTGATCAACGACTTCGCATGCCTCTTCACCCCGTGGGACAAGGTCGAGGACGAGTTCGTGCGCGAGCCCAGGCAATGGGATCCGGTGAATCTCAAGACCGTCATGTACCACTACGGACCGATGTGCTGCGTCACGGACATCCTGTCATGGTTATTCTTCATATTCGTGCTGCTCAAGTCCGTCGAGGTCACCGGTTTCGAGGACCTGGGCATCTACAACGGGATGGATGCCGTGCTTAGCGGATACAGGCTGGGAGAGGTCACCGAGGCCGGAGACTTCACCGCGCTGCTGCCCATAGCCGTGCTGTTCCAATCGCTCTGGTGCATAGAGCAGTACTGGATGCAGGTGTGGTCGATCCATATCGTCAGGACCAACAAGCTGCCGTTCTTCCAGGCGTGCTCCGCCAAGATCCTCGTGGCCACCACCATCGTGGCCCTGGCCGTCGGAACGCTGCTTCCGTTCACCGGTCCGCTGTGGGCTAGGATCGCCGAGATCGATCTGGTCGATCTCATCCCGATCGATCCGCTATGGCTCATCTGGATGCCGTTCATCGGAGCGGTGTACTTCTTCGGATCGCATCTCATAAAGAGGTACGTGCTGAAGAAGTACGGATTCTTCGCCTGCTGAGGCGTGCAAACAGGGTCCGCTCCGGCGGGCCCTTTCCATCTTTTCCATCTTCCGACGGTCCCTCGTCCGAATCACGCTTATAAGAATCATAATGCGATGGCGGACTCATATGTCCAGTCCCTTCACGACCTATTCCGCTTCGTTCCGCGAGGACATCGCTCGCGGATTCAAGGAGGACGTCGAGAGGTATTCGAAGATACGCGGCAGACTGGCCGAGTTCGTCCCCTCCGACATGCAGAATCCCGATTACAAGGCGCTGCTGGGCCCCAGGCTGGACTACTACCTCTGGTGGAGGGACTGCGCGGACGGCGGCACGCTCCTCGCCGCCGACTCGGGATACGCCTGGCTCAGATGCACGGAGCTGATCAACTCCCCCGGGGACAGGACGGAGGTGCTGAAGGCCATAGTCCGTTTCACGAAGGCCTGCTCCCGCAGCATGAGGCTGGCTCCGATGGTATGCGGGCTCGCGGAGGAGTACGCGCTGGCCTTCGGCCTGCCTCTGGACGAGATCCCCAGGGAGGCCCCGTTCGCCGAATCCTCTGTCTTGGACACATGGGACCTCACCAGGTACCCTATGAGAAGGCCTCGCGCAGGCGCCCTCCTGGACCCGTCCCTGATCAAATGGACGAAGTACGTGCAGATCCCGGACGAGACGATGGAGGACATCGTCTTCATGTCGCTGAGGGGGATGGACGAGCTGTGCAGGTCCACCAAGGGCTGCGGCGTCGTCAGGGCCTCCGAGCCCGCCATAGGCACCGCGACGATCCGTCCCTTCCAGAAGTTCTCGTGCTTCTCTCCCGTGGATGCCGTCAGGATGCCCGTGGCGTCCACGAGCGAGGGAGGGTTCCGGGATCTACTGGATGCAATCGTCCGCCACGCAGTCAGGCTCCTGGCTCCCGGAGTCAAGGGGCTCCCTTCCGTTCCGAGGACCTTCCCCAACGAGTACAGGAAGATAGTGGCATCCGCGGTCGACGCGGCGAAGGGCGCCGTCGCATGGGACGAGGGGAGGTTCAGGACTCCGCTGCTGTACGGAGAGGGGTTCTGGAAGGACGACGACATCGAGGTCGCCGCCGAGGACGGGACATCCCCTCCCGTGATAAGGCCCGTGGTCTTCCCGGAGATCGGTCCCCTCGAGATCGGCACCCGTCTGCTCGATTCGAACTGGGATGCGGAGTCGGACTCGGAGGAGCGCTTCATCTCGTCGGGCCGTCTCCGGACGTCGTACAACGAGATGAGCTTCCTCCAGAAGGCGTTCTATGTGTCCTGGCGCACGAAGGCCCGTCGCGGGAGATACGGCGACACCGATGCAGGGTACCTGTGGCTGTACTGCACCGAGCTGATCAATCACGACTACGACCCCCGCGCCGTCCAGGACGAGCTGGAGCGGGCGATGGAGGCGTACTACGACTCGTTCCCTGCCCCCATATCCCTGTGCAGGGCCGTCGCCGACCATGCGATGCTCCACGGCTTCGACGTTCCCGCCACCCCTCTGAACGAATGCGACGAGGCGGTGATATGCTCCAAGCTGGAGTCGGATCCTGTGGGGTCCATCACCCCGGGAGCGGCCCT
>ERZ808258.374-NODE-374-length-18738-cov-4.729968_pt1 | contig 18738 bp, 14 predicted proteins | sample MGYA00521280_ERZ808258 | MGnify/ENA primary metagenome ERZ808258 (study PRJEB31516, sample SAMN03275585) | gut metagenome | biome: mammalia-associated habitat; material: feces | host: Papio cynocephalus | place: Kenya | collected 2012-07-19 ...
GATCACCATGGCCGAGGACATCGGCGTGGCCGGTCGAGCCGGCTACTATGACGGCATTGGCGCGGCACGCGACGTCATCCAGAACCACCTGCTGCAGCTGATGGCCCTCACCGCCATGGAGGAACCGGTGTCGTTCTCCGCCGCCGATCTGACGGCAGAGAAGACGAAGGTGCTGTCCGCGGTGCGTGTGCCGAAGGATCTGGCCGCGCATACGGCCCGCGGCCAATACGCCGCAGGCTGGCAGGGCTCGCATGAGGTGGCCGGCTATCTGGACGAGAAGGGCATCGATCCGGCATCGACCACCGAAACGTATGCCGCGATCCGTCTGGACGTCGACACCCGCCGCTGGGCCGGCGTGCCGTTCTATCTGCGCACCGGCAAGCGTCTGGGCAAGCGTGTGACGGAGATCGCCGTGATCTTCAAGCGCGCGCCGCACCTGCCGTTCGAATCGACCGCCACCAAGGAGCTCGGCAAGAACGCGATCGTGATTCGCGTGCAGCCGGACGAGGGCGTGACCATGCGTTTCGGCGCGAAGGTGCCGGGCGGCACTTCGATGGAGGTGCGTGACGTGTCCATGGACTTCAGCTATGGACGTTCGTTCACCGAATCCTCCCCTGAAGCCTATGAGCGTCTGATCCTGGATGTGCTGCTGGGCGATCCGCCGCTGTTCCCGACCACGCGCGAGGTGGAGCTGAGCTGGCAGATCCTCGATCCGATCGAGGAATTCTGGTCCACGCTGGGCCAGCCGCAGCCGTATCGTTCCGGAACCTGGGGACCGCAGGAGGCAGTGGAGATGCTTGCCCGCGATGGACATCGTTGGAGGATGCCGTGATCATTACCTTGAAGAACACCGAGACCCGCGAGATCTCGGCGAAAATCGATGAATTGCATGAGGAACGTGGCGAGGCAGCGTTGGGCCGTGTGCTCACCCTGCTGATTTCCACGAACGACTCCGAGCTGGAGCATGATCTTGAGGTGGCGAACAGCGCCAGCCGCGAACACCCCTGCCGTGTGATCGCGATCGCGCCAAGCTCGCGCAAAGTGGAACCGGATGTCGAAGGCGGAGAACACCACACCTTCCTTGACGCCGAAGTGCGTTTCGGCTCGGACGCTGGCGCCGGCGAGATCATCGTGCTGCGCCCGCTGGGCGGTCTTGTGCACCATCCGGACACCTTGGTGATTCCGCTGTTGGTGCCGGATGCGCCGGTGGTCGCCTGGTGGCCGAACGAGGCGCCGGCGAACCTTTCCTCCGATCTGCTGGGTTCCATGGCGCGCAGCCGCATCACGGACGCGATGAATTCATCAAATCCCGCGCGCACGATGGATGACCTGCGCCGCAACTGGTCGTCGGAAAACGTGGATATGTCGTGGACCCGTCTGACCGTATGGCGCGCGATGATCGCCTCCATGCTCGACCAGCCGCCGCACCTGCCGGTGAGTGGTGTTCGGGTGACGGGCCCCGCCGATTTCCTGCCGACCACGTTGCTGGCCGCTTGGCTGCGTTTGCGGCTGAACGTTCCGGTTGTCGTGGAGGACGACCCGACGGCGACCGCCGTGACGGGTGTGTATCTGACGCGCTCCGACGGCACGCTGAGCTTGGAACGTCCGTCCACCGATGATGGAATCGCCATGTTGAGCGTCCCCGGCCAGTCCCCGCAGACGATGAGCGTGCCGGCACGCACCATCGAGGAGTGCCTGAGCGAGGAGCTGGGGCGTCTCTACCCCGATGAGATCTATGCCGAAGTGGTAACGCGCGGCTGGGATCTGATCAATCCGAAGCACTGAAACCGCGCCGATCATCAGGCGACGTGATACACGTCCACCCTACCGTCGGTGGATTGGGAGGGGAAACCAATCCACTGGCGGTGGGTATCGATAGGTGTCGATGATTTTTTGAGGCGATTCGCAAGAAGCGAAACTCGGAAGAGCCCGTATGGGGGCATCCACCGATCATTGTCCAAGGAGCAGAAGTGACAGAACGCAAAACCGTTGTCTATCCGAATCCGCAGGTGCTGGCCGAGGCCGTGGCCGCGCGCACGTTGCTGACCATCATCGACCTGCTGTCGGAGCCGAATCGCGGACGTGTGGACATCGCCGTGACCGGCGGCACCGACGGCAACCGCGTGTTCGCCGCGATGAACGCCAGTCCGCTGAACGATGCCGTGGATTGGAGCCGCGTGCACGTATGGTGGGGCGACGAACGTTTCGTGGCCTCCGATGATGACGACCGCAATGCGAAGCAGGCCCGTGAAGCATGGTATGGCGCACTGGTGGAGGAAGGTCGTATGCCATCGGCGAACATCCACACGATGCCGGCCGATACGCGCGGCACCGAGGAGATCGCGGCGGCTTCCCCCGAGCAGACCGACACCGTACTGGCGGAAGCCGCCGCGGAGTACCAACGCGAGCTTACCGAGCAATTGGGCGATGAACCAGCACTGGATATCGCGATGTTCGGCGTGGGGCCGGATGCGCATTTCGCGTCCTTGTTCCCGGACCACGGCGAATCGGAAATCGATGATCCGCATGTACTGGTGGCCGGCGTGCGTGATTCGCCGAAGCCGCCGCCGCTGCGTCTGACGCTGACCGTGCCGATGATCGCCCGGTCGAAGCATACGTGGGTATTCACCTCCGAGGCCCGCAAAGCCGACGCGGTCAAGGCCGCCTTCGCGCAACGCGACAATCCGCACGCGCCAAGCTCCTACGCCGATGGCGAGGAACTGCTCTGGCTCATCGATGAAGGCGCCGCCTCCAAGCTGTGACCTTGTAAATAGCAAAAAGGCGTCTCCGCAAATCTATATTGCGGAGACGCCTTTTTGCTATTCGCTTCGGATCACTGGTCGCAACCAGTTCCGCAGGAGGTCTCAGGCTTCGATCTCCTCGCGACCCGGCTCGGCCCACAGCGTGTGGAACGCACCCGGCTGATCCACGCGCTGGTAGGTGTGGGCGCCGAAGAAGTCACGCTGGCCCTGAATCAGGGCGGCGGGTAGACGCTTGGAACGCAGACCGTCGAAGTACGACAGCGACGAGGCGAACGCCGGGGTCGGCAAACCGTTGCGGGCGGCTTCGGCCACCACGTTGCGCCAGGACTTCTCGGCGGCTTCGATGGCGTTCTTGAAGTACGGGGCGAACAGCAGGGACACGTTGGCCTCGCCGGATTCGAACGCCTCGGAGATACGGTTGAGGAACTTCGCGCGGATGATGCAGCCGCCACGCCAGATGCGTGCCACGGCCGCGAGGTCGATGTCCCATCCATATTCCTTGGCTGCAGTGGTGATTTCGTTGAATCCCTGGGCGTAGGCGACGATCTTGGAGGCGTACAGGGCCTGACGGATGTCTTCGATGAAGGCCTTCTTCTCCTCGTCGTTCAGGTCGAGCTTGCCGTCGGGGCCGGAGAAGCCCTGCTTCTGGGCTTCCTCACGCAGTTCGGCCTCGGAGGACAGCCCGCGGGCGAACACGGCTTCGGCGATGCCGGTGACCGGCACGGCCAGGGACAGCGCGGTCTGCACGGTCCAGGTGCCGGTGCCCTTCATGCCGGCGTGGTCGACGATGAGGTCGACGAGCGGCTTGCCGGTCTTCTTGTCGACCTGGTGCAGCACTTCGGCGGTGATCTCGATGAGGTAGGAGTCGAGCTCCGTCTTGTTCCATTCACCGAACACGTCGCCGATTTCGGCCGGGGTCATGCCCAAGCCGCGACGCATGAGGTCGTAGCTTTCGGCGATGAGCTGCATGTCGGAGTATTCGATGCCGTTGTGCACCATCTTGACGAAGTGGCCGGCGCCGTTGAGACCGATGTGGGTGACGCACGGTTCGCCTTCGGCCTTGGCCGCGATGGATTCGAAAATCGGCTTCAGGGTCTTCCAGGATTCCTCGGAGCCGCCCGGCATCATGGACGGGCCAAGCAGCGCGCCTTCCTCGCCGCCGGAAACGCCACAGCCGACGAAGTGCAGTCCGCGTGCGCTGATTTCCTTCTCACGACGGATGGTGTCCGGGAAGTAGGAGTTGCCGGCATCGACGATGATGTCGCCCGGTTCCATCAGGTCGGCGAGCGCGTGGATCATGGCGTCGGTCGGCGCGCCGGCCTTGACCATGATGATGGCGGTGCGCGGCTTGGAGAGGCTGTCGACGAATTCCTTGAGGGTCTTCGCCGGATAGAACTCACCTTCCGTGCCATGTTCGTTCATGAGCTTTTCGGTGCGGGCGTAGGTGCGGTTGAACACGGCCACCTTGTTGCCATGGTGCGCGAGGTTGCGCGCAAGGCTTCCGCCCATCGCGGCAAGACCGACGACACCGACATTCGCTTCAGCTGACATTGGTTCCCTCCATCAGGAAAGTTGTACTGACAAACCGTTGTTCAGTGTAGCCCCGAGCTATCCCAGGATGGTTCGGCGTCTCAAGTCCGGCAACGCGCGAAAGATCCATCCATCGACCAGGCTCACGTCCATTGGCCATTGGCGCATGCCGCTCATCTCCGATCGCCACGTTCCGATGCGAAGAATGCGCCAGTTGCAGTCCACGAATCATCGGAACACGTTCATCTTCGGAACCGATTTCGCAAACAGGGCAAGGAATCCGACGGAAACCACGCATCAGCGGAAAACATGCCATGAGAATTTGCGCCCATGGGGACGGCATATCCGCATTGGCCTCTAGAGACATCAGGCGGAAACGTCCGCAAGACACGGAAGAGTCCGCATATTCGGTGATGGAATATGCGGACTCTTCTGCATGCCGGCCATGGGCCGGCGCATCGGCTCATCCCGTCACGTCAACGCATGCGGAACGGCGCCTTGCGGATCTTCGCATGCTTGCGGTACGGCTGGCCCGCGTGCTTGTCGTGGCGCTCGCCGTGCCCCTTGCGGTCGGCGGAACGGTTGCCGTATTTGGCCTCCATGCGGCGGTCGTGGCGCTTGGCGTCTTCGGAACGTTCATCGCGGATGACGCGGATCTCCTTGCGATGGATGCGCTTGCCGCCTTGTCCGCCACGCTGGTCGTAACCACGTTCGTGACGCTCGGCCCGACGTTCCGCATGACGTTCGCGAGTCTCTTCGTAACGGCGTTCGGCGCGTGCTTCGGATTTGCGCTGCTTTTTGGTCGGCGCGCCCTGACGCTTGGAGAACTGCTTCGACTTTCCGGCGGATTGGCCGCGCTTGCCGTCCGTTCCGCGCTTATCGGAACGCTTGTCGGATTCGCGTGACCGTTCGGCCTTGTCGCGCTGCTGTTCGTGCAGACGCGCGTACTTCTCGCGGCGCTTGTCGTTGCGCTTGCGCTCATGGCGTTCGCGCTTCTCCTCTTGGATTTCGGGGTGTTCCCAGCGTTGCTCACGCGCCTCCAGCTCGCGGTTGTCGCGACCTTGGAATTTGGCGGCACGGCGTTCGGCGCGGTTCTTCTTCGGCTCGAAGCGTTGTTCGTCCTCACCGCGTTCCGCACGGCGATCACGCTCGTCGTGGCCGTTGCGTTCGGACTTGAACGGCTTGCCGCCCTTGTCTTTGCCACGGTCCTTGTTGCGCCCGTTGGAACGGTGCTGGTGTTTCTCGTGCTCGTCGCCGGAATCGCCCTTGCCGTGCCTCCTGCGACGCGGGTTGCCTGCCGGCTGGGACTGCTCAAGCGTCCATCCGTATACCGGTTCCGCCGGCTCTCCGACGAGTTCCAGCACCTCCGGAGAGGTGGGGGTCACCTGGATCGGCTTGATTTTCAATCCGGCCTCGTGCAGCATGCGACGGGTTCTGCGGCGCTGGTTCGGCAGCACGATGGTCACCACGTCGCCGGAATGGCCGGCGCGGGCGGTACGTCCGGAACGGTGCAGGAAGGATTTCGGATCCTCCGGCGGCTCCACCTGCACGACGAGTTCGACGCCGGAGACGTCGATGCCTCGGGCCGCGACGTCAGTGGCCACCATGACGTTCACGTCGCCGGATTCGAAGGCCGCGAGATTGCGGTCACGCTGGTTCTGGCTCAGGTTTCCGTGCAGTTCCGCTGCCGGGATGCCGTTCTTAGTGAGATCCTTGGCGAGTTTCTGCGTCTGGAATTTGGTTCGGGTGAACAGGATCCGGCGTCCCTTGCCCGAGGCCAGGGTACGCACCAGGGCGTGGCGGTCGCCCTGCGTGGTCTCGAACACATGGTGGGTCATCTGGTCGACCGCCGCGGTGGCGGTGTCGACGCTGTGCACCTTCGGATCGGAGAGGAACGTGTTCACGACCTCGTCCACGCCATGGTCCAGCGTGGCGGAGAACAGCATGATCTGCGCGTCGAACGACACCTGGCCGAGCAGTCGTTTGACTGGCGGCAGGAAGCCCATGTCGGCCATTTCATCGGCCTCGTCGATGACGGCGACCTCGACCTTCTCCAAGGTCAACGCATGCTGTTCGATCAGGTCCTCGAGGCGTCCGGGGCATGCGACGACGATATCGGCGCCGGCCCTGAGGTCGCGGATCTGGCGGGCGTATCGCACTCCGCCGTACACGGTGGTGGTGTTGATGCCGTAGATCTGCGCAAGGGGCATCAGCACGTCGTTGATCTGGTTGGCGAGCTCACGCGTCGGGGCGAGCACGAGGCCACGCGGATGCGGAACGAAATCCTCCGAGCGGCGTTCCTCGGCGTGCTCCTGCTTCACGCGGTTGACCTCATGGCGGAACTGGCTCATGTTCTCGAAATCGTCGGCGTCCACCTCGCCGAGGCGGGCGACCAGCGGAATCGAGAACGCGAGCGTCTTTCCGGAGCCGGTGCGTCCACGACCGAGGATGTCGCGGCCCGCCAGGGAATCGGGAAGCGTGTCCGCCTGGATCGGGAAGGCGGTTTTCTTATCGTCCGCCGCGAGGACGCGGACCAGCGGACCGGGAACGCCCAGTTCCGCAAACGTCTGGGGACGTTCCTCTTCCTCGCCCATTTCATCGAAGTCGGCGGCGAGGGCATCTACATGTTCATTCAAAGTGGTATCGGGCACAATGGCCTTTCATGTCAAACATTGCGCACGTTGCGCAAACTGTATAACGATACCCCACGGCCGCTACTTTCCATGAGTCCGGCCATACGTCCGGAATACCCTCCCCCATTGGCGGCTGGCCATGCCCCAGAAACGCGAAAACCCGTCCGTCATGGCGACGGACGGGCGGAATCGAGCCGCATCGTCAGGTCATCGGGATGACCGGATCGGCGCGGGTGCGGTCAGAGCACGTCGGGATCGTCCTTGGCGATGGTGCCGGTGGCCTTGCCGATGGCCTTGAGGCCGTGGTAGGCGACGAGCACCACGATGGTGCCGATGGCGATGCCGTTGAACGAGATGCCGTTGATGGCGAACGCGAACTGGCCGATGGCGATGATCATGGTGATAGCTGCGACCATGATGTTGACCGGCTTGTCGAAGTTGACCTTGTTCTCGACCCAGATGCGGATGCCGATCATGCCGATCATGCCGTACAGCAGCGTGGTCACGCCGCCGAGCACGCCGGCCGGAATGGTGTTGATGATCGCGCCGAACTTCGGGCACAGCGACAGGATCAGCGCGAACGCGGCCGCACACCAGTACGCGGCGGTGGAGTACACCTTGGTGGCCGCCATCACGCCGATGTTCTCGCCGTAGGTGGTGGTGCCGGAGCCGCCGCCGAAACCGGCGATGGTGGTGCCCAGACCATCGGCGAACAGGGCGGTGCCGATCTGGTCGTCATAGTCGCGGCCGGTCATCTGGGAGACGGACTTGACATGGCCGACGTTCTCGGCGACGAGCACGAGCACGACCGGAATGAACATCGGCAGGATGGAGAAATCGACCTGCGGGGTGTGGAAATGGGGCAGACCGATCCATGCCGCCTTGCCGATGGCGGAGAAGTCGACCTGGCCGCGGATGCAGGCGTAGGCATAACCGATGATCACGCCGATGAGGATGTTGAGGCGTCCGAGCAGACCCTTGAACAGCACCGCGACGAGCAGCACGGCGAGCAGGGTGACGATGGCGGTGTCGGGGGCCTTCTGGAAATTGTCCCACACGCTGGGGGCCAGGTTGAAGCCGATGATGGCCACGATGGCACCGTTGACGACCGGCGGCATGATGACGTCGATCCATTTGGCTCCGGCGTAATGCACCAGGATGCCGATCAACGCCAGCAGCAGACCGGTGACCATGATGCCGAAGGACGCGACGGCGATGCCCTTGTGCGCGGTGGTGACCGCCGTGATCGGGGCGATGAATCCGAAGGAGGATCCCAGATAGCTCGGCAGCACGTTCTTGTTGATCAGCAGGAACAGCGCGGTCGACATGGCCGTGAAGAACAGGGTGGTGGACGGGTCGAAACCGGTCAGAATCGGCACCAGGAACGTGGCGCCGAACATGGCGATGACGTGCTGCGCACCGATTTCCGCGGTGCGCGGCCAGGTCAGGCGCTCGTCGGGTTCGACGACCTCGCCGGGCTTCAGCGTTTTGCCGTCGCCGTGGAGCTTCCACGTGAACAGGCTCGCGATGGGGTTGGACATGCGATTGTCTCCTTAACTCTCCCGCGCGGCGTGACGAAACGTGCCGCGCGCCACAGGCCATTGTAATGGCAGTGGGTACACGGCACGTTTCGCCGCAATCCCGTGGAGAATTTCCGCCACGGTCGTTCACCGTATCGAAGGCGATGCCACGAACGACGCAGACGACGAGCCAATCGCCAATGGTATGCGGCCCATCGCGGAGATCCATCACGCGGCGGCCGCCGCGAAAACGAACGTCACAGGTGACGGTCGACGGCGTGCACGACGTCGACCAGGTCGCCGTTGGACAGCACCGGGCGTTTGAACGAACGCCATTCGTCCACCTTCACCGTCCAGCGGCCGTCCTTCTCGTCGAAGACCGGACGCGCGGTCTGCTCCCAACGGAAACGTTTGTGCGTGCGGCCGGTCGACGGATCACGGCGCGAATAGTGGAAACACGTGCAGTTCGTGATCTTCCAATCGTCGGATGCCGCGCGGTGCATGAATTCCTCGTCGGAGAGGTCCTCCAATGTGAGCATCAGCGCGAGCATGAGGTCGCCGTGGCTGACCATCACCACGGATTCCGCGTCGGATTTGCGGTTCAGGGCCGTGAGCAGGTTGTGCACGCGGTTTTCGGCCACGTCGGCGATGGATTCGCCCGCCGGCGGACGCCAGTACAGCGGATCGGTGTTCTTGAACATCCAGTTGCGCGCGTAGTTGGTTTTGAAATCGTCCTTGGTGATGGTGTTGATCTCACCCCAGGAACGTTCGCGCAGCACGCGCGTCTCCTCCCATTTCGCCTTCGGCAGGGCCATCGTCGCGGCCGTCTCGCGCGTGCGCACGAACGGCGAGACGAGATAGCGGTCGAACAACGGCTGCTGCGAAACCAGCCAGCGGCCGATGCAGTCCGCCTGCTTGCGGCCGGTGGCGGTGAGCCTCCACGAACGGTCCGGCACGGTGACGTTGTCCTGCGTGTAGAGCGAATCATCGCCGTTCTCGCCGGCGTTGATGATGACGTTGGCCTCCGACTCGCCGTGGCGGATCACATACAGATCAAGGGGCATTCCCATATTCGTTTATTCCTTACTTTCGTTCATCCACATCCTGCGCGCGGCCACCACCGTTCCGTTCATCTCACGAGCGGACGAATCGCGTATTCGATTGACCGACGGCGCCGCGCATCATCGTCGAATGCTTCCCACCGTAGCCGATTCAGCCGCGTTCCGCATATGGAATCACGCCGATTTCATGCTCGGCACACCCGAATTTCGCAATGCCGTCACCTTGGGTTCACCGCAAACGGCATGGCACTCCGCGGCCGACTACTCCGGCCAGACGCCGGCCTGCGCGTACTTGGCACGGTACTCCCCCGGCGTCATGCCGGAATGCTTTTTGAACACTTTCGAAAAGTGGCTTTGCGACCGGTATGCGAGGATCTGCGCGATCTCATCGAAGCTGTACTGCGAGTACTTGAGCATGTTCTCGGCGGCTTCCATGCGTTTGTCGGTGACGTATTGGGACAGCGCCTTGCCTGTTTCCCGCTTGAACAGTTCCGACAGATACGTGGGATTCAGATGCACGTGTTCGGCGAGGATCGGCACGGTGATCTTCTCGTGCAGATGGTAGTGGATGTAGTCCATGCATTCGTTGATGGGCTTGGAATGCGTCTCCACCTTCTGCATATCCGCCATCGCCCAGGTGAAGAACGTCATCATATCGGTGTGGAGGCGGCCCACATCCCCGACGTCCTTGCAATTGTCGAGATCCTGGATATACAGGTCGGAGGCGTTGTAGGCATCCTCCTCGTCCATGCCGCCTTCGATGGCGAAGCGCGTGGCCAGGGTGACGGTGGTGATGAACCGGTATTTCGCGTTTTTGAGCGGATCGTTCGACAGGTGGCCATACAGTCCGGAATCCCAAAGGCGCGCGCTTTCAGCGATCGCGTTGATGTCGCCGGAGCGCATCATGTCGTACTGCTTCATCTCCTCGACATACCGATGATGCCGCACGCGGTCCTCCCGGGAGAGGAAGTCCAGGTACCGCAGCTTCGCCTCGTCAACAACCGCCATGACAATGCTCCTTCGCCTAGTACGTTTGGCCTCCTACAAGCATAACGTGGAAAATCCATAGGAAAATGATTCGCCGAGCACGCAACGGTCATATGTTGGCCGCACGATTGCATCGCGATTCGCCACAGTGCGAACCATCGGCACGGCATACCGTGAATGCCCCGTCACACGCCGACCCGATGACCGCGGCACACCGTTGATCGCATACGACTCCGAATCTCGTCGGAATCACGCAACAGTATCCCGCAAGTAACCAAGGCACTTTCCGGTGCGCTCTTCCATAACGCGCCGCAACGGTCTAGGATGCGGAATTGATGGCCAAATCGGCCTCCCGCGTCATACACGCCGTAGTGGAAAGGAAACGCTCATGATTAACCATGTGTCCGTCAAGGTGAAGGATTTCGCGAAGGAAGAACCGTTCTATGAAGCCGCTCTTGCGCCGCTTGGATACGCCAAGGGACCGTCGTTCCCGGGCGTGCAGGCGTTCGTGGCGGAAGACGGTTCGGCGGTGTGGGTTTCCACCGCGGCCGAAGGCGATGCCGTCGCCCCGATTCATGTGGCGTTCGAAGCCGCCGATGACGATGCCGTGAAGGCGTTCCACAAGGCAGGTCTCGCCAACGGCGGCACCGACAACGGACAGCCCGGCCCGCGCCCGAACTACGGCCCGACCTATTACGCCGCGTTCGTGCACGACCCGGAGGGCAACAACATCGAGGCCATGCACAACTGACCTCGCGACGGCCGACCGCAATGGGACCCGCGAGTGGATTCCTTAATCAGTCAAATCATTCATAACAGCATTTGACATCGACGCTCCCCCGTTTCCGTAGGTGGTTTTGCCTTTCAATAGGTGGTTGCTCTCGGAGCCGGCCTTGGAAATGGCTTGATATCAAGCCATTTCCAAACAGGTTCCCGGCACTCACCGCCTACGGAGCCCAAAAACCACCTACGGAATGGCCGGGCAACGAAAACATACGCGGGCATGCCCAAACGCTGCCCTATTCGGGGAATTCTAGAAATAGGTGCTCCAGCCGAGTTTGACGGCGAGGATGATGCCGGTGAGCACGGCGGCCACACGCATGATGTTTTCCGGAATATGCCGGGTGACGGGCGGCGCGATGGCGCTGCCGATGGTGCATCCGAGGCACATCATGATGGCGAACGGCCAATAGACGGAACCGCGGATGATGAACATAATCGCGGCGGAGATGTTCGCGCCGAATCCCACTACGGTCTTCAACGCGTTGATTTGGTGGAACGGACCGATTTTGCCCAAGTCGAGAATCGCGAGCGCCAAGGTGCCCGCGGCGGCACCGAAGTAGCCGGAATACACGCCGACGAAGCTCACGCCGAGCCACAGCCACCACGGATCGTTGCGGAGATTGCCTTCTGCCGTTTTACGCGCGATCCGCGCGGCGCGTTCGCCCTGATGCGATTGCGGCAGGGCCTGTGCCACGGCGTCGCGGGCGGCCGCCTTCTTGCGTGGGTTGAGCGCGATGATCAACGCGCTGAACAGGATCAGCGGCGGCACCGCGAATTCGAACACCTTGGCGGGCAGTTCCAGCAGCAGCAGTCCGCCGATGATACCGCCAACCAGTCCGATGCATGCGTATACGGCGACGCGGCGCCCTTGCCCTTTGAGCTCCTTGCGAGCCGACAGCAGTCCGCCGATGCCCGTGCCGCACACGCCCACCGTGTTCGTGGTGTTGGACAGCACGGGCGGGATGCCGAACGCCAGCAACGCAGGGTAGGAGATCAGCGAGGACGCGCCGACCGCGTATCCCACGAATCCCGCGCCGATGCCGGCGACAAGCACCAGCAGCAATGTGACGACAGACACTCCGGCGATCATCGACTACCCTCTCCTACCCATGTTCTTCATACGAATCGGCATATGCGCCGTCGAATCCGACGGCATTCATCCGCACGGCGGTCACACGCCTTGGGGCAATCCCCCACCATCGGCGTGTGGTATCGGAAACCAAGCTTAACCAGCCGTCCGAGTCGCATCATGGCGATGTCCAGAACATGGCATGTCATGGCCGGCATTCGGTTCCGCGATGCTCATTCGGCCTTGCGCCGCGCCGGAAGCCGTACTTCGGAAAGCAGGATCGCGCCGAAGATCACGGCGAATCCGCATACCGACGGCACGGTGAGCCTTTCCCCGGCGAAGACCACGGAGACCACCATGGCGAAGATGCATTCGGTGCTCAGGATCACCGAGCCTTCCGTGGCAGGCAGGTTCTGGACGGCGATGGTCTGGAAGATCTGCGCGACGATGGTCGAACCGACCACCAGATAGGCAAGGCACAGCACCACGTCCAGTCGCATCCACGACGCCGATGGCGCGCCATCGAACAACGCCGCGCCCGCGCCGAAGAACACCGCGCACCATGCGAATTCCATAAGCATCAACGCGACCGCGTCGAATTTCCTGCCCATCATGCCGACGACCACCAGATTCATCGCGAAGAACAGCGCGCCGACGATCGTCATCGCATCCCCGAAGCCCATGCCGGCGAGCTCGGCGCCGCCGCCGCTCAACGAGACCAGTCCGATGCCGAACGCGCACACGAGCGCCGCGACGATATGCTGCATGCTGGGGCGTCTGCGCGTCAAAGCCCACAGCACGAACGGCACCATCACGCAGTAGGTGTCGGTGAAGAAGCTGTTGCGGCCCGGCGAGGTGGTTTCCAATCCTTTGAGCTGGAACATGAAGCCGAGCCAGTACGTCAATGCGAGCGTAAAACCCGGCACGATGTAGCGTCCCATGCTGATTTTCCGCAGATGCGGCAAAAACACCAGCGCCATCAGCACGACCGAGGCGGTCATGCGAAAGAACATCATCCATTGGGTGGTCATCACGCCCTGCACATGTTTGAGCATGGTGTATCCGGAACCCCATACGGCGGCGTTGACCAGCATCATCAGACGGGCGACGTTCTTGGGAACGCTCATGCCCTCATGCGGGGGATCCTTCCGGTCAGATGCGTCGCCACCGTTCGTTCGCGTCTTTTGCAGCGATTCGGCCATTGGAATCCGCACCCTTTCTCTCGATTCGCCCGCGCCACAGAATACTGTAGACGCGATGCCGCACGCAACACTCCGCGCAAGCGGCTCTCGCAGTCAATCCGCGCAGCTTCGTGATACGAATCCCGCGCGGCAAAGGCAACCCTGTTAGCCTTATGTTGGTTTTTGTCACATCCGCACGCTTCCGCGACATCGTGCGATGCGGCCATGTCGAACGATTCGACCACACCATGCGCCACGGCCGGACCGAATGGCTCCGATCCGAGGCCACGGAACGATTGGTCCGATGTGCCGAGTTCGAAAATCCGGAATCAAAAATCCGGAATTCCTTGAAGCCGGGCACTCTGAAAGGAGACGCGCCATATGGCGGCATTCATCACCATCGCCCTGTTCTGCGCGGCGCTGATCGGCTGCATCGCCAGCGGCATGTCCATTGTGCCGGCGCTGGCCGCGGGCGTGATCATCTTCCTTATCCACGGACGTGTGACGGGCCACCATTGGGGTGCGATGATCCGCAAGGGGTTCGCGACCATGCGCGCCGCCAGCATCGTGGTGGTCACCTTCGTGCTGATCGGACTGCTGACCACGTTGTGGCGCGCGGCCGGCACGGTGCCGTTCATCGTGGCGAACACCACGGCCCTGATACGCCCCCACGTGGCCATCCTGCTGACGTTCCTGCTGAACTGCCTGATGTCGTTATTGACGGGCTCGTCGTTCGCGTCGGCGGCGACCATGGGCGTCATCACCATGACGCTCGGCACGTCCATGCAGATCTCACCGGCGCTTCTCGGCGGAGCGATCCTTTCGGGCGTGTACTTCGGGGACCGATGCTCTCCCGTGTCGACCAGCGCGCAACTCGTCAAAACCCTGACCCATACGAACATCTTCGACACCATCCGGCTGATGCTGAGAACCGCCGCGCTGCCGTTCGCCGCGACCTGCGTGATCTACGAGGGACTCGCGCTGTATTCCCATTCCTCGGCGGGATCGATCGACGCGTCCGGCCTGTTCTCGCGCGCGTTCGACCTGCACTGGACCACCGTGCTTCCGGCAGTCGTGCTGGTCGTCTGCGCGATCGCCCGCATCGACGTGCGCATCACGATGGGCGCGAGCATTCTGACGGCGTTGCCGATCTGCGTGCTGGTGCAGCATATGGATTGGGCAAGCGTCGGCCATGCGCTGGTTTTCGGTTTTCATTGCGCGGACGCCCAGGTGGCGCGGCTCATCGATGGCGGCGGCATCGTCTCCATGGTCAAGGTGATGCTGATCGTCTGCATCTCCTCGTCGTATTCCGGCATTTTCCAAGAGACGGGATTGCTGAATGGCATACACCGGCTGATCGCATCGCTGGCGGGGAAAATCAGCGTATACGGCGCCACCTGCGTCACCTCGTTGGTCACGGGAGCCGTCGCCTGCAACCAGACGCTGTCCATCATGCTGACCGACCAGCTGTGCCGCGACCTGGAATCCGACAGGCAGCGACGCGCCATCGATCTGGAGGATACCGCCGTGGTGACGGCGCCGCTTGTTCCGTGGGCGATCGCCAGCGGCGTGCCGTTGTCTTCGGTCGGGGCTCCGACGTCCAGTATCCTGTTCGCATGTTTTCTGTACCTGCTGCCTGTATGCCGGTTCATCGACGCGGCGCGGCGCGACCGTCGGCCCTAGGACGGAACGGGCATCCGGCGCAGATCAGCGAGGATGGGTCGGGCTGGCATGTCGTCTCGCCGCACATGGACCGCGGAGAAAGGTCAGTCACCTGCAGCAGACCGCGTTCCTGCGCTCGTGTGATGGCCATATCGACGAAATCGACCGGAAGATGCCGGTTGGCTGCGATCTGCCGTACCGTCAGTCCGGCATCCAGATCCGCGACCACATCGGCGACGATGTTCCCCCGTGCGGCCGTTCCGTTCGCAAATCCATGCGCCGTCTTCGTCCGATCGGTGGTATGCCGCCAACTCCGTGAGCCCAGACCATGCCAGACCATGGGTCACAGCACCAATCGCAGCAACTGGAATGCGACGACGGCGAGCACATACGCCACCGCAAGACTCAGGCACACCGATTGCGCGGCCACTTTCGTGCCATATTGCCGTCGAAGCTCCGCCACCGTAGCCAGGCACGGCGTGTACGCAAGCGTGAACAGCAGGAATGCTATGGCCGCGGCCTTGCCGTGCCCGTGCGAGGATTGTTCGAACGAGGCGCGCAGCTTCTGGCCGAACGTTCCCTTGTCGGCGTTCTGTCCGGATTCGTCAGGCTCATCCGCATGGTAGGACTGCGACATGGAGCCGATCACCACCTCCTTGGCCACGAATCCGGTGATCAGGGCGGCGGAGGCGTGCCAATCGTCGAAACCGGCCGGCGCGAAGACGGGAGACACGGCATCGGCAAGCACGCCGTATGCGGAATCGTGCACATCGTCCACTTCTCCGAAACCGCCTGCGTTCGCGGTCGCCGGAATGCCTTGCAGCAGCCACAGCGCCACGATCATTGAAATGATGATCACGCTCGCGCCACGGATGAACTGCCACAGACGGACCACGACCGAACGCACCAGCTGCACGGCACGCGGGCACTGATACGGAGGCAAGGCGAGCATCAGCGGCTCCGGCGTGAGTCCGCGGAACATGGTGTGCCGCAACAGCACGCCGACAAGCAGAATGAGCAACACGGAGGCGACATACATGAGGAACACGACGAGACCGGCCTGCTGCGGGAAGAACGCGTGGGCGAGCACCAGGAACACGGTGAGACGCGCCGAGCATGAGGCGAACGGGATGAGCATGCCCGTCAGCACGCGCTGGCGAATCAGGCAGGGTGCGCGTGGCGGCCAATGCGGGAAGGTTGCAGCCGAATCCGACGACGATCGGCAGGAACGCGCGGCCGTCCAATCCCAACGCGCGCATCGCACGGTCCATAACGAACGCGGCGCGGGCCAGATAGCCAGAGTCCTCGAGCATCGACAGCAACAGGAACATGATGCCCATCACCGGAATGAACGTCAGCACGGTGATCACGCCGTCCAGCACGCCGTCCACCAGCAGCGAATACAGCCAGCCGTCGGACGCGGACGGACCGAACAGTCCGAACAGCCAGTCGATACCATCGGTGCACCATCCGCGCACCGTCACGTCGAACCAGTCCTGCATCGGGCCTGCCAGCGTGGTGGTCGCCTGGAAGACCGTGTACATGACCGCCAGAAAGACCAGAATGCCGAACACGGGATGGAGCAGCACCCGGTCGACGCGGTCGGACAGCGTCGTCTTGTCGGATGCCTTGAGGTCGAGCCCACGAAGCACACGCGCAGTCCAGTCGAAGCGCGCGTCGGCACGCGACTCGGTCCACTCGCGCACGTCGATGGCGTCATCGGCCGGAATCCGCAGTCCCTGCGGCAGCGGAGTGCCGGCGAACGATGCCGCGATCGCGGAGGCGAGTCGGTCCTGTCCTTCGCCGGTGCGTCCATCCAAGGAGACCACCGGCATGCCGTCAAGCAGCTGAGACAGCCGCGCCGGTTCGATGCGACAGTCGCGGCGTGCGGCCAGATCGTTCATGGTGAGGGCCACCACCGTGGGCAGCCCAAGTTCCGCCACCATCGATAGCAGGTACAGCGAACGCGACATGGCCGTGGCATCCAACACCATGACAACCAGATCGGGGACCGGCATACCCGCATTGCCGGTCAGCGCATCGGCCGCGACCTGCTCGTCCGGACTCATCGGGGACAGAGAATAGGTGCCCGGCGTGTCCACGAACTGCCATTCCTCGGAACCGTCCGGACCATCGTAACGGTATTGGCCGCTGGTGATCGAAACCGTGGTGCCTGGCGCGTTCATGGTGCGTGTCTTCGCGCCCAGCAACGCGTTGAACAGCGATGATTTGCCGACGTTCGGATTGCCGACGAACACGACCCGTCGGGGGGAACCGTCCACGTGGGGTTTACGATCTGCCTCACGTATGGCGGACAGGTCGATCTTGCGGTCCGCCGTCTGCTCGTCGAATCGTATCGGTGCGGAATGCTGCCCATCGAACAGCGCCGCGATGCCCCTGTGGTGCTCACCACAGCCTCCCGAGGCGCATGCCTTGCAGGAATGTCCGGAATGGCATAGATCTTCCTGCGCGGCTTGCCGGCCGTCCATCTCGTTATTGGTTCCCTCGGCCTGGCATTTGCTGCATTTCATGGTCATCGTCCGTCCTTCTCGCCTTTTGCCACATCGTTCATGGAGGACGCGCCCGCCTGATTCGCCCCGTCATGCGCCGGACGGACATGTATGGCCCGCGCGGTGTCTCCGTCGAGTGCGATGCGTTCGGTTCCGAAAGCGATGACGCGCCCGCCGAACATGCCCCGCTGCACGACCCTCAGACCCGCTCCGGGAGTCAGTCCGATCTCGCAGAGGCGAAAACGATGCCGTTCGTCCAGATCGATGGTGTCGATAAGCACATGCGCGTCGCGCGGGCAATCACGCAACGTCAGATTCGAAGCGCCGGCCTCCCCCATACCGGCGATGCGCATGGCACTGTGTTCACGCAAAACAGTCATACCGCCATGGCTATCAGAAAAAAACACGCGACACAAGTCTTGTTTTTTGGCGAATTTTATGGTATTGCACGCGTTTCCGACCGGTACCGACACCGCCGACGCCATAGGCGTCCCCATGGAATGCCGCGCAAATCGCATACGTCCGTACATGTCCGCAAGCCCCAAACGCACGAATGCCGGCAGGCTGCCAGCCTGCCGGCATTCGAATCATTCATCGTCTCACGACGCGTGAGGCCGCGCACCGCCGTCTGGCGTGCATCAGCGGCAACGAATCAATCACTTGCCCTTGGATACGTTGAACTTGAATTCGACGATGTCGCCGTCCTGCATGACGTAATCGCGGCCTTCCTGGCGGAGTTTGCCCTCCTCCTTGATGGTGGCCATCGAACCGTCGGCGGCGACGAAATCGTCATAGGAGACGATATCGGCCTTGATGAAGCCCTTTTCGAAGTCGGTGTGGATGACACCCGCGGCCTGCGGGGCGGTGTAGCCCTTGTGGATCTGCCATGCGCGCACCTCCTTCTCGCCGGCGGTGAGGAAGGTGGACAGGCCGAGCGTGTCGTAACCGACACGGGCCAGCTGGTCGAGGCCGGATTCCTCGAGACCGGCGTCGGCGAGCATCTCGCGCGCGTCGTCCTCGTCGAGCTCGGTCAGGTCGGC
>ERZ808258.375-NODE-375-length-18736-cov-3.750281_pt1 | contig 18736 bp, 16 predicted proteins | sample MGYA00521280_ERZ808258 | MGnify/ENA primary metagenome ERZ808258 (study PRJEB31516, sample SAMN03275585) | gut metagenome | biome: mammalia-associated habitat; material: feces | host: Papio cynocephalus | place: Kenya | collected 2012-07-19 ...
GCTTTCCGTTGTCTCGGAATCAAGGACATCCCATGGGCACGTCGAGGTCGCGTTTGCTCCGAAGTGTTAAGAATCTCGTCCGTCCATGTTTGATGCATGACTGGAAGAGTCAAGGACCCGTTGACCGTGTTCCCGATTCTCCTGGCCTTGATAGCCTTGGGAATCGCGGGCATCTTCATCATGGCTACCGACGATTCGTCCGAACCTCAGGTAGGAGCGGCCGACGAATGGATCTTCATAACGTACGATCTCAACGGTGTGGAAGGAGAGCCTCCCGAACCTCAGAGGGCCATGCCCGGCTACATCAGGGTGAAATGCGATCTGGTTCCCGAGAGGGAAGGATTCGAATTCGGAGGATGGTGCGAGAGGCCCAGCAGATCGGACCGTTTCAACACGTACTTCCACGGATCCACGCTCTATACGATGGATTCGAAGACGCTGTACGCCGTCTGGAAGCCCGTCAGATACGTATCTTACGATCTCAACGGCGGGGAGGGTGAGACTCCTGCGACGTGCAGGTTCGACTTCTTCGATGTATGCAGGGTCGTGGCATCGGATCCCATTCGGGACGGCTATGCATTCGGCGGTTGGTCGGAGGATAAGGATCCGAGAAATCTGCACTATGTGTATCACAACGGCGACAGGTTCTATCCAGATAACAGAAATGTGGTCCTCTATGCGATATGGCTGCCCATCCTCGATGTCATGTATCAGGAGGTTGGCGGATATTCGGAGGGATTCGAATATCAGAACCGTTTCGGTGAAATCAGAACCGCCGCTCCCGCAGAGGGATGCAAATTCGTGGCCTACAGGTTCACCGTGACGAACGAGATCTTCGAGAACGGGATCATGATATCGACCATGGCTTTCCAAATGAAAGTCGGATCCGATGCATACCGTCCGGACAAGCACTCGAACATTTTCAATTCGAGCATCATGGGGAATCCCGGTCTCCATGTCTTCATCGAGAAGGGCGGATCCTGCACGTTCTGCATCCTGTACTCGATGCCTACGGACAAGGGAGGGGCGGCCGGTTTCTCCTCCTACGATTCGAACCTGGCCATGGTCTCGGTGAACTTCATACCGGCATGATGCCGGTTCGAGGAGCAGGATCGCCAGACAGAGAAGCGCGGCCGGGTTGTCGAGGCATTTGTTTCGATGGCCCGGTCGGATAATTCCGAGCAGTCTTCTATTGCGATCTCCGATTCTCGGAGTGTTCTTCACCAGCGACCTGCATGGAGGGATTTTGCTGCCTGTTCTCCATTCGCTCGGTCGCATGAGAGCACGGGTTCATCATATTCTGTAAAAATTCCAATATATTATAATAACATTAATTAATTAAACAATATTTCCAGATTATTGGAAATATTTAATTGGAATGGGGCCATGCCGTCCGCATGGAAGGCCTGATCAGACGCGAACCGTACATGCGCATGCTCCGCAACGGGAGGGACATGACCGATCTGGTGAAGGTCGTCACAGGCATGAGGAGGTCCGGCAAGAGCACTCTCCTGAGGATGTTCATGGACGAGCTCAGAGAATCCGGGGTGTCCGAGGACAGGATCCTGATGATCAATTTCGAAGGGTTCGACTATCTCGATATCCGGGATTATACGGCGTTGAACCGCATCCTCATGGAGCGCATACTCGCCGACGGCATCACGTACGTGTTCCTCGACGAGATACAGAACGTCGACGGATGGGAGATCTCGGTGTCTGCTCTTGTGGAGACCGGAAGGTGCGACGTCTACATCACCGGCTCCAATTCCAAGATGCTGTCTTCCGAGCTGGCAACCCATCTCTCCGGGAGGTTCGTGGAGGTGGTGGTGCTTCCGCTGTCTTTCAACGAATGCCTTATGTTGCATCCTGGGGAGAAGGGTGCGCGGTTCGAGGAGTTCCTGAAGTACGGTGCGCTGCCGGAGGTGGATCCCTCCAGAGGGGACGAGTTCTGCACGGCGCAGCTGAACGGCATATTCAACACGGTCCTGGTGCAGGACATAGCCGTGCGTCTGAAGAGGTCCGATGTCGGAGCCATAAGATCGATCGCCCGCTTCCTCTATTCGAACATAGGCAACGAGACGAATATCGACAGGATCGGCAAGGAGCTCGGCATAAGCAACGATACGGTCGGCAAGTACGTGTCCATGCTGACGGAGGCGTTCCTGTTCCACGGGGCCGAGAAGTACGACATCGCAGGAAGGAGGATCCTTCGGACCAACGGGAAGTTCTATGCATCCGACCTCGGTCTCAGGAACGTCGCTCTGGGAGGCGCGGGCCTGGATGTCGGACGGCTGCTGGAGAACGTCGTCTATATGGAGCTCGTCCGGAGAGGATACGAGGTCCGCATAGGCTCGTACATGGACCGCGAGATAGATTTCATCGCGACCAGAAGGGGGCGCGTCGAATACTATCAGGTGTGCATATCGATGATGGACGAAGGCACCCGTGAGAGGGAGTTCAGATCCATCAGAGGGTTGAAGGACTATTCCCGCAGAGTGATCGTCACGATGGATTCATTCGGTCTCGGTACGGAGAACGGGGTGGATGTCGTGAATGCGATGGATTGGCTGACCGATAATAATCAATCGCGAAAGCATGGATCGATTTCCTGAATTCTATATGATGGTTTGTTCAATCATTAGATTTGTCTTAATATTGTAACAAATGTATTTTTTCAGAACGAAGATAGAATATAATGTCTAATATAGTGCATAATACCATTCCGAACCCGAAGAGCATGATGACGAACTTCATCGAAGCTTCGAATACCCCTGTCTGGAACAGCCCGTACATTATTCCGTAATACACTAGATTCACGATAGCCGACTCCATGAACAGGTAGTCCGTTCTCCCGATCGAGGTTAATACTCCCTGGAATACCGTACTTAATGCGTAGGCCACATAGAACGGTACCAGCTTGTATAGGATTCCGAGAATCGTCTCGGTATCTTCGGCACCGATCACATCTCTGAACATCACGCCCCAAAGCGGTATGCTCGCAATCCATACAAGAACTACGATCCCGACGAGCGCGAGGTAGTTCCAGATCCTGTAATATCCGTTGTAGTACTCCCTCTTGACCATCTCTCCGATGGCGAATATCGGGATCAGCAGCCAACCCCAGATGAAATTGTTGGCGAGCCAGTAGTTTCCGACCTGTGACGCCTCATTGATCATCTTCACGACGATAAGCATATAGACGGTATTGGCGAGGAATACCTGTCCTCCAGAGAACAATCCGGTCCTGACCCAATCCTTCAGAACATCTTTTCTGAACCCATCCCACTTTCTTATCAGCTTCTCTTTGTGCAACAGGATTAAAGAGATGACGGATAGGGTGAGATTCACGCCGATGTTGGTCATTGCGATTCCGATGACGCCGTTTGCTGGTATGAGCACCAGGTTGCCGATGCTGAGCATGACGACTTTGGCAATCAGTATGGCAACGATGTAGTCGTATTTCCCTCTCACAACGAACACGACGTACATGTATGAGCTCAGGAATCCTACGATGAATCCGATTGTCTCCAGCCTCAGATATTCGATGCTCTCCGATGGGGCATTCATGTACGCCGTCAGTGTATTCGCATAGAGGAAGATGATAACGGAGACGGCCGTGTAGGCGACGAATCCCATTGTCAAGGTCTGATTGATTCTAGAGCTCAGATCCGTATCATCCTTCGCTTTGTTGAAGATGAAGTACATGGGAACGGTCATGAATGCGAGTATCGTTTCGTTGAACAGGTCGAACCATTCGATCTGTCCCGCGATGTTCAGTACGGCGGATCCCATTCCGGATACAAGACGGTCCACTATCAGCTGATTGATGCTGGGGATGAACGAAAACGCCATCAACGAAATGAGAAGGAGATATTCTCTCCTGCAAAGGTGCCGAGCTACCATCTGTTCTCTGATGTCCTCGGCGCGAGTTTTGGCTATCGATGGATTCAATGCGATGTCCTCTGCATAGTATCGGCGATACCTTATGGGAACACCACTTGCACGAGCAGCATGTAGACCGCCGTCCCGACGCCTATGCTCAGCAGGGAGTTCCTCTTCCACAGATGGAGCGCGATCACGACAGTGCATGCTATCAGCTCCGGGATCCCGTACGGATATGCCGCGACCTGCGTCGACTTCAGGCAGTAGACCACCAGCATCCCTATGATCGCGGGAGGCAGGACCCTCCCCAGATAGACCACCTTCGGAGGCACCTCCTTGTCCTTGGGGAACAGCAGGAACGATGCCGCGCGCGTCGCGAACGTCGTGACGGCCATGGCGAGTATCAGGATCAGGGCGGAGACGTCGTCGATCATCCTTCGCCTCCGCGTATCCGATCCTCCTTCCGCCGACGAGCAGGACCGCCACCATCAGCACCATCGCCGGAATCACGAAGTTCTCCGTTCCGAACACGATCAGGCAGACGACTGCAGATGCGACTCCTATGAGCTCGGACGGCCTGTTCGTCCTGTGGCACCACATCTCGACGAACATGACCAGGAACATCGCCGTCATGGCGAAGTCTATCCCTCTGGTGTCGAAGCTCATGCTCGTCGCCGCCACCGCGCCCACGGCGGTGCCAAGCACCCAGTACAGATGGTTGAGCAGGGTCACATCGAAGAGGAACGACTCCTCGTCGACTCCTTCGGGGATGCCGGTCGTGCATGCCAGGGAGTAGGTCTCGTCGGTCATTCCGAAGATCATGTACCATCTCCTCCTGCCGAAGCGATTGTACCTGTGGACCAGCGACAGACCGTAGAACACGTGCCTCATGTTGACCATGGCCGTCAGGAACACCGCCTGGAGGACGGAGAATCCCGGCACGAAGAAGTTGACGGCGAGGAACTGCAGGGATCCCGCGTAGACGACGATGCTCATCAGCACGGCCCACCAGGGGCTGTTCCCGCTGTCGACGAATATCATTCCGAAGGCTATTCCGATGAACACGTATCCCGGGATCAGCGGGACGGTGCACAGGAACGCCTTCTTCAGTGTGTCGACGGTTCCGCCCATTCTCCTCGTCCACCGCATCGGAACCGCATATATCAAGAATAAGGGGCTCCCGGAAGGTCCGGGAGCAGGGTTTCAGAGGTCCTTCGTCAGGAACCGTCTCATGGAGACTCCGTAGCCGGCGACGGTTATCGCGACGAACACGACCGCGATCGCCGCGGGGACGAACCAGGGGACCTCGTCCAGGATCCCGTCGGTCATCGACGATACTATGACGGTCAATGCCACCAGGGATCCGACAATCACGGACGACAGCATCTGCGCCTTCCCGTTCTCCAGGACGAAGTTCGCCGTGCAGTTGACCGAGTTCAGGCACAGCCCGAACAGCAGCGCGGTGACTATACCGTATGCGAGAGCCGTAGCATCCAGGCCGATCCCTCTGACGAGCGATATCGCCGTCGCCACCGCGATGCTCATCGCGACTCCGGCCAGGGTCATCAGGGATCCTCCGATGAACTTGGACGACACTATCCTTCCGCGGGGGACGCCGGAAGATACGGCGAAGGCGTCCCATCCGCATTTCGAGTCGTACATGAAGCATCCTCCGTAGACGACCGACATCATCGACGTGATCATCATCAGCACGACCATGGGGGAATCCCATCCGAAGGCCAGGGAGAACGCCACGGATGCGACCACCATGATCGCCACCGAGCCCTTGATGCTCATCATATCCTTTCTGATCAGTCCGTTCATTGGGAATCGCCTCTTATGACGTACACCATGATATCCTCCAGCGAGGCGTCGTCAACCACGATGTCCGGATTGGCCTTCCTGAACTCCTCCCTGCCGTCAACCAGCATCGATGTCCCGAACTCTCCGCGACGGGTGCTGACCACGAGATCCTTTTCGCGGATCTCCGCATCGTTCCCGCATCTGGCGATCCCGAACCTCTCCAGAAGAGCGTCCTTCTCTCCCGAGAGCACCACCCGTCCCTTGTGGATGAACACGATGTAGTCCGCGATCCTCTCCAGGTCGGATGTTATATGGGACGAGACTAGCGCCGTGTGGTCCTCGTCCTGCATGAACTCCAGCACCGTGTCGAGGAACTCCTCCCTCGCGGCGGGGTCCATTCCGGCTGTGGGCTCGTCCATGATGAGCAGCTCCGGATCGTGGGCGAGAGCCGCCGCGACCTGCACCTTCATCCTCATCCCTCTCGAGTATGCTGAGATCTTGGCATCGGGGTCGATCCCGTACGCTTCGATCATGGACGCGAACCTGCTCCGGTCCCATCCGTTCAGGATGTCCGGCATGACGGAGTTCAGCTGTCCGGCGGTGAATATCTCCGGGAATCTGCACTCGTCGAAGACGACTCCTATGCCGCCCCTCCCGTTGCGCAGACGGAGCTCTATGCTCCCGGCGTCGGGGATCACGGCTCCCGTTATGCATTTGATGAGGGTGGTCTTCCCCGCTCCGTTCTCGCCTATGAGGCCGACTACGCTCCCCTTCGGGATATCCAGGGACACGTCTTCGAACGAGAACCCGTCGAACGATTTCCCGAGTCCTCTGATCTCCACTGCGTTCTCCATTCATTCACCTTCGTACAGGATGTCCAGGATCTCCTTCAGCTCATCAGACGATATGCCGCTGCGCTTGGCGGCCTCGACGGCCTTTCCGAGCTGGTCCTCGATGACCTTCAGTCCCATCTCCCGCAGGATCTCGGGATTCTTCGCGGATACGAAGCATCCCTTTCCCGCGACGGTGGTTATGAACCCCTCGGATTCGAGGTCGTTGTACGCCCTCTTCGTCGTGATGAGGCTTATCCTGAGGTCCTGGGCCAGCGCGCGCATGCTGGGCAGAGCGTCGCCCGCCTGCAGTCTGCCGTCCATTATCTGCTGCTTCACCTGGTCGGTGATCTGCTCGTAGATCGGTTTCCCGGCCGAGTTGCTGATTATGATCTCCATCTTAGCATGCTCCTGATGGAGTTATTGTATATAACTGTATATACACGATATACACTGATGTTTCAAAATCGAATAGCCTCGGCGGTCGCCACGGAGCCTCTCCGTCTGCTGTTCCGGACAAGTACGTGCACAGCAGTTCCGATGAAGTACGCGGTGCCACCGATGGAGCACGCGACAGCGTCCCCCGTAAGTAGGAACGCCGCGAACGCGATGCAGCAGACCATGCATGATGCGGCAAGGATCGCCTCCCGTCTGACGATGAAGGACGCTCCTGCGGCGGCGAGTACGAGGGAGATCGCCAGGAAAGGCTCCTCGTCGGCGGCGCCGGCGAGATGCAGGAGCCATGATCCCATGCAGGGCACGGCCATGGACATCATGTACAGCCCTTCCGGTTCTCTTCCGCGGAGCACGGAGTACAAGGCGAATCCCATGGAGACGGAGGAGAGGGCCGCAGCAGGGGCGGAGGGTTCGATGAGCATCGAGCACGCGGCGAACACGCCGATCGCGGAGGATACGATGAGGCCCGCATCGACACGGTCCCCTGCGATCGGAGAGCCGTATCCGAGCCCGGCGAGATTCGCGCAGGATGCGATCAGTATCGACGATCCCGCGATCGCGAACAGCGCGTCGCCGGCGACGGGCAGGCCGGAGGCGTGCAGGATCAACGGCAGCAGACATGCGACCGAGAACGCCGAATCCCGGATGATGCGATGGCCGATGGCCCATGCGAGCGAGAGGGCGACCAGTCCGATGCTCGCGATGTCCGGACCTCCTGTCCATCCGCAGGCGAGGCATGCCGATGCTGCGGAGAGCGCACAGACCCCGGATACGGCGGCGCCCTTCCCGCTCAGGCACAGCGAGAACGGGATGGCGGATACGGACAGCACGGCGCAAGGTATCGCCGTGTCGTCGCCGATCCCAAGGATATCGGATATGCCGATCCAGATGCAGCAGAGCCCGCACAGCATGAACGTCAGCGAACCGATGGTCCTCAGCGGATCGCGAGGAGGTCCTCTGAGCGCGGAGGCATCAACATGGCCGGTGTCGTAGGCTATCCACAGGGTGACGGCGGAGGCGCAGGACACGGCCTTCAGCATCATGTCGGCCACAGTGAACGCGGCCCCTCCTCCTGTAATCGGATTCAGAACGAACGCGGCGAACATGAGGATCGATATCAGGAACAGGACCGTCTCCCTGTTCCTGAAGGTGGACCAGACGACAGGCACGAACGACAGGGCCACCAGCTGCTGGAACGCTCCGGGTGCTCCGGTGCCCGTCAGATTCATGACCGACGATACGAGTCCGTAGGTCGCCGTCATGAACATGAACGCTCCGGCGGAGCTTATGCCGTTGTAGACGGAGTACGTTCCGAAGCACATGAGCACGACGCAGAGGACGACGCGGGTCATCTCCAATCCTGCGCGCTGCTCGTATCCGACGGTGTTGATCCCGTACATGAGGGTGAGGATGGCGATCAGGAGAACGCCCATGCTCTTCGCCAGGAATGCGGAGTAGTCGGAACCGTTCTGCGTCAGGTTGCATCTGCGGGAGACCTTGGCTCCGCGTCCTGTTCCGAAGACGTACGCCTTCCTGATGCCGGAGCCGAGGAACAGGAGCCCCGAGATCAGGAGAAGGGCATGGGCGGCGGCATCGGCTCCGGCAGGAAGAAGGAGGAATCCCGATGCCGCCGCGATCGCGGCCGTTCCGCGGATAACGTCTCCGCGTCTAATGGATATGAACGCACCCGTCCCCAGGCCGACCGTCATGAACGCCGATACCAGGAGGAGGCCGTCCGTAGAGGAGGCCATGTCGGCGACGGAGAAGATCATGGCGGAGATCCCGGAGAGCAGCAGGACCACCGATTCGGTGACGGCCCTCGATCCGGCGGCCGCCACGGACAGCGATATCGCTAGGAGCGAGCAGCACAGGACGGCGATGTCCGCGGAGTCGTCGTTGGATGAGAGGAGCTCCATCGATGCGCACAGCGTCAGCATCAGGCAGGAGAGGACGAATCCTCCGGCGACCGGGACCTGCGCAAGGCCTTCGAGCTCCTTCGGGACGCCTTCCGAGTCGAACAAGGGTCTTCCCGATGCGATCATCGATGCCGATGCGATCCCTCCGATGCAGATGATCGCGCCTGCGATCGAGCGCAGGCATTCCGCATCGAGCACGATCGATGCTAGGGACAGCGCACCGGACGCGGCGAGGCAGCATCCGGGGACCGGATTCCTTCCAGACAGCAGCAACCCGCATGCGACGAGCGGAAGGCAGAACACGGCGGCGGATGCCGGAAACCCGTCCGACCACTCTGCCATGAGCAGGAGGATGCAGTGCATGCCGAACGACATGAGCGCAGATCCGGTCAGGACCCGTCCGTCCTTCAACGAGATGAAGGAGATCGCGATCAGCGCCGACGGCAGGACGAGGAAGAACGAAGGGGATGCCGAGCAGTCCGTGCATATCGCTAGGGATGCTCCCAGGGCCCCTGCGACGAGTAGTCCCGCCGTCGAAGGAGCGTCCTTCTTGAAAGCTCCTGTTCCGTGAAGCGGAGCATCGTTCGGTCCGGCGACGAATCCCGCGGTTCCGATTCCCATGAACGCGAATCCCGATGCCATCATCGCGGAGCCTGCGATCCATGACGGGAATCCGATCGTAGCCATGATCAGCGATGCAGCGGAGGCCAGTGCGGCCGATCCCGGGGCGATGCGGCCGTTCGTCAGGAAGATGCAGGCGCATGCGGAGATCCCGACGGCGCATGCCAGGGATCCCGCCGACGAGGATGCGTCGATCGTGTGTTCCGGAACGATGTCCAGGAAGGCGGCCGCGACCAGCAGCGATAGGGAGCACGGCACCGCCTGCCTTCTATGAAGGCATACGAACGCCAGGGGAACGAGGGCCAGCGACAGCAGGCTCTTGGAGGAGTCGCAGGCCGCGACCGCGGCATCGGGAAGCAGAAGGCGGGCTCCGGCCCATACCAGCAGCACCCCGATCACCACGAAGGAGGCCAGGGCTCCATTGAATACGGTGCAGCGGGCCTCTTCTCTCATGCGCGACCGATTTCTCGCGGATTATATATACGACCCACATCACAAGGTCTTCTTCGGAGTCGGCACTCCGGCTCGGAGGTTATCTAGATGAAGGCATTGTTGATCAACGGAAGCCCTCGCGGACGCGGATGCACGTTCACCGCATTGACCGAGCTGGCGGATGCTTTGGAGAAGGAGGGGGTATCCTCGGAGATCGTCCATATCCCTTCCGACGTTCCCGGGTGCAAGGCATGCCGCAGATGCTTCACCGAAGGCAGATGCGCGATCGACGACATCGTCAATGAGATCGGCTCGAGATTGGACGAATTCGACGCGATCGTCCTCGGATCTCCCGTGTACTATGCGGGACCGTCGGGACAGATCTGCGCGTTCGCCGACAGGCTGTTCTATTCCAACTCCAAGAAGCTCGGCGGCAAGCTCGGGGCCTGCGTGGTCTCCTGCCGTCGCGGAGGGGCCACGGCGGCCTTCGACCGTCTGAACAAGTACTTCACGATATGCGGGATGCCGATAGTCTCCTCGCAGTATTGGAACCAGGTGCACGGCAACACGCCGGACGAGGTCCGTCAGGACGTCGAGGGGATGCAGACTATGCGCACTCTCGGAAGGAACATGGCATGGCTGCTACGCTGCATAGAAGCCGGCAGGAAGGAAGGCATAGCGTTCCCTGAACGGGAGCCGTGGGCGCCCACCAACTTCATACGCATCGAGTGAGACCTATGGACGCCAGGGACAGGCTGGGATTCGCAGGCGCCGTCGGGGCCTTGGTGGTCCTCTATTTCGCGTCGGGCTCTCCGATTCCCCTGTATTCGCTGTATCAGGAGGAGATGGGGCTGACCCATGCCCAGCTGTCGATGGCGTCGATGTGGTATCTCCTGGGAACGGTGGTCCCTCTGCTTTTCCTTCCCCGCATATCGGACCACATAGGGAGGCGTCCTGCGACGGTGGCGATCCTCGCCGTGTCGCTGGGAGGATGCGCCACGTTCGCCTACCTCTCCGATCCCGGGATGCTGATGGCGGGAAGGCTCATCCAGGGGATCGCTAGCGGACTGGGCTCCAGCACGATAGCCGCCTATGTTGTCGACCTGTCCTCGGAGATGCCCAGGTGGGTGGGGCCTACGATCACCAGCAGCGCCCCTACGCTGGGTCTGTCCACGGGGGCGTTCCTTTCGGGCGGGCTTGTTCAGTATGCGGGCGTCGATCCGACGTCCTATTTCGTCGCGGTCATGGTGGCCATACTCGTGTTCGCGTTCATGATAGTCCTGGCGAAGGAGACGGTCTGTCGCAATCCCGGGCTCGTCCGTTCCCTAAGGCCCCGTCTGACCCTCCCCCCTTCCTCTGCCCGTCTATTCGCCGCATCCTCGGCGATATTCATAGGAACCTGGGCTCTGGGAGGTTTCTCCCAATCGTTCAGCTCGTCGATAGTGACGGAGTACTTCGGCTATCATGACGCCTTCCTCTCGGCGGCCGTCTTCACCTCCCTCCTGCTGCCCAACATCGTCGGGAGCTTCTTCGCCAAGAGGTTCGATGTCCGGACTGCTCAGAGAGGGGGCATGGTCTTGTTCACGGTCTGCGTCGTCCTCATGCTGCTGTCTCTTTCCGTCGGTAGTCTGCCCGCGTTCATGGCATTCAGCGTCGTTGCCGGGATATCGCAGGGTCTGGCGTTCACAGGAAGCACCATAGAGCTGCTGTCCAGGGCCGGTCAGAAGCTCAGAGCAGGGACGTTCTCGACCATCTATCTCACCTCGTACGGAGGCGCCGCGATCCCGAATCTCGTGGTGGGGATGATCCCAGGGGATTTCACGACCACCCAGATCCTTTCGTGGTACGTTATGCTCTCCGTCGCCCTGTGCATCGTGCTCCTGGTTCTTTCGGCAAGACCGTATCCTGTTCCTCAGGTCGAGCATTCCGAAGATCGATGCCGATGCATATAATCGCCGATATCGGTTCCGAGCGAATAACCGCTCGGAATCGTATCGGATTTTCATAGTGAATTACGTTTTTCAGACCGTAGACGATTCTTGGAAATGGCGAATCGAATTACTTTGTCCGATATCCCCGATTACCGTTATAGATAATTACAATCAACACATAACTGCACCCCAGAGGATTACAATGGAAGATCAATACGAGCCTGTTGCCAGGATCCCCATGATCAACGACGATGCTCCTGCGTTCCGTGCCAACACCACGCAGGGGGAGATCAACTTCCCCGCCGATTACAAAGGGAAATGGGTCGTCCTGTTCTCGCATCCTGCCGATTTCACTCCCGTATGCACCACGGAGTTCATGACGTTCGCATCTATGATCGACGAGTTCAAGGCCATGAACACCGAGCTCGTGGGCCTTTCGGTCGATTCTCTGTATTCCCATATCGCATGGCTGAGGAAGATCCAGACCATGTCCTGGAAAGGGATCAAGAAGCCGGAGGTCACGTTCCCTGTCATCGAGGACGTCAGCATGGACGTCGCGAAGAAATACGGCATGATCCAGCCGAACGTCTCTTCGACCCAGGCCGTACGCGCGGTCTTCTTCATCGATCCCGTCGGGAAGATCCGTGCGATGATCTATTATCCTCAATCCCTCGGAAGGAACTTCGCGGAGATCAAGAGGGTAATCGCGGCACTCCAGACCGCGGACGAGCAGAACTGCGCCACTCCCGCCAACTGGAAGCCCGGTGACGATGTCATCGTTCCTGTTCCCGGTTCCTGCGGAACCGCCAAGGAGCGCGTGGAATCCAAGGACGATGGCGTGAAGAGCCTCGATTGGTTCCTCTCCTTCAAGGCGGACAAGAATGCGAAGCCTCATGCCAAGAGGGGAAGGAAGCCCAAGGCAGCAGAGGCTCCCGCCGATACTCCGATCCAGCAGCCCGAGGCGGCTCCCGCACCCAAGAAGAGGGGAAGGAAGCCCAAGAACCAGACCGTCCAGGCGACGGCCCAGCCTGTCGTAGCGGAGGCCCAGCAGCCCGAGGCGGCTCCCGCACCCAAGAAGAGGGGAAGGAAGCCCAAGAACCAGACCGTTCAGTGAGGCGCTGATGCGCCAGGGCGGCATCCGCTCTTCTGGGTGCCGCCTATTTGGCTAATAAACATTAGCTTTTTTATACAGGCCTATCGTTGTCGCCGTCATGGGCGATACGAAGGACAGGATATTGGCGGAGTCCCTCCGTCTGTTCTCCGAGAGAGGATACGGAGAGGTCTCCATAGCGGAGATCGCGGATGCCGTCGGGATACGGCCGCCGTCCATCTACAAGCACTTCGGCTCCAAGAGGGAGATCTTCGACTCCATCGTGACGGAGATGAAGGGCCGGTACGACAGGATGGCCGGGGGTCTCGGCATAGACGGCAGCGATCCCGCATCCGATTCAGGATTGTTCGGCGATATGGGAGAGGACGACCTGGTCGCCATGGGCAGGTCCATGTTCCTGTACTTCCTGGAGCAGGATTCCAATGCCGAGTTCCGCAGGATGCTGTCCATAGGCCGCTACACCGATCCGGAGCTCGATCGCATCTTCCACATGCAGTTCGTCGATCTCCCTCTGGCCTATCAGTCGGAGATCTTCCGCAGGATGCTAGAGCAGAGAGGGATGGAAGGGGATCCCGGCACGATGGCTCTCGAGTTCTACGGGCCGATGTTAATGCTTCTGATCTCCTGCGACACCGATCCTTCTAGGAAGGACGGGGCTCTCGCCGCCGTCGAGGCACACATACGGCATTTCGGATTGCTCCACTTCGGGGGTTCGAGATGAAGGCGACGGTGATCTACGGACAGTCCCACCGCGGAATCACATGGACGATGACCCAGCTGCTTCTGGAGGATCTCCAGGTCGATGAGGCGGACGAGTTCATGCTTCCCCGCGACGGTCCTCCGAGCTGCATAGGATGCGACAGGTGCTTCCTCGAAGGAGAGGGGTCATGCCCGCATCGCGCTGTCATAGAGCCTATCGAGGAGTCCATCCGCACATCGGACGTCATCATCCTGTCGAGTCCGAACTACGTGGACGGCATGAGCGGCGGAATGAAGGATCTCATGGACCATCTCGCCTACAGGTGGATGTCGCACCGCCCCATGGGAGAGATGTTCACCAAGGTCGGCGTGGCGATAGTCAGCTCCGCCGGAGCCGGAAACAGGCGTGTGCTGTCCGCCATGGAGAGGCAGATGAGGAGCTGGATGATCCCGAAGGTCCATGCCATCGGCCTGGTGTCCCGCGCTTGGGGGATAGAGGATCTGAGCGATAGGAAGAGGAGGTACGTCGATCGCAGATGCGCCTCCATCGCCCGTTCGATAAGGAGCTCCGAAGGACATGTCCATTTCTCCTTCCGTCAGAGGATGCTGTTCCGCATATTCAGGTCCATGCAGTCCGGCTCCGCCGCCTGGAATCCGACGGATCGCGACTGGTGGGACGCCAACGGCTGGTTGGACGGCTGCAAGCCGTGGAAGGGTCGCAGATGATTGTTTCCATTTCCGGGATTCCGTGCGCATGAACGGAATCCTTCAAATAGCGAAGATATCGGAGGTTGTATCATGGACGATTATGCATCCGTGAGGAAATGCCAGAGCTGCGCCATGCCCATGGACGATGATTCCGTTCTCGGAACAGATGCGGACGGATCTCTCAACGAGGACTATTGCAAGTACTGCTACAATGAGGGACGCTTCCTCCATGAAGCGACGATGGAGGAGTTCATAGAGATGTGCGCTCCCTTCGGATTCCAGGCGGGGATGACGGAGCAGCAGATGCGCGAGTTCTGCAAGGCGGTTTTCCCCACTCTGAAGAGATGGAGGCGAGCGCAGAGGAGGGGGTCATCCCCCTCATCGCGACCTGCCACGTACCATGATCGTCCTGGATATCAGGAAGAACGCGGCGGCCCATGCCGCCAGGATCGCGAGGGAGAGCCAGGGGAACGGATCCCCGAGGATGAGCGCCCTGATGCAGTCGGTGGTATGGGTGAGCGGAAGCAGCGAAATGGCCGCTTGGATCGCGCTATCCATTCCGTCGAGGGAGAATATGGTTCCGCTGAGGAATGTCATCGGCGTTATCACGAGCGCATTGAACAGATTCAGAGTGATATGCGAGTTGGCGAGCATCCCGGATACTACGCCGAGCAGGCTGTACATGAGGCATGAGAAGACGATCATGCATGCTGCGGGCGCTCCGAGGGTCAGATCGTCGCTCAGAATCGTTCCCAGACCGTACAGGACGGCGCAGCTGATCAGTCCTCTGGCCATGCCGGCGTAGGATTTTCCGAGTATGATGGCCGCGGGGGACATGGAGCACAGAAACAGCTCGTCGAAGCTCTGATAGTATGTACGTTGGAGCATCACCTTGGTGGCGACGGTGCTGAAGCAGGCCGTCAGCGATGTCATGGCTATGATCCCGGGTATCATGAACGCCAGATAGTCCCTGCCGTCGACCGTCATACCTTTTCCGAGGCCGTATCCGAATGCGAAGAGATACAGCAGAGGAGCTACCAGGCACGTTATCAGTACGACAACGATGTTCCTGCGGATGAACATCATGTCTATCCATGCGATGCGGAACGAGTCGGCTATCGCGCTCATATGCGATACCTCACCTCCTCGGTAGCCTGGACATCGCGCCCTGTCAACTCCAGGAAAACATCCTCGAGATTGGTGCGTCTCGATGCGACGGAGGATCCCGGAGGGAAGGAATCCTGGAATCTCTTGCTCTCCTCCCATGAATCGAAGTAGCGGCATCCTTTGATGCCGTCGTCGATGTATTCCACGGCCCAGATCCCGATCGATTCGCACAGCTCCTTCGGTGTTCCGATGCGTATTATGCGACCGTGGTCTATGACGGCCACGCGATCGCACAGCACCTCGGCCTCGTCCATATAGTGCGTGGTCAGGAAGACGGTCCTTCCGTCGGAGTTCAATCCGCGGACGAGCTCCCAGAGCATATGCCTTGATTGGGTGTCGAGTCCGGCGGTAGGCTCGTCCAGGAAAAGAATCGACGGATCGTGGAGAAGACAGCAGGCAATCGCCACCCTGCGTTTCCATCCTCCGGACAGGTTCACCGTCAGCTTATCGGCATACGGCCCCAACCCCATCATATCCATCAGCTTCGAGATCCTCTTCTCGGATTCGGCCCTGGGGATCCTATGGAGGATAGCACGGTAGCGCAGGTTCTCCATCACGGTCACGTCCCTGTCCAGGGAGATGTGCTGCTGGACGATCCCGATCTCGTCCTTGACTCTGTCATCCATTCCGGAAACTGTTCTTCCATCGATCTCCACGTTGCCTTCGGAAGGAGGAGTCAATGCGGTGAGCATGCGTATCGTCGTGGTCTTGCCGGCACCGTTGGGTCCGAGGAATCCGAAGATCTCTCCTCTGCGTATCTCCAGGTCGATCCCGTCCACGGCGGTCGTTTCGCCGAACCTCTTGACCAGGCCGCAGGCCTTCACAACGATATCATTCATCCGAATCGTCAAGGAATCGTATTGGAGTATATATCCAGCTCTCCCGCTATGCGGTATGAGGCGTCCATTCGGGATCTCCGAACGGACGCAGAAAATGTTTCAGAACGGCAGCAGGTCCTTTTCGAACTGTTCTGAGAGGATCTCGGCGAATGCCGTGTACATCGCGGACAATCCGCAGATGATTCCGATGATGCCGGCGATGCACGTCAGCGTCTCGGATCCGGAGAAGTCGGCTGCCGAGAGGACGAAGAAGGTGGCGGCAAGGGACAGGAAGACGAATCTCGTGGATACACGGCCCTTGAGGGTTCCTATGAACAGGAACAGAGTGAGAATGCCCCATAACAGACAGAACGCGCCCATCGTATCTCCGCACGATCCGGCACCGGAGATATCGAGCTTGATTCCGATCAGTGCGAGCCAGAATATCCCGTATAACGTGAACGCAACGGTTCCGAAGGTGTTCCCGTTCCGATACTCCATGATTCCGGCGATCAGTTGGGCGAGTCCTCCGCAGAACACGCCCATCATCAGAGTCACTCCATCTAAAGGCAGGACATCCGCATTATGGAGGGAGAGCAATACCGTGGTCATTCCGAATCCCAGCAATCCCAACGGTGCAGGATTCGCAGTCTTGGTCGGCATACTTCCATTGTCGGCCATGTTCGAGGGAACACTGTTCCGTATTTAACATTATCAATCGTCGAATATGATAGTCGACTATCGACGACATTATGAACAACACGATATCTTCTTCTTCCGGAATCGGAGTCGTGCATTGCCGATTCGTCGGGGTCACTATTTTATAGAAGCAACCAATGGGGAGGTTTAGGTCGGGGTACCACAGCGGCCATGGGGCGGACTGCAGATCCGTTTATGGGGGTTCAACTCCCTCCCCCGACTCCATCTCTTAGATTGTGTTGATTTCGAATATCGTTCGCGCTAATTCCTGCGAAGCCATGATGGGATTCGAGCGTGGATGCATTCCGACTCAGTTCCGCTATTAAAAAAATGGTGTGCCGGACGGAGAATAGACCCGTCCGGCATGATATTCAGGCTTCGTCGGATTCCGGTTCTTCTTCGGAATCATCTTCGAACAGGAAGTCGTAGAGTACCTGAGTCATGTATTCGTCGGCTGTTTCGCCGAAAGACTCGATGAGTTCGATGTCCTCGCAGAATATTCCGTAGGGCGATCCCTCGTACATCACGTAGATGGAGCAGGCGACGGGTCTGTTCGCATCGTCGGAATCGAACAATTCGCAGACGTCTTGGTTGTGTTCGTATATTTCGTGCATGACGTCCAGCGTCTCATCCTCATCGAAGACCTCATCGAAAGAATAGTCCGCGGGATCCACGATGTAGTCCGTCATGTCCAGGTAGTCGTATTGGACGAACATCACCTTGGCGTCCACGGCCATGGCGAATGACAGGAGCGATTCCATGTCGTTCGAACCGATCACGCTGGGTCCTTCGAGTTCCGGAAGGTCATCTGTAACTTCGAACACCGGGATAGTCGTTTTGGATCTGATGTCCTCGATCAATGGCAGGGGATTGGAAGCCTCTTCGTTCGCCATGATGCTGAATCGATCGCATCGCTCATAATCCTATTGTCACGAGATTCGCCCACTCCCATCTTGTCCAATTCATCCGTTACCTCGCGTAGCATCGCAGTGCCGTCGGGATATCTGCCCAGTTCGAGGAGCACAGGGGCATCCAGCCTCCCGTTTCCTGCGAAGACGATGCTCAGCCTCGAGAACGATTCCATCGATTCGGATGTCATGCCATCAACCGTACAGACGTTGGACGAAGGCGTATAACAATCCCATGCCGTCTTTTTCGGATCTTGCGGGCGTCTATGCACGTGGTCCGACAATCCTTGAACAGGTGCGCAAACGTTAGAAATTCAACACCAATCCCCACTTCAGTGACAATCTTTATAAACGATATTTAAATCCACACGATAGTGATCTGATGGCAAAGATGAATATCGAGAATGTGGTGGCTTCCACCTATCTTGGACAGGAGCTCGATCTCAACAAGATCGAAGAGGCTCTTGACGGAGCGGAGTACAACCCCCAGCAGTTCCCCGGTCTCGTCTACAGGCTCAAGGAGCCCAAGACCGCTACCCTGATATTCAGGAGCGGAAAGGTCGTCTGCACGGGTGCGAAATGCCGTGACGATGTGAAAGTGGCCATTTCCAAGGTCGCCAAGGACCTGGAGAAAGCCGACGTCTTCATAACCATCGAACCGAAGATCGAGGTCCAGAACATCGTGGCATCATCGGATCTCGAGCAGGAGATCAACCTCAACACCGTGGCTATCACCCTCGGTCTGGAGAAGGTCG
>ERZ808258.376-NODE-376-length-18698-cov-3.263531_pt1 | contig 18698 bp, 26 predicted proteins | sample MGYA00521280_ERZ808258 | MGnify/ENA primary metagenome ERZ808258 (study PRJEB31516, sample SAMN03275585) | gut metagenome | biome: mammalia-associated habitat; material: feces | host: Papio cynocephalus | place: Kenya | collected 2012-07-19 ...
TTGTGGATTATAAAACTTCATCTTCATTTTATTTGACTCAATTCCTACAGCTTGCAGGATATGTAATTGCATATGAAGAAAATTATGGAAAAGATACAGTTGAAGGAGTTATGGTAGTTAGGTTGAACAAAAAAGGTGGCAAAGCAGAAGCTCGGTTTATTAATCGTAAGAATCTGGAACCATTTATTCTTTGCTTCCAATGTTTATTTGATACAGCATCTGGAGTAAAGATGCTTCAAACTAATTTAACTGAGCTTACAGAAAAACTTTAAGGAGGAGAGGGAACCATGTTTGTTGTAACCCCGCAAGTTACTAAGGTTATTCGTCGAGATCCATTTTTGTTAGCATATTTCAATATCCCTAAGTCTAATCGAGAATTAGTTAATGACATTTTTACAGATGAGTATGATATTATTAGTTTTGGTACTGTAAAATATCAGAGAGTTCACCCAGTAGTAAATATTGAAGCATGTGCTAATGAGACAGGTACCAGAAAATTATATTCTTTCTTAACGGATGAGGAATATAATCAGTTTGTGCAACTTCCTGCAATCTTTTTATATCTGAAGAAAGATATCTATGAAGAGATTGACTCTATGACTACTGCAGAAAAGATTCAATATTGCAGTTATTTGAATAAGATGATTGCATCTATTAAAGAAATGCGCCCTCTTGGAGAAATTAAAATTCTTCGTAAAATGATAGAAGAGTTTATGTTATGGTTAAAAGTAGATCCTGAAGATGTGCATACTTTTGAATGGGGGAATAATATATGAATATTATTGGCCAGTTTATCGTTGATCAAACTTCTGTAACAGAAGGAGATGGACTCAAGCGTACTATTTACTTGAATAATAGAAAAGCTGAAGAAATCTTTTATTCTCGTAAACTTCAATCTATCGTTACCGGAGATATGTTTTTAATGCAGGAGAAAGATGGTTCTGAAATTAAACCATATGTAACTCCTGTTCGAGTTACGGCAGTTAGAGAGTATACTGTAGATGGTGTTAAAAATGAAGTTGTTACACTTATCTTAGATGTAACTATGGATCAGTCATATTTTAATCGGACTGTAATTAGCGCACATGTTCCGATTCCTCCATTTGGTGAATATGCTATCTATAATAATGCAGTAGCTATTATCATTAATGGTAATTTTAATACACCTGAGAGTGTAAAAGAATTTTCTGATAACCACCCATTTATTAGTATTGATAATAAGCCATATATGTATATCGATACAAGGTCTATTCTTACTAATAAGGTTACTATCCAGGGAGCAGATGGTAATCCTGAAACAATTTATGTACACAATCGAGCAATTGCTATTTATTCAAATAAAGCTGCATATAGTGTACGAGATTGTGATATTGCAGAGAAGAGTTTAATTAATTATATACAAAAATAAATAGGAGGTTGTAAGAGATGGCTATTACATTAACCGAGGTCAATGGCTTAGCTGCTGCAGATGCATCTTTGAAACAAACAAAACGTTCTTTTGATATGGAGACATATTATAATACAATGAAACTAATTTATAATCATTCTGATTATAGAGGTTTTATTCTTCCTCCTTCTAATGATCCTGGTCGGAATACTCAGGGGTATCACGATGAGCATGATAAGATTGTTAATATACTCAATAAACTGGCTAAGTGGGGAGCTGGTGTTGGCCAGGAAGAGAATGGTACATGGATTGATGCTGGCCATGAAACTTTGTTGCGCTATATCGATTTAACTTTTGTTGTTGAAAAATGCGGATATGGTACTGTTGCGGATTTGGATGCACATGCTATGCGTTTTAATAATCGTATTATTCGATCTTCTTCACGCATTGCTAAATATCAAGAATTAGAAACTTCCTGGTGGTATCAAGATAAAAATCTTGGATTAGCTGAAGTTGCAAATGTAATTGGTTTTGAGTTCCCTGAGAAATTTACTGATATAGATGGTAAGGTCTGGGTACGTGCACAAAATGGATATGTTCCTGAAGGATTTGATGAGAATGGAGATTATACTCGTGGTAACTATCCTTTGCACATTCCTATGAATGCAATTTGTAAAATCAATCTATTTGATTTGCGTCATGTTTATAAGCGTCGTAATGCATATACACATGCTACACAAGAGTTAAGGCATGATATTGAAGGGCTTGCTGATCAGGTAGAAGCTGCTATTCCTGGAGATCTTGGTAAGCTTGTCAGGTATGATTATGCATACAATCCGAATACTGGTAAGAATGAACTGGCTCATATTATGAGTATTCGGAAGACTGTAGATACCTCTCGTGTAGATGTTCCTATCTGTTATGATTAATGGAGGTATGTCACTATGGAACAAAATGATTTCATTACTGCAGCACAATGGGTTACTGCGCAAATCCAGGAAGTTCTTAGTGATACCGAAAAATGCATCGAAGGTGATCCCTCTGTAGAACTTGCTTTCCGATGTTATGAACATGGTATGGAGTTAGCAGTTAAACAGGATTCAACTATTACTTTAATTCCTGAAGAGTTCTTAGCAAAAGCTATTGCAATTGGCGAAGAATATTGGGAAGTTGTATGTGATTGTTTGACTCATTCTAAACTTCAATTCAAAGTAGAACGTTTAGGGTTTATCTATACAATGTCTCTTGTATATGAAAATCTACAACCTGAAGATACATATGATCGAAATGTAGAAGATAATGATGCATTCGCTTTGGGTATGAAGAAAGCAGTAGAAAAAGTAATTGCTGATAAAATGGAATATCTTACTTCAGATGATACTGGCAAGCTTCCGGAGTTTGAGATTCCAAGTGATGAAGAAATTGATAAGATCTTAGAAGGAACTGATCAGAATCTGATTTCTCGATTCTTCTATCTTTTCAAAGAATTAAAGACGTTTCATGTTGATCCCTCTAAATATGAAACACAAGAAGAAGTAGATAAGCAGAAAGAGATGTTAGCTATCTTTTATAAGATCTTCAAAATGGGATCATAATCTGAGATATATACTATATAAGTAGATAATTGGGTAGGCATTTAAGCCTACCCAATTCTACTATTAAAATTTGACATTATTATAATAACATCCACGAAGGAGGGATCAGATTATGAAACTATATCTTTCACATCGGGCTAGTGATCTGCTCCATGCACCGATGTACAGACTCTATCGTAATAAGCCTGATACGGCGGCTTACATCATTCGTGAATGTCATGTCACCAAGAATATATTCAAATATCAATTGGTAGCATCTATGAGTGCCAAGACGTTGACGATTCCTGAAGAAAAAGAAGTATTAAAACAGTTACAGAATAATGAATTATCTTTTATTAAAGAAAGTATTCTTTTCGAATCTATGTTCGATTATGTATCAGAGCGTGTTAAAGAAATCTACATAGTTACTGGAATCCCATATAAAACTGAATATTATTGGCATCCATACATTATGATTATGGATCAATTTGTACATTTACATAATGAGGAGAGAGGCTGAGTGCCTCTCTTTTCTTTTCCACACTTTTACAGACATCACTATACATCTTAAGTGAAAGAAGAATAAAAATGAAGAGAGACTTTAAGATTTTTGTTGCATTAGCCGATCTTCATATCGGTTTAAATCGTATTACTGCAGCAAGTATGAAGAAACAGTTACAAGAACATTGCATCAAGGTATTGGAGAAACTTCCATACCTTGATGGTATCTTTATTCTTGGTGATATGTTACATACAGTCGTATCATTGAACTCTGAATATTCTCAGCTCTATCTTTGGTTTGTTGATCAAATCTATAAGATTGCAAAGAAGAAAAATTCAACTGTTATTATTATCAAAGGTACGCCTGCGCATGATAATGATCAATTATCTAATATTAAATCATATATACATAATGACGATGGTGTCGATTTCAGAATATATGAGACAATTGAAGAAACGACTATTTGGGACGATTATCATATTCTGATTTTACCCGACGTAAAAGTTAAGAAAGATTCTGAATATGAAAAATATCTTACAAAAGATAAGAAGTATGATATGATCTTAGGGCATGGTATGATTGATTCTATGAAGTTCTTTACACAAGAATCTGAGACAATGCCTACTAAATCATATACGTTTGATACGAAGGATCTGATTGCAACATCTAAGGGTCCAGTGATGTTTGGTCACATTCATCAATATCAGCATATCAAGCACCATTTTTACTATGCTGGACCATTCACTCTTCTGGAACGAGGAGGAACGGATGCAGGTTATATTATTGGTGGTATTTATGATAAAGATCGATCTAAGTTTAAGATTGAACACTATATCAATACCGATGCTGCTGATTATTATGATCTTCATATTTCCCGCACTATCTTATCTACTTTCAGTATTGATGAAATCTTTAAAGCAATCGATGAATTAATTGCTGATTGTAAAGAGAATGATTTGATTACACTCAGAATTACAAGATCAGATACTCTTGAAGATGCAGATAAAGTCTATATGTTGGAAAGTAGATATCGAAAAGATAAAAGAATATCTATTGTCAAGAAAGTAAAGTCAAAGAAAGAAGAAGAACATGAAAAGGAAAACCAGGAGCGCAAAGAGAAGTATTCCTATGTAATGGATACGAATCTATCTATGGCAGAAATCCTTTTCAAATATTATGAGACTGAAGTGGTACCTACACTTCCTGATAAGTTTAGTCCAGCTGCTAAGATTACGGAGGCAGATTTCAGACGAATTTTGAATGAAGTGAAAGATGAGATTAAAACTTCAGAAGCATAACTTTATTTTCTGACACCTGGAGGAACTTCTTTATATTAAGCAACACTCAAAGTAAAGGAGAACACTGACATGTCTGTAGATTATGTCAAGATGTTGAAGCGCAAAGATAAACTCATTATACATGCGGATTTGGATACATTGGATTTGTATTGTGAGTATCTTCTCAACTATGAAAACCGCACAATAAATTATAGCAATCTTTCAAATGTGAAGGATTACTTTGCTCGTGTGAGTGAAGAGAGTTTTAAACAGAATGAAGCTAAGATGGCAAGATATCTGTTTATTACATATTTCCTTGAAGCGAGATTGGATAAAGGTGTTGTCTCTCCGAAGTTATGTATTCAGTATGTGTATGATCATGCATCTAAGAAGTATGCAGCGATTATTAAGCGTGATGTCATTGAAGGCATTGAGCATAATCATATGGGTAAGAAAGATATTGAGTTTATGAACTCGATGGTCTATAGCCAACTTAATATGATTTTCATGCATGAGTATAATGATGCCATGATGAAACTTCTGGGAGATCTGAAGAATAATGAGTTTGGTAGAGAGTCAGAAGATTGCGATAATGCAATCAGATTATTCCAAGGTTTGTTAAATGAATTGACAAAAGCACAGAGAAAATCTAAGCAAGAGAATAGATTTAATCTGACAGATGAGGATCATTTCAATGCAATCATGTTAGAAGGTGCTGAAAGAGCATTATCTACATCTCATTATCTTCAGACTGGTTGGCAGGGAATGAATAAGATGCTGAACGGTGGATTTGAAGATGCTCGTGTATATAACTTTATTGGTGCAACTGGTGGCTTTAAGTCAGGTTTGTTATTGAACTTGATGAAACAGATTAAGTTGTATAATAAAGGTAGATCGCATAAAGATCCAACCAAGAGACCCACTATCTTATTCTTATCTCAGGAAAATAATATTTGGGAAACTTTTCTTCGTATCTATGGTATCTTTGGAGGTACGGATATTAAATCTCATAAACCGAAAGAGATCATTCAGATTATGAAGAAGGGCGGATTCTGTGTCGTTCAGGATGAACAGGATATCGATATTGAATTTCGCTATTATGGAAATATGGATATCAGTGTTCCGGACATTAAAGGTATTGTAGAAGAGCTGGATAACTCAGGTAAAGAGGTAATCTGTGTTATTCAGGATTATATCGAAAGACTTCGTCCTCCAATGGCTAATTCTGAGAAGAGAAATGCCTTGGCAGATGTATCTAACCAGATGCATGATCTAGCGATTGAGTTGGATATTCCGATTATCACTGCTTCTCAGTTTAACCGAGAAGGTGTTTCTATTATCGAAGAGCAGAGAGAAAAAGGTAATGCAGATATCGGTCGTAAGGTTGGTACAGGTAATATCTCTGAGTCCTTTGGTATGTTAAAGAACTTCGATGTAAATATTGCAATCGTTGTGGAGTACGATTCCAATGAAGAAAGATATTATTTGTCTTTCAGAAGATTGAAGTTCCGTGGTGATACAACAAAGTCGATTGAATATTTCTTACAACCTTTTGCTGGTAAGAATACACAGATTCAGTTAATGGATGATATCAGTACGGATCCTTTGTATCGTTTGAGTCTCATGGATGAGATTGGTGCACAGATTCGAGATGATTCTGAGTCCATTAATATCATGACCCAAAGGGATGTGGGATTCTTAGCTCCTATGAGTGATGATCCTGATGAGAATGTGGCACATGAGTTTATTGATACCATGTTTGATGATATCGATAGATCTGGTGTTCCGCAGGAAGCTTATCAGAGAGATGAAGAGGGATTTATTATGTTGATCCCCCGGAATCATGGGAGCAAAGAATTAAATTTGGAGGCATTGGGTAACGTCCATATGATGAGCACATGAGTTATACATTACATTTAATTTGGAATATTGTAATGATCTATATTAACTGTGTAGGATTTGTAATCAGTTTTATGAAAATGAGAAGCAAGGATACAAGTTATACAGAACTATCTGGTTGGTTCATGAATATGGTATTGTGTTTTGTATTCATTATTCTATGGTTGGCAGCCATAATAACATTGAGGTGGAGAGTATGATCTGTTTTATAATTGTAACAATTGTCTGCTGTATCTTTCTTAGTAAAGGTATTATCGGATGTACTAGCTTAATATCAGCTACACTGAGTGACCGAAAGATCCCAGATTGGAAGAAAACTCGCTGTGTGATGTTCAATGTACTTGCATGTATTGTAAGCACAGTTCTAACTGGGATTCTTTTAGTCATTTATTATATGGCTATTTCTTACTAAAGGAGAATCTATATATTATGGTAGGGAAATGGTTCATGTTAGTTGGTATGTTGATAGCCTTTATTTACATACTATTTACTGGAAAGATTCTGGTAGAAACCTCTATGCAAGAAGAAGATCCGAGTGTTAGAATAATCAGTATGATTCTGTCTATATCTTCAGTATCTTTCATCTTGTATAGTTTGATTTATCATATGCATCTCGGTCTACAAGTGATTTTTAATGGAGGTATTTAAAGAATGGATGCTATTAAGAATTTTGATGAGAATGTGATCGTTTATGAGATTGATAAGTATGATGATTCACATACGATGAGTGAAGAAGAGATTCAGGAGATGAATGCAAGTAATAATAATCTTCTGAATAGTGTTATTCAGGAGAAGATTCTGAATGATTATTATCCCTGCCCCTCTTGTGCTGGTAAGAAGCGGAATAGCGGTATTACTCTGCTGAATGATCAGCCTATCGAAGATGATCCTTCTCAGTACAACTATGCCGTGATTGTAATTTCTGAGCATGGTCGCTATGTGGGTGTTGGTGCTATCATCCGTGAGTGCCGTCGCTGTAATAAGATTGAGTACTGGGGTGATCTGGAAACTTATGCTCAGGTTATGGCTGGTACTATGACTCAGATTACTACTATGCGGACTCAAATGGAAGCTGGTGAAACTCTTGATGTTTCTGATCCGTCTGTTATGCAGAGTCTGTTTGGAGATGGCTGCGTTCTGACTGATGTGGATAGCTCTGAGCCCATTAGTATGGATCAGATTGAAGCGGTTCCTATTGAGGAGAATAATGAGACTACCACTGAGGATACTCCCGAGTAAAAATAAAAAGAATAATTGGGGAGGCGTAATTGCCTCCCCTTATTTTTTATTCATGAATATCAGCTAAGTCATCCTCTGTCGGATATGATTCAGGAATATATTGATTCCAGTTTTTGGTAATACGGTCATTACTACGAGTGATAACGGTATCATATAATTCATCTAAATCATCTGGTGAAATTGCTTTGATAGTAGATTTCAGATAGAATTTAGATGCACATTCCATATCATTCAGTCTGATCAATAGCCAAGCAAGTTCTGGAGAACCATAAATATCTTGACTTAACCACTCTGGTTTACGAGCATATTTTTCTCGTTGTTCTTTGGTTACAGTATAAGTAGATACATATGGAGTAATATATTTTGCATATATAGTAAATAGATCAGTATCTGCAATGATTAGACTTTTATCATCTGTCATTGTAAACAATGTGACATTGTTCATATCAAATCGAGTCTGCGTTTCAATCAGACTATCGAGCGTTTTGAAATCAACAGCCATGATTACTTATCTCCTTTCTTATAAGTAAATCAGGTATCCTTCTTCTATTTTATTAGTAGGCATAAATAGAAGGAATGGAGTTCCGTATGTAATCGTGGGAGGAATACGTGAACCTCTTGCAATAGGTAGAGTTAAATAATGACTCATCTGAATCGTTCCCGCTGTAGTAGGGAAGTTTTTATTTTCAAAGAAAGAGCCTGAAAGACCTAACTGTTCATAAGAATCATCTGTGGGAACAGTAGGTGTAAATTCAGGAATATTTACTGTAATATATACAGTGGATGGGAGCTCTCCAGTCTCTTCATCTTGTTTCCAAGGTAAATTTTTATATGTCTTTGCGGCATATACTCTCATTACCTGTTTATTTGTGGACTTCAGTGCATTATCTGTTGTTCCCATAGTACCTTCACCTCAAGATAGAATTATTATAGTGATGTTTCAGGAGGTATTAACTGATGGAAAATATAAGTTCTTTAGAACTTTGGTTATATAATTTATCATCTTTCCAATGTGTATTACTAATTATTGCGGCATTATATATAGTAATAATAATCGCATCGAATTGTTATTTTCTCATTACTTATTCTAATAAGATTTCGTGGCTTTCTTATTGGAAATGTAATATAGAAGAAACACGGGATTTTATATTATACTATGAGATGAATCCATTTGGGAAGATTTTATTTACTATAATCTTAATTATCCCTCGTTTAATTATACTAAGTCCAATAATATTAATATACATGGTATTAGCATTTATATGGGATATGCTATCATATATGATATATAAATCGTAAATAAGGTGGTATTTACAATGGCAGTATTGAAAAAGCCAAAGAAAAAGAGAGGTAGCGGGTATAGAGACATCCCAGGAGAACCTCTACTTATTAAAGGTCAAAATAAAGAGATTGATTATCATGATTTAACAAGATCACAGAAAGAAGCATATTCGCTGTTCTATGATTGGTATGTTGGATCTAAAAGAAGAAAACCAATTCTGCGTATTGGTGGTTGCGCAGGCGTCGGCAAGACATTTTTGATTCGATATATTCTGCAACAGTTAGATCTGTTGGATAATGAATGTTATGTAGTAGCATATACTGGTCAGGCTGTAAATGTTTTACGTCAAGGTGGTATTATTGCTAAGACGATTCATTCTACATTCTTTAAGTCCAAAGATGTACCTCTTTTGAATGATAAGGGTGAACCTATGTATCGATCTGGTGTTCCTCTAATGAAGACTAAATTTACGCCAGTCAAGAAACTGCCTGGTTCTCTTAAGTTAATCATTGTAGATGAGGCATCATTCTTATCAGAGTCTTTACAGAATCTGATTGCATCATATAATGTGCCTATTCTGGAAACTGGTGATCCAATTCAGCTTCCGCCGGTAACTGGTAAGCAGTGTTTTATGCTTGATAATCTTGATTACTTTATGACTGATGTGATGAGACAAGCTCTCGATTCTGAGATTATCGATCTTGCTACTCGTATTCGTACATATACACCAGTGGATATTAGTAGTTATCGGAATGAAGTTCATTTCCTTTGGCAGCAAGATTCACCAGAAGCAACTTTTCATCGTTTTAAACCCTTCTTTAGGGGGTCTGACATTATTCTCTCTACAACAAATAAGCAAAGACAAGTATACACGGATATGTACCGGAAGTATATTGTAAAAACAGATTCTCCATATCCTCGTAAAGGAGAGCGTATGATTTGTCGTAAGAATGATTGGAATACAAAACTTGGTCCATATCCTCTTACGAATGGAACACAAGGGATCTGTGCATATAATGTAGCTAAAAGTGATGTAGATCCAGTATCTAATGTATATACAATGGACTTCATTCCAGATCATACGCCTAATCTGGCATTTGAAGGATTACTCTGCGATGCTAAGTTTTTGAATGCTCCATTTGGTGATAAAGATATGTCATACTATGAGAGACTCAATCCTGGTAAGAAGTTTGAGTTTGCACATATTATTACAGTCCATGCATCTCAGGGTGTTTCATCTGATACTGTTATGTTTCTGGATAATTTCATGGGTCATAGTAGTCAAGAGTATCATATGCGGCTTCGGTATACAGCTGTGACTCGAGCTAAGAATAAGTTATATTATGTACTTCCCAGATCTCAGAAGAATCCAACTTGGACTGATCTGACCTATGGAGGTTGCTAATATGGATTTTACATTATTTGTATCTCAGGTATTTGATTGGAAGCTATTGATTTATGTTATATTGTCATATGGAGTAGCTGCATTAGTTAGTTACTATCGTAAACCAAAGACAATACTTCCATATATAATTGCTACAGCATTTATCTGGTTTATTGTTATACTTAAATCATTTTAAGAAGGAGACTAATATTATGGTTACTTTTATCGTTTTTAATATCGTTGGTACTTCTACACACTATAATAGCAACTCCGTATATGCTTCTGAAAAAGAACGAAGAGAAGCAATTAATATGGATAAGATCGTTAAGATCTTCCCAGCATCTATTAAAGAGTATCCCAATTGTACTGGTATTCTTCTGGATAATCATTCAGTATTATTTACAGATGATACATTCGATGGTGTAATGCGATATATTAGTAATATGAGGAGTGATGATTATGACGCAGATTAATTGGTATCAGTCTATCATGAATAGTTTTGGTCTGCAGGATTATATCGAAGTCACTCAGATTGGGACGATCCATGAAGACATATCAACCCTTACTCAACCTAAACAGATTCATGTTCCCATTAAGAATGTGTGTCAGATAGAGGATTATACGAAGTATAGACTTATTCGGTATTTTAATTCGAAGTCTCCCATTATTATGGTATCTGATACGATGGAAGATATTATGAATCAAATTGAAGCATTAAAGAATAGAAATACATCAGAGGAAAATAAGACTATGGTTATTGAAGAGAACAATCGTATTCCTTTCCCCTTCTATTATCTCGGTATTGCAGAAGCTGTATCTAAGAGAAGTACTTGCCTCTCTAAGAGATATGGAGCAGTTATTGTAAAAGATAATGTTGTTCGTAGTACAGGGTTTAATGGTGCTCCTAGAGGAAGAAAGAATTGTACTGATATTGGATATTGCCCAAGGCTTGCAAATAATGTAAAACGCGGAACAGACTACAGCACCTCGTGTAGGTCCGTTCATGGAGAGATGAATGCCATTATTAATGCATCTCCAGATGAGCTTAAAGATGCTACACTATATCTCTATGGCTATAATCGAGCAACGCATGAAATGGTTAAAGATGCAAACTGCTGTCCTATTTGTAAACGTTTAATCATTAATGCTGGTATTAAGGATGTGGTTGTTGCCGATCCTGATGTAGGTATTGGTCATCCCGAAGTTCCTTATCGTTATCGAACCATTCAGGTATCAGACTGGGTTGAAAATGATGAATCTCTCCAGGCTAATGAGGGGTATTAAGAAACAATAATATAATGAATCTACTAATACTCTTTAAATTATAGCTCGTTAGGAGGATGTACGAATGGACAATCCCGTTTTTGATTTCTTCTATGAATCCCTGCAGAAGCTTGATTGGCTGGGGATTTCTACTTTATATTTCGATAACTCATATGTGATTAATATTCCCACTTGTGAGGGATATGTTGCTTACTCTCCTTCTAAGCAATGTTTCTTTGCAATGAAGCATTTGGATTCTTCTCTATCCAGTATTGTAGAAGGTAAGTATATTGCTCTGCCCCAGTATACAATTGCTCCCCAGACAAATATTACAGTAGCTTCTACGAATCATCTGCAGCATTTTGACCTGGCTCAGTACATGCGTAAGACTTTCTATAGTGATGGTCAGACTAAGATGCCTGTTCCTAAGATTCCTACTCGTGCTGAGATTATGGCTCTGACGTTTGATCCTGAAACCGGTCTGGCTGATGGTACTAATACGGTTACCCGTTATTATCAGCAGACGAAGCAGTCTACTAAGACTATTTTCCTTGGTGATGATGAAACTGCTACGACTGATAAGCCTGAGTCTTATCTGCATCCTTATTCCGAGGCTGTTTGTATTGAATGGCAGAAGTTCTATAAGAATCAGGAGAAGTTTAAGAAGTTACTTGCTGAAGCATATGGCGTAACTGACGCTATCTAAATGATCACAAAGAAGTTTGAGATATATATTATATAGGTGAAGCAGTTTAACAGCTGCTTCACCTTTTCTCACATTTAAACTACTAATAGAAAATAAGGAGGATATAGAAATGTGTGAGACGATGTACACCAAAACGAAACAGGAGTTGGAAGTACTGAAGGTTGCAAAGGGTGTTATCGCTAAGGTCTTTCAGTCCTATGCGAATGTGGCATCTACTGCACAGAAGACTTCCTCTGCTTCAAAGAATGAAACTTCAGTGAATCATATTGATGAACTGATTGCGAAATGTTCCACTGAAGTAACTGAAGAGGTAGCCAATGGTCATCTGACCTATGAACTGGCTATCCATACGATGACTGCCGTTGGAATGGTTCTGACCGGCAGAACAAAGGATTTTGTTATTCCTCGGGATACTGTTGTTTCTTATACGTCTGGTAGTACTACTTATAGTAGTCTTGATGTTGAAAAGGATATCCCTGAAGAGGAGAAGTAAATGAAAAACCAAACCAATAAATTTAAGATTAACCTATTTATTGGGTTAATTGCATTTTCTATGTTCATCATTACCATGATGTCATATAAAATTGCACTAAAAACAACTTTGCTATATTATGCAGCAATCTTTGGGGTACTCGCTACAGTTGCTGGGTTCCTGGCAGGTGTACAATATACGCCAAAGAAAAAAGAAACAAAAGCTGCAGATAGGATTATGAAATCCTATCAGTTTCGCAGTTTATTAAGTCTCAGACTCCCAGCAGTGCTCAGTATGATAAGTAGTATTGTAAATGCTATGATTAGCTATTGTGCTGCTGAAACAGAGTCTGGACGGTATGAATTCGATTGGGAGAATACCTGTAATATTATGGGTAAAGATCGTCCCAGTTATGAATTCTGGATTCATTACTTCCCGTTGATAGTTAGTGAACTATTGACTCGTAATGAAATCATATCTGTAGATGTTGTAAATCATCATACCGTAGATATCATTATTGGTACACGATATATTGATCAACCAGCAGATGTTAAATTCCCACCTGATCTTGGTAAAGTTTTATTGCTGGGTGATAATACCTATGCAAATTATAAAACTTTAATTAAGAGCACAGGTAAAACATTAGAGGATATGGGTATTACACAAGAAGAAGCTTCCTATTGCGATACCAATCCTTTGAAAATGAATGGTACAATCAGAGGGTATGCACTAGTCTCTGATAAACACATTAGTTATCATGATTATGGAGATGAAGAAAATGATTAATGTTAATCTGGTTAATGTTGTAGAGGTAACTTATTCTGATGATGTAGATAAGAATAAGGTTCCTAAGTTTCCACTGACTGCATTGGTTCATGTTCCCGAGGAATCCCTTCCTGAAATGTCTGCCGATGACAAGAAGCTTGGTGGCCGTATGGTCGATGTATATTTCAAGAAGGCTGCTGAGATTCTTGCAGCAGAGATCGGTCCTATTTTCATTTATCAGAATGGTTTCCGTTTCTTGGGTGAAGTGAAAGTGTTGTATTAAAAGATTAGTATAACACTTCAATAATCCCATCCAAGTAGAATATGTGTATCAGTTTCGAGCAAATGAAATTGAGATATATATTATACATGTGATACAAGGGATCAAGTAATTGCTCGTTACTTGGTCTCTTTTATCGTTAAATGTTGGGCCCAACATTTAAACAATATTCTTTCAAAATTACAAGGAGGAAATTAAAATGAGCAAGAAGAATAAGTATTTCTATTCTAAGAGCGACAAGAAGTCCAAGAAGAAGGGTAAGAAGGTTAAGGGTTATGAGGCTCCGAAGCTGAAGACCGTGAAGCCGACTCTGGACAAGGCTGATGCTAAGAAGTCCAAGAAGATCCTGCTGGCTCCGGTGGAGATCCCCAAGGAGTTCATCAAGAATCGTACCAAGTGCAATCATGCCGGTAACATGATCTCTGTGGCTGAGTTCAAGGCTATGACTCCTACCTATGCTGCCTATACCCCGATGCTGGATACGATCGTTGAGCTGTTCGGCGAGGAGAACTGCAGCATCTGCAAGTCCTGCTTCGATGTCCTGGTCGGTAAGGATCAGATCTCTGTGTCTGATGTCCTGGGTTCCATCAACACGCTGTATGCGGCTGCCAATATGGTGGTTTCCAATAAGCGTATGAAGGACGATGAGGTAAAGGATATCGCCAAGATCAAGAATGATCTGGAGGATTGGCTGAAGGTGGCTGATCTGCTGGCTGAGATCAAGGAGAATGATACTCCTGCTGTCAATGGTCATACTGCCAGTGCTGATGTGGATATCAGTCAGCTGAACAATTTCACTCTGTAAGAAGTAAGGGCCTGCTTCTAACAGTCTAACAAAAATCTAAATTGGGGAGGCGGGGTATATGCATTATACTTCGTCTCCCCTATTTTCATATCAACTGATTTTTCTTATGAGAGGAGGAGTTTCGATATGGATCTCCCTAAGCCTTCTGAATGGATCGATTCTATATTTCAATGCTATGTATTCAGAGATCCATCGAATCCGAATCCGTTTGCTGGAATCAATATGCTTGTGTGTCATAATTGGTTCCAGAATTCAAAGCGTATGAGATTTATTTCTGACGGTACATTATTGGACTACCAAGAACATTTTGTAGCTACAATGCTATATCGTCTGAATAATAAATATTATATAACACAGAATCCATATCAAACATTGGAGTTATATACAAATGGATTTGAACTGATTGGTGCAATCTTTATGCCGAAGGATTGCTTAATCAGTACAAAATGGAAATCACTCAGTACAATAGCTCCGGGGATTGTTGCAAATAATGCTAAGTTGGAGAAGTGTTATATATTTGAAATGAAACCAATCTGGTTCGGGCATGATCCAGTTCCATATACACAGACTTCTGAGTCAATTCAGAAATTATATCAACCGATCTTCGACAGAGCTCGAGGATTTATGCTAACAATGAAATTACAAGATATGAGGGGCCCGACTAGGTAGTCGGGTTCCCTCTTTTATTTTGAAGATTTCACCAACTATGTTATACAGCTATCATTATTCGATAGTTATGTATATAAAAATTTATACAAGAAAGGATTTGAATTCCAAATGACAATGTGCGCAAGATGTGGTCACCAGATTCCGGAGGGCAGAAAGAGTTTCCAGATTATCTATGAATCTAAGAATCATCCTGGTTCTATGAGTAATATTAATCTGTGTCTTTTCTGCAGAGAAGCCTTTGATCGGTTTCTGATCAATGAACCTACTACTAAAGTGAAGACTTTGACCCGTGCTAAGAAGAAAGAGAATCGTGAAATCAAGTATGGTGCACCCATTACTCCTAAGAAGAATTCATACTACTCCAATGATAAAGGTGGTATGAAGTCTCCTGACAATTATGCAAATACTACATATCCGACTCCGAATGATGTACTGAATAGTACTAAGAATACTGCATATTCGGTACAGGAGACGGAGCATATTCTGAAGAATGGAGATGTTTAATAAATGAAAGATTTCCTGTTAGGTTCAGAAGCTGTTAATTTGTCAGTTAAAGTATCTGAAGCATTTGATGATATCATTTGCAAGGATATGTGGAATAATGCATTAAAGACAATGCGAGATGATGATCCTGATCGATACATTAATATGATTCACCGAGAGCAGACGTTGATCAATGGTCAGATTATGATTCTGAATAGTCATATTAATAAACTTCCATCAGAGGTTACCAATAGATACCCGCATCAGGTTTCTGATATGGTTATTCAGCTTCGTCGAGCACAGAAGTATCTTAATTTTCTGAATACTAAGGAAACAGAATATTACAAATCTGATAATACAACGTAAGGTGGTGTAAAATTTAGAGGTGGATTTATCAAAGGCTAAAACTGAACTGATGGGTAAGAGGTTTACCCGTCTTGTTGTTACTGATGTATACACTGATGATAGTGGAGAAATCATGTGTAAGTGTCAGTGCGACTGTGGTAATGAAACAGTTACCAAGAGAAAATATTTGATCAATGGTCATAAGAAATCCTGTGGGTGTTTCCAGAAAGAGAATCGTGAGATTGGTCAAATAAAAGATTTAACTGGTAAGAAATTTGATATGCTTACTGTTCTTGGTATCGATAAAGAGAATAGTAAGCCTGGACTTCTTAAGTGGAAGTGTAGGTGCGATTATGGAAATATAGTAAGTGTAATAGGCTCTAATCTTGGCCGTAATAACACAAAGTCATGTGGATGTCTTAATCGAAAATTGACATCTGAACGTAATTTCAAAGATCTTACTGGTAAACGATTTGGAAGATTAGTAGTGGAGAAGCTATATGAAGGACCTAGGAATTTAAAACATAAAGCGTGTCTTTGGGTCTGTAAATGCGATTGTGGAAACACATGTATAGTTCAAACTGGTAATCTGACTAATGGACATACTCAAAGCTGTGGATGTTACCAATCTGATTCTAAACGTACTCATGGCATTATGACTACAAAAGATGGAAAACGTATAAGTAGTATTTATAATGCAATGAAAGCACGTTGTTATCGTCCTAGTTGTAATAGTTATGAAAATTATGGAGGTAGAGGTATCAAGGTTTGTGATGAATGGTTATCTAAACCAGGAGATCCAATGAATACTGGGCTAGTTAATTTCTACAATTGGGCCATATCTAATGGTTATAAAGATGGACTTACTCTTGATCGTATAGATAATGATGGTCCATATGCTCCATGGAATTGTAGATGGACTACACCAAAAGAGCAATCAAACAATAAAAGATATAATCGATATGTGGTAGATGCTGATGGTGAATATTTAACATTTGCTCAGTTCGAAGAAAAACATAATCGCAAACGTGCAGAAGTATCAAAATTAATCAGACATCGTTCACTCAATGAGTATGTGTACACAGTAAATCATCCTGAACTTGAGATGCATCTTGAAAATAAACGTCTTGTAGATAAGGATGGATTTATGCATTTAATTCCAAAATACAATAGGGAGGAATTATAGTGGCAAGAAAATATGATGCAGATTCAATTATTGTAATTGAGTCTGACAAAGAAAAGGTTCGAAAGAATCCATCTATGTATGTACCTGATATATATAGGAATGGATTTGTGCATATTTGCTTTGAATTGGTATCAAACTCTACAGATGAATTGACCGTCAACGGTAGTGACGGATCACATTTGGATGTAACATTCGATATTAAAACCAAAGAAGTATCCGTTGCAGATGATGGGTCCGGTGTTCCTCTTGAGAAGCTTCTTGATGTTTTAACTAAGCTTGCTGCATCAGGTAAGTTTAATAATGGAACAAATAGTGCGTATCTTACAACTGCTGGTCGTTGGGGTCATGGTTTAAAGACTGCCGTATTTCTTTCTGATTATTGTGAGTTTACTTCTATGCGAGAAGGAAAGTTCTTGAGATATTATTTCAAGGATGGCGAAATGATCAAAGAGGAGAAAGGTAAGTCTGATAAACATGGAACTTATTCTAAGTTTCATATTGATCCTAAGATCATTGATTCTTCTGAAGTAACATGGGAAGATCTTCATGACAAGCTCAGTGATACTTCATATCTTTATCCTCAGCTTAAAATAACTTATACAGTTCTGGATGGAAAGAAAGAGCTGAAAAAGTTTAAGTATGGTGGTAAGGATATTGAAGATCGTGTAAAGCTTTGGAAACCAGACACACCTGTTATTCGAATCAAAGAGTCTCGTAAAGTAACTTATCTGAAATCGATTGCTGATGATAAGATGACTACGGAGCCTGTTGGGATTGATATCGTATTTGCATATAAAGAAGATGTTCTTGATGCTGATAATAAAGATGATTTTATTATCAGTTATGCAAATGGTGCAAAGACTTATATGGGTGGTAGTCATGTGGATGGTCTAAAGCTCGGTATCCAGAAATATTTTAAGGAGCAAGTCATTCCTAAATTCAAAGGTAAGGACAAGGAAATGAATGTGCTTCCTTCTGATATGACTGCTGGTATCTGTGCATTTATTACCGTCAAAGTTATTTCTCCTATCTATATGGGACAGGAAAAGAATCAGTTATCCAATCAGGAAGTCCGATTTGCTGTTCGTGATGCAGTATATGAATATCTTTGTAATGCGAAAGGAAATGTCACTAATCCTATGGTCGAATTCGTCAAACGTGTTACAAAGGGTCGTATGGC
>ERZ808258.378-NODE-378-length-18689-cov-7.539444_pt1 | contig 18689 bp, 18 predicted proteins | sample MGYA00521280_ERZ808258 | MGnify/ENA primary metagenome ERZ808258 (study PRJEB31516, sample SAMN03275585) | gut metagenome | biome: mammalia-associated habitat; material: feces | host: Papio cynocephalus | place: Kenya | collected 2012-07-19 ...
GTTTTTTTTGTTGTGTTATGATGGAGTTGTTTTCAAGGAAAGGAAAAAATCATGAACATCATTCTCAACCACAAGCACGATTCTCAGATTCAGGCCGAACTTGATAAAGCCAATCATCTTGCGCGCACTCGTACTGTCGACTTGGATGACGTATATCGTGCGATTATCGCAATCGAACAGAAGTTCGATTATTGCTCCAAGAAGAGCATGGAGGGTTTGAAGGTTCGCGTGGATATGAATTCTCAGAGTTTTTCGAATTGTTATCGCGGTGTTCCTATGAGCACTGTATTCACCGTTGTCTACGAAAAGCGTTCGTGGCGTTTCGTCAGTGCCGAGCGTTCCCGTTGTGGCGAATATGATCGGTATGTGGTGTCTCTGACGGATGCAGTGAAGGATGAAATTGTCAGGCAATTCGTGGAATTCAGTCGCTGAAAGGTCGTGGAATTATGTTTGTTTTTGAGATTGTCGATGGTGGCTATCAGCTTATCGAGTTGACTCGTTCGGGGTCTAAGCCTTGTGGCTGGGTTATGTCTTTGTCGTTTGCGTCGAGTTTGGTTGACGTCGCATCTGAGGTGCGTCGATTGTGTATGGCGCGTTCCGCTCGGTTGCGGGATGCTCGGTTTGTCGTTGGCGAGCATGGTTTGACGTTGGTTGGAAAGGTTGAGGTGTTGAAATGAATTATCGGACTTTTACGGTTGATTTTGGCGGTAGGACTGTTGCGTTCCGATATTATTTAGTGCGAGAGCATCATTGGCGGTTTGACATGTGGTGCGGCTGGCTTGAGGAATGGCGGTTTGTTTGTATGTCTTGGACTGTCTCGGATGGTTTGTCTGAGTGTCATGGTCTTGATTTTGACTCGTTTTTTTATCGGTCTTTGGAGGGGGTGTTATGTTAGGTTCGGTGGTTGTTTTGATGGTTTCTATTGTTGGTGTGGTGGTGGTGGTTGGTATGATGTGAGGTATGGTGTTTTTTTGGTTTTGCATTTTGTCTTGTTTGGTGGTGTTTGTGCTTGTTGTGCATGTTTTGGTGCACGCTTGGCGCGAGTGTCATCGATTGTCTTATGACGTGATGTTGTTTCACGTTTTTATGATTGTTGTTTTGATTGCGTATTTTTATGCGGTTTACCGGATTTTGGAGGTTTGACATGTTGAATGATGATAGGTTTTTGGCTAAGTTTCCTCCGCGTTTTGATGGCGTGGCGGTGGAGTTGTGGTTTTGTCCGCATATGGAGTGTTATGTTCTGAAGTGGTCTCATGCCGGTTCGGAGGTTCGTGAGGTTGTGACGTATTCGGCGACTGATTTGCGGCAGGTGCGGGATTGTTTGTTGGATGCTGAGGCGTTGGCGTCAGGCCGATTGTAGGGGGTATTGTATGTGGGATTATTTTCGGTGTTGGTTGCATTCGTGGTCTTGTGTGGATTGTTCGGATGCTGAACGGTATTGGGTTATGCGCGCGTGGAATTTGGCGCATGATGGGGTGCCGTGCGTGTTGCCGTCGCGTTTGCCTGCCAAATTTACTCGAACGTTTGTTCGAGCATATCGAGGGTGTCGTGATTGGCCGATCAATCAACGTGATGGCTTGTGGCTTTGATCTGGGAAGGTTGCGTGATGTTTGATCGTGGTGATACCACTACGCGAATCCGGGATTTAAGATCGTTTGATGATGCGGTTTTGGAATCTCCGAATGTGGTGGCGGCATTGAATCGTCTTGGACGTTTCGCGCCGGATGGACGCATGTTCGATGTGCATGGTGATTTCGAGGCGGCGTGTAGGGCGGTTTGTGTCTGGGATGAGTTGTATCGGGTCAAGTCTGACATGTTTTATGCTCGCGTGGTTGCCGCCATTATCTCGCTGTGTATTTTGTTGGATGATGAGGGGCTGAACGATGTGCTTGCGATGGCGGATTCGTGGCGGCATGATCGCGCGTATTTTTGTGCGTGGTTGTGTGTGTGTGAGGTTTTTGGAGCTGACGTGGGGGATTGTGTGGCGGCTTGTTCGGAGTGTGCTCCGCTTATTCGACAGATTTTCAAAAATTTTGACAGACTTGTTTTAACGACGTATGATGAAAACGAGTTTGAAAAAATTCTCGGTGAAAGGTTGTGATATGACTGATATTGTGAGGACTCGCGTCTACGCGATCGTTCGCGGCATGGAATTGGTCGATGGCGATTTTATGAATGCGGAGCATGTCATTGATGGTCGTGCGACGTCTGTCGAGCGGTATGTGAGGAAGGCGAAACGCTTGTATCCTCGGTTTCTGCCGCGTGAGGTTCGTGTCATGAGTCAGAAGGTGCGCATGAGTGAGGCGGAGTTTTTCGCTCAGGGGCATTTTGACAAGCCGGTGGAGTGGAACCCCGACGAACATACCAAAAAAAACGACACGCCCGAACTTGAAAAAAGTGATGGCGAGTAGTATAAAAGATTTTAGGCGGATAGCCTAGAAAAAAATAACAACAACAATATTGAAAGGTTGACAAATCATGGAAAACACCGAAAACAACGCGCTCGTGGCCTTCAACACCGAAAACACCACTCTCGGCACCATCCAGCACTTTATCGACACCTCCACCCGCTCCGGCAAGATCGCGCTTTACGCGGCATTGCAGAACGCCGACAAGCTCGATGAGCACCTCAACGAAACCATCCACATGACCAACGCCATCGCGCAGGCAGTGCAGGTCACGGACGTAAACACCGGCGAGCTCTCCAACACCGTGCGCGTCATCCTCGTTGGCGACCATGGCGACGCCTATGCCGCCACCTCGCCGACCTTGGCGAGCGGATTAAACACGCTGTTCGGCATCTTCGGCACGCCGGACACTTGGACGGAACCGCTTGACATCAAGGTGGTTATGCGCAAGAGCCGTCGCGGTTTCAAGTTCTTCAGCATCGAAACCGTCACCGCCACCTCGGATTCGTTCGATGACTGATTTATACTGATTATCTAGCGGTTGTTGTTTCCAAAACCCCGCCATCACCACAAGGTGGCGGGGTTTTCCATCTCAAGACAGGGTGCGTGAATGATGGCGAGCAAAAAAAACAGGCATGTGAAGGCACGGCAGGCGGCGCAGGCAAGAGCCGCCCGCAACATCAAACAATTGGGCGCGTACACGCACGCCAACCTCAGCAAGACCGCCGACAAACAACTCGTGAACATCGCGCAAACCATCGCCAAAGAATGGGACAGGCAAAAACGAGTGGAGACCACAAAAGCGCAGAACACCACTTTTATCAGCTCTCCGATCGTGAAGCCAGACAAACGAATCCGCATGTTCGCGCAACGTGTCCCACCAACACAAGCGCAGATCGACGCGGAACCCATCGCCAAACGGCGCAAACTCATGCGCCAACAGCGTCGAAAAATCCTCGACGCGCAAGCCCAAGTCAGCGAATACAATCGAATCCAATCCATGCCGAAACAGACCGTGCTTGAACGCCGACAGGCGGAAATAGCAGGAACCACCGGAGACCAATACGGACGCGGCGGCATCGCACCATCGAAGCTCACGGAATTCCTGACACATGAAAACGTGCTTGGAGATCGCGCCTTCGTCGCCGCCCAGTTGAAAGGGGGGCATCGCAAAGAGGTCATCAAGGACATTCAGAGCGCCGCGAAGACCCTCGGATTGAACACCGGCGAAAAACGCAAGTCGAACAAAAAACGCAAGACAACCAAAAAAGGCCGATACAATCTGCCCTATCAGAAAAAGGACTTCCCTAAATATATGTCCTATAACCGGTATCGAGCTTTGGAGAAAAGCATCGCCGCTTCGATGGGTGGCGCACGGTTGAAGCAATTCCGAGCATTGTCGAAATCGCAACGTCGAGCATTGGTGGAACAATCCGATTTCGCAAAAAGCGTCTTCAATTGGATTGAATCACCGACAGGCCGTATAACATCACGGTTCGGGCAGGACAAACAACAGTATCAGGATGCGCGGAAAATCTTCGACGGTTGGCTGAAAACCGCGAAACAACTCGCCTGATGAATGATAACAAGTCTGAAGGTTGCTAAATGAAAATCGGACTCATGGTAGACAATGCCATATATTTCACGGACGGTTCGAAAACCACGTTTTCCCGCCCCGCCGACCTTTTGGCCTATGTCATGGGCGCGGGAAAACTCACCGTCTATCTCACGGATTTCAGCGCGTTCAACCCGTTTGTGGCGCATATCGTCGCACACTTGCCGCGAAACGAACACCACGCCTCATTGAGTTGGGATGCGATCATCTCAACCAAAGGTAGGTTTTTTAGTTTCGAGGTAACCATCGACAGGGATAATCGGACGAAATTCTACGAATTGTCCAATTTATTGCGCGACGGGTATCGTGCCGACACGGGGCACAGCATCACGCATATTCTGAGCATCCTCAGAATCTACGAGCAGGCCGACTTATGTCGTATCACGGCAGGTTCAGCGAGTATGAAAGCCTATCACGAGGGCGATATCCGAGACTATCAGTGTCATTTCCCGCATCTCACCGAAGAGCAGGATCGCGCATTACGGCCCGCATATCTCGGCGGATACATGACTGCCCGAGAAGGACATTGGGGCGAATGTATCGACATTGATTGTAATTCCATGTATCCGAGCATCCTCAGGGACGAGTGGCTGCCGTTTGGGGAACCGGAACACTACGATGGCGCATATCAGCGGGACGATGACATGCCTTTGCATGTGGATAAAATCATTTTTCGTGCGGATCTGAAACCGAATGGTTACGCTTTTTTGAATGATGGTCGAATGAGGTACGGACGTGACGCGGCGAGACTCACCACCACCGACGGTTATATCACGCGCACGCTGACCGATATTGATCAAAAACTGCTCATGGAAAATTACGACGTGACCGTTTACAAATATGTGGAAGGGTGGAAGTTCCGCCGCTCCAAAGGATTTTTCTACGGCTTCGTCTCGCAATATGGCAACATGAAGATGTCCAATACCGGAGACCGCCGCCAGTTCGCGAAACTCATTATGAACGCGTTGGTGGGTAAAATGGCATCCATGCCGCGTGACGGCATCCTCCTGCCGAAATCCGATGATGGCAGGATGTTGGATTGGATTCCCGCGAAAAAACAGGCGTCAAATCTCAACACCACCTATCTGCCGGTTCCGCTCTGGGTCAACGCGTATGCACGCCGTCGACTCTTGCATGTCTGTCGCGCGAACGCCGACCGGCTGGTATACGCGAACACGGACGGGTGCGCGTTGCTCGGATGGGACACTCCGAAAGGGTGTGAGGTTGATCCGATTGAATTGGGTAAGTGGAAGATCAGCGCGAAATACGAGAAAATGACGATACTTGCCATCAACCGGTATCAGGGCTGGAGGCCGGATGGAACGGTGGACATCTGCATGGCCGGTAATCTCTTTTCCACGCCGATACCATACAGCCAATACCATCATGGTGTGGAAGTAGTGGATGATTACGGGACTCATGTCATGCTATGATTTTGAATGTCGTTTGAGTCCCGTCGCGTGGCTGGGAAAGCGTCGGCGGATGCCGCACCTGAGAATGGTGCCGCCGACGAAATCCGTTGGCGTGGCGTCAACGCCCTACATGCGACATCATGGACTCACGTACGACCCTTTCGGCCATCATGTGATTGTGATGGCCGATTTTTTATAGGTGCAAAGGTGTAAAATCGTGAGGGAAACACAGATGAAAGGAAGCATATATGGCGGACACCACCACCAACGAACCGGCTGAACAGTCGGACGATGTGATCGCGCCGACCGAAGACGAACAGGCGACTCAGACCCCCAACGATCCGGTGGAACCCGAGAAGGAGGAACCGGCACCCTCGGCGGACGATGGACTCGCGCAACGCTTGGACGCCTTGGAGCAGGAAGTCAACGCGTTGAAGGCCATGCTTGACACGCTCGGCTTCGATGACACCACTCCCGCCGAATCGGAGGCGGCGGAATCGTCGGCGCAGTCGGAAACTCCAACCGTGGAAGACCTTTTCAAGGATTAAAAGAAAGGACAATGACAAATGAGTGACGTTCGACCCCTCGCCGGAAAAGGCGACGTTGAAATCTTCAACGCGGTCCGTTCCGCGACCTCGCCACAATTCCAGACCCGCATCCCTGCCGCGACGCAGGGCAACATCAGGCAGGCTGTGGACAATCTGCGCAATTTCCCGTATCTTCGCGATGAATTTACCGGCGTGTTGATCCAGCGGTTGATCGGCCTTTACGTCCAGCACGCCGACTGGGACGATCCGCTGAAGCTGATCGGCTCGCCTCGCATGATGAAACGCTACGGCTCGACCTATGAGCAGGCGGCAGTCGGCCTGATTGAGGCTCGCGCCCGAAATTTCAGCAAGGAATATCTCGGCGACGACGTGTATGGCCGGTACGCCGTGCCCACTGCAAGCGTATTCCATCCGCTCACCTTCGACCACTATTACCCCGTCACTATCCCCGAAGACGCATTGCTGTCCGCGTTCGACGGCGAAACCGGCATGTCGGAATACATCGCTGAAATCATGAACGCGCCGATCCTCTCCGATCGCAACGACGTGTACACGATGAAAGTGCAGTGCTTCGCGGAATACGCGCGCAAGGGCGGTTTTTGGAGGGTCAAGACCCCCGACGTGGGAAGCGCGGACAGCACTGAAGCGGACGCGAAGAAACTCCTCCGCCAGATTCAGGAGACCGCGAACACCCTGAAGTCGCTCCCCATGAGCGCCATGGGACGCTATAACGCAATGAGTTGGGTCACGCCATGGCGCGACAGTGAGGCGATTCTCTTCGCCACTCCGCAGGTCATCGCCGCATTAAACGTGGAGGCATTGGCCGCCGCATTCAATATCGACCGCGCCAACGTGCCCTACCGCATCATTCCCATCCCCGAAGACATGTTCGGCATCGGCGGTGCGAACGGCAAGGTGCAGGCGGTGCTTACCACTGAAGACTTCTTCTTCCAGTGGGATGAAATGTTGGAGACCACCAATTCGCGAGTCAACCCGATTGACGGGACGCGCAACATCTTCCTTAAGCATCGCGGAAGCATCACGCCGAACCCGTTCGCGAATGCGGTACTCTTTTGGACTGGCGCCGCGTCCAGTACGGAGGTCACTTTGCCGGATACCCTCACCACCACCACGCCAACCTTCCAACTCCGGCTTAAAAAGTATGGTGAGGCCGCAGTCACACCGCAGAACGTGTCTCGTGGCGACCTCGTGCAGGTGGTCAGCACCATTTCCAGCGCGAACAAGGCTCAGGCGGCATTTCAGCCGACCGGCATCAAGTACACGCTGGAGGGCGCGACCTCCCAGTTCACGACGGTGGACAATGATGGCATCATCCGATGTGGTTTGGATGAGACCGCCGAAAGCCTCAAAGTCACCGCGCAGGCCACCTACATCAATCCGGCCACGCCGGAAATCGACCAGACCATCACCGCCGCATTGGACATTCCCGTTGTCGGCACTTGGGTTGGTGGCTTCCGCCTCGGCGCGATCGAAGGTTTGAGCATCGAAGGAGCGGCCAGTGTGAAGGTCACGCAATCCACGAACCTTACCGCATTGGCGGTCAAGTCCGATGGCAATACTCAGGACGTGACCGCCTTGGCCGTATGGAGCGTGGACGCGAACGCGACCATCGAACCGAACGGCAAACTGACCGGTACCAAGGCTGGAACCGCGAACGTCACCGTGAAATTCGCAGGAGTGACCGCCATGAAGAAAATCACCGTCACCGCGTAAAACTGACAATGGTGATTGACTGATTAGAATGGAGGATGACATGAAAATCATCCTCCATTCTCTTTTTTAGGAGCGGCACACATGACGGCGAACGATTTGACCATCAATTTCAGTTACGCGAAATGGCCCCCGAACACGAAATTCAAGCTCTGCAACGTCACATGGGATCTTGGATACAGGGATATTGTCAAATGGGATTCCCAAGACTCCCAAAAACAGTATTTCGACAATCTACAGGGTCTCGAATTCTCGGGATGCACCATGGCCAAATATGGCCTGCCGGTACGACTTCCTATCCCGTTCGCGCAAGCATCACAATACAATTACCTGATCGCCACCAATGATTACGATTTCGATACGCCTCGAAGCTGGTATTATTTTATTTCCACCTGCGAGTACGTCAACGCGCAGACCACTCAGATGAACATCCAGCTTGACGTGTGGCAGTCCTTCCAGTTCGATATCAATTTTGGCAATGCGTATGTCGAACGTGGTCACGTCGGCGTTGCCAACGAAACCCAATGGGACGATTGGGGACGTGAGACATTGGACTTGCCCGAAGGCTTGGACACCGGAGACAGCACCATTGTGGGTTATGAGGAATGGCGAAATCTCCTGCCCACGAAGGCGCCGGCAGGACGGTGCGGGATCATGGTGTACTCCACCACCTCGTTGGAATCCTCCCCGGGAACCGAAAGCAATCCGACTCTGAAAACCGCGACTGGAAGCGCATTCGAGAATCAGGCCAACGGCACCAGCGTCTACTATTTTTCCAACGCCAACGATTTTTTGAACATCATCCTGAGAGCGGGCGCGACCTATCCGTGGATCACGCAAGGCATTTGCGGCATTTACGGCGTCCCGCCGATGCCCGAAAAACTCTTGGAAAAGCAGACCAAGAATCCGAACATGTTCGGCGTCGGCCAGACCGCGAGCGCGAACTATTATCGGCTTAACGATCCCGCGTTGGACAGTGCGAAACGTTGGGATGACGTGGTGGACATGAAGAATTTCCGCGACCATTTCACCATTCCAGACCGGTACAGGCATTTGAAGAAATTCCTCACCGCGCCCTACGCGTGGGTGGAATGCTCCTGCCTCAACGGGACTTCGATAACCTACCGTCCACAGCAGATTCCAAGCGCCGATCTGACGATTCGCGAAACCTACAATTATGCTCCACCCTCGCCGCGCATCAATTTTTACGTCAAGGGTTATCATGCGACGAAGCAAGGTGATTTCGCACCGTTCAAGGATCCCACCAACGCGGACTACGGGTTGCCGATCGACAATGGAGACGGATTGGACGCGGCGTTTGGCATCACCAACTTTCCCACGTTCACGGTGGTCAACAATGGTGCGGCTTTGGCGATGGCGAACAGCGCGTACACTCGCTCGTATGCCCAACAGTCGGCGGGGTGGGCGTATCAAAAAACCCAGATGGGCATCAACAACGCCTACGCGCAATCGCAGGTGGGCACCGAATATGCGAGTGCGGCGAACAGGTTGGGCACGTCGAACAGGAACGCCATGAACGCGATTTCAAACAATGCCGCTCAAATGGGTACCGATCTGGCAGTGCGTAACCTCGGTTTTAACAACACCATGAACCAATTGAACACCATTGGTTCCGGCGCGTTGAACGCGGTTGGTTCCGCCGTGTCGGGCAATATCGGTGGAGCCGTGGGCGCGGTCGCGGGCACCGTGATCGGTGCGGCGACGAATCAGGCACGCTACCAGAATTCCGTCGATTCCGCGAACACGCAACTCGCGAACACGCAGGCCACGAACAATGCCACCACGTCCCAGCAGAACGCCTATTCGCTGGCGTCCACGAATCTGAGCAATCAGCAGACCATGCAGATCGCCGACATGAACCGGTCTCTTGCTCAAGCCACCGCGTCAGGCGACTATGCGAACACGATCGCGGGCATCAACGCGCAAGTCCAACAAATGCAGGTCACGCCACCGAGCACGTCGGGCGCTTTAGGCGGTGATTCCTTCAATCTTGCGAATGGGCTGATCGGAGTGTTGGTGCGGTTCCGGCAGATCACTCCAGCCGCCATGCACAGCATCGGGGAAGTCTGGCTCCGCTACGGCTATTATGTCCAACGCTTCATGACGATTCCACAGTCCCTCATGGCGATGACGAATTTCACGTACTGGAAGCTCCATGAAATGTACATTCGCTCCGCTACATGTCCTGAAGAGTATCGGTTGACGATTCGCGGAATTTTTGAAAGCGGCGTCACCGTGTGGACGGATCCGACGAAAATCGGCGTGACCGACTATGCCGACAACGACCCCTTAAACGGGATCAGCTACTAGGCGCGGGTAGAATGGAGAGGATAGTAGAAAAGTCCTCTCCATTATTTTTCAGGAGGCAGTTTTGAGCAGGAGACGAAACAATGCGCGCAAGGCCGCGCAGTGGGACAATACGCGTGTCTTAGGGTCGATGTGGGGAAACCTCAACATGCCGGAAATGCGGCAGGCCCTCCGCATTAACCAGTATATGAAGCTGATCGAGATGTTGGCGGTGAGCCGCTTCAAATGGCGCAACCTACCCCCCTACATCGATGAACGTTATCTGGAACTGACCTTGTTCGAGAACGGATTGGCACTGTTTTTCCCCGATAAGAAACGCCACCGTTTCATGGTCACGGCTGGCAACATCGGAGGCGTCAACAATTACAACAATCCGACCACGTTCCAGCCAGTCGCGGCGAATTACAGTTATCCGCAGATCGGCAGTCACCAATGTGTGCCGATTTGGGACAACCAACTCCGGTGCACCATGATTGACGTGATGTGGAATTACGCGACACGTCTCGCCATCGCGGATAGGGCGTTGGACGTGAATCTTGACAATCTCAGCGTCCCCTTGATTATCGCGACGTCGGAAACGAACAAGCTCACCGCGCAGAATCTCATGAAGGCGCGAGAGGACGGCGACCCGTATATTTACGCCTACGATTCCGCCGACATCACCGGAATGTTCAACACCTTTCCGAACCTCACCCCATACCTAGCGGATAAAATCACGCAGACCAAAACGCAGGTGTGGAACGAGCTTGTGAATTATCTCGGCATCGACAACAGCACCACCGAAAAAAAGGAGCGGTTGTTGGAAAGCGAGGTCACGGCCGGCAACAGTCGCACCAACGTGTTTCGGCTCAGCTATCTCAAAGCTCGACAGCAGGCGTGCGACACGATCAACCGACTGTGGAAATTCGACCTGCCGATCGGCATCGAGTGGAACGATACCACGTCAGGCGGATTGTTGGAATCGGACGGCACCAAGGATGAAAGTGAGGAATAATGGCGCAGGATCTGAGCATGTACCGTGTCAGCGACCACATGGCCGACTACACGTTGACTTTGGGGAATCTCATCGCTTTGGGATTCGACACCGACGAAAAACTCCACTTGGATGCCGCATCATATCCGATCTGGAATGAGGATTATCGGCGCAAGCTCAACGAGAAGATCGTGGCACATTACGCCATGCGTGAGATAGGCAGTGAGACACCTCAAATGTTCGTGTTTTATCTGGGTCGTACCATGCGAGAGAACATGGACTATTTCAATCAGCTCTACGAGAGCGCCGCCGAAAAATTCGACCCGTTCGTCACGCAGGACGTGACCCAGACCGCCGACACGTCGAACACGTCACAGTCCAGCGGCAGACAATCGGCCACGCAGGATACGAAATCCTCCAATTCCAGCACGTCGGACACGACAGTGGACAATTCCAGTATGACGGTCAACAGCGAATTTCCGCAAACCCGTTTGGATGATTTCAAAAAATACGCCACAAGCGCTTCGCAGACCGACAGTAAAGGCAACACGCATTCGACCAGCACGCAGGATTCCAGCGGCTCCAGCACTTCGCAATCGCAAACGGATTTCCAGCATCAGGATGACAAAGGATCCAGCACGTCGCATACGAGCGGTTTCACCGGATCCCGCTCGCAACTTTTGGCGGAATACCGACAAACGTTCCTCAACATCGACATGATGGTGATCCAATCATTGGAGCCACTGTTTCTTTCAATGTGGGGTAGCGGCGACATGATGACCAATACTCCCGGCATGTACCCAACGTCCCTCGCGTGGAACATCGGCCATTGAGCGTAAAATCAGGAAGTGGAAAGGATTATTTATGCCGGACAGAACCAATCTTACCGTCGCGCCGCTCAATCTGGATCCGCGACAACGGTATTTCACCACCATCCAACCGTTCTCCTATCGCGACACGTTGACGGTGATCGGATACGTGCAGGAAGTCGCCAACCATCTCGACGAGCTGCGGGACGCGATCAACGCGGTGGTCGAGGATGAGGACAATGATATGAGCCTCATCAACGACATGATCGGCGTCATCCAAAAATGGCAGGTCAGCGTCAATACGACTTTGGAGGAGCTCCAAAAACAGCTTGACGGCTACCAACAGTCCGAAATCGTGTACAACGTGACCACCGGACGTTATGAGGATTCTAAAAACGTGACTCGTGACATGTATCGCGAACTTGCCGTATACGGGGCACGCGTAAGCCAGATGGCATCCATGACGCCGGTGCAGGCCGCGCAACACTCTTGCTTGGAATGGGCGGTTATCGGCAACAAAACCATTTTCGGTAATAATGAGCCGCGCGTCACTCCACGCGATGAGGAGCAGTCGGAACCATCGACGCCGACCACAAGACGCGCATACTCCGTCAAGGACTTGGCGACCGGCACAGTGGACAACGAAACCTACGTGCACGCATAAAACCATAGGAAGGATAATGCAATGACTCAAAAGACACCCACCTATAATCTCGAAAAGTACGACGCGACGGATTCGCCAAATCTCCAATCGCAGTACAACAACAGCATGGATCTGCTCGATACCGCGCTGAAAACGATCAGCAACAAAGTCGACGCCATTCCAACCGCCGAAACACTGCCGGACGGTTTGAAGGCGTTCGTCACCGCGCTTGGATTGTCCTCTTCAAACGCCGAAGCGTTAGGCACCTCGCTCGGTCATTTCCTCAACCGCACCGCCGCCAGCACTAACGGCGATCTCTCCGTAGCCAATCTCGCGGGAATGGGCGTCACCGCCGAAGGCCTCCCATTCGTCAAACCCGCTTCCAGCGGCACCGGCAAGTAAGGCGGCAAACCCATGGCTGACAATACGACCGAATCCGGCGAATATCAAGAAACCCAATATTTTCAACTCCCCCTTTACACCGATTCGACGCCAATGGACTTGCGTGACGGATATAATCGCGCCATGCGACAAATCGACAGGCAATTGCACGCGTTCGAAATCAGCTTGAGGGAAAACAAGTAAGGAATAGGACAATGGCCACCAATTACACCAAAACCGACAATTTCAGCCTCAACCTTTACGGTGACAATGATCCGGCCGACCTGCGCGACGGTTACAACGGATCCATGCGCACCATTGATGACACGCTCGAAAAACATCTGAACCGCATCGAAACACTGGAAGCAACCGACACTCACGACACGGAAGTACTCAAAGCATTGGGCGCGGACAGTGTGGACAATGCGACCGCCTCGAAAACCAAATGGGATCAAGCCGCCACGGACGCATCCACCGCCATCACCGACGCAACTACCAACAACGGTCTCCTCGCCGCATTGGGTGCCGATACCACCGACCATGCGGCCACGGCGAAAACCAAATGGGACAAAGCCGCTACGGACGCATCCACCGCACTCGCCAACACGACCAACAACAACGGCATCCTAACCGCATTGGGTGCCGACACCTCCAGTCACGCAAGCACCCTCGCGGCAAAATGGAATGGTTATGATGGCCGATTCAACAATTACACACCACTCCATGATTACGCCAAACCAATCGCGGTGTTCGGCGATTCCATCGCGTTCGGAACAGGCACGACAACGCCGACAACGGACGCATGGCCCCGCCGATTCGCATCGCTGATCGGTGCAACGGAAGTGCAGATGTACGCGACGAATAACGCAGGGTTCACCGTGGCAGGCACTGACAAAAAAAACGTGCTCCAACAAATTCAAAGCTTTCCGACAGCTACCAGAAATCAAGTCGGAACAGTTGTCATCTCCGCGGGGATCAACGATTTCAACGCTTCATCCTCCGATCTAGTCGCCGCGATGGATAACGCCATCAATGAGGCGATCACGGATTTTCCTAACGCGCACATCATCGTTGTCCCCGGTTTGTGCGGCAACAATCCGCGAATCTCTCACGCGGCAAGAGACATGATGATTGCCTGCGGTTTGCTCTCCCAAGGATATGCGCCAAACGACAAAATCAGCATCATCCCCTATGCGTGGGAGATCAACGCTTTCAACACTGACTATTACGCAAGTGACAACATCCATCTGACGACCAATGGTGCCAAACACACCGCACAGGCAGTGGCAGACTATGTTTTCCACCATATCGTCACTCGCGCGAACACTCCAACAAAATCAGTGACGTTAGGCCCCGGAATTACCGCAAGCGAAAACGATATGACCCTGAGTTGCGTGAACGGAATCGTACAATTGACTGGACACATCACGCTTTCCACCAAGCTGACGGCATTTACAAGATTCCTCAATTTCCCTCAAGGATTCGAATATATGCGAATAGTCCCCGGAATGGTCGCGACAACCGGAGCAAGTGTTTTTTACAATACCGGCTACAGTAATACGGTTGATTCGTTCGCGGACATTGCTTCAGGCTCCACTGTTTACGCAAATGCCTCATGGACTTACGCCAACTGACAAATTAATGCCATGTGACTAAAATCAGTCACATGGCATTAACCTTTTCTGACTGGGTATCCCAAACCCAAGGCAAATATTGGGACATGGACGGTGCATATGGCGCACAATGCTGGGATCTGTGGGCGAAATACTGCATGGACATGTACGGGTGTAGCGTGCAGGAATGCATCACACCAACCGGATATGCGGCAGGAAACTACACGAATTTTCCCACCAATGCGAAAATGAGCACGATTTTCGAAAAAAAAGACGCCTCATATTCCCCAGTCCCCGGAGACGTCGCCTTCTGGAATTTCAGCAGTCAACACAGTGGATCCCACGTCAGCATCGTCACCAAAGCAGGCGTGGAAAACAACAAAATCACCGTACTGTCGCAAAACCCGAATCCCGCCAAAATCATGACATTCGAACTCTACAAGTTCCTAGGGTATCTGCATCCAAAAAACCTCGCCGAAGGTGGCACCGTGTCAGGTGGCGGCGACAACAACAACACTGGCAATAACAATCCCGGGTTTACGACCGGCAATGCTGACGCCGCATGGATCCAACAGTCAGGCGACCATCTCATACTGCATGATACAACCAACAGTGGCACCACGGTACGTACGTTTTGGAAGACCACCGCGCAAAACTGGCTCGAAAAAACCGCCACCACACAACCAGACTCCAGCAACGGTCAAGGCCACCCAAACAGCAGTACCAGCTCGGACAATTCCTTCGCGCTCTACGTCATTGGCACCGTCGAGTCAAGCTGTAGGTGGGATGCCGTGGAATCCACGTTACAGGGAATCGGTATCGCGCAATGGAGTTTCGGCAGGCGCCTCCAAGTGCTGAACAAGATGAAAGCCAAAGATTCGGACGGATACGCGGCCTTCAAGACAGCCGCGCCGGAAATAGCGTCCTTGATGGAATCGGGCGGCACGTTCACCCGCGCACTCACCTCGGCTGAAGCTTCCGCGTTCAAAACGTGGGCGGCTCAAAGCGCCGCGCATGAAGGACAACGGGAACAGTTCGCCGAAGATTATGCCGGTTATCCGCAAACCTACACGGACCAAAAAATGCAGATATTATGGGTGACGGCATACCACCAATCACCGGCAGGCGCGTTGAAAGTGCCAAAAGCATCAGACTTGGCTGGATTGAAATCGAACATCCTTGCCACGTCACCCTTCGGGCCTTACACGACACGCTACAACACCGCTTACAGTCTTTTGGCGAACTGGGATGGAAAATCGAATCCGCCAAGCTTCTAACGTGGTATACTTGATAACGTACGTCATGGTTTGCAACCTTGCATGACGTGCCCTTCGATAGGCGGGACAGGGGGGCGCGAGATTCGAATGGGTTCATCTCGCGCCCCCTTCCCCATATCAGGAAAGGAGCGGAAATGGTGAAAGTCCTTGACGAAAACGACTATTACAACCTCCATTCCATCCTCACCCGAAACGCCACATGGAACTTCATCATCGGCGCACGCGGTCTCGGCAAAACCTTCGCCGCGAAACGATACGGAATCAAAGAATACCTCAAAAATGGACATGAATTCATCTATCTGCGGCGCACCGATGTCGAACAGCACCGAAAAGAAACCTTCTTCAAGGACATTCAGGAATTTTTCCCCAACGTCGAATTCCGCATCAACGGAAGCAAAGGCGAAATCCACAAAACCGAATGGGCTGAAAAAGACTGGAAAACATGCTGTTACTTCGTCGCACTCAGTCAGGCAGGTGGCCTGAAATCCGTCGCATATCCAAAAGTGCATCTCATCATTTTCGATGAAATCTTCCCGGACAATCAACGCTACTTGCAAAACGAGGTCAACTCATTCAGTGAATTTTACAACACCGTAGACCGTTGGCAAGACCGCACGCGTGTACTGTTTCTCAGCAACGCGGTGCAAAAAGCAAACCCTTATTTTGCGAAATATCGGCTCGACATTGGGCGACAGCAAACCAAGCAACAGCAATACCGGCTTTATTGCGACGGATTCATCTGTTTAGAACTCGCCGACTATGGTGGCTTCAGCGCAAAAGTCGCACATTCGAAATTCGGCGCGTTTCTTGAACACTATGATACGGATTACGCGGATTATGCGATCCGCAATCAGTTCCGTGATGATTCCGATACTCTGATCTGTCCAATTCCGGAAAACGCGTCACTCTCATACGTGCTCGACACCGCCGACTACGCACGATTCGGCATCTGGATAACACTCGACGGGAAAGGCAATGTGGCGCAATACGTCAGCCGCCGAATCCCAACCAAACACGACAGGCCAGCATACACGCTCGACCCCACCCACGTTGACGAAAAAACTTGGTTCGTCAAAAAGGCCGACGACGTGACCCGCCGCCTCACCACCGCCTATAGAGTCGGCAGACTCAGATTTGACAGCACACAGGTAAAAGCAGACTTCAATCTCATCATCGGAAATCTGCTAGGCCAATAACAGGGAAAGGAAAACAACAAATGACCAACAGCACCACACTATGGACACTCGGAGCAGTCCTATTCTTCATCGCCATGGACTACCTCACCGGCGTCCTCAAAGCCGGAGTCCAGCACAACATCTCCAGTGCGAAAATGCGCGAAGGACTCATGCACAAGCTCGCCTACATCCTCATTCTCATCCTCAGTCAGGCAATCGACATCTTCAACATCCACACACAACTCGGTCTACCACTCAACGTGCTCGCAGTCACTTCGGCAGGCATCAGCCTCATCGAACTAACGTCCATCGTGGAAAACCTCTGCGAAATCAACCCCGAAATCGCCAACAAAGGCTTCATGAAGATTTTCGACACCGTAAAAGACAACACCAACAACAAGACGGAGAACAACAAATGAGCATGAACGGCATCGACATTTCCAATTATCAGGCAACATTAGACCTCGCCAAAGTCCCCTGCGATTTCGTAATCGTCAAGGCGACGCAAGGCACCTCATACGTCAATCCCTCATGCGACAAGCATGTTCAGCAGGCATTAAAGCTTGACAAACCGTTCGGCGTCTACCATTACATTTCAGGAGTCGGCGCCACCGCCGAAGCCGATTATTTCATCGACAATTGCAAAAACTACATCGGCCACGGCATCCTCTGCCTAGACTGGGAAAGCAATCAAAACAACGAATGGGGCAACGAGTCCTATCTTGAATCGGTAGTGGACCGAATCAAAACCCGTACCGGCATCAATCCAATCATCTACGTCCAAGCCTCCCGATACCAGCAGGTAAAAGCCGTGGCAGATCGGCAGAATTGTGGACTCTGGATAGCGCAATACGCCAACAACAATACGACAGGCTATCAAACCACGCCATGGAACGAAGGCGCATACACTCACGCCATCCGCCAATATTCCAGTAACGGACATCTCAACGGTTATGACGGGGCGCTCGATCTAGACAAATTCTACGGCGACCTCAACGCATGGAACAAATACGCAGGCGCCACCACCACGACAACCGTCAAACCTGCCACCACCACGCCAACCACAACCACGCCGACAATCATCGCCGGAAAATACATGGTCACAGTGGACGCGCTCAAAGTGAGGAACAAGCCATCACTCAGCGGCAAGGCACTCGCACAATATTCCAAAGGCCAAACCGTCACCTTACAGGCAGGCGGCACCATCGCAGACGGCTACATCTGGGCACACTACAAAGCCTACAGTGGAGCAACACGCTATATTGCCCTATGCCCAGTCACCAAAAAAACATGGTATCTCAAGCGTGTATAATAGTCCGTGCTAGGCAAACCGCCTAGTTGCGCTGTCACGACAATAGGCCACTTGACAAACATAAGTCAAGTGGCCTATATTATTATGTTTGTAAACATAAACGATTTTCTCGTTATGCGTTCACATACACTAAAGCCCCCCAACCAAACGGTAGGGGGCTTATTTATCACTCATTCATCATCACCATCATCAATCTGCACGTTGAAAACCCAAGTAGTTAATCCACCATTGGAATATTCATGCTTGAGCTGATAATCATAGTCAAAAGCGATAAACAGCTCCATGAACGCGTGAAGTGCATCATATTCATCATCGCATTCATAAATCTTACGAGATTCGCCACCTTCAAGACTGATTTTAAAATCACAGCAATTGTGCTTAAGCTCGGTGACTTTCGCAGTAACGTTCATCATGATTTTTTCCTTTCCTTGAAAACAACTCCATCATAACACAACAAAAAAAAC
>ERZ808258.379-NODE-379-length-18679-cov-10.339830_pt1 | contig 18679 bp, 17 predicted proteins | sample MGYA00521280_ERZ808258 | MGnify/ENA primary metagenome ERZ808258 (study PRJEB31516, sample SAMN03275585) | gut metagenome | biome: mammalia-associated habitat; material: feces | host: Papio cynocephalus | place: Kenya | collected 2012-07-19 ...
TATCATATAATCTGTTATATGTGGTTTCACCCTGCAAAATGACCTATAAGTCTGAAAAGTTGCGTGAACACATAGTAAGAGTCGACATTGGCGCAATACTTCTGTACCGGGTTCTCCAGTTTCAGCACGGTGGAATATTCTCCGGTCTTGGTATATATCACACCAATCCCGTCCACTTCTTCCACGGAGAAATAGATGTCCTGAAAGATGCGCTTCCTCTTGCCGCCTGTTCCAAATGCTTATACCGACACGGCCATGCCTATGCAAATGGCAATGAAGACTATGAAAACGTATATGATCATTTGTGACTATTTACAATTAAGGGTAGGCTGACCTATTGAAAGGCCAAGCCCACCCACGTTCAACATTCAATATATCCATTCATGGTCAAATGGTTTTCTGTTACATTTTCTTGGAGTAGGCATAGATGAACACCCCACGTTCCTGCCGTTTGCTGTGCAGTCCCTTGCGCGGCTTGAACAGAATCAGTCCCGCACCGCTTGTCACAGTGACGGACAGGACAATCAGGGCGAGAACGAATCCTGCCACACAATAGGCTATGATGAAGCCGACAATGGCGATGCCTATCGTGGCTGCCGCCCAATAGATGTAGCGACCCTAAATGCCCATAAATTCAAGGGGACGTTGCAGCCCCTTGAACAATGGATAATCCGGATAGTGTTCCTCTTTCCCGTTCATGATACCTGCGGTTTAGGATATTCCGAAGAACAGAGGAAGTGCCTGGGCTGCCGCAATAAGGAAGATGCAGGCTCCGACCACCATCATGATCTTCTTCTTGAAATCTTACTGATTGCTTGTAATATACTGATAATCAGTACTAATTAAAATGATAAAATGACGAAAGAAACAAATTGGAAACAATAAAATAGAGAAACCGCAAAATGAAAGTATGAGAAAACATAAATTAACACGGAAAGCAATGATAAATATCCGATTTTGTCATTTTAGAAATGAAAGCCGAACACACATTTAAATCACAAAAGTTTCATCCTTGTATGTAAGAAAGTTGTAAAACATATTATTTTACATGAAAACATACAATATTCTACGAAGAATTTCGTTTATTCCAATAAATGTAAATACCTTTGCATTGAACTTAAATAAAATTACAATGAATGAGCTTAACAGAATAAAAGTAGTTCTTGTAGAACAAAAGAAAACGGGTAAATGGTTGGCAGAACAACTTGGTGTTAGTACAACAACAACAAGTCGTTGGTGTTCTAATTCGGCTCAACCAGACTTACAGACACTAAGTAAGATTGCTAAGCTGTTAAAAATAGACACAAGAGAACTTCTTGTTCCAACAGACTTACATGAAAACTTTCAAAATTGATAACAAAACAACAGATAAAAAAATGAATAGTGAAAAAAATGCACCTCGGTATTTTATGCATAAATATTGGGGAAAAAAGCCAGCCTCTGGTATAAGTCCTTTGGTTGATAAATATACAAACCCTGGAGATACTATTATTGATCCATTTTCAGGGTATGGTGTTTTCTGTTGTGAAGCATATCTTAAAAATAGAAATGTTATAGTAAATGATCTCAATCCTATTGCAAATTTTATAGCACATAATTTGTTTTCAAACGATGTAAGTATTTCAAAAGTCAAAAGGGAATGGGATGAAATCAAAGCGGAATTGTCACCCTTCATAGACCAATGGTATAATATTACCATTGGCGATAAAACTTATCAACCTATATCAGTTTTAAGAAATAAGGATGGCTTACCACTGCAATTTACTTTTAAGGATGGAAGAAAGACATCTATTCAAAATATTCCAGAAGAATTTGCCAAAGATTTCTGTGAGAAAGAGAGCAATTACGAAATAACAGATTGGTATCCAGTGGTTTCAATCATAGAAAATTCCAGAATATCAGCTCGCCCGAACATGACAGTTAAGGATCTCTTTACAAAAAGAACCCTTGCTTGTCATGCGAAACTGTTGTCATTGATAAACAAATATGCGACAGGCTCTAATAAGGACTTGTTTTTAATCGCATTTACAGCAAATTTAGCCAACTGTTCCAAACTTGTTCCACCTATCAAAAGTAGAGGGGCACTTGCTCAAGGAGCTTGGATGACAGGTTTTTATATCGGTGAGACGTATATAGAGAATAATGTCTTACATTATTACGAAAATCGTATAAAGAAGGCGATAAAGGGAAAAGAAGATTTCTTGAATGCGTTATCTGGTAATTTAATGAAAGAACCAATTAGGTCAACTTTCAAAATTACTAATTTTGATGCAAAGAGATTACAACTCCCAGACAACTCTGTTGATTATGTTTTTACAGATCCTCCTTATGGGGATAGTGTTCCATATTTCGAACAAAGCGTAATTTGGAACTCTTGGCTAAAATTAGTACCTGATTATAAGCAAGAAATTGTAATATCGGATAGTAATCAACGCCATAAAGATATTGAGACTTTTGAAAATGATATAAATTCGGCTTTCTCGGAAATTCGAAGAATACTAAAAGACAATAAGTATTTTTCGCTTACATTTCATTCTCTATCGGGATTGGAATGGAAAGCCGTAAGCAATGCGTGTGTTTTCAATAATTTCAATGTTGTTGATTATGAGTGGTTAGAACAAAAAACCTATCCGCCAAGACAACTTAATCGAGTTAAATCGATAAAAGGTGATGTACTTGTGACTTTTCGAAAGAATCCTGCACCTGTACATCTGCGTATTTGTGATGATTGTCAATTTGTAATAATTATAACAGAGTTTATAACAGAAACCATCAATAAAGGAATAACCGACACAAATGGAATAATGATGGCTATAATGGAATGGATTTTGCGGAATATGATTATAATAGGCAATGTAGATGTATTTGCTGTGCTGAATAATTATTTTCAACTTGGCGAAGAAGGGAATTGGAGTGTCAAACAAAAGTAAAATATAAAAGTATTCAATATGACAAACTTTGAAAAATGGGACAAAGAGTTCCGTGCACAAAATCTTTACGCTTTCAACAACAATGAAAGTGCTTTATTGTACTTGAAGGTTAGAGCTGTATGTCGTGGGAAACAGATTAAACAGTTTGTTGAGAAAAATGGCATAAGACTCACTTCCACGAAGATTACTGAGCAGTTTGCTGAGTTGTATTCAATTATGGAGAATACACCTAATAGTAAGGCAATGCTTGATACTTATCTATGTGACAGAAACAATGAATGGTATCACGCAATGGGAGTAGATGAAGAAAAATTGAAAAGTGGTTTACGACAGATAAACAACTACGAATGGGGAGGAGATCAAGAAAACTCGCTTGACCAGTACCTTGTCCGTAGATATATCAAAGTAATCAGCGATTTTGATGAGTTAAGCAGCAAGGCTGATGCTATTGCAGCAAATGCATGGAATTTTGTCCAAACAAGTTGGTATAACAACTGGACTTCCTATCTTATTGAATCGATATTCAAGAAACATAGACGTGTGTTATCTGCGGTTGGTGAAATCAAAAGTGTTGACTTCTTTATAGAGAACAACCCTATTGATTTGAAAGTTACCTATTTTCCAGGAGCTTATATGCAAGGTAAATTAAAAGAAGCATTGGGCAACACTGAGTTAACTTGGCTAAAGCGTCAGGCAAAGAAAATTGGTATTACACCAGATAAAAATCTTTCTGATTCCGAACAGTATAATTTCTTAAAAGAGGAAATTGAGAATCACGGGCATCAAGAAGTGATATCTCAACTTACTGCTACAAGAAAACAGATAGTTGACGAAGCTCGTAATAATCCAGAAAACCTGATGAAATGGCTTTATGAGAATCAAAGTCCTCGTTTGTTTGGTGCGGAAAATCGTTTATTTGTCGTTCTTGTGGATTCTACAGATATGAATCAATCGTGGAAGATGAAGAGAGCATTTTCTTTAATTGAACCTAAAGTAAATGCCTATCTTGATAGCTTTGATGCAAATTCTCTAAAGAGAATCGAATTCACATTTAGTAAAAAAGCATACGAAAGTCTTGCCGACATAATCTTCGTCGTAAAAGAATAAATGAGGGAACGATGATAATATAGCATAATTAAAATTCACTTTAGTTTTTTCATTAAACAGAAACGATATGAAAAGAGTTGCCACTTTACTGATTTTGTGCTTTATGCCTATCTGCCTATTTGCACAAACTTATAAAATGTATCAAACACGTAACTACCATAACCAGTTACGTTTGAATACAGCTACAGGAGAAGTATTACAGGTGCAAGATGACGGTCAATCTTGGAAAATTTGTGATGCAGTGGAAGATGGTGGCGAAATTAATAATCGCTTCTGTCTTTATGAAACATATTATATAAATAGGGCGAGGCCCGAGACGGTGTGTTCACGACCTTAACAATACGCAGTCAGCACACGACCGAGCCAAAAGTATTACCCGAAAAGGACGGACAAATCGCAGCCTGTTACCGCTCGGGCAAGATTGACGTAAAAAAACAAGATCTCAGGGGCAAAAGCCGAGAGTATTCAAAAAAATTCGCTAAATTTGCAAAGACTTCTGATGTTCATCGGTTTGCACGCCGGCTCACCATAGGTATACCGGCCGAAACACCACCCGAGCACTTCTTGCACCATCAATACACATAGAGTATCGTAAGTGCACAATCGAACGCATAACAAGACATTTACACATACACATAATCGCAATATAAACAATAATTTACTCTATGAAACATTCTTTACTTTCGCTCACAGTAGCTCTGGCTGCTGTCTTAGGATTCGGTGCCACAGCTGCGGCACAGACCTCGGTTTACGCTACAGGCAATTTTACGGGCGCGCCCGCCACTTGGGATCCCGAAAATCCCGCCGAACTGACCTACGCTGACGGCGTATATACGCTCGACCTCACCGGTGCCGAGCAAGGCCAGATGTTCAAACTCTCTACCGCCAAAGGCGATTGGACCACCTTCAATGCCGCCTGCTTCGGCGTAGCCGATGACGGCCAATTGTTTACAATGACACCCAATGTCGCCGCCACTTGGGAGGTAGGCAAACTGGGCAACAACGCCATCCCCGCCTCCGGCGATTTCAAACTTGTTGTAGACCTCGAGGCTAAGACAATGACACTTGTCGGCGAGGGCACCGTCAAGGATGTCTTCGACATATACCTGCGCGGCGAAATCAGCGGATGGGAGGCAACCGAAGCATACAAATTTGCGTATACCGGCGTCAGCTCCTTCGGCGAACAGATGTACGAATTGATTCTTTCCGAAGGCCTGACCGGCGAGTTCAAAATTGCAGACGCAAGCTGGGGTGAAATCAATTATGGCGCAAACGCGGTCGTTGAGACCGGTACCACCACTGAGGTCTTCTACAATAGCAGCACCAACCTCAAAGCCGCTATAACCGAGCCCATAAAGCTGACATTCTACCACAACCTCGACAAGAGCAAATCTTCGTGGCTCAAGGTAGACAAATACGAAGGCGTATCGGACATCACCATAGATGACGCTGCCGCCGCCACGTATTACAACCTGCAAGGCATCCGCGTAGCCGAACCCGCCAACGGCCTGTATATCAAGGTCGCCGGCAATACCGTCTCCAAGGTATACGTCAAATAACAATACACACCCTCCATAGCCGAAGGCCGGGAAGCGCAGATGCTTCCCGGCCTTTGTCGTATACGTCCGTTTGCTTCTATTATTACGGTAGTAGCGATTTTTTGACCTATACGCCTGTTTTTAGCTGATTAGCAAAAATAGCCAGGAGTCTAAAGTTTTTATGTGTATTTTTTACTCAAAAATTTGGTGGTTTCAGATATAAGCAGTAATTTTGCGTCAAAATAACACAAACGCCACATGCACGACAATGGAACAAGACAACAAATACTGCTATAAGTATCCGCATCCGGCGGTCACGGCGGACTGCGTCATATTCGGTTATGACATCAAAGAGGGCCTGTCGTTGCTGCTGATCGAACGCGGCCTTGAGCCGTACAAAGGTCGCTGGGCTTTCCCCGGCGGCTTTATGCGTATCGACGAAAGCACCGACCAATGTGCCGAACGCGAACTAAGCGAAGAAACCGGACTGACCTCATGCTACCTTGAGCAATTCGGCAGCTTCAGCGATGTTTACCGCGACCCGCGCGAACGCGTGGTCACAATCGCATACTTCGCATTAGTCAAAAAAAGCGAGGTACAAGGTGGCGATGACGCCCGCTGCGCACGATGGTTCGGCATCGACAAGGTGCCGCCATTGGCATTCGATCACGACCACATACTGAGCGTAGCCCTGCGCAAGCTCAAGGAAAAAATTCACTTCGAGCCTATAGGCTTTGAGCTGCTGCCCGATGTGTTCACCATGCCGCAACTCCAGGACCTGTACGAAAGCATCCTTGGCATCAAGTTTGACCGACGCAACTTTGCCTCGAAAATGCTCAAGCTGGGCATACTTGACATCGCCGTCGAACGCCCCAAAGACGCCGGACCGCGCATCCCGGTGCAGTACCGCTTCAATAAAGACAATTATGACAAGATGAAGAGCAAAGGCTTCCGTCTCGAATTCTAAGGCTCAGATACTTGCGTGATTAAACAGCCAAAACAACCGCTTTAAGAACCGAAAAATCAGCAGCACAATGTCAACTACCGATAACACCGCAAACACTCCTCGACAGTATACGGCAGGACGATACACACCCGACCACATCACCACACTCAAGCCCGAAGAAGTCTTCGTCTTCGGCAGCAATCTGGCCGGGATGCACGGCGGCGGAGCCGCTCGTGCGGCAGTCCGCTATTTCGGCGCCGTCATGGGACAGGGCATCGGTATGCAAGGCCAAAGCTATGCCATACCCACCATGCACGGAGGTGTGGACAAAATAGCCCCTTACGTTGACCAATTCATCGAATACGCCAAGGCGCATCCGCAGCAGACATTTCTGGTGACGCGCATAGGCTGCGGCATAGCCGGATTCACGGCCCGAGAAATAGCCCCGTTGTTCCGCCCGGCTTTCGGCATAGACAACATAATCCTGCCGCGAGACTTTGTTCAAGCAATTGCAGATGACAAACACTAATCCCGCGATTATCCCCCCTCAAAACGAAACATCACTCATTCTTCTCTTTTCCCTCTATTTTTACAATCTCGAACACGATATTTCCTACAAAACCACTAACTTTGCCAAACAATACAGACATGGACAACCAAAAACTCTCCCCGGAAGGGCAACAAGCGGCCTATGCCGAAGTCGTAAGACAGCGGTACAATTCGTTTATGCCCAAATTTATCAACGTCCTTTGCAAGCGCTACAGCTTCCTGAGCCACTCGGAAGCAATGGATATATATACCGACGTATTTATTGCTATATACGACAATCTTCAAAAAGGTCGCATTGCGCCCGACACCAATTGGGAAGCATATATGATTAAAATAGGCATAAATATAGTCGAAAAGATATATCGCGCCCCCAAAGAGGGCAAAATCATCTCATTGGACTTCGATTCGCTGTTTGACGAGACCCCCGATGACACCGAAAGCCGAACCGACCGTATCTTGGGCCAAGTTTCAAGCATCGAAGACACAGATAATCCCTACGAAGACCCCGAATTGATTGAAGCCCTGAATTTGGCTATGAGCCATCTTCCCGGGAAATGCGCCATGATTATGCGTTATTTCTACTACAACAATATGAGTATGGACGCCATAGCCACACTGCTGGGATACAATGCCGCAGTGACGGTTCGCAACCGCAAGGCGCAATGTATGAAGCAATTGGCCAAGGAAGTTAAAGAATACGCAGCGAGACTTGGTTATGACTTATGATATGAAATCAGAAGATATGGACAAGAGAGCACTCATTCAACAATACCTCAACGGACGTCTCAACAGCGCCCAAATCGCTGAATTTACGAGACAGCTCAATGACCCGGAATTCTGCAACATTCTGAGCGAAGAACGTGAGATTGCCGAAAAACGACAGGCGGCAAGCCAAGCAACGGCCACAATGGCCAAAGTGGCCGAAGCCAAGCCCTTATCCGAGCAGGAGCAAGAGACACTTATAGACCTATACATCCATGGGGATATGGACTCGGAAACCGAAAGCCGATTTCTCAGTCATATCAAGGCCGACAAAGAACTGCAAAGGCAAGTACTGCTTGTAGCAAACATCGTAAAGGGCACCATAGCCGAACAACGTCAAAGCGACTTGGAATTCGGATGCGCAATGAAGAACCTGACGCGTGACCAACTTGAGCAAATCATAGGACCGCGACGCAGCTCGGCATCGCGGCCTGCGTCATCAAACACTCAAATATTTGACCGCCCCAAGATGCCCAAGCCGGCACAAGAATTCAAGTCGTCTCGCTACGATGTACTACAATGTCTTAAGAGTTCACATCCGTTACAGGACAAAATGCTTATGAAACATTCTTTCTACGAACGCTATTTCGACCGCAACGACAACCTCAAATCAAGCGACGAACTCGATCCTACCAAAGACGTCGTGATGGACATCTACGATATGTTCAAGCCTGACTACGCCGCATACGGTATCAGCAGCAATGTTGACACTCTGAGCGAAGCCGGCAAGTGTCTCGATGCCATCAAAACGGCCTATGACGAAGCACTGAAATCCGGCAATATATCCGGGGCTTTGGCTGCGGGCAAGGACCTTGCCGTGGAATACCTGCACATAGGCATAGTCGACAAGTTCAAGGAAACTCTCAATGACCTTAAGTTGGTCGCCCCCTGCAGTTCAAGCAAAGACGATGATGCATTGAAGCGCGATATTCGCCTCCTTCTGGCCCTTTCGGAGACCATCTGACGCGCACAGCGCCTCAAAACACAATCCTCTCCACCGACAGCGAGCGGCGCCTCATACGGGGCGCCGCTCGCGTTATATAGATTGTTGTTCGGTGTGTCAGAGGGTTCGGTTGACCTCGATTTCTTCGAAGCCTTCGAAGATGTCTCCGACTTTGATGTCGTTGTATCCGGCGATGGAGCATCCGCAGTCGTAGCCTGCGACCACTTCTTTGGCATCGTCTTTGAAGCGTTTGAGCGAGCCAAGTTCGCCGGTATACTTGACTATACCGTCACGGATAAGGCGAACCTTGCAGCCGCGCTTGAGCTTGCCTTCGCGCACCATGGCGCCGGCGATGGTGCCGACCTTGCTGATGTGGTATGTTTCAAGCACTTCGGCCGTACCGATAATCTCTTCCTTGATTTCGGGCGCGAGCATACCGGCCATAGCGTCCTTGACTTCTTCGATGGCCTGATAGATGACCGAGTAGAGGCGTATGTCGACGCCCTCGCGTTCGGCGGCACGACGTGCGGCTATAGACGGACGCACCTGGAAGCCGATGATGATTGCATCCGATGCAGCAGCCAGGGTGACATCGCTTTCGGAAATTTCGCCGACGGCCTTATGTAGGACGTTGACTTGGATTTCCTCGGTGGACAGCTTGATGAGCGAGTCGCTGAGAGCCTCGATAGAGCCGTCAACGTCGCCTTTGACGATGATATTAAGTTCCTGGAAGTTGCCGATGGCGCGGCGACGGCCGATATCTTCGAGTGTGAGGATCTTGGTGGTGCGCAGTCCTTGTTCGCGCTGCAATTGTTCGCGCTTGGAGGCTATTTCGCGAGCTTCCTGCTCGGTATCGAGTACGTTGAAGGTATCTCCTGCCGTAGGTGCGCCGTTCAGGCCCAAAATCAGTGCCGGGCATGCGGGACCGGCCTCCTTGATGCGCTGGTTGCGCTCGTTAAACATTGCCTTGACCTTGCCGAAGTGGTTGCCGGCCAGAATTATATCACCCACGCGGAGCGTACCATTCTGTACCAGCACGGTGGCGACGTATCCGCGACCCTTGTCGAGCGATGACTCGATTATACTGCCCGTGGCCTTCCGATTGGGGTTGGCCTTAAGATCCAGCATCTCGGCCTCGAGAAGCACTTTCTCCATCAGCTCGGGTACGCCCGTACCTTTCTTGGCGGAGATGTCTTGCGACTGATATTTACCGCCCCAGTCTTCGACAAGATAGTTCATTCCGGCCAGTTCCTCCTTGATTTTTTCGGGGTTGGCGTGCGGCTTGTCTATCTTATTAATGGCAAAGACTATAGGTACACCGGCGGCGCTGGCGTGGTTGATAGCTTCGACTGTCTGCGGCATGACGTTGTCGTCTGCGGCTACGATGATGATACAGATATCGGTGACCTTGGCACCGCGAGCACGCATGGCGGTGAATGCCTCGTGACCGGGGGTGTCGAGGAATGTGATGTGGCGACCGTCCGAAAGCTTGACATTATACGCACCGATGTGCTGCGTGATGCCGCCGGCCTCGCCGGCGATGACGTTGGCCTGGCGAATATAGTCGAGCAGCGAGGTCTTGCCGTGGTCGACATGGCCCATGACGGTGACAATCGGGGGACGCGGTACGAGGTCTTCCTCGGCGTCTGCTTCCTGGTGTATGGCATCGGCCACTTCGGCGCTGACATATTCGGTCTTGAACCCGAATTCTTCGGCCACAATATTTATGGTTTCGGCGTCAAGGCGCTGGTTGATGGATACCATCACGCCGATATTCATACACGTTGCGATGACCTGATTGATGGGAACGTCCATCATTATGGCCAAATCGTTGGCGGTCACAAATTCGGTAAGCTTTAGTATCTTGCTCTCGGCGCGTGCTTCGGCTGCGGCTTCGCTGGCGCGCTCGGCAGCAGCTTCGCGTTTCTCCTTACGCCACTTGACGCCTTTTTTGAGGCCCTTATCTTTGGCCGTAAGGCGTGCCAGTGTTTCTTTTACTTGCTTGGAAACATCTTCGTCGCTGACGTCGTTATGCTGCTGAGCCACGGGACGCTTGGCGGGGCGTTCCGCGTTCTTGTTCTTGGCGTTTTTGCCTCCGGGGCGTCCCTGACCGCCACCCTGGCGATTACGGTCACGGTCGGCAGCCGACGGCGGGTTGGTGCCCGGCGTCTTGTTGACGTCTACTTTTTCGCTGCCCGGTTCGATGCGACGGCGTTTCTTGCGGTTGCCGTTGGCGTTTTGTCCTCCGGCATTCTGTCCCCCACCCTTGCCTTTTTTCTTGGGGCGAGTGGAAAGATTGAGCGCATCAAGGTCTATCTTGCCTTTGATGTTGAGCCCGGCCACCGTGGGGACATTGGTAGCTATGAAGTTTTCGTCTTTTTCGGGAGCCTCGGCGGCTTCAGGGACTTCGGCAGTCTCTTTGGCCTCAGCGGCAGCCTCTTCCTTGGCTTTAGCGGCAGCGGCGGCGCGTTGCTCGGCTTGAGCCTTGGCCTCGGCTTCGGCGCGAGCTTTGGCCTCGGCTTCTTCTCTGGCCTTGGCGGCAGCGGCTTCGGCGCGAGCCTTGGCCTCGGCCTCTTCCTTAGCCTTGGCTTCGGCGGCGGCGCGTTGTTCTGCTTCGGCCTTAGCGGCGGCCTCGGCACGTGCTGCGGCCTCTTCGGCGGCGCGGCGGCGTGCAGCCTCGGCTTCGGCAGCCTCGCGTTGCAGGCGGTTGCGGACGCTGTGGTCTTTGTCGAATTCGTTGTATACGATTTCGACGATGTTGTCCTCGACTCGGGTATTGGGGCTCGGGTCTACGGCTATATTTTTCTTGTTGAGGAACTCAACGACTGTATTCAGTCCGAGGTTGAGCTCTTTTGCCAGGGTGCTTATTTTAGTTTTCGCCATATATTGTTGTTTGTCGTTCTTCGTTGAGTTGGCCTGTCGCCGTAATAGCGGAGACCTTTGCCGTGATGGCTTGATGTGGGGAGGGAGGATACTGAAGCCCCGTTATGCGAGGGCGCGAGGCGAATCAGTCTTCGAACTCGGCGCGGAGTACCTCGAGGACGTGGTCGACGGTTTCTTCTTCGAGATCGGCCTTTTCAATGAGCATTTCGCGAGGTGCATTCAGGACGCTCTTGGCGGTCACGAATCCGATATTCTTGAGCGCATCGATTACCCATTCTTCGATTTCGTCCTTGAATTCGTCCAGGTAGATATCTTCCTCGGCATCGCTCTCGGCTGTGTCGCGGTATACGTCTATGACGTATCCGGTGAGCATGGAGGCCAGCTTGATGTTGAGACCACCCTTGCCTATGGCCAGGGATACTTCCTCGGGACGCAGAAACACCTCGGCTTTTTTCTCTTCTTCGTCAAGACGTATGGACGAAACCTTGGCGGGGCTGAGGGCACGTTGGATAAACAGTGTGGGGTTGGATGTGTAGTTGATGACATCGATGTTTTCGTTGCGCAGTTCGCGTACAATACCGTGGATACGGCTACCCTTGACACCTACACATGCGCCCACGGGGTCGATACGGTCGTCATAGGATTCTACAGCTATCTTGGCGCGCTCGCCCGGGATGCGTGCCACGGCGCGTATATTGATCAGACCATCCTGAATTTCGGGTACTTCGAGCTCGAAGAGACGGCGCAGGAAGTTCTCGTTGGTACGCGATACCGTAATCTTGGGATTGTTGTTTTTATTGTCCACATTGGCCACGACGGCGCGCACGGTTTCGCCCTTGCGGAAGTAGTCGCCCGGAATGCTTTCGCTCTTGGGAAGCAGCAGCTCGTTTTTGTCATCGTCCAGCAGCAGCGTTTCGCGTGACCAGGTCTGGTAAACTTCGCCGGAGACCAATTCGCCTTCCAGCTCCTTGAATTTATCGTAGATGGCCTCTTTTTGCAGGTCCAAAATCTTGGACTGAAGGGTCTGGCGCAGGGTGAGGATGGCGCGACGGCCGAATTTCTCGAAGAATATTTCCTTGGTATGCTCTTCGCCGACCTCGGCATCGGGGTCGTCATCGGCGTGTGCATCGCTCAGCGAAATCTCGAGGTTGGGATTGGTGACTTCGCCGTCGGGCACAATTTTCAGGTTTTGGAATATCTGTACGTCGCCCTTATCGGGGTTGAGGATTACGTCGAGATTTTCGTCGGTGCCGAACATCTTGGCCAGCACGTTACGGAATGATTCTTCCAAGACACTGATCATAGTGGTCTTGTCGATATTTTTCAGTTCTTTGAACTCGGCGAATTGTTCGACCATATTCGGGCGGTCGTCTTTTTTCTTTGCCATTTGCGGTGATGTTATGTGTAGTTTCGTTATTATTGTCTATCTCGTATCCGCACATCAGTCGATGTCACGGACAATAGTCTTGATGTTGGAACGCAGGATCTCGTGAGGTACATCTTCAATCACGGGACGCTTGGCGCCTTCGTGACGCACCTTTGTGGGAACTGTCACGGTAACAGCTTGGCAGTCCTCGGAGACGGCGACAAGCGTGCCGTGTATGCGGCGACCGTCGCGCGTGAGCACATCCACGGGATTGCCGACATTCATACGATACTGCGCATCGACACTCCACGGAGCGGTGACTCCGGCACTGCCTACGGTGAGTTCGTAGTCTTCGACATCGCGGTCAAAGACCTCGGTGATGCGGCGCGATAGAGCCGTGCATTGGTCTATGTCTATGCCTTCGGGGCTGTCGATGGTCACGTCGATGATATTGTCGGCACTTACGGTGATATTTACCAAAAATATGTCCGTGCCGGCTATGGCTTCTTCTACGGTGTTGCGCAGCAGTTCTTTGTCAAGCATATAGTTTATGTCTATTTTGTTTGCTGCCATTGCCTCGCACTCCGCGGTGGGCAAGTAGCAGTATCTGTTTGGCTTCACAAGACCACGGCCCGTCAAAAGACGAGGAGGAAGCCTCAGGCCTCCTCCTCTTGAGAGTCTCATAAAGTGCTGCAAAGTTAAGCATTTACTATTATATAGACAATAGCAGGCCTTCAAAGACCCGAAAACGCCTGAAAACTTTATGTATTTTTACGATTGTTTATTGTTTTTTAACCCACAGCCTCTTTAGCCGCTTCTTCGGTGGGCCCCAAAAAAGCAGCACCAGGGGCTGGCCCTTGGTGCTGCAGATATGTGTATATAGACTATGCGATGTTTCGGACGATTACTTGACGAGAGCTTTGCCGCGTGCGATGGCCTCTTCGTTGAGGGGGATGAGGTGGTGGTGACGCTCGGGCAGGGTCTTGCGCAGGCCGCGAACGACTGCATCATCGGGTACAAGAGGACGAGCCTTGAGCAGCGCGCCCAGCAGTATCATATTATAGGTCTTGGAGTTGCCCATTTCGATGGCGGCATCGGTAGCGTCCACCGGGATGACACGGATGTCGGTGCGAGTGGGTGCGCGGTGTATGCCGTAGGGGTCGTAGATGAGCGTTCCGCCGGGCTTAACTTTGCTCTCGAATTTGTCAAGGGATTGCTGGTTAAGGATTACGGCAGTGTCGTAGCTGTCAACGATGGGCGATGATATGGCGCTGTCGCTGATGATGACGGTGACATTGGCTGTACCGCCGCGCTGCTCGGGGCCGTAAGCGGGCATCCAGGTGGTTTCGAGATTGTCCATAAGTGCGGCATAGGCCAGTATTTTGCCCATAGAGAGGACGCCTTGGCCGCCGAAGCCGGCTATGATAATTTCTTCTTTCATTTTCTAAGAATTTAGGTGTGGGTGGTGTTGGGATGGTTCTCGACGAGTGTCGTATGGGGTGTCATTCGTCTTTGAGGTCGCCGAGGGGATATTTCTCGGTCATGTGTTCGGCCATCCACTGATTGGCCTGCGCGGGTGTCATCTTCCAGCCGGAATTGCAGGTGGATACGACTTCGACAACGGAGGTACCTTTCTTGGCCATGGCGTTTTGGAAGGCTTTCTTGATGGCGGCTTTGGCCTTGCGCACGGCGGCGGCGGTGTGTACCGTCTGACGTGTGACGTAGCATGTGCCGTCCAGTCCGGCAAGTATATCGCTTATTTTCAGCGGATATCCGTTGAGATCAACGCGACGGCCGTAGGGGCAGGTAGCGGTCTTTTGGCCCAGCAGGGTGGTGGGTGCCATCTGTCCGCCGGTCATACCGTATATTGCGTTGTTGATGAATATGATGACGATGTTTTCGCCGCGGTTGCAGGCGTGTATGGTCTCGGCCGTGCCTATGGCGGCGAGGTCGCCGTCTCCCTGATAGGTGAACACAACGTTGTCGGGGTTGAGGCGCGATACGGCGGTGGCCACTGCGGGAGCGCGTCCGTGGGCGGCTTCCACCCAGTCGACATCTATGTAGTTGTAGGCGAATACGGCACATCCTACGGGCGCAACGCCCACGGTGCGATCTTCGATACCGAGGTCGTCTATGACTTCGGCTACGAGTTTGTGTACGACGCCGTGGCTGCAGCCGGGGCAGTAGTGTGTATGGACGTCAAGGAGCAGGCGCGGACGTCCGGTGACCTTATTTTCGGGTTTTATGATTTCTTCGATGGTCATTGTCGTGTGGTGTTAGAAGTGTGGTGTGTGTATGGGCACGCTATCACTTGCCTATTTCGGGAAAGTTTTTGTCCAGGGCCTCGAGTATTTCGCCTGGGTTGGGGACGATGCCACCCATGCGGCCGAAGTGATATACGGGCACGCGACCTTCGACGGCGAGGCGTACGTCTTCAATCATCTGTCCTGCATTGAGCTCGACGGTGAGTATGCCTTTGACTTGGTGCGAGAGACGTGCAATTTCTTTCTCGGGGAATGGCCAGAGGGTGATGGGACGCAACAGGCCCACCTTGACGCCCTTGGCGCGAGCTTCCTCAATGGCCTTGAGCGCTATACGTGCGATGCTGCCGAAGGCCACTATCAGGTACTCGGCATCTTTGGTGAAGTGCTCTTCGAAGCGTACTTCGTTTTGGCGGATACGCTCGTAGGTCTGCTGGAAGCGCTCGTTGTTCTTCTCCATAAGTACGGAGTCCATCTCGAGTGATGTGATGACGTTGCGTTCGACGCGGCCGTGTTTGCCGGTGAGCGCCCAGGGGCATTGCTCGGCTATCTGCTCGGGAGTGCGACGCGGACGCTGTTCGGGCAGCACAACTTTCTCCATCATCTGGCCCACAACGCCGTCGGCCAGGATCATTGCCGGGTTGCGGTATTTGAAAGCCAAATCCATGCCCAGACCTACAAAATCGGCCATTTCCTGAACCGTAGCGGGAGCCAGAACTATAAGGTGGTAATCGCCGTGGCCGCCGCCTTTGGTGGCTTGGAAATAATCGGCCTGCGAGGGCTGAATGGTGCCCAAACCGGGACCGCCGCGCATGACGTTAACTATCAGGGCGGGCAGCTCGGAAGCGGCGATATATGATATACCTTCCTGCTTGAGGGAGACGCCGGGCGATGAGGAGGATGTCATGACGGCCTTGCCCGTGGATGCGCCGCCGTATACCATATTGATGGCGGCGACCTCGCTTTCGGCTTGCAGCACTACCATTCCGGTAGTTTCCCAGGGCATCTCGGCCTCGAGGGTCTCGAGGACCTCGGACTGCGGCGTAATCGGGTAGCCGAAATAGCCGTCGATACCATAGCGGATGGCGGCGTGGGCAATGGCTTCGTTGCCCTTCATCAATTTAACTTCTTGATCCATATCTTGTGTCGTTTTATGCTGTGGATGTTTGGAATTTTGGGGGATGTCGGTGAAGGCGCGCTTATTTTTGAACCACGCGGTACACTTCGATGCAGGCATCGGGGCATACCAGCGCGCACGAACTGCACGCTATGCACTTGTCCGGCTGTTTCATGTACGCGTAATGGTAGCCGCGGTCATTGACCTCTTTGGGCTGCAGGCCGAGGACGTCGGCAGGACATGCCACCACGCAAAGTTCACACCCTTTGCAGCGGTTGACGTCTACCGTGATTGCTCCAATAATTTTTGCCATAATCGTTGATTTGTTTTTTGTGTTGGTGAGGATATACAGTAATTCATGGGACACCCTCTCCGGGGTGTCGGCGTGATTGGTGACTCACGACACGCAAAGGTAAAAATTATTTTGTAACCGCCACCGCTTTTAACTTTTTATAAGAATTAGCCACGAATTGACAATCCTAAGGCCCACCAACAGTTATGCTTGACGTTATACGCCTCAACGCTGTCTCTTGTTCGCAAATATCAACCAACGCACTATCCCACCAATCATTATGACGTTTTTACGGCCTTTGCCCCTCCCATCAAGCTACTCAACGGCAATCGAATCAATCGTATCGTTTTCCAAATATCAGACTATGCTTTTCTTATTATTCGTCTTTTATGAATCAATATGCCTTTTTGGGTCAATATTATCCGGCTGTTCATCCCAATTACAGAGCAAAAGCATAAGAGAGTGGACATTATACCTCCTCAAGTTTCCACCCGAGTTCTTTGGCAATATGTTTTTGAAATCTTTCAAAGTTATCACCCCATTGAGTACTTACAGCAAACTTTATACCATCGCCCGATGTAAGTATTTTGTCCGGCTCAATAAAATAGCGTTTCTCGGCATCCTGACCTTTCGCTTTGCGTTCTGCTATTTGAGATATGGTCTCAAAAACGCCATAACCGCCTTGAATGTCACGAGGGAAATACTCGCAAATCTCGGAGTATTTTGCATTCGGCATTTCAGTAATGAATTGACGTAAGACATTAAGCACAGACTTATTCTTACATAAAGCAGGACCGCCGTTTAGCGAAAATTTTGCACGTTTGTGAATATGATTAGTTTCATCCTCCTCATCAGTAGAAACGTTATTGTTTGCAACAATTTCCATTGGGATATTAAGCATCTTTGCGACACCTTTCAAATGCTCGATTTTCTTCTCATTGGATATATTGATGTACACCCACCATCCATCAACATTGCGCTGCCATTTGTTAGGTTCTTCAGAAGAGCGTTGGCGTTTGCCAATAAACGGATATCCCTTAAATGTCACGGGATACCTTGAAGCTCGCTCTAAGCCCATATAACGCAAAGCTTCAATCATCGTTCTTTGCGCCGTGCGTTCAGCAACTATTTTACCATCTCCGAACTGAATCGAAAACCCAATACTTGGCAAGCGATTATACTCGGGCTGTTCATCAGAACTGCCAGTTAAAGGAGATTTTGTATTCACCACATCAAACTCATCCAGCAAATCTGTTTTGGAGGTAATGCCTATGCGCTTCAATTCTGTTCCCACATATTCGCATGAGATCACAATGTTGTCTAAATGCTCTGCGTTTGGAATAATCTTCGGCATCAAAGGCGTAATATCGCTCAGTAATTGCTGTTGAGCCTTAGTTTTATTGATCTCTAATATAAGATCCTCGGGAACTTCTCTATTATATTTTGAAAAAGTTTCCGCTTCTTCATACAGCTTCGATAGTTTGTCTGTAGTCATGATATATGAGCGTTTAATATGGATATAGTAAATCGTCCTAAAGTATTCAGCTATAAGATTTACAAAGATAAGTATTATTTTGTATTAGATGCTGCTTTTAACATTTTATAAGATAATGAAGACTTTAATAATCAAGCCCTAGGATGCACCTATTACCGGTAGATGGGTGTGCGGAACGAATTAAATCTACACATATCAGTATAGTGTCAAGCCGCGGCAGCTTGGGAGCTGTCGCGGCTTGCTATGTGCGCCCGGGGGGACTCGAACCCCCACGTCCTAAGACATTAGATCCTAAGTCTAACGCGGCTACCAATTACGCCACGGGCGCGAACGTGCCGCAAAGGTACAACTTTTTTTTGAATTGTCGGTCATCGTATCGCCACAGTCTGCCAAGTCGAGCCGCACAACTGCCACTCTTTGCAGTACCATATCCGAAGGTAGATTCCAGTATCAAGTGCAAAATTAGCCAATATATTTGAAGAATTCAGCG
>ERZ808258.380-NODE-380-length-18650-cov-5.945362_pt1 | contig 18650 bp, 40 predicted proteins | sample MGYA00521280_ERZ808258 | MGnify/ENA primary metagenome ERZ808258 (study PRJEB31516, sample SAMN03275585) | gut metagenome | biome: mammalia-associated habitat; material: feces | host: Papio cynocephalus | place: Kenya | collected 2012-07-19 ...
GAAAAATAAGGAAATGGATAACCAGAGAAGATAGAATAGAAACATAGTTTGTAAATTAGGTTTGTAAATTAAATGTTAATTTTTAGCTCAAAAGATTCAGGCTTAGAAACATTAGCATCATCAGAAAAATGAGTAATACAATTATCTGTAATACAGAAAGTGTTATATCCTTCATTAAGTTCTTCTGTTTTGATATAAAACTCAAAATCATTAACACCTTGTTGGAAAAAGATTTCTCCCGGTTTAATAGTTTTAAATTTTACATAATTCATTGAGGTCGTAGTTGTATAAACCATAGTTTGTAAACTCCTTAAAAGTGATTGCTGTAAAGACCAGAGAGAATATACTCATAGAAGTCGATATTTTTCTTTAAATTTTCGATTTCACAATTCGGAGTATTTGGTTTCTTTGTAGAGTTTGTATATTTAATATTAGATTTAGCAAGAAGCTTTTCAGTAATTTCGATAGCAGTTTGTTTATTCATAATTATAATTAAAATTTTTGTTTGTTAATTTTGTAAAAATTTAACAGAAAATCACTTTGTAAAAACATGTGCCGTATTACACATTAGCATCGCTCTAGTCATTAGACCTACGCCACCGATTCTAGGAGTAATGTCAAAACAATGGCTGTACTTGTCAGAACGCAACTCTTCTGAAGCATCACCGTACTGCTTACCATCTGAGCCGTAATTAATACTAACATCAATAATCAGTTCAGGACAAGACCCAGTATTTTCATAACCGTTAATAGCACTACTCCATTTACCGTCAAGCATATCAGGAGTTAGGAAATTCATGTGACCAACAGCGGTAATAACAACGTCAGAACGTAGGAGTAGTTCATTCTTAACATAAGTCTCAATCGTACTATTAACAGAGAATACATTACAATGACGCTTTAGAAGCATATCAACCATTGGCTTACCAACGATGTCAGACTGCCCAAAAACAAGTACATTCTTGCCATCAAGGTTATAGTTGATTTCATCAAAAATTTTCATTACACCAAGCGGAGTGCAAGGTTCAAATTCTGAATTTTTGTTAAATCCATCTACATCTGCCCAATCAGGGATATGGATATTTTTAACATTAATATTTTCGGGAACAGGGAGTTGAAGAATAATACCAGAACAGACATATTCAAAGCCATCTGTGATATATGTATCTTGGCAATCGTCAATTTCTTTCTGAATCTTTTCTTCTGTTGTATTATCAGGAAGTTTAATTAGTTCAGCGTGAATGCCAATCTCTTCTGAATCCTTCATTTTCCCACGAATATAGGCATTAGAGGCAGGGTTATCTCCTACTTGAATAATGTAAAGACATGGAATAATTTTTTCATTCCAGAGACGATTGACTTTGGCTTTAGCCATGTCTTTGTATTTCTGTGCAATGGATTTGCAATCAAGAATCATATTTTGTACCTCACTTTCTGTTTCTATTATATCGTAAAATTTGATTTATGTCAAGAACTATTTTGTAAATCAAAGCAGTGTCTTATCAGAACGCATACTTGTAAATTTGATTATAAACAGGCGGTTCAATTTCATAGGCTTTGTCGGTTTTCGGGTCATATCTAAACCACATCTGTTTCATTTCAGGCATGGGATAGAACCCTTCGTCAAATGCTTCGATAACTGCGTAATTATAGCAATGTTCAAAAACATCCAATTCGTTATTCTTTACGGCGTTGATAGCATCGTCAAGATTTGTAAAATAACCAGCCGTCCAATCACTATCAGCCATCCAATACATTGCTTTATGGGAAACAGGAGAACTAAAGCGAGCGTTCTTCTCGTCTTTAAATTCATCCATAAGAGTTACGGTATAAATCATCGTTACAAATTATCCTCTTCATCAGAAATTTCTTCAACTTTCTGTACACCAAATCCATCTGTCCAATGGATATCTTCGTCATAAGCATCTTCTGCAATCCTTGCTGCATTCCATTCATTACCGGCTTCAACATCCATATGCCCTATCTCATACACATAAACGCGATATTTTGACATAGTGATAAACCTCCAATTTTATCTACAATTATTATTTGCTTCGTCTTCTACATTTTTAACGTCAGTAAAAGAAAAATACCGTGTCCACTCTGGATTATTTAGAGGAATATTCTGTGCAATTTCAAGAGCCTGTTCTCCGGTCTCAGCTTTAACTCGAACATGGGCGATAAGTGTAATCTGAATACCGTAATCAAACATTTTTACACCTCGTTTCTATGATTATTATATCATACAAAATCAGATTCGTCAAGTATTATTTGAAATAATCCGCAATATCATCGCTACCAAATGTTATGAACGGAGAAGTCTTTTTAGGCTTCGTGTCAAACCAGTTACAACGATTTTTCTTTTTATTTTCCGCTTCTTCAATTTTGTTTTGAAGTTCGGATTGATATTGTTTTACTTTATTTTGTAATTCTTTGATTTGACCTTCTGTTTTTGAAATTTTATCGTCTAATTCAACTACATCAAAATTTAAATAAGGGATTCTCCAAACTTGTTTAAATCCTAAATTTAATAAGATATTTTTGTAGCTATCGGCATTATCTTTGTCGATATCCCCCAGCATGATATTATCATCAAGTTTTACACCAAAATTTACAGCATCCATCGTTCTTTCTTCTGTTGGGATACCGCACTCATCATCAATATAAAATTCTTTAACCATTTTAATGCCTCACTTTGGAATCTTTTCACCGAGTTCTTTGTACGCCGCAATAAGTTTTTCTCTGATTCTAGTCTGTTTTTCTGTATTTGCAAACTTAGTCAGGCTGCCAAGCAAACTCTGTGCAAGCTCTGCCTTTTCTCCATCACTTGTATGGATGATGTGATTGAGTTTGTTAATTAGTTTCTTGCTACCAAAATCAAAATAATTACTGCATTCTTGAATATATTTATAACACATCTCCTGACGTGCATCCGATGTATCATTATAATCTTTATATTTTGTGTCAATACCACCTTCGTCACAAAAGGCAATGAAGAAATCAGTAATGGCTTCACCAAAGAAACATACCTCACATCCGGGGCTATGTAACCAACTAACTAAATGTTCGCAGTTGTACATAAGCCCCTCTGCCGTCCAAGTACCATCCCAAGTACCGTTAATGTTTTTATTATCCATTTTTATTCCTCCACGTCATAGAAATTCCAGTGGTCAAGACTAGTTTGTTCATTCTCTTCTGAAATAATATCCACCCAAGCATTCAAAATTTCTCTGTAAACTGTCATGTTGGGGCAGAAATAACCATCCTTGAATACAGGAGAGTCATCATTGCAGAGAATACGCATAGCAGCGGCACATACAGCGGCAGAACGAGAAACGCCAGCAGAACAGTTAAAACAGAACCAATCCACCTTATTTTTGTTATCCAGAATAAACTTCACGATACTAACCGCCTGTTCTTCCGTGATTACAGTCCCTTCTTCCGGGCAAATGCAATCATCGAATTTAAGAGGGAGGAAGTCAATTTTATCATAGGACTTATCAAAATCAATATGATAACCATGCGCTTCCGTGATAGAAATGAATGCGATTCTACGATTATGCGGCTCACGGATAAATTCTTCTGCATCCTGTGCAGACATAACCATGAAATCCCAAGAACCATTGATACCGCCGTTAAACATAGTTTTAATCATTTGTTTGCCTCCATTCATTCTCTGTTTCTGATAATATTATAACACAAAAAGGACAGGCCGTCAAGACCTGTCCTAAAAATTTAACAGAAATTATTTTTTCAATTTATAAATGTCTACGATTAAATACTCATCATTTTTGAAAACTTTCTCAATGATTTTGTAGACATCACTCCATTTCGCTCCACCAAGACCACAACCAATACCATAAGGAATCGCAATAGTGCATTTATCAATAAGTCTACTTTGCTCTCTAAGACTCAGAAACGCCTGAAATAACGATTTTAAATCTGTTTGTTGTCTATCTCTGCCGTACCCCACTTGTCCAAACAGATTTGCTATATAACGTGTATTAGACTTCCTAGCATTATCATAATTTATAGTAAGTTGACATTGACCCAAAAGAAGTTCTGGTCTATACGAAAATTCATCACACAATTTTTTGTATCTATCAAAATTTTCTGGATATTTTTGTTTCATTTGTTTTGCAATTCCGGCACCCATTACGCCCATGCAATTGACTTGATGGCAAATAATAGATGAATCAGAAAGAAAGACATCTTTAAATTCAATTTTTCTAATCATGTTATTCACCTAGTTGTAACAGATTTGTATTTGTGCTTAGATAATAGCTAGGGTTACGCATAATCTTCTCATAATCGTCTTTACCCTGGAAACTATCAATAACCTGTTTTTCTTCTTCTGTCATATCATTGTAATGCTTTTGTCCATAAACAGGAGGCAACCAATTTTTCTTTCCACTTGCGTAAATATTGAAACGCTTGAGCAAATCCAAATCTTTCCAGAGCAAATGACAAGTCCCTTTACGGTAGAATGTAACATAGAAATATTTTGTTTCAATCTTTTTGTAATTGCATTCATCTCTAGCTTTTGTAATTACAACATTCAGGTTGATATCATCAGTTTTTCCACCATCAAGATAATTTAAAGCTTTTTGGATATCGGACAAAAACTCAACACAGTTATAAACATTGAGCGGGTTCTTATCCCATTTCCAGTCAGAAAAAGAACCATTGCAAGGCAGAATAACCTTCTTGTTTACCATGTGGGCTTTGTTAGTTTTCCAACCGCTGTAATAATGAATATTGTTTTCCATCTCAGGAATGTAAGAGAATTTAGAAGAAAGTTTGTCAAACAGGTCAAGAATAGTCTTCTCAATGCCATCCTGCAAACCAGCGTTCATATCATTCATTAAAGTCTGAATATTGAACATGGTAAAGTCATATTCTGCGAACTTACTAATCATTGAAGAATACTTGTCCTTCAAATTCTTAGTCAGCATACCCGTAAATTTCTCATTGTTCAGCAGAGAAGTCCAATATTTATGACGTGTTAGATTGATAAACTTATTCTTAGGAGAGTCAGTATAGCCGACAGCTTCATTGCCAACCTTCAAAGAAAGATTAGTATAACCGCCAGTGTCACCAACAACATTACGATTCAAGTAAGGAAGTAGTGCGTTAAATTCATCAATCAGAGCAAGACCAAGTTCCATCTCCTCATTATACTGAGCAATCAAATCTTCAAGAAAGTTGGTAGTTGTCAGTTTAGAAGAATTTTCTTCTGTTGCTTCTTTATATTCTTTTGCTTTCTGGAACTTTTCATAAATCTCACTATGATGTTCTGGTTCAGGAATATCAATATAAATCAGAGCAACACGAACATCTGTTTGACGTTCTGCGTCACTAAACCCATTGTCTACAAACTGAATTTTTGCGCCAAGATTGTTCAGTGTATTCATCAAGAATTTACGCTTGTTAGAATACAGATTTAATAGAGTTTCAGCGTTAAGAATACAAAGAATTTTGCCACCATTTTCCTGTTGCATCTGAATTGCTTTCATCAAATGCTCATCGCCATTTGCAAAGGGTGGATTCATAAGAATCAGGTCGTAGTGTTTCTTGCTTGCAAATGTCATGAAGTCATTATGGACAATTTTGACATGAACATAAGTAGAACGCTCTTTTACTTCCTCTTTGAGTTGTTTCAGTTCTGCAATTTGTTCATCAGTCAGACCTTCATAGTCATCTTCTTTCCAAAGATAACGGCGGTTTTGACTAATCTCATACATCTTGTTGCTAAATTCTTGAACACGTTGACCGCAAAATTCATAGTTCAGAATGCCACGAAGATTAGGGTCAAATTCAATAGCATCAACATTGCAAGACGCAACGTGAAAATCTTTCTTATTAACACTAATACCACTAAGATATTCTTGATATTTTTCGTTCTTATAACAGCCAAACGCCTTGAGCAAATCGCCCTTACCAGCAGAAGGTTCAAGAACTTCACGGATATTTTTGGTGTCAATCATATCGAAAAGCTGATACGCTACAGATTTTGGAGTAGGATAGAAGCCGTTTTGTGCTTCTGCTGTAAAAACAAGATTATTCATTTTTAGCAATCTCCTTTCCATATTTTATCCCCTCAAGGCAATTTACGACCAAAACACCTAAGCTATCCCAAGTGATATAGTGCTCTCCACTTAAAATAGATACGAGCTTATCGTCATAATAAACACCAACAATTTTTTGATATTCTGGTTCCGTGAACAAAATCCAATATAATTCTGCAACGTCTGCTTTGTCTAAATTACCATCTTCATCTGTAAAACTAACATTGTCGTCAACAGGACATTTATCAGCGCAGACTTTTGTGAAACTCATGACCACATTCCAACGGGAAATATTTAGCGAATTGATTTCAACAAACCACATTTTAATTTTAGACGGGTCAATAATCTGTGTCATCTAGGCGTACCCCCAATGAAATTTTGACCAATTTTATATGTTAAATTATAATATTTCTTATAAACTTCATTAACCAGCTCATTATATTTCTTTACCGCTTCTTCGTAAGTATCTGCGAAATAATAACTAGAGGAATATTGACGCAATTCAATTCTTTTGTAAATTGGTTTATCCTTTGGATAGAAATTTCTCCAATACCCATCGTCCTTAACAACACCAAGAGTAGGCTTACGATTTACAATAGGCTTAGTTCTACCAAAACGAAAACCAATACAATAAACTTCTTTATCAAGCGGAACAAATTGATAATTATAAACCATATCTATCACTCCTTAATATTCAAAATTGGAATAAAACCGACCTCGTTCAAAGCTCCAATGCGGTCTTTCATATAAGTGTAATTATCGTATACATTATTGTCAATAAGACGCTTATTGGGATTGTAAACATTGACAATATAATATGGCTCATCGTCAATCTTGGTGCGAAAATATTCATAATAACCAACACAATTGATATTGCCATTCATAATATAATCACCACTCCTTTCTTGTTTTATTATAACAAAAATAGAGCTAGATGTCAATACCTAGCTCTAAATAAATTTTAATTTTTAAACATTCTAAAAATTTCTAAATGTCTTTTGTAATTGTGACTTATGCGTGGTTTGTCATCGTTTGGATTTTCATTATTCCAATAGTCATGAATTAAATTATTGCTATCAGAGATACAACATTTTTGGCATTCTGGACAATGAGAATAATAAAATTCTATATCCCCACCAAGGCAATCACAATCCACTAAAACGTCCTTCCCAAAAGCTACGAAATTACATCCACATTTACAGTTAAATTTAACACCATCATTAGGCAAAATTTTCATATTGGGATATTTTGTGATTTTAACACCCATGTTATACCTCACTTAGCCCTAATTTTAGCCCTTACTTCATTAGGGGATTTTGTATGGCGTGATTTTGGTTTAAGTGTTCTAAATTGACCTAGAAAACCAAACACCAAAAGTATAATAAGACTGATAATAATTTCAGTTTGCGTCATTAATTTCACCTACAAATCCGATACACTTAGGACAACCGTATTCTTTCATATAATCTTCATTGTCTAATTTCTTGGTGCATAAATAATGGCAATTTCTCCAACCAACACGGTTATCGTCTCCAATATCATCGCCTAGTACAATATCATTTGGGTTAAGAATATTCCATCCCCAAATACTATTCCATTCATTAGCAACATATTCTTTGATTTCATCAAATGAATTAAAGGTCTTAGCTTCTGCCATTGCATCCGCTAAACTACCTCTATGTGGTCTGTAGATAAGCATTTAATCACCCGCTTTTTCGTTGTTACGAACATTATAAATTCTATCGACAGAATAATCCATGATGTCTTTGATAGTATCTGTTAAATTATCAGAAACGTTTGTCGCCGTATCGTTTACATAATCAGATACAGTCTGAATATTATTAGGGGTAATCATCTTCGCCGCAATCATTTTATAAAGCGTTTCTTGAGACGGAACTATCGCCCCAATAATTATCGCCAGAAATCCACCAATTATAATTTTCCGAAATGTTTTACTGTTATCAATCTGTCCAATGCTTGCTATAAGAGCAAAGAAGCCAGTAGCCACAAGCACATACCGAAGATTTGGAACTGTGTCTGCCAAATAAAACCATATAGGACTAATAATAGGATTATCCATACAATCACCTCACGATGAAACAGAAATTTCATTTACACATAATAAATGCAACATAAGCAATACTAGCAACCATAGAGAAAAAGATATTGTACAAATCACCTTTCTGAATAGACCTACCAAAAATTGCTCCAATACAGATAGAAACCAAAACTCTAGCAAAAATCATTATGCAATACCCGCTTTCTTTGCATTATACTCTGCCCAAAGGTCTTGTGCAATCTTAATAGCATGGTCTTTATCTTTCGCCATAACACAAACGCCATATACCAGCCAATCACTGTTGATAGCTTCACAGATAACATTAATATCAGCAAGATTACATATATCAAAATCTTGCGTGGACGCTTCGTAAACACCATTCGTTCTATATCTTACAGAATAAAGAGCTTCGTCTTTTGCTTCGCCGTCAAAAAATTCCTCAATCATTGGCTTATAATAATCATTTTCGTACAGTTTCTTAATATTTTCTGCGCGTTCTTTATTGTCGGTAATTGCGATAATATGATAGTCTGAGTAATCACCAGCAGTAACAGCATAAAATGTTTTCATAATCCCATCCGTCCTTTCTGTTTGTATTATAGCAAAAAGAAAAGGCTCTGTCAAGAGCCTTTTCTAAATTTAATAGATAAAAATTATTTTTGATTTACATATTGCGCATTCTTTTTAGAAACTCCGCATCAAGCTCTCTGTCCATTTCGACTTGACAGTCCTGCAAAGTTTTCGTATGCTTGTCCTGTGCTTGATGGATTAAGTCAGTAAGATATTTTAGAGATTCTATCTGCGCAGAACGGATACCATCATCATTAGAAACCTTATCTGTTTCATTAAAATAATCGTACAGTTTACGGTAATCCCTTGAAGATTTTGGAACAATGAATATAGGTTTATAAAGACTTTTAACGTTATGATTGTTGTTTAACCAGTCTATCATTTCACAACTATCTCCGTTCCATGTATATACAATAAGCATACCACGCTCATATTCGTAATATCCACCCCAATCATAATCTTCTCGTACTATGACGTGTTGGATATTAAGTTCTGAAACAGACAATAGACTGTAAATTTGCTCAAAACTCATTTTTGGAAGCGTATATGGAGCGATTGAATCATAACTGAAAATCTTAATTAGCTCTCTGTAAATAACATAATTAGAAATAAATTTCGCTAAATAAATTCCGATAATAATAATTAAAAGTTTCAATAACGCTTCAAACATTATTTGTCACCATTACCACCATACCCATTTTTAATAATATCTTCAATCTCGTCAATCACACTACTAATCTTATTTACAGTATCAGGATATTTAATACTACGGTCTACATCAAGAAAAGTGTATCCATACTTGTTAGCCCACTTCTCAAACTCTGCAATCATTGCAGTAGAAATCTGAATTGAAAAATGCTGAATCAAAATAACAATAGCAAGAATGATAATAATACAAATCAGAATACCATAAATCATTAGAACGGGTCATCCTCCTGCTTTTCTTTTTTCTTGTTTTTAATTTCTTCTGGAATGTCTTCTTCGTTCCAGATATTAGTCACAAATACACGCTCTAGCTTCATTTCCTGATTTTTTGCATTCATGTCATTAACACTGATAAAGTCATCATAAGAAGTCACAACACCACGAACAAGGGCTTTATTTGGATTATTAGAATAACAGCAAGTCCAAATTTTATCCTCTGTTACAAAATGCAAACCATGGTCAGACGCAAACCAATCATTTGTATTTACTGCGCCATAATCTTTCCACTTAAAGTTACTATTAAAGAAACTACAACGATTTTTAGCATCAATCCATTTATAAACAGTAATTGGAAGTTTGACGATTTCTTCAATAGATTTCTTTCTTGCGAAAGAGCACTTATCAACATCTTCTTTGTCTAAGTACTTAAAATCTAGCGTGTAATATTCGTTATTATATTCAAAATAATCGAACGGAATACCAACTTCCATAGAAATTTCCGACTCGTCCATTTCAGAAAAATCGAGTTCAGTTGTACATCCGCAACTCTTGTCCGTATCATCAATTTCAGAAAGCTTACTTACGACATAATTTAAATCAAAAGGTTTACCCTCTTTCTTTAGTTTTTCTGCAAATTTGTTGTAGTTCTCTCCATACATTCCACCAAGAAGATTTTGAAACTTTTCATAGCTATCAACATTCTGCTGACTGATAGTAAAACCAAGCTTAAACATTTCAGGCACGGGGATATTATACCCCTTATTCATATATTTCTTAACACGAATCAGAGACATAATAGGAGAATCGGTTTTGGGATTAAAATGAATAGTTTTGCTTGCTAAATCCTCAAGAAAAGTATCACTCAGCACGAACTCTTCTATAGAAAAATCGTAACAACCCATGCACACAGAGAAATCAAAAGAATTTAACACATCCTGTGCAGTAGGATATTCATGCTTATAAATTAACTGAATAGTTTTTCCATCTTTAGCGATAGTGATAGCATAATCGCTTTTGAAATTTGTTCCATAAGATTGCTCATAAAGAAAACGGACGATATCCTCTTTATGTTTAAAGAAAATATCATAATCATTAATATCATTATTGGTAAAGATAGAAGTAATAGCTCCACCAGCTAAATAACATTCATAATCTGAAAATATATCATAAAGATTGCCAAGTTCACGCTTTAGCTTACGCTTCTGCCAATCATACATTACAAATTCCTCCCAGTTTTAGTAAGAAAATCTCCTTCCAATGCTTTATTAAATTGCTGTTCGTCCATTACTTTCACATGAGGATAAATACTGCGGTAATATTTAGCAGAGTTACTTGCATTTTCTTCGTCTGTAGAATAAACATTACGAATAATCATTGCAGTATCAAAACATACAACCCATCTATAATCATTCATTGTTATATCTCCTAGCAGACAGAATTTGTTTTGCGAAATATACTCTGTTGTCCTCAAGACAAGAACGATATCCATTAAATTTAAGAGCAAGAGCTGCTAACATTGCATCTTCAAAAGTATTATACTCTGTAAATATTGCTGGATAACCCTCAACATAGGGGTGATAAGCGAAAGTCCAACCGTTTTCAGAAATCTTATGTGTTTCTTCGACTACGAACAAAGAACCATCTTCGCTAATATCGTGAGGAATAAAGCCATATTCAGAAAGACTCGCATTCCCTCTAGCTTTACGATAAAGGTCACAAACTTCAACGCAACACATTATAAAATTCCTCCACAACAATCGGTTCGATAATTTCAAGATTCATTTTCCCACCATTGTCTGCTGGAATATAAATACACTTTCCATAAGAGTCTATACTAAATTCGTTATCTCCGTACCACATAGAATAATCAGGAACGATGCAAGGCATTCCATAATTTAACAGGAACCTTCCCGTATAATCCCCATAACGAATCTTATCACCAATATGAAGAGGGAACCCATTTTTATCCTGAATCTTCGTGATATCTCCAATGTGAAACTTTTGCTTTGGAGTTTTACGTTCTCGCTTTGCCATGTTTATCTTCCTTCCTGTAATCTTGTTTCTACAAGTATTATAGCACAAAAAGAGCTAGGATGTCAATACCCTAGCTCAAATTTTCTGTTAAATTTTCAGATTAGCATTCAGACCACAATTCATAATACTGTGAATTACTAGCTTTCCATAAAGTCTCAACAAGTTGCTCTGCCTGTTCGATAGAATCAAAACCCATCTGCAACCAAATAGTATTATGGAGTTTATCTGGTGCATCACCATCATTATTGAAAGTTGTCTCAAGAGCTACCCTAATACCTTCGCTTGGGTAAGCTGTTTTAGTATAGTCGTAAAATTCAAAGTCAATATAGTATTTCTTTCCTAAATCGTCCTTAAATAGCTTTTGAAAAACATAGTCAAAACGGTTTATATCGCTATTATTCTCCCATTTAGAGTAACCACGTTTATAGAGTTCATCCTGAAATTTAACAAGCTCGTCTTGCGAATGAAATACCAACTTTATTCACCGCCCTTAATAGCGTTATACTTTTCTCGCATTTCCTTTGCCTTGCCACAAGACATATTACCCTCTGGGCAAGCACCACAAACGCAAGAAGGGCCAGCATTCTTGAATAGATGTGGTGCGACAGGATAAACCAGCTTTAGCATTTTTTCTGCAACTTCTCTAATTTCTTCTTGCGCGCGCGAGCAACACCGTAGACTAAAGAAATGATTTAATTCACGAGCATTCATGGTAAGAATCATACTGGTATTACAAGCTTCTGGAAGAACATAACGAGCATTTTCCTGTGCTTTCTTCTTTGCAGGAGATTCTTTCATACCATCTGCAATATACTTCTTTGTTAGCTCATCCTTAATGGTATTATAATTATCGAAAGAGTTCCTAATAGACTCATTATACATTCTGATAACACTGTAATCAGCGTTATAGATTTCCTGTGGAATTACACAACCGGCGTTATCCATATCAATATACCGCTGAGATTTAACAGACAGACTACAAATTCTATGGCGTGAAACCTGTGCTAGAAAGCTACGAGATACATCTTCAATACCGAACGTAAAAGATGCGTGTTCCAGAGGCGATTCATGATGCATAGTTGCCAGCTTATCAAGGAAACTAGCTACTTTTTCATCGGTCAAACCGTCCATTAGAGTCTCGATATCAGATTTAGAATAACATAGTTTAGCAGCGGCGGCAACTGTCTTTTCGGGGTCTTTAGTGTAAGTAAGAAGTTCAACATTCATTAGCTATTCTCCTCCTTAATAGGAATCCATTCGGTTACAGTTACAGTCTTTTCATAAGTATGTGGAAGAACTTCAACAGGCTGTTCGTAAAAACAATCGTCTTGACTCTCGGTTAACCCTTGCTCCCAATTAATAGAAAAATAGCGGTCTTTTAGTTTAGCAACGGTATACATACCCATCGTCCAACGACCCCAATCTTGATTCTCTTCGTTAATGGAGTAGTTATATACAAGTTTACTAAATTCCCTGTCTGTTAAATTTTCTTTATTATCAAGTTTAGTTAAAATTTCATCAACAAAATCAGTTGTCATTTTTTATTCTCCTTAAACTTTATTATGACCACTCCAAGCAGATTGGTATGAATCAAACCATCCATATGGAATTAAAATAGCAAATCCGTTAGCTTCATTACGACTCAAGCCAGTTGACATCATCAATTTAACAAAGCGTTTACGAGTCATTAGTAATTTACCTCATTATCAGCAATAAAAGGAATATCAATATTCATAGTATACTTTCCATTAAACAGTTTCTTGTATTTGATTTTGGCATCACCAATAACAACTTTGTATCCCTTGATAGTATAATCACGAATAATATTAATAACGCCATCAATGGTTGCTTGCAGGGCATATCCAGTCAATTCATCTTCGTCGTCAATTGTACGATTCATCTGACACACCATACAATTTGCTTTCAGCTTTGACATAAACGCTACACGAATATTGCCGTCATAGTCGTCAAATTCAAAGTGTCCATCAAAAAGAGTACCGCCCATAAAACGCTTTTTGAATAGTGTGTCCGCTTCTTTAGTGTCGGTATGATTCTGCGAAGCAAGCATACAACAAAACATATCTTTTGTACTAATAGTTTTTGGTGCATCAGATTTAGTAGAATTATTCATTATTAAATCTCCTTACTGATACAAAGATTATGGATAGTTCTTTTTAATGTTTCAGAGTAAGAATCAAACCAATGGGCTTCTTTTACAACATTGGCATATTCATTTGCGCCATTTCTGTCATAACCGATACTCATAAGCAACTTAATAAAGCGCTTTTTTGTCATTAAAAATCATCATCCTCATCATAATCGTGTGCTAGTTCGTAATCATCAATCTGACTTTGAATTTCGTCATCCATTTCAGAGCGTAAAGCACGAACATAATCATCGCCTAGAACCGCTCTGGCTTCATCTAATAGTTCATCGAACGTGTAATAGTAATGGGGATACCCGTCTGTATCATAAAAATATCCAATCAATTGTAATCACCACCTTTAATATCTAAAATTAACATTTGATTGACATAAGCCAATCGCTTCTTTCTATAAGTAATTATATCAAAAAAGAACAGGGTTGTCAAGACCTGTTCTCAAATTTAAAAGAAAAAATTATTCCTTAACCATGTCTTTGAAATGCAACCATTCCTCTGCTTTCCAATCATACAATTTACAAGAGATTTCTGGATGATTAGGAATACAGTATTTCAGTCCATCCATCTGAAAAACATTAGCAGAGATAATCTCAGCGATATTTTCACACAAAACTTTATCAGGTTCTTTACCAAATCTATTTACATAATATTCAACGAATGTCAAAAACAGATTTGTTCTTGCAAGAAGTAGATTGTCGCCTTGAAACTCAAACCCATAGACAGACTTAAAAGCTCTCATAACCCAGATACACCATTCAGTCGACTCTTTTGTATTTTCATTAACGATTCTTAATTTTCTATCAAGAAGCCCGATTCTGTTATCAACAGGAATCTCTTCACCAGAGCTAGTATCATATCTACTTACAAGAAATGGTGCTTCACCACAAGTAACTTCAAGTCTTGTTGACGTAACATAATCCTGCCAAGAACCACTCTTTTTAGTGAAACGAATTTTCTTCTTGTTAGTAATCCATGACTTATCCGTTTCTGTGTTAAATACGTTTTCCTTCTTAAACCATTCATTGTCAACGTTATTATTCATTTTGTTGCAAATCCAAGTTGGCGTAAATACTTCTGCCTTATTATGAGTACGCTTCTTTTGGTCTGCAATACGCTTTAGACAACGTGGTTTAATATCTGTTTCAAAAATCTTATCAATGGTGATTTCATCATCAGCAGAGTACATTCCTGTTAAATTTTCAGGCGGTTCAGTTGCCCAAATGATATTTTTGCCTGTCGTATGGTCTTGCGACAGAATAGGTAGAACCAATTTAACAAGAGGATTATTGAAATCAACTAAGGCACTATTTGTTATGCTTTTTGCTTTTTCTCCCATTCCATTTCCCTCCAAAATAAATTGATTTTCTTCGCATATTCTTTTTGATTTTTCTTTGCACCCTCTGACTGGTTCATTTTTTCAGCGGTTGCTTTTAAAATCTCATAATGTTTTTTACAGGTGCGTTTCCCATAAACTCGTGGCTCGTCGCAATAAGCACAAGTACCCATCGTTCTACGATACTCTTTATTGCCTCTTCTGTATTTATTCAGAGTTCTAGTTCTACATTCAACACATAATTTGCGTCCACTGACGGCAGGACGTTTGCCGCATTCCGTACAAATACCATCTGCCGCCCATTTACGGCGACGCTCTTTCGCCCATTCAGAGTGTTTCTTGCCCTGTTCCACACGTTGCTCTTCGGACAGATTTGCTCTGTATTTGAGCAGTCTATCATAGTTTTTTGCAGAACATACTTCACAAAGAGTTCCACCGGGTTTTGCTCTATACTTTCCACATCTTGTGCAAATGTGGTGCTCTTTATGAAAATAGTAATCGCCCTTTTTTCTTTCTCTTTGTTTATCTGTCATACTGTTCACCTCTGTTTATATTATAGCAAAAAACTCTAGTCAAATCAATGGCTAGAGTAAAAATAAATTATAGAATTTTCAGAACACGATTATATAGTCCATGAACATGGTTAACATCTTTATCTATATGATAATGTCCGTGATACCAGTCTTTGTAATCTACCTTATAGTCAACTTCTTCCAGATAATCAGTTAAAGCATCTGCCTCATAGAACCCATAAGGGTCATAATGTGCCATAATGCTTGTTGGAGCACAATGAGTTATGATATAATCTACTTTGTTTCCGTTCTTCTCAAGATTATCCAAACCATGTTCCATCATCTTTACAGATGGAATTTCCTCTTTCCACCAAGAAATATGTTCTTTTCTGCACCATTTATCATGTGAGGTAGCACCACCCATTACAAAAAATTTCTTACCTTGTAGGTTATAAATATCACCATTATTAAGATAATAAATACTGTCTGCAACTTGACGAGCTTGACCACCATGAAAATCAATCAGACCATAATTGCCATAAATATTATCATAGTTGGAGTGGTTGCCCGCCACACATAATGTAGTCCAAGGACGTTCATTATACCAGTTGACCCACCATTTTGTTTCTTTGGAATAATCCCACCAAAAACCACAGTCCCCACAGATAATTACATAATCGTTCTTTGTTAAATTTTTACCTTCCGGAAAGAATGTAATATTCAATTTCGCAGAGTCATGGTTCAGGTGGATATCACCTGTTACATAAATTGCCATTACAGATACCTCTCAACTACATACGACATATTACCGGTATAGCGGACTTCTTTGATGCCTAAATCTCTAATAGCCTTATTGCAAGCTCCACAAGGTTTACTCAAAGCAATCTCGCCCTTTTTAGTTTCACGATAGATGTAAAACGTAACCTTGCTAAAATCAATATCAAGGTCTTTAATCTTGTTGATGCAAGCAATTTCGGCGTGGGTTCCATGCTTATTAACAAGAATAGGATAACCACGATATTTATTGTATGATTCTTGCAGAGGGCTTGTTTTGGTCGTATTCCAGCTAATAGCGATTACCTTATTTTTATAAACTGCACAACAGCCTAAATGAAAAGTAGGATAATCACTAAACTCACTAGCTTTTTTGGCAAAGTCAAACCCTCTACTATCGTTCATAATATCACAAAAACTCCTTCAAAGTCTCATCGTCGCAATGGTCAAGAATCGGAATTTCAACAATCTCATACCCTGCTTCTTTAATTATATCATCCATATTATCGGAATTTAACAGACGAACTAGACGTTGTGTTTTTAGTTGTTCGTTTATTACTTTTTCTTCAAGCCGATTAAGTCTTTCAATCACTGCGTCTTTTGATTGCATTACTTTATCAATGGAATTAAAATATTTTAGCATATCTAAGAGCACTTGCTGTTCCTCCTGATGTGATTTAAGGGTTGATTGTTTTGATTCATACTCACGAGAGATTCTTTTATAGCATTCGACATACAAGAGCCTCTTTGCTTCTTTAATACCATTTTCATCAAAAATACCAACGTCCGGGTCAAGAAAGGTTTCTCCGTTATATTTTGTGTCAATGATTGCATAAAAAGGCATTTTGATTCACCTCAATTCAAATCTTTCAAAATCGGAACTATAAAACCAAGTCTAAGTCCTAATTTATCCCATACAACATGAATCATACTTTGAGCAACAGTACATTCGCCAATAATGCTATCAGCTTCAATTGCTGTTAAGCTTTTATAATTAGTCAATTTAACAATTACGTTTTTATCTAGCACCCAATCTTCTGTATAATAGCCGTCCATATGTTTAAATCTAGCTTTTTTCTGATAAGAAAACATCCCTTTAATATAGAGGTCGTTATCAATTGGATAGAAGTAACAATATTTACCGTATTCGTTTCTATTATACTTATAGAAAGTTGAATAAGGGTTGTCCATTTTGATTACATCTGGGTCAGACCATCTTCTCCCTTTTGGTAATTTACACTCAATAATAACGCTTTGCATTTTTGTTCATAGCCTCAATATCTTTATCAGAGTAGAATTTAACAGAAGGATTTCTCTTAATCTCTTTGAAATAATGGCTTTTGAAGTGTTTCATACTTTCCAAAAGCATAGAAGCACCCATCATAAGGTCTTCATCATCTGTAAAGTTTAAAATATTATTTGCATACTTCTCCATATTCTCAATGCTTTTCAAATCCATTTTTCTTAACCTCCCTAGCCATAAAGACAAGACTGATTTCTCCCTTTAAGTAGTCTCTGTTTGCCATTGGTCTAATATCATCCAAATGTTTAACAAGTTTTTTATAGCAGTCTAAGCAATATTGTTTGTCCTTATATTTTTCTTTACCACACCATAAACAACCAGTCTTGATAGTTCTGTGTTTCTCCTTATATCTTTTATTATTTCTTCTTGATTTCAGCAAACACTCAACACAATATTTTGTTCTGTTATACGTTCTTTTCTTCCCACATTTTGAGCATAATTTAACAGAAAGATATTTTTCTCTTAAATCTTTAGCTGTCTCTCTGATTTTTTCATTGTCTTGCTTATGCAGTCGCTTATATTCGGATTCCTTTTCCAAACAGTCATCACATCTTACTCGATTTGGGGCGGCTCTATTCTTCCGACACTGAATGCAGATATTGTGTTCGATAAACCATTTTCTATCTTCTAAGCTCTGTTCATTTTTCCTCTTTGCACAAGATTCACAAGTTGTTTTATTTTCTCTTGCTTTGTTTTTACCACATCTAGTGCAGATACTATGCTGTTTACACCAGTCACGTTTCTCCTTTGTCATATTGTTCACCTCATCTTGTTTTCTGAGCGTATTATATCACGTCATTGGACTCATGTCAATACCTAAAATGAAATTTTTATTTAAGAATAATTACTATATATTTATTACTAGTATATATAATATATTTATTATTATATATTATATTATTATTTATATTT
>ERZ808258.383-NODE-383-length-18529-cov-6.214897_pt1 | contig 18529 bp, 15 predicted proteins | sample MGYA00521280_ERZ808258 | MGnify/ENA primary metagenome ERZ808258 (study PRJEB31516, sample SAMN03275585) | gut metagenome | biome: mammalia-associated habitat; material: feces | host: Papio cynocephalus | place: Kenya | collected 2012-07-19 ...
GCTGCCCGTCTCCGCGTTCATCCACGGCAAGAACGGCATCGGCGACGTCGAGATCCCGGACTCCAACCGCTCCATCGAAACCGAATCCGCCGTCGATTTCATCATCGACGCCGTCAAAACCTATGGCAAGGACCTCATCTACGTGCCCACCGGCCCGATGACCAACATCGAAGCCGCGCTCAAGAAGGCTCCGGAGATCAAGGACGAGATCGGCCGCATCGTGCTCATGGGCGGCGCGCTCACCGTGCCCGGCAACGTCAACGCCTGCATGGAAGCCAACATCTCCCAGGACCCGGAAGCCGCCGACTACCTGTTCCGTTCCGGAACCCCGACCACCATGGTCGGTCTCGACGTCACCCTGCAGACCCTGCTCACCTACAAGGAGACCCGGCAGTGGCGCGACCTCGGCACCAAGGCCGGCAGGTTCCTCGCCGACATGACCGACTTCTACATCAAGGCCTACGAGACCACATCCCCGCATCTGGGCGGATGCGGCCTGCACGATCCGCTCGCCGTCGGCGTGGCGGTCGATCCGACACTGGTCGCCACACTCGACATCAACATGAAAGTTGATGTGGAAGGACCGACCCGCGGCCGCACCATCGGCGACGAAACCCGTCTGAACGATCCGAACAAGACCATGAAGGTGGCCGTCGGCGTCGACGTGCCCCGCTTCCTCAACGAATTCATGACCCGCATCTCCGGTCTCGCGGCCAAGGCCGAGTGACCCGAAAGCAAAGGCAAGAGGAGATTTCCATGACTACCAGCAAAACCAACGGCACCACGGCGGCCGTCGACCCGTTCGACGACCCGGTGACCAGCAACAAGATGGCCATCCGCGCCCTGATTCCGCTGCTCATCACCTTCGTGCTCGGCACCCTGTGCCTGCAAGGCTTCAACCTTGTGTTCCAGCAGGTCGGCACCGATGTCGGCGCGCCGAACCAGGCCTCGCTCATCACCGCGTTCCCGAGCATCGTCCTCGGCATCGTGTGCTTCATCTACGGTTCCCTCGGCGACTTCGTCTCCCTGCGCAGACTCGTCACCGTCGGCCTCGTCACCCTGTTCGTCGGATCCATCTTCGGTTTCGTGGCCAACTACTTCTTCGCCGCGAACCTGTGGACCGTCATCATCGCGCGCGTGCTGCAGACCGCGGGCGAGCAGGTGGCCGGCTCCGCCTTCCTGGTGGTGGCCACCAAGTACCTGCGCAACGATCTGAAGGTGATTTTCTTCGGCCTGTTCACCGCCGCGTACCAGCTTTCCGCGTCTATCGGCGTGTTCGCCGCAGGCATACTCAGCTCCATCGCGTGGCAGTTCCTGTTCCTGATTCCGTCCGTCACCATCCTGTTCCTGCCGATCCTGCTCAAGACCTTGCCGTCCAAGAGCGGCAACGGCCAGAAGGTCGACGCCCTCGGCTTCGTGATCTTCGGCTTCGCCACCGCGTTCCTGACGCTGTTCTTCTCCTACATGGCCTGGTGGATGCTCGTCGTGTCCGTCGTGCTGTACGTGGCGTTCGGCGTCTACATCAACAAGGCCGCCAACCCGTTCATCACGCCGGCGTTCTTCAGGAACACCCGCTGGTTGCGGGCCATCAGCCTGATCCTCGTGTTCTACTTCGTGAACTACGCCCTGAGCCCGATCTTCAACGCCATCGGCACGAACCTCTACCACATGACCACCACCCAGGTCTCCCTGCACATCGTGTGGGCCTTCGTGGTCGCGGCCGTGGTGGGCACCTGCTCCGGCATGATCATCCGCAGGATCGGCATCAAAGCCGGTCTGGTGACCGCAGGCACCCTCATGTTCGTCGGATGGACCGGCGCCGCGTTCTGCATCAACGCGGGCTTCGTGGTGCTGACCTTGTGGGCGTGCGTGTTCTACGCCGGCTGCGGCATGATGTACTCCCCGATCGTCTCCACCGTGCTGGGAACCATCGAAAAGGACGAATCCGGCCGTGGCGTCGGCATGAACGACCTGGCCATGAACGTGTCCCCGTCCATCGGCATCGCCATCATCGGCAGCCTGCTCGGATCCAACGCCCTCGGCGGCGGCTCCATCACCGGAGCCACCGGCACGGCCGCGAACTACTCCAACCTGATGCTGATCGCAGGCGCCACCGCGCTGCTGGGCCTGATCGTGTTCTTCTGCTTCAGGAAGAAGATCTACGAAGGCAACCACGCGGTCGAAACCGAGAAGGCGGCCAAGTGACGGGTCGGAAGACCGCCGTCGACCGATGACCCGATGACAATCAAGCGAACGCGCCGTTGCGCATTCGCATAAGGCAAGTGTGACAAACAAAGGAAGGCACAAGATGAGCGCGACCGAAATCCTCTCCGCACTGGACCGCATCCACGGAACCGTATCCGTGATCGGATCCATGAACGTGGATTACACCGTCACCGCACGACGGCTGCCGGGACCGGGGGAGACCATCACCGGCGGTCCGCTGCGGCTGCTGCCCGGCGGCAAATCCGGCAACCAGGCGGCGGCCGCCGCACGCATCGGCGCCACCGTGCGGATGTTCGGCGCCGTCGGCACCGACGGCAACGCCGACCTCCTGCTTGGCGCGCTTGCCGACGCCGGCGTGGACACCGCGCATGTGCGCCGCGCGGACGGGCCATCCGGCACCACCGTCATCACCGTCGACGCCAATGGCGAGAACACCATCGTGTACTCGCCCGGCTCCAACGCGCAGGTTACCGTCGAATACGTGGAATCCGTGCGCGACGCCCTTGTGGGATCCACCGTGCTCGGCCTGTGTCTGGAAAGTCCGATGGAAACCGTCACCGCAGCCGCGCGCATGTGCCACGAAGCGGGCGTGAAGGTGCTGCTGAACGACTCCCCGTTCGTCCCGTCGCTGCCGGCCGAACTCGTGCAAGCCGCCGACATCCTGCTCGTCAACGAGCATGAGATGGCGCAGCTGCTGGGCATCGACGAGCCGGAGGACGACGATTGGGACGGTTTCGATTGGCGTCACGTGCTCGACGAAATGCGGGCGTTCGGCTTCGAACAGGCGATCGTGACGCTGGGCGGCGACGGCTCCGTGGTGCTCGACGCGACCGCCGACGAGCCTGTCCACCGCATCGCCCCGGTGCGGGTCGACGCGGTGGACACCACCGGCTGCGGCGATTCCTTCATGGGAACCGTGCTGGCCGGCCTCGCCTCCGAGATGACGCTTCCCGAAGCCGCCGAACTCGCCTCGTACGTGTCGGCATACGCGGCCACCGGATACGGCGCCCAGGCATCCTATGGCAGCGCCGAGCAGATCCGCGAGGCGTTCGCGGAACGCTTGGCCTAGCTTGGATGGGCGTGGCGCGTTCCAAGGCGCCGCCCCTCGGCTGGTTGTGACGCTCGGGCCCAAATGGGCGTATGGACCGCACTCCGATTGGTGGATTGAGAAAATTCACATCCACGGAATCGGGAGTGCGGTCCTTTCTATGCGCTGCGGTTTCGCACGATTTGGAAAAAATGCGTGAAAAATGGATTGTGCGATACCCAAGACTGCGCAAGGCCCTATAGAGGCTCTATAAATACCCCCGTACCGTTGTTTCCAGCCGTGTTGGAAATGAAAAACGAGGTTGCGCATCGCACGATTCAATATTTTGCGGCAAAAGTGGAATCGTGCGAAGAGCACGCTATGGGCACCCGCATTGTTATATTGGAGTTTGGCTTAATTTCACGCACCGAACATTTGGAAGGCGAAGCATGTCGGCGATTCTCGAAGGCACTCCGGATAAGAAACTGGCGTTGGTGACGGGTCGTGCATACCCCGAACAGGCCGTGGAAACCGCGAAATATCTCGGCACCGACGTTCTGGAGACCACCGCCTACGATTTCGCCAACGGTGAGATGTACGTGCGCTACACCGAGCCGGTGCGTGGCGCCGACGCCTTCATCATGCAGGCCCACACCGAGCCGATCAACAAGTGGATCATGGAACAGCTCATCATGGTGGACGCCATGAAGCGCGCCTCCGCGCGTTCCATCACCGTGGTCGCCCCGTTCCTTGGCTATTCCCGTCAGGACAAGAAGCACCAGGGGCGCGAGCCCATCACCGCCCGCCTGATGTTCGACCTGTTCCGCTCCGCCGGCGCGGACCGCATCATGACGGTCGACCTGCATGCCGCGCAGGAGCAGGGATTCTTCAACGGCCCGGTCGACCATCTGACCGCCATGCCGATCCTGATCGACTACGTGCGGGGCCACATGCCGCTGGAGAACACCACCATCGTCTCTCCAGATGCCGGCCGCATCAAGGTTTCCGAGCAGTGGGCCGCGAAGCTCGGCGGTCTGCCGCTCGCGTTCATCCACAAGACGCGCGACATCACCCGTCCGAACCACGCCGTTGCGCATGGCATCATCGGCCAGGTGAAGGGCCGTGACTGCGTGGTCGTCGACGACATGATCGACACCGCCGGCACCATCTGCGAGGCCGTGCGCACCCTGAACAACGCGGGCGCGAAGTCCGTGACGCTCGTCGCCACCCATGGTCTGCTGTCCGGCCCGGCCGTCGAGCGTCTGAGGGACTGCGGCGCCAAGGAGATCGTGCTCACCGACACGGTGCCGGTTCCGGAGGCGAAGCGCCTGCCGAACATGACCGTGCTGTCGGTGGCCCCGCTGCTCGCGGCGGGCATCCGCTCCGTGTTCGAATCCGGCTCCGTTTCGACGCTGCTCAACGGACTGCCGGAAGACATGCGTCCGCGCAACATCTACGCCTGACGCATCTCCTGACGTGTCCGATCGTCCGTCCGGACGCCAATCGGCCGTCGCCGTTTCAATCGTGACGAGGCCCCGCCGACGCGCGGGGCTTCGTCATTGCGCTGCGCCATGCCGACGTCGGCACGTCGCGCTAACCTGAACAGGTTGCCGTAAAGGAATCTTTATCATTCATACGAACATAATGATGCCCGAAGGCAGTACGCATACACACTCCTGCCATGGAAAGTCCATGGCCGATAGTCCGAAGGAGGTGGGTGATGTCTGCGCATAAGTACGAACTGATGTTCATTGCCGATCCTGAGCTGGATGAGCGCGGTCTGAAGAAGCTGACCGAGCAGTATCTGGAAACTGTCACCAAGGAAGGCGGTGCCGTCGAGAACATCGACATCTGGGGCCGTCGCAAGCTTGCCTACGAAATCGCCGGCAAGACCGAAGGCAACTACGTTGTGGTCAACTACTCCGCCGAACCGGCCACCAGCGACGAACTCGATCGTCTGCTGAACCTGAACGAATCCGTCATCCGCACGAAGATTCTTCGCAAGTAAGTAATTTCAAGCTTTTCAAGCTGCATAGGTAAGTAGGTAATCATGGCAGGTGAAACCGTAATCACCGTGGTGGGCAACCTCACCCGAGATCCGGAGCTGCGCACCATCGCGAGCGGATCGACCGTCGTGAATTTCACGATCGCGTCGTCCACCCGCACGTACAACCGCAATTCCGGCCAGTGGGAAGATGGCGACACGCTGTTCATGAACTGCTCCGCATGGGATGGCCGCAGCAATTCGATGGCCAGCAACATCGCGAGCAGCCTGGCGAAAGGCATGCGCGTCATCGCGCAGGGACGCCTTACGCAGCGCTCCTATCAGGCACAGGACGGATCCCAGCGCACGGTCGTCGAACTCCGTGTCGATGAGATCGGTCCGGCTCTGAGCCGTGCGACCGCGCAGGTCACCCGCCAGACCGCGTCCGGCAATGCCGGCAACGGCGGTTTCGGCGGCAACCAGGGCGGTTACGCCAACAACGGTGGCTTCGGCGGCAACGCCGGCGGCTACCAGGGCGGTGCCGGATACTCCGGTGGCGCGGGCTACCAGGGCGGCGCGTCCGCTCCGGCCAACGCCGCGCCTGCCGCGCCGCAGGCTCCGGCCGCGGATCCATGGGGCAGTTCGGACAACTCCGGCTCCTCGTCCTTCGGTTCCTTCGGTTCCTCCGAATTCGGCGGAACCGGCGACGAACCGGAATTCTGATCCGTCATGCCGACCGCATCGTGCGGGCGCAGTGAACGCGCCTGTGCACGATGCGCACAGCAGCTGAGACAAGCAATTTCCAGATTTTAAGGAGAACATCAAAGATGTCACGCAAGAGGCCGCAGCCGCCGGTCAAGCCGTTTAAGAAGAAGCCGAATCCGCTGAGGGCCGCCAAGGTCACCGAGATCGATTACAAGGACGTCGCCCTGCTGCGCAAGTTCATCTCCGATCGCGGCAAGATTCGTTCCCGTCGTATCACCGGTGTCACCGTGCAGGAGCAGCGCAAGATCTCCAAGGCCATCAAGAACGCCCGCGAGATGGCTCTGCTGCCGTACGCCACTTCCGGTCGCTGATCTTAGAGAGGTTTGAAAAATGGCTGAAACTAAGGTTATTCTTACCAAGTCCGTCAACCACCTGGGCCACCCGGGCGACGTCGTGACCGTCAAGTCCGGCTACGCTCGCAACTACCTGTTCCCGCAGGGCCTGGCCTTCGCCTGGTCCAAGGGCGCCGCCGCTCAGATCGAGTCCATGAAGCGCGCTCGTCTGGCCAAGGCCGTCGCCACCCGTGAAGAGGCCGTTGCCGCCAAGGCACTGGTTGAGGGCACCACCGTCGAAATCGCCGCCAAGGTCTCCGAGTCCGGCAAGCTGTTCGGTGGCATCTCCGCTGAGAAGATCGCCATCGCGCTGTCCTCCAAGGTCGAGGTCAACCCGAAGAACATCACCGTTGAGCCGATCAAGACCACCGGTGACTTCCCGGCTTCCGTCGCCCTGCACCCGGAAATCACCGCCAACTTCTTCGTGAAGGTTGTCGCTGAGTGATTTCGGCTCCGTCCGCCGTCGCGTGGTCAACGCGATGATGGATGATTTCAGGCTGAAACACGTCTGAGCTTAAGCAAGGAAAATCCCCCGTATCGGAATGATGCGGGGGATTTTCCTGTTCCGGCTGGAATTTGTTCTCTCGCCGGAGCGCCATGACTATCGCGTAGAACCGTCGTGCGCATCGCCGTATCGCAAGGCGATGCATACGAAAGGCCGGCTGAATTTCGCCATGCGGATTCGACCGGCCTTTCGTACGGGCGATTCGGATGCCCCGCGGAAACGATCAGTAGTATCCGCCATCGTCGAGCGTGACGCTCACCTTGCCATTCCTGATGGTGAAGGAACCACTGGCGTGGAACGTCGTGGTGTCGTCCTCCGGCTCCCAGGAATCGTCGTAGTTCTTCTCCTCATAGGTGACTTTCGTCTTGCCCTGCCTGGAATAGAACGTACCCGTATTGAGATCGATGTCGGTGATCTTCGGATAGACGCTGATCGACCATGCGAAGTTGCGGTAATCCTCCTCGTCGTACACGTACAGGCCGAACGGGCAGTTCTCGGGCGCGTAATCGGTGGATTTCGCGCATTCGTCGAGCTTGGCGTTCACCGCGTTGCTCAACGCCTCCTGCAGCTTGCTGGTCGCCTTGACCTTGACCAGGGCCGTCGCATCCTCATTGGTATGCACCGAAACGGTGTTGCTGGTCATGTACTCCGATTTGCCGGTGGAAATCGCATACGTGCCCGGATACACGCGCAGGGTCCATGTGCCGTCGCTCACCTTCTCGGCGTTCTTCGCGCTCACGTCCACACCGTTGACGTTCAACGAGTCGATCGTGTCGGATGTCGAAATGGTGATCGACTTGAGCAGAGGCGTCATGATCTTCCAATTGGGGAAGATCACGAATTGCGAGCCGCTTTTGCTGATGGTCAGTGAATCCTCGACGGTTTTGCCGTTGATGGAGTAGCTCACCGTGACGGTGGACTGACCGCCTGCGGATCGCACGTCGGTGACCTGCGGATTGGAGATCGTCGCGTTGTCGGCCTTGGCGATGGCATTCGACAGCAGCTTGCGCTGTTGCGTGTTGACCTGCGGGTCGGCGATTTCGCCGGCCTTGGCATAGTCGCCGTCCGAGATCGCCGTCAGATAGTTCTGGGCCACGGATTTCGCGCTGAAGACGGTCGCATTGAGCGCGCCGTATACGATGCCCAGCACGATCAGCGCGCCAATCACGATGCCGCCGATCAGAATCGTCTTTTTGGTCTTCGGGTCAAGCGACTTGCCTTCCCCCGGAGCCGGTGTCGGCGGAATGAACGGAGCGGGCTGCGCGTCCGGTGCCGCTGACGCCGCTGGCGTCGCTGGACGTGCGATCGGCGTAGTCGGTTGCGTGAGCGGCGCGACCGGCTGAACCTGCGGCGCTGGCATAACCTGTGTCGGCATGGTCTGTGTCGGCATGGTCTGTGTCGGCTGTTGTACCGACATAATCTGCGTGGACTGCTCAACCGCCTGTTGCTCCGGCGGGTCCTGCGCAGGCTGCTCGGTCGGCTGCTGGGATGCGGGCTGCACGGACTGCGCAGCTACGGGCGCATCATGCGTCGGTATGGCCTGTGTGGGCTGCGAATCACGTGCAAGCGCGTCGGTTGCGGACGCATCGGATTGCGGCCATGTGTTGTTGGATTGAGGTTGCGGAACGCCTCCATGAGGCTGCGCGTATTGCGGGGCGTTTCCGGCGGATTGCGCGGCTGCGTTCGTGCCGGCCGCAAAACCCTGCTCGGCTTGCGGCATGGCGGCTCCTGCCGCGGACGCGCCACCGGGCGCGGTCCGTCCCGCTCCGAATGGAACCCTGACATTGGTCTTCGGCTCACACGCCCTCACGTATTCGACCACGTTCTGCGGTGTCGGTCGGACGGTGCCGCCGACGAACAGCTTCCACAAGCCCGGCACGGCGGAAACCAGCGTCGGACCGAACGTCATCGCGATCACTTCGATGAGGAACATCCATATGCCGGCAACGAGGAAATACCACGTCGGCACGGTGATGGAAACGCGGTAAGTTCCGTATTCGGCCGTGAACGGGGTGAAAACGGCCTCGGCGACCAGCCAGAACGCCATCATCGCCACGGGAGCCTTCCATGTGTGCTCCCACTTGGCGTAGTACGGGTCGTACATGTTGCGTGCGGTCTCGCGGAACGCGAGATAGCAGGTCGCGATCAGGAACAACGCGAAGCAGAACCATAGCGGACCATTGGCATCTGCGTCACTGGAAGAACTGAACAGCGTGAACGTGGCGTGTGTTCCGCCGGTCATGAACATGGAAAGTCCGCCGAACGAAGCCAAGGAACAAAGCATGAACGGCAACACCGGGAACAGCAACGGCAGCAACAGAAAGCCGACGATGCCGTTTTCCTCGCCGACGGAGAGAATCGCCAAAAGAATCAGACCGATCACGGAGAACAGCGCGAGGTAGACCGTGATGGCTTCGACCAGCGTGCGCACGAAGCCGCGCGTGCGGTGCGCCCAGCGCCAGGCGGCGGAGAACACATTGTCGGCATCGCAGGCGTACTGCGCAAGCGCGTAGCCGGCAAGCGCTCCGGCGCCGGTCAGCAGGAACGCCATGAAGAACGTGCGGAACGACGCGCCGGAAAGCGAGGCGGACGCGGAGTAGGACCCGTAGGATCCACCGACGGTCAGCGGGAAGACGGACGCGAGAACCACCATGATCAATCCGGAAAGCACACCCACGAGGCCGGCGCTGATCGCGCCGGTCCACTTGAACCGCAGCGCGAATCTGCGGGCGAGCATGTACGCGCCGAACGCCGCGCCGAGCATCAACGCGATGCCGGGAAGCGCGACGGGGATGGACATGCCCGTATGCGTGGACACGTTGACGCCCAAATCGCTCAGGGAGAATCCGGAGGAACTGGTTTTCAGGCTGAACGATCCGGAAATGCCCAGCACGAGGATGGAGACGAACACCTGGAAGATGTTCGGGGTGGTGTAGCTCGCGCCGGAGCCATCCATCAAACTGGTGAAGTCGGAAAGCGGAGTGTCGCTCAGGTCGCTGCTCAGGGTGCTTCCCGCGGCGAGGAAGATGACGGATCCGAGCAGCGCCATCACCGCGGCCGCGGCCAGACCGATGCCGAGGCTGACGCCCATGGTCCGCATGGCATTGGGCGTGGTCAGCGCGGCGACGGTGGGATTGGCCGTGGGGCGGATTTGGTTGGGCTGTTGGAACGGCGAGGGCTGCTGGGCCGGCGGAGTCTGCGGAGTGGGCTGTGCGGGTTGTGCCTGCGCGGGCTGCGGTTGAGGTTGCTGTGCGGGCTGCTGGGCCTGCGGAGTGGATTGCGCAGGCTGTGGTGTGGGCTGTGGCTGTGCAAGTGGTTGTGGAATGGGCTGCGCAGGTTGTGCAGGTTGTGTTTGCGCGGGCTGCTGGACCTGCGGAGCGCTCGCCATCGGTTCCGCATCGGTCTGCGGCGCGGAGATTGGCGCCTCTTCGCTTGTCGGACGTTCCTCGGGGGCTATGGACGGGGACTGGCGTGGTTCATCGGAAGACGTCGGGGCATCTGGGGAATCATCGGCGTTGACGTTCGGTGGCGTTTGGGCTGGCTGTGTGAGCCGAGTACCGCAGAAGCCGCAGAATTTCGCTCCTTGCACGGTAGGTCTGCCGCAGTTCGGACATGTCATGGACTGGCCTTCCTCATATGTGGATTCGTGCCTCATAGCACTTTATGGTCCATTGTAGTTAGGGGCCTATAGCAGGATGCGACTTGTGGCATGGAACTCCTTATACTGTATGGAATAAGAGAACACCCTTTCAGAGGAGAAGGTTATGCGGTGCGTTCGTTGCGGCACGGAGCTTATGGAGGGCGACCGGTTCTGTCCGGAATGCGGAGCCAAACAAGAGGCTGATCAGACGGTGAAGGATTCGATTCCGACGGCATGTCCGTCTTGCGGTGCGCCGATCACGCCGGAAATGCGTTTCTGCCAGCAGTGCGGTTCGCCATTGCGGGAAGCCGCGAAGTCGGCGTCTTCCGCGAACAATGGTTCCGTGGTCACGGAATCCGTCGATTCCGTGACCACGGAGTCCATGGCGGCGGAATCCTGGGGCGTGGACTCCGCCGACGATGGGAAGAAGTCCCCCACCGCGACGTATCCGGCGCAACCGATGCCTGATTCGCCGGAGCTTTCCAGCGCGATGGACGAATGGAGCGAATCCGCTGATGCCGATGCCGGCGGCAAGCGCAACCGCAATATCGTCATCGCGGTCATCGCGGCTCTGGTCGTCGTGGCGTTGGTGGCCGTGGGGATCGTGATGCTCGTCGGCCATCATGGGCAATCCGTCGAAACCACTGCGACTACGACCGTCTCCAATCCGAGCAAAACCGAAAAGCGCGCGAAATCGAATGCGAAAACCGAGGAAAAGCAATCCAAGGATTGCGCGGCCACTCCGGATGCGAGCCTGAGCGGCGTGTCCGCGAGCGGCAGCGTGTTGATTGCGACCGTCGATTTCTCGGCGCGCGCATGTGGCGACACCGCATGGAAAGGCAAGAACGTCAAAATCTCCGTCAAGGATTCCGACAACGAGGTGATTGCCTCCGCCGTATATGATTTCACGAACGATCCGGTACGGTTCGAGAACGGCGAGGCGACTCGCAAACTGGCATACACGACTGGCCAATACTGGCGCGCGTCCGACCAGATCAGGACTTCCACGACCACGATGGTGGTGCAGGGCAATTCGCCGACTACGGGTTTCGCGGCCGGCGATGTGAACGGAGCGAAAGGCGGTGCGAAAATCGCCGAATCCGATGTGGAACGGTATGCGCAGCAGGCGTTGAGCTGGCAGCTCGACCATGACCGTTCCGCGGTCTCCGCGTTGTACGATACGCCGACGACGCAGCTTTCCAGCAAGAAATACGACATGGAAGTGGATGGCAAGACCTGGAAATACAACGATATCTACGCGCAATACCTTGAGCTGCGCGCCAAATGGCCGCGGACGGTGCTGGCGTGGGCCTCCGATTACGACTACTACACGCGCAACGGTTACGCTTCCGATTATTACGTGATTCTCTCCGGCGAGACGTTCGGCTCGAAGGAGGAGGGCCGCGCGTGGTGCTCGGAGAACGGTTTCGGCTCAAACGACTGCATGGCCATCGCTTTGGATTGACATTGTAGCGATTCGTCTCGCGGGGTTTCGGATTGCTTCAATGGTTCCTCGGGGAATCATGGCCGGTTGCGTGGGTGTCGCATTGGATTGAAGGTGCGATGCCCACGCGGCGTATTCGGCGTGCTATCCGCCACTTTTGTGAAGGAATTGTGACGGATTACGGATTTCTGGTGGCTTTGGCGTTCGTAATGGCAAAAACCGAGGTTTTTGCGCGAAATGGCGAATTGCTGAAAAACGTTGGAAAATGGCGGTTTTTCAATCGCGACACGCCGAAGGTTGCGTTCCTTTCGAATCTGAGTATATTTACTCCATGTGCTCAGCGAGAACAAAAACCTCGCCAAGACCAACGCCCCTTTAGCTCAGTTGGTTAGAGCAGCTGACTCTTAATCAGCGTGTCCAGGGTTCGAATCCCTGAGGGGGCACAGACAAATCCTTGGAATCGTTACGATTCTAAGGATTTTTTGTTTTTCTCAACATCGTTGCAGTGCCGCCGTTGACGCGGATGTTATGCGCTAATCGTTCGATTCATCCCGACGCATCCAGCCATGCGCATAGAAACCGCGCATGGAGAATCTGGCCTGAAACACCCGCTTGGCAAAACAAACGAAATAAATCGCAGGACTTCGAGTGTGCGGAGTAAGATATAACGCTGTTGTCCGCTTAGAGCGGAATCGCAACAATCTTCGAATCGAAAGCAATCAAGAGAAGAAGCAATAGAGGAAACAGCAGTGGAATACTCACTCTTTACCAAGCTTGCCGCGGAATTCGTCGGCACCGCCGTGCTGATGGTCTTCGGCAACGGCTCGGTCGCCAACGCGGAACTGAAGAACACCAAGGGCTACCACGCCGGCTGGCTGAACATCGCCATGGGCTACGGCTTCGGCGTCATGTTCCCGGTGCTGATGTTCGGCGGCATCTCCGGCGCGCACATCAACCCGGCCATGACCATCGCGCAGGCCGTCAACGGCATGTTCCCCTGGGACGAAGTGCTGCCGTACATCATCGCCCAGCTGCTCGGCGCGCTCGTCGGCCAGCTGATCGTGTATGTCACCTACTACCCGCATTACAAGGACACCGACGACGCGGAAGCCATCCTCGGCACCTTCTGCACCACCGACGCCCACAACGACCGCCTGAACTACTTCCTCAACGAGTTCTTCGGCACCTTCATGCTGGTGCTCGGCGCGCTGTGCTGCCTGTCCCTGCCGTGGGGCAAGGCCGACCTCGCCGCCGCGTCCATCGTCGTCGGCTTCATCGTGTGGGGCCTCGTGACCTCCATGGGCGGTCCGACCGGCCCGGGTCTGAACCCGGCCCGCGACCTCATGCCGCGTCTGCTGCACTCCATCCTGCCGATTCCGAACAAGGGCTCCTCCCGTTGGAGCGAAGCCTGGATTCCGGTCGTCGCCCCGATTCTCGGCGCGATTCTCGGCGCATTTCTGTTCAACGTGCTGTTCGCCTGATTCTTTTTGATTCTTCTGATTCGCGTGTGAACATGGCCGCGCGTCCGGCCATTTGATCGATAGGGTCCGTTTCCGATTCGCCTGTACGGAAGCCATGCTGATGCTTCGGTACGGTTCGGGGGAACGGGCCTTTTTGCATGCCCTGAACCGCTGGTAGTGTTACATGGTGAGTGGCGCGTATCACCCTTGGCGCTTCGGGAGGAGACGGAATTGGATAGGATTCGGTTCATTCTGCGAGCGCTTCAACCAGCCGGACTGACGGGCATGAACGAACGGGAGCGTTGCCGGGCGTTTCGTATCCGGCGCATCGCATTGTTCGCAACCGTTACGTTGCTTGTGGTCGCGACGCTTACGTTCTGCAGTGTGCATGCGTTGGATATTCGGGGGAAAACGAACGGTGCGGGCGTCGCGTCATCATCCGCGCAATCGCGGAATTCCACAGCGGATGGCGATGCGAAAACAAGGAAATCACGCGGCCAACGATCCTCAAATGGTACAAGCGCGAACGCCCGGAAAGCAGCGAAGGGCCAATCCGGACAAAAACAGGACACTGAGCAGAAGACCGGACGGAACACCGCGGTGGAGGAGGCGTTGGACGCGCAATCCGCCTCATTGAGTGATGAGGAAAAGGCCAAGATCCTCAGCAATGCGGAACAAGTGGCACAGAACAGCGGGCACGACGTGGTCCGATACCGGTACTGCGTCACCACAAAAGGCAATGTCGGCGATGCCGAGGAATTCGCGAACGCCGCCTACCGTATCCTCAACGATGCAAAAGGCTGGCCACGCGCTGGCGCGGTGTTCGAACAATCCACCGATCAGAACACATGCGACTTCAACCTGGTGCTTTCGGAGGCGCAATACATGAAATCGTTCTCGTCCGGCTGCTCGGAGGAATACAGCTGCAGGGTGGGCCAGGACGTGATCATCAACGACAATCGGTGGACCTCCGGCACGGAGTCATGGCTGTCGGCGGGCGGCGATCTGGCACGGTACCGGGTGATGGTGATCAACCATGAGGTCGGCCATCGACTCGGACACAAGGACAATGAGACGACATGCGCCGGAGCGGGCCAGGCCGCGCCCCTGATGCAGGAGCAGTCCATGCATCTCGACGGCTGCTCGGTGAACGAATATCCGCTCGATTCGGAACTGTGGATTCAGTAGCGCCGTGCTCGCGGTGTTTGCGGTGGCGTGTGGTGGCTTGGACATACTGTTGCGATGGCGGTGATCCGCGTCTCGCCGCCACTTGTGGTGCCCCGATTTGCCGTTCGGACCTACCATATTCGGAGCCGCCGCGCTCGGATTGGCTGTAAGCCGGTCGCTAGTGCAGCCGCAGTGCGTGCCGCGCCAGGTTCCTCCGCATCGCGCGTATCCACAACCAGAATCGTGCGTACTTACAACCCGAAATATTCGTCGAACGCACGCTGGTCGATACGCCGGTCGGTGGTGTCGGCGCGGACCTTGGCCCAATCGAATTCGGACAGCGCCTCGGATGCGCTCATCGGCTGGGGAACCGTCTTTGACGGCGATCCCTGCAATCCCAACAGCCAAGCGCAATAGCCGATGACGCGTTCGGCGGTGACGCCGTGCGCGCGAAGCACGCCCATGTCCAGTGATCGCTCGCGTTTGGCAAGACGCCGTCCGCCAGCATTGTCGATGAGTGGCAGATGCGCGTAATGCGGATGCTCGGCGGATGCGGTTTGGCCGGACGTTGCGGAATCGCAGGCCGAGGAATCGGACGCCGGGCGGTCAACGAAGCCGCTGGCGATCAAAGCCCGCCGGATGTATATCTGCAAGGCGTTGGAACGCAGCAGATCCCGTCCCCGCACGATGTCATCGACCCGCATGGTCAGATCGTCGACCACCACGACCAGCTGGTAGGAGAACAATCCATCGGCACGGCGGATGATGGTGTCGCCGATGTCGCGGGGCAAATCGAATCGCTGCATGCCGAACACCTCGTCCTCGAAGGAAATCACCGCATCGGTGCCGTCCGCAACCGGTTCCGGCATGGCGATGCGCAGCGAATGACGATCTCCGCGCAGGACGCGTTCCCGCGTTTGCGCCGGATCGGTCGCGGCGAGGCGTCGGCACGTGCCCGGATACACCATGAACCGGTCGCCCTCCTGCGGCGCCGACGCCGCCCGGATATCCGCGCGCGAGCAGAAACAGGGATACACCAGCGGCGCCGAGGAATCCACAAGGATGGGGGACGCCGCATCCGGTCGTTTGCCAGGTCGTGACGCAGTGCCGGCATCCGCTGGTCCGAAGGAATCCAACACGTCGGACACGTCAAGCCCGCGCAGGTGGCGCAAGGCGTCCTCGTACATGTCATGCCGGGCGGATTGGAAAACCGGATCGCCATCCCAATCCAAGCCAAGCCAACGAAGGTCATCCATCATCGCGTCGGCGGCACCGGGAACGACGCGCGGCCCGTCGATGTCCTCGATGCGCAGAATCATGCCGTCATCGCGGCTGCGCGCGGACAGCCAAGCGCCCAACATCGCATAGATATTGCCGATATGCATACGTCCGGATGGCGTCGGAGCAAAACGGCCGGGCATGCTTGCCTCCTCATGGACCTGGACTTCAATGAACCTCATCGAACCAAAAGCGACGAAAATCAACGGCGTATGCAACTTTACCCATGGAACCGCATTCTTTGAGATTTTTTTGGTGATTTTCGTCACATTATGTTTCAGCGTTCGGCTATATGTCAGCTTTTGACCCCCCATTTATGGTTTACTACATGTGTTGGGGTTTACACGAAGCGTGCATGGTCGTAATGATCATATAGGAAGTGAAACGAATATGACGAAAAGACGATTCAGCCAGATGGAAATCGAATATCTCCGTTCCCTGCCGGCGGTTTCCGCGGTAACGGAGAACCGCATCACCTATGCGCGCGATTTCCAAATCATGTGCATGCATCGCTATCTGAACGGCGAGCGGCCGAGCGTGATCTTCACCTCGGCGGGTCTGAGCCCAAGCATTGTGGGGCATAAGCGCGTCGAACGCAATATCGCGCGGTGGAAGCACGACGACGAAATCGTCAAAGCCGCGAAGCGCGTCGATGTCGCCCAGCCGGAATCGAACACGGAATTCGACCATATGGTCACATTGCAGATGGGTAAGATCCAATCGCTGACCTGCCAGATGTTCGCGTTGAAGGAACGCATGGACGAGCTTGAACGACGTATCGGCGCATTGGAAAAATAACGAATATCGAACATATATTGTGTTCGTTTCATCGGTTTTGTGAAGGCTGATAGGGTGCTGGACGAATGCTGAAAAATTTCCTAAGCGCGGGAATGGCTATCGGCGCGTGACAACGCTCATACAATATCCAGCAGAGACGGCATGGTTGAAGTTCCCCCTTCGATCGCCTGCCGTCTTGTCATTACAGCCCGTACGCGTTTTGGCCGCTTTATCGCTTCACTTCCGGCCTGTCGTACGGGCTTCTTTCTATCTTTGGAACCAGTGCCGGGATTCGGAATGAATCGAAATCGAACGGAATTGAAGAGGCGATGAGATGACCGCTTATATGGACCATAAGAATCTTGCCAATGAAGTGATCGATGACGCGCGCGCCACGGAGATCGCGGACGGTGTGCATCGCGTGCTGGACCGCATCGCGGCGGCCGAAGCGGCCTCCGGTCGTGACGCCGGTTCCGTCAGACTGCTCGCCGCGACCAAAACCCGTGACGTCGGTGAGATCATGGCCGCGATCGATGCCGGCGTGCGCATGATCGGGGAGAATCGTCCCCAGGAAGTCGTGGCGAAGACCGAAGGGCTGATGAGGCGCTGTGCGGAACGTGGTTTCGTTTTGGGAACGGACGGTGCGAATGGCGGTGTTGCTGGGGGTTCCGGTGCTGGTGTCGCTGGGGGCTTGGTTACTGCCGGTACTGATAATGCCGGTGGTCCCGTCGTCGCTGGCGGTGCGGGCGCTGGCGTTATTGGAGCGGCCGGTACAGCTGACGCCGCCAATGCGTTGTCCACGGTCGGTGGGGCCGCTGGCGCCGTGCGCATTCCGTTCCATCTCATCGGACAGCTGCAGAGCAACAAGATCGGCAAGGTCCTTCCGGTGGTGAACACCATCGAATCGGTGGATTCGATCGAACTGGCCGAAAAGATCGCACGCAGGGCCGTGGCCCGCGGCATCACCGTCGGCGTGCTGCTGGAGGTCAACGAATCCGGCGAGGAATCGAAGTCGGGATGCGATCCGGCGTATGCGATTCGCACCGCGCAGAAGATCGGCACGCTGGACGGCGTCGAACTGCGGGGACTGATGACCATCGGCGCGCATGTGGACGATGAGAAGACGATTCGCAGGGGCTTCGCGCATCTGCGCAAGACCCGCGACCTCATTCTTGAGTCAGGTGAGCCCGGCACGGAGTCCTGCAAGGAACTGTCGATGGGTATGACCGGCGACATGGAATTGGCGATTGCCGAGGGCTCCACCATCGTGCGCGTCGGGACCGCCATCTTCGGCGAGCGCGCCTTCATCTGAGTTTGTCTGGGCTTTGTCTGGCTTTGTCTGGTTTTGTCTGGGCATCGCCGGGTGCCATCATCTGGTTCGCCTAGGCGGGTGTTTTTCTCCGGTGACTGGATGATTTGGTTCGCTGGGCGGTGCTTGGCGTCCGTTTCTGCCAGTGACTGGGTGATTTGGTCGCATAGATGGCCGCTGGGTGGGTGTTTTTCTCCATTGACTGGATGAGCTGGTCCTCTTGGCGGTGTTCCAGCGTTCTGATTCTTCCAGTGGCTGGATGTTTTGGTCGTGTAGTTGGCTGCTAGGTGGGTGTTTTTCTCCAGTCATTGGATGTTTTGGTCGCGTGGGGTGTTCCTGAGCGGTCGTTTTTCTCCGGTCGCTGGATGATTTGGTTGTCTGAGTGGCGCTGCGGCGTCTGTTTCTTCCAGTGGCTGGATGTTTTGGTCGTGTAAGGGCCTGCTGGGCATCCGTTTTTCTCCAGTGGCTGGGTATTTTGGTCGGCTGAGGCGCGCTTAGGCGACCGTTTTCTCCACTCAGTGGATGTTTTGGTCGCGTGAATGGCACTTAAGCGGGTGTTTTGTTCCAGCCACTGGATGATTTGGTTGTGTGAGTGGCGCTTTGGCGTCCGATTCT
>ERZ808258.388-NODE-388-length-18411-cov-3.127915_pt1 | contig 18411 bp, 13 predicted proteins | sample MGYA00521280_ERZ808258 | MGnify/ENA primary metagenome ERZ808258 (study PRJEB31516, sample SAMN03275585) | gut metagenome | biome: mammalia-associated habitat; material: feces | host: Papio cynocephalus | place: Kenya | collected 2012-07-19 ...
CCTGTTCATCGATTGCAGAAGGATGGGACATCTCTATGACAGGACGCACAAGACCATCGATGACGATGAGATACAGAAGATCGCCGATACCTACCATAATTGGCTGGCAGGAGAGGGATATGAAGACGAGCAGGGGTTCTGCAGATCCGTTCCGATATCCGAGGTCTCCGAGTCCGGATACATGCTCACTCCTGGAAGATACGTCGGTCTTCCTCCGGAAGAGGAGGATGATGAGCCGTACGAGGAGAAGATGAAGCGCCTTACAGGCGAATTGAAAGGTCTTCTGGAAGAATCGCACCGTCTGGAGGATGAGATCAGAGCGAACCTCAAGGCTTTGGGTTTCGAGATCCGAGGAATCTACTATGACACTGGATGATTGCATGAGATTCGGAGAAGAGGATCTGGAGCATGCGATAATCGAGGATTTCGAAGCCAGAGGATATGAGCATGTCAAGGGGGAGACGATCGAAAGGGATCATCGTGAAGTCGTCCTGTTCGACGATCTCCAGACCTATTTGAGACGCAGATATCCCGACATCACCGATGGAGAGATCCGTACCGCCGCGTTCATGTTCAGAGTTAGTGACCGCGGAGACTATGTGAGCAATCGCGAGACCCTGCAGAGAATCCGTGAAGGCTACAGCATAAAAAGAGACGATAGGAAGACCTCTCTTTGGATAAATATCCTGGATTTCCAGAATCCTGACAACAATATCTTCAAGATAGTCAATCAGCTGGAGATCCAAGGGCCTACCGCCACCAGACGCCCTGATGCCATCGTATATATCAACGGCATCCCCTTGGTGGTATTGGAATTCAAATCGGCCATCCGCGAGGATGCGACCATATACGATGCCTACGAGCAATTGAACGTCCGCTATATCCGCGACATACCCGAGCTGTTCATCTACAACACATTCACGATCATCAGCGACGGAGTCAATTCGAAGGCCGGAACCGTATTCACCGATTATTCCAACTACTACTCGTGGAACAAGGCGGAAGCCAAGGATCCGCCCAGCGACGGCATAAACTCCCTTCGCACCCTCATGGACGGCATGTTCAGGAAGGACAGGCTGCTGGAGATAATCCGCGATTTCATCTACTTCCCGAACGACAGCGGCAAGAACGAGAAGATCCTTTGCAGATACCCCCAGTTTTTCGCAGCGACCCTGCTTCTGAACAATATCAGGCGTCATATGAAACCGGATGGCGATGGAAAGGGCGGAACGTACTTCGGAACGACGGGATGCGGAAAGAGCTACACGATGCTGTTCCTCGCCCGTCTGCTCATGAAATCCAAGGACATGAGGAATCCGACCATCATCCTCATCACAGACAGAGAGGATCTGGACAATCAGCTCAGCAAGCAGTTCGTCAGATCGAGGAGGTTCCTGGGCGATGAGAACGTCGTATCCATGGATTCGGGGGCCGATCTCAGGAAGAAGCTGAAGGACGTCGCTTCCGGCGGAGTGTATCTGACGACCATCCAGAAATTCAATGAGGAGGGATCCATGCTCTCCGATAGGTCCAATATCGTGATCATCTCCGATGAGGCGCATCGCTCCCAGCTCAACATGGAGCAGGCGGACAGGATAGTGGACGGCAAGCGCAAGCACTCCGTGGGATTTGCCAGGATCCTCCATGACTCCTTCCCGAACGCCACGTATGTCGGATTCACCGGCACGCCTATAGATGAGACGATGGAGGTGTTCGGCGATGTGGTCGACGAATACACCATGGCCGAATCCGAGAAGGACAAGATAACATCCAAGATCGTCTACGAAGGCAGGGCTGCGAAAGTTACGCTGGCCGACGACCAGATGGCCGCCATCGAGGAGTACTACGCGGACTCCATGGAACGCGGTGCGAACGAGTATCAGGTGGAGAAGAGCAAAAGGGACCTCTCGAAGCTCGATGTCATCATCGGCAACGAAGGCAGGCTGGAGAAAGTCTCCGATGATTTCATCGCTCATTATGAAGCAAGAGCGAGCGAAGGGGCCACTGTTGCAGGCAAGGCGATGTTCGTCTGCGCCAACCGCCGTATCGCGTTCGATTTCTATCGTATTCTGAAACGCAAGCGCCCTGAATGGTTCGAGATCAGAGAAGCGGCTGCGCCCGTGAAGAACAACGACGAGAAGGCGAAGCCCATAGAGATGGTGAAGCTCGTGGCCACCCGCGGAAACAATGATCCAGCCGAATTGTTCGAGCTATGCGGCGATTCATCCTACCGTTCCGATCTCCAAACGCAGTTCAAGAAGATCGAATCCAATTTCAAGATAGCAATCGTGGTGGACATGTGGCTCACGGGATTCGATGTCCCGTTCCTGGATGCGATGTATCTGGACAAACCGATACAGAAGCATTCGCTCATACAGGCAATATCCAGGGTAAACAGGGTGTACGAAGGGAAGGAGTACGGTCTCATCGTAGATTACCTGGGCATAAAGAAGGAGCTCGACCTCGCGCTGAACAAGTATGCCAGAGGCTGTGCCGGTTCCGGAGGTTTGCCGAACTCCGGCGAATTCGTCAAACGCACCAAGGAGATCCTCAGCGCACTCGACGGCAGATTCCATTCGTTCGATTCAAGCGACTATTACTCCGACGACCCCGTGAAACAGATGGCCTGCCTGGGACAAGCCATGGAATTCGTGCAGCAGGACAAGGAGTTCGAGCATTGGTTCATGGGCATAGTCCGCAATCTGAAATCCGCCTACAACAACTGCGTCTATTCCGACGATGTCACGACGGTTGAACGCAACCGGATCTACTTCTACTGCGGGGTAAGGTCGATGGTGGCCAAGCTCATTACGGGTGAAGCACCCGATACGGCTCAGATGAACCGCAAGGTCAGGGAGATGCTGGAGAAGGCGATCCAGTCGGACGAGGTATCTCAGATAGGCATAGTCATCGATGATATAGAGACGAGCAAGATAGATCTGCTCTCGAACGAATACCTCGAGAGGCTGAAGTCCATTCCGGGATCCAATACCAAGTTCAAACTGCTGGAGAGGTTGACCCGTCTTGCCATCGGCAAACTGGCCAAGACGAACAAGCTCAAGGCGGATTCGTTCTCGGTGAGATTCGACAAGGTCGTCAGGAAGTACAATGATCGCCATATGGGGGCGGAGGAACTGAGGCAGATCATCGATTCCATGACCGATGATGTGGTGGAACTGCTGAATTCGGAGCTAATATCCATAATTAAGGATATAGATTATGAAGACGAAGAGGCCGACGCGCTCGGACTGAGTTCACAGGAGAAGGCATTCTACGACATCCTGGAGCATACCATCGAACTCTACGAATTCGAGTTCGATGTCTCAAAGCTGCCGAATATGGCTCGCGAGCTCAAGGCCTGCACCGACGAGGTCTGCTCCATCCTCGACTGGTCGTCAAAGGGTGATGTGAAGGACGGTCTCAGGATGAACATCGCCATGATCATGCAGAAGTACGGGTTCCCGCCGATGTATCTCAACGGGGTGTATGATGAGGTCTTCACGCAGATGGAGAACTACAAGAGGTACAGTGAATGATAATTATTCAGAAAAGACCTGAGGGCACGATATATGTCTCCTGAAACTATTGGTTTACTAAAAGTAGCATCTGTAACTACCGGGTCTTCTAATACTATTGATGCGTTAAATAACGGACCATATCCCTTTTATGATAGATCACAAGTCATTAAACGTAGCAATAAGTATCTTTTCGATACTGAAGCGGTGATAGTTCCTGGTGAGGGAATGGAATTCATCCCACGTTATATTTCTGGTAAATTCGATCTTCATCAACGTGCATATGCGGTAATTCCAAAAGAGATTATTGATGGTAAATATCTATATTATGCGATATTAAACAATCGTAGGCATTTTTCCCAAGTTGCTACAGGAAGTACAGTAAAATCACTTCGTCAGAAATCATTCGAGTTGATGGAAATTCCTTTTTTTGAAAAGAAAATACAGATAAAAATCTCAAATATCCTATCGTTACTGGACAATCAAATCGACTGTCTCAGACATATAAATGAATATTTAGTTGGCAATTCGATGGTTGAAACATCGATTTCGCCGGACATTAGTTTAGGTATGAGATAATCACGCATACAAACCAGTTGCAGATTTATTTTACAATTGTTAGATATTATGGAAAGGATACTCTTGGCTGTTGTATTGAATGAATTGAGCACATCTTTTGGTGGGTTAGGAATCATATATTGTATAATATGCTCCTTGTCCCCGCGTGGCATTTTAGTCCCTTTAGATCCTGCAACAACATAATCAAAGAAATCGTCTGAACGAAGAATGCTATACAAATATGGTGAGTAACCTTCCTCTTTAGATCTAAAACAAAGTACATCTGCTGAACAGCCAGAAATACGATCACAGTAGTGAATCTTCTTGAAGTAAGGCCTAATGTTAGAGATAAGAACATCACCCTCAATACAATGAGTAACTTTCCCGTCTAATGGTAAAGACGTGGCTGAAACTACACCCGCTTTATTAGGTAATATATTCTCTGTTGAATAATAGTTGTTAATAGTAAGACCATTTGAAGATCTTTTATCTTTTATAATGTGACACAAAGATGATAGTTCAATTTCCTTGGGATATTCATCTGCAATAATGTTGTATTCAGACTCCAATATCTTGAATAAATTATCATTTATTGATTCAAGTAATTGTCTATACTGATCTAATAATTTAATAAATGATGCGATTGTAATTTGTGTTTCTATATCTGGAAGTTTTAATTCCATTTTATAGAGGGTCTCTGTACGTAAACTTGGTATTGATGTTCCCTCATCAAACTGACTTAAATCCACACGAGTAAGCAAGCAAAATAAAAAGTACGGATCGACTATTTTATCATTAATTATCGAATAAAATGTGGTATCCACACTCCAAAACGGCTTATCTACATAACGAACTTTTTCTATCGATCCCTTCCGACCTATCAAAATTGATGGTTTATCATAAAGATATTCTGTTGCTTGTCCTATAATTCCTCCAGTACCATATATGGGATAAAGACCTTCTTTAGATTCAACGTTTGATTGGTTTTTACCGTATTTAAGAGTCAAAAGGTCGGATAAACGATAAGTTTTAAGAGGCAAAACAAACACCTCCTAAATTATCATTTATTTATTATGTATTCGATTTTCTTCTTTAACATTGGATTAGGCTGATAAAGGAGATTTTGCAGACAGTGTTTGCAAAATGTTTGGTAATCTTGAAAAAATCGGTTCAAAAATGGCAAGGGTGCGAGAAATTTGTCGGACGGCGTATGTAATCAATTTTTACATAACGCTTGTTTTTGTAATATATTTTTACATTTATTATTGTTTCAAATTATCAATATTAGAAAAATGTAACAAATCTTAAATACAATCCTTCCGCTGGCCCGGTTATGCAATCGAATGACGATACCATTGCGATCAATATACGCAACATACGGGAGAAGCGTGGAATGAATCAGGAGCAGTTCGCGAAAGAACTCGGAATCGCTCGTCCGACTATATCGAATTGGGAGAATGGGAAGGCTATCCCTACGACGGAACAAATGATGAAGATCGCCACCACATTCAACGAAAGCATTGACCGCCTCGTCGGACTCAACATAACAACATCCAGATGGGTGGTTCCGGATACATCCGCACTCATCAAACGTCCGCGTCTCATCGATGAACTGTGCCGCAGATTCGATAAGGTCATCATTCCCTCCACAGTCATTTCGGAACTCAATGGATTGAAGGAACACAATCCCCATGTGAATCAGTCGGCATGGCTGGCATTGAAGTCCATCACCGACCAGCGCAAAAAGGAACAGCCTGTTCTGGATATCGTCGACGAAGAGGATCGTAGCAAGGATCTGAATGACGACCGCATCATAGACCTCGCCGTCAGGAAGGCCCGGACCAATTCGGGAGTCATGGTGTACGTTCTTTCCGATGATGTCTACTTTTCGGCCCAAGCTAATAGACCCGGAGTAAAGTTCCTATCCCTCTTCGATTACGATAATTTCATTCATGACGAGCCGAGCGAGTTTGATATCAAACGTACATTGGACTTCTATCAGTGTGTGAAGAGCGGCGATGTGGAGAAGGCCAGAAAGATCTACAACAAACAGCTGGTCGATCCGAACAAGTTGAACGTGGAGACCGGCTTTTCACCTCTGATTGTCGCAGTGAGGAACAAGGACCTCGAGATGATAGATTATCTGCTCTCTCTGCCTGAAGTCGATATCAACAAATGCGATGATAGGAAATACTGTCTCCCGCCGATATCCCATGCAATCCAGATTAATCAGTTCCCGATTGTGAAGAAACTTGTCGAATGCGGATGCGATGTGGATAAGGGGAGCGAAGGGAAGAACAGCGGAAATACTCCTTTGATGATCGCCTGCTGGCACGGTCGGGATGAACATGTCGAACTGCTTTTGATGACGGGTGCATGCGTGAACCAGCAGGATAGCAATGGTTACACGGCTCTGATGAAGTGTTGCATCAGAGGGCACCCCAGTACTGCTAAGCTGGTCTTCGGGCGTACGGATGGGAAAATCAGATCACGTGATGGTAAGACTGCCAAGGATTATGCATGGATTCATAAGAACAAGGAGGTTAAGGAGCTTTTTATCGGAGGCCCTCATGATTGATCGCTCCTGCATTTCCATTCACGAAAAATGCAATCTCCGTTGCAGGTACTGCCATTTCTCTCTAGGGAGCAGCCGCTCTGCCGATGTCGAAGGAACCGATGTCATCGAGGCAATCCAGAGGATCGTCGAATATGTCGATGCTCGCGACATCCCGTCATTCAAGCTGGGGATTGTCGGTGGCGGGGAACCGACCTTGCGTTTCGGTATCTTGAAGACGGTGGTGGATGCCCTGACCGATGATGATAGGTTCAGAATTTCCAACGGCATATGTCTGGGTGACGGGATGCTGGACTACCTGTATGAGAAACGGGATCGGATATCATTCAACATCTCTCTTGACGGATATCGCGAGCTCCACGACCTCAATCGCGTCGATGCGAATGACGAAGGGTCATTCGACAGGGTCATGCGGACCGTAAACAGGTACAGGGAGAGGTTCGGCCATATGCCCGGTGTGAATTGCACCGTGACCCGTGATCACCTCCGGAATCAGGATGAATTGGTGGACTTCTTCGTCCAGAACGGATTCCATGAGGTCACGTTCTCGAAGGTCTTCGATGCCCCCCGTCTCGAAGTATCGGACAGCGATTTCGATCGTTTCATCCGGAAAGCCTCTCAGAGGCTCGATCTCCGCCAGTGCCTGAATCCCGATTCCTTCGATTGCTGCAAATACGGTCGGAGATGTGGCGTAGGCCGCACGAACCTATACTACGGGCCGTCCGGAATATATCCGTGCGGCAGATTCTCCGGAATCGAGATGTACCGTCTCGGGAGCTGGTCCGATGATCTTTCGGATGTGGAACGGAGGATGGAGAGATTGGTCCCAGTTAAAGACGGCTCCTGCTTCTACGAATCGGAGGGTTTAGCTCCATGAGAATAGCACTCTACGGGCTGTCGTGTTCGGGCAAGGATTTCATGCTCGACAGGATGCCCTTCATCGAACACATCAAGGGTTCCGAATGGCTCAATGCCCGCTCTGCAGGCAAATTCAGGGAATTGCCGTCGGACGAACAGGATGTCTTGAGGAGGGAATTCATCGGTTACATTCGTTCGTGTTCCGACAGAGATGTGGCGGTTGACGGACATTATGCATTCCCGTCAGATGATGGCTACATTGTCGTCTTCACGGAGGATGACGGTGATTGCTATGATGTCTTTGCGTATCTGGACACTCCGTCTGAGATCATTCATTCAAGACTTTTGGACTCAGAGAAGAATTCGACTTATGCGGATCTTTCCGTGGAGAGGATCGAAGCCTGGAAGGGATTCGAAATCGAAGGGCTCAGAAACGAATGCATGATGAGAGGGAAGGAATTCCTAATCCTGGATGACGATATCGAAAACGTGCTCCGTTTCATGGAGGGCATGATTGAAGGGCGCATCCTGACTGCGCCTCAGATCGCTGAAAGGAGCGTCGAACGCATACTGTCGTCATCCAGTTCGGGACGGATCGTCCTTTGCGATGGGGACAAGACCCTGACGTCATCTGATCTGACCAAGAGGTTATCTGCGCGCGCTGGCTTCGATGCAAACGATAACATATTCTACGGAGACAGATACAGCACCTATCAGTTCTGGCTCGCCTACCGCGTCTTCGCCTCCATGGACGATCCGGAACATCTGTTCGAAGATGTGGCGGAGGAGGCGGATGTAGAGGGAGATCTCCTGTACGACCTGTCTGCAATCGACGGTTACCGTGTCGTAGTCTCTGCGGGACTGGAAGGGCTTTGGGAGGCGGTCGTCAATCGGATAGGCACGTTCGATATGGCTGTCGGATCCAGCACGGACGCTTCTTAGAACATGTCGCAGCTGGCCAAAGCCCTCATCGTGCGTTATCTCCGTTCGGCGGGACGCGAGGTCATCGCTGTCGGAGACAACGTTGTGGATTACTACATGCTCCAAGAAGCCGACAGGGGCTACGTCATTGCACACGAGAAGAGAAACGCATCTCTTCAAAAGATACTGCTGAAAGGAACGGAACTGAAACAGCCTTGCTACAACAGGGTGAAATTCGACGGCGTGACGGAGGTGAATTCGATCCATGAAGATATTGAATGAATGTTCGGACCGCCCGGAGCTTCGGAATCTGATTTCGATTTGCAAAAGCGATTCGGGTGTGCAGGGCAGGGAACTGAGGGAAGCTCATCGCAGATCGGGTCAGATGATCGGAAACGAGATCATCACGGATAGGCCGAATGAGAACAGGTTTGCCGTCGTGTGCCTTCTGCGCTCCGGTGAGCCTTTCGGGGAGGGTATCGCCGATGTCTTGGACTGCTCGCTATTGTTCTTGGATGAGAAGCATGATAACCGTTGGAAGATGAATGATTGCAACAACAGCTTCATCAACGAGAATTTGGACATTCTGAAGAAATCCACCGTGATACTGGCCGATGCGGTAATCAATACCGGCGATACCATCAAACAGATCCACGATACTCTCATCAAGGTCACTGATTCTATTATCATTGCGGCGAATGTCATACAGAAGGGGTTCGAACCCGGAGACCGTGTCGTTTATGGAGTGAGGAGATCGGAGAACATGTTCAAGGGGAGCAAAGTCTCCGTTCAATCAGGAAACAAAGGTCCGGACACGGGCGATCGGTTGTTCAAAACTCTCGATCGACCATCGCTTCGAGACATCCTCCAACGTATGAAGGACGACGTTCTCGGATTCCGCTTCTCTCACCGCCTCCTCGGTGTATCCCGAACGGGAGAACACCATCAGATCCTTCGGAAGGCCGCTCTTCACCAGTCCTGCCCGCCTGACCAGGGTATCGATGACATCCTTTCCCACAGGTTCCGAGCGGTATTTGCATTCGCACAGCACCATGCGGCCCTTTCCTAACGCGGCGATGTCTATCTCCTCCTTCGTGCGGCGGGAGCTGTCGGTGCCCCACCATGTCCCTACCTCGCGGCAGCTCCTTCCGACGTATTCGGAGCAGACGTCCTCGAACACATGCCCCAGATACGTGTCCATATCCTTCATGATGCCGTCGTAGGCCTCCTCATAGCGGCTCTTCTCCACCTCGACGTTGCCCGGATAGATGAATCTGTAGTACGAACGGAGGTAGTGGTCCTTAATCCTGTATATGGTGCGTTTCGATCCGGGGTCGTCTATCGGTCTGATCTTCTCGACTATCTCCAGGAGGATCAGGTCCTTCAGGAGTGCAGATATCCGGGACGTCTCCAATCCTGCATCTGCAGCCATCTCTCCTACCCTGTCGTGTCCTTTGGCTATGGACGATATCACATCGAGATACGCGACAGGGGATCCGGACCCCTCTGCGAACAGGAGCGTCGCTTCCCTGTTCAGCGCAGCGAGGGGATCGATCAGATTCTCGATGATGTTGTCTTTCAGGCTCTTCCTGTCATCGAAGAAGCCGAGATACCACGGGATGCCTCCCACCAGCCCGTATACGATCAGACGCTCCTCATCGGAATAGCTCGGAAGGAAATGCCTTATCTCAGCGAACGGGAAGGGGCTGAGCCTGATCTGGCCGGTGTGCCTGCCGTAGAGCGGGCTCTTCACACCGAGGATTTGGTTCTTCATGACGCTCATGGACGAACCTGAGAGGACGATGAAAGCCTCTGAATCGAGGTGGCTCTCGATGAAGTTGTTGAGTATGCCGGTCACGGATTCGTCGCTTCCGACCAGATAGGGATATTCGTCGATGACGAACACGTACCTCCTTTCTCCGAACCTCGAGTGCATGACCTCCAGTATGTCCTCGAGTTCCATGACGGGAGCGTTCCTCACCCCCAGCACGATCGACGCCAGGAGACGCATGTTGGTGTTGTACGACCCCTTCACGGCGGTGAACTTGATCGCCGTCTTGTCCTTGATGAACTCGTCGATGAGTGCCGTCTTCCCCACTCTGCGGCGACCGTAGACGGGTATGAACTGGAATCCGCTGGAAAAGTACCTCCTGTTCAGCTCCTCCAGCTCGTTCTCGCGTCCGTAGAACATGATGCGTCATGAGTATGATAGTATATAATGTATGCAAATTGCTAATCGATAGGATAGTACTTTGCAAGATAGCAGATCGCATCCGAAAGAAGCATCGGAGGGACAGCCTTGCGCCTTGCCGTACCGATACGGGGTGATGATTGAACAGTAGTGCGTATTTACGCACTACAATTCAAATCAGATTCTTATCCGTCATGAAGTCGATGATGTTGATGTGCAGGACCCCCTGATCGTCGAACCATCTGTTCCCGACATCCGCACGGACCACGATCTTCCTGAACGAGTCGCCGGTGTATCTGAACTGATCCGTCTCCGAATGCAGCTTCTCTTCATCCGGAATTGCGAAGGCAGATTGGATGTACACCTTCTCATCGTACCTGTTCGCTACGAAATCGATCTCTTTGGGGATGCGCACGGATCTCCCGTCCGGCTTCCTGGAGTTCACCGTCACCACGCCCACGTCGACGGAGTATCCCCTCGACCTGAGCTCGTTGTAGATCGCGTTCTCCATCAGATGGGTCATCTCCTGCTGCCTGAAATTCAAACGAGCGTTGCGCAGGCCGAGGTCCTCGCAATAGTACTTCTGAGGATAGGAGAAGTATCTCCTCCCTTTCACATCGTAACGTTGCGATTCGGAGAACAGGAACGCGTCCTTGAGATAATCCAGGTATGTCCTGACGGTGCCTTCGCTCACATTCTTGAAATGCGAGGCGATCTGCTTGGGATTGGTAAGGGAGCCGATGTTGGAGCTGATGAAATCTATCAATCCCTCCAGAACCTCGGGATGCTCGATCGCATGCCTCTCCCGGATATCCTTCAGATAGGTCTCCGCGAACAGGTTCTTCAGATAATCCGCCTTGTCCTTGTCCGATGATATGGAAAGGACCCGGGGCATGCCCCCGAACGTGAGATAATCGTTGTACGCCGATATCCTGTCTCCGCCTATAGCGGCGAGATACTCGGAGAACGACAGCGGATGCAAACGTATCTCGTCGCCGCGATCGCGGAACTGCGTAAGAACATCGGAGCTGAGCATATGGGAGTTGCTGCCTGTGACGTAGATGTCCAGATATCCTGTGTTGAGGAGACTGTTCAGCGGCTCATAGAAGGTTATGTCTTCTCCGCCCTCAAGATACGGATTCTTGATTCTCGGGACCATCTGGATCTCGTCGATGAACACGTATCTCCTTCTCCCATCGGAAGTCAGAGACCTCACATGCTCGTACAACGCGACGGGGTTCCTCAGAGAGACGGCTTCCATCTCCTCGAGCTTGATCTCGATGATATCCTTCGGATCCACGCCCTCCGACAGCAGACGGTTCTTGAAGATGGTGAAGAGCAGGTACGACTTCCCGCATCTCCTGATGCCCGTCACGACCTTGATCATGCCGTTCCACCTGCGGGAGCACAGCTTCTCGAGATACAGGTCTCTCTTGATCTCCATATGGATCGGATGATGCTTACAGGAGATATAATTGTATTGAACTCTTGTGCATAAATACGCATTACAATTCAATCGATATGGTTCATTCCGCCTTACGCCATCCGGGATTCGATGATGGATCACAAGGATGGAGCATGGAATGCTGGGAGGGCGGTCATCAGTCTATCAATCCATTCGACGAACCCTTGGTGATCGACATGCCGATGCGGGTGCCAACCCAGTCGAAGCCATAGAGCATCATGAGAAGTGCGGCCCATACGATCCATGTGCGTCAGGGAGTTCTTCTAGGCACAGAGCACGGCTGAGGCGGGCGTAATCGAGGTGTTTGCGCAGTTTTCCGGAACAGAATCGTTTTAGCGTATCCTAAACTGGATGATATATCCGAATCGTTTATAACAATTGGATGTATGAGCCAATTGCTCAAGGATCTAGATAACATGGAGAAACCGATGATGATCAAGATCGGCGCCATAATCGCCGTAATCATCGTCGTTGTTGCCGCATGCGCCGTCCTCCTGAACTCGGGAGACGACGGGAAGAACGATTCCGAAGCGAAGATCGAGTCCTCTCTGATGATTCGCGGGAATGCGAACAACGACTATACCATCGATAGCAAAGACATGGAGATCGTGAAGGACGTCAAGAGCGGAGCCAAATCCCTCGACGACTATCCTCTCGCCGATGTCGACGGTGACGGCGAAATCACCCAGAACGATATCGACATACTCCAGAACATGATCGACCGCAAGGCCGGAAAGGTCTACGTGGTCACCCTCGACCGCCTCGGCAACGAGGTCAATGTCTCTGTCGACTACCCTCTCAGGAACGTTGTCACCTACGGAACGAACATGGAGATGCCTCTTGTGTACGCCGGTGGCGGAAAGTATGTGGCAGGTTACTTCAACCTCTCCTACGACAATGCTCAGTCCTCGATAACCGATAAAGCGGTCGATCTGAAAGGGGACAAAAGGAAGATAACTGATGCATCTTGGGCCAATTTCACCAAGCTCGATGCCGATCTCGAGAAGGGGATAGGCGCATTCCTCGTTGATTACAGCGGAATCTCGCAGATTACGGAGGCTAGGGATGCAGACCTCAAGGCGGCTGGAATACCCATGCTGTCCTACAAATCAGCCGATTCCGTCGTGGACAGTGCTACTGTGCTGACCCTTTCTTACCTTTTTGGAACCGATACTGAAGATATTGGACAGAAATACGCACAGCTCAGAGACAAAGTGATATCCGAGATTGATTCAAAGCTTTCGTCTCTTTCCGATGTCGATAGGACCACGTTCATAGCCTTCAATATGTACTACTATGTTTGCGGTCCGGATTCGACGTATGCTTCCACCTCTCTCACTGCGCATGGGAAACCGTACAGCGAGGTCAACGCGGATTTCGCCGCGAAGTATCAGAACAATTCCACTCCAATGGAATCAGTGGAGGCGCTTTCCAACTACAAGGACGTTGATGCATTGGTCAATATCCGTTCCATCGATTGGGTATCCGATGCAAAGGCCGCCAATGATACCATCTTGGAGACCTGGGACCACAAAAACAAGGGCGGCCTCTCCTCCGAATACTTCAAGGGCTTCGAGGACAGGCTCACCTACATCAACAACCTGCTTCCCGGACCCGCCAAGCTGGCCTACACCGCCGCGGCGCTCTATGGAGAGTATTTCTCCTTCGAGTGGGCGGACGGCATCCTCCAGGAGTGCATCGACATGGGCCTCGAGCCTCTCAAGGAATACACGATCGACCAGCTCGTGCCGTACTTCGACTACGCCAAGTACCAGGCCTGCAAGGCCTGAGACCAAACGGGGCCACGGCCCCATCCTTATTCTATATAGCATCCGGTGTTCGCATGGAGGACGGTTCCATCGACAGGACGGAGTTCGCCGCGGACTATCGTCGCGTGCTCTTCCTCAAGCTCGTGCTCCTGGTCGTCTGCATCGGGGGGATCGTGCTGTTCATCGGCCTTTTCTCCCTTGCAACGTACGACGGAGTCTCCCTGAGGCAGACCTACGAGATCATCTGGAACCATCTGGTCGGCAACCAGTACGAGCCCAGGTCGCTGTGCTGGTGGGCGGACCGCTACATATGGAACACCGCCATGCCTCATGTGGTAGCGGCGATACTCGCAGGATCGGGTCTTGCGGCATGCGGCGTGCTCATGCAGGCGCTGATGGTCAATCCGCTCGCGGATCCGTACAGCACCGGCATATCGTCCGGAGCGTGCTTCGGAGCCGTCTCCGCTATCGTCACCGGCATATCGTTCTCATCGGTCGCCGGGGAGGCGGGGATCGTGGTCAACGCCTTCATCGGCGCTCTCGTCCCGGCCATAGCGATAATCGTCCTCTCCGAGAGGATCCGCATGCCCCCCGCCACGCTGATCCTGCTGGGGACCGCGATCTCCTACTTCTTCAACTCCATGGTCACGTACATGATGGTCTCCACGGACGCAGACACGCTCAAGAGCGCGTACATGTGGCAGATCGGAAGCCTCGACGGCATAGGGTGGAGCTCCCTGTACATCATGGCGGCAGTCACTGTCGTCGGTTCAGTTATCATCATGATTCTCTCCAGGAAGCTCAACGTCATGTCCCTCGGAGAATCCAGCGCGATAAGCCTGGGTCTGGACGTCAGGAGGTTCAGGACGGTCTGCCTGGTGCTGATGTCCGTCATGACCGCCGCGATAGTCGCGTTCACGGGGATCCTGGGATTCGTGGGGCTGGTGGCTCCGCATCTCGTCAGACTGGTCGCCGGATCGGACAACAGGTTCGTGGTCCCGATTTCCATGACTGTGGGATCGTTCCTCCTTCTGGCATCGGACTACGTCTGCTCGATCCTGTCCGACATACCCGTTGGCGTCGTGCTGTCCATCATAGGCAGCCCGGTGTTCTTCATCCTTATAGTGTTCCAGTCCAAGCGTTCGGGGGCGGTGTACCGATGGGTTCCGGCAAGGCCGAATATCTTGCAGCCAACCGCCGCAAGGGCGTTTTCATACTCGCCTTCGTCGCGCTGGCGGCGGCATCGTTCTTCCTCACTCTGGGATTCGGAACGTTCGACATCTCTCTCGCCGATGCCGTTAGGGCCTTCTTCGACTGTCTGATCGGGAATCCGGTGGAACCCGACGCGAGGACGTACATATGGGACGTCCGTGCGCCGAGGGCGCTGGGAGCGGTCATCGCCGGTGCCGCGCTGTCGGTGGCCGGTGCCGTCATGCAGAACGATTTCAGGAACCCTCTCGCCGACCCGTACACCATGGGGATATCGTCCGGAGCCTTCCTCGGAGCCGTCCTGAGCATCGTTCTCGGGATCTCGATAGTTCCGTTCATCCCCGAGAGCCTGTCCACGGTGGGCAACGCCTTCATCTTCTCGCTGTTCCCGATCGCCATAATCCTCGCGGTGTCCAGATTCAAGAAGCTCACGCCGGTCGCCCTGATCCTGGTCGGCATCGCCGTGATGTACCTCTTCAGCTCGGTCTGCCAGGTGATAATGGTGACGTCCCCGTCGGAGAGCCTGGCGGAGGCCTATTCGTGGAGGGTCGGATCCTTCTCGTCGATAAGATGGGGCTCGCTGCCGATCATGCTCGCCGTGTCGATCGTATGCATCGCGGCCATATGGCTCCTCTCCGGGAGGATGAACGTCATGTACGCCGGCGACAGGGCCGCCCAGACCATGGGAGAGGATCCACGCAGGATCCGCATGGTCACCCTCGTCCTCGCGTCGCTGATGACGGCCTCGATCGTCAGCTATACCGGCACCATAGGATTCATAGGGCTGGTGGGGCCCCACGTGGCGAGATTGTTCGTGGGTTCGGACAACCGCTACCTGATCCCCGCTTCCGCGGCGTTCGGAGCGGCGTTCTTGCTCCTGGCCGACACCGTTGCCAAGGTCTCCGGAGCCAACGGTCTCCCCGTCGGCGTCATAAGTTCGATGATCGGAGGCCCGCTGTTCATGTGGATCCTCATCAGGCAGAGGAGGAGCGCATGGCTGTGAGCCGCGCCGTCGGTTCCGGACGGCATCATTCGGAGGTTGAAAATGAAGCTCGATATCGACGGCGTGGAGTTCTCCTACGGGAGCACGCCTGTGCTGAAGGACGTGACGGTTCATCTGGACGGCCCCATGTTCGTATCCATCCTGGGCCCCAACGGGGTAGGCAAGTCCACGCTGATCCATTGCATCAACAAGATTCTCTCTCCCACAGGGGGGACGGTGATGATAGACGGGAGGGATGTCAAGGACATCTCCGTCAAGGAGATGGCGCAGGAGGCCGGGTACGTGCCCTATTCCGCCAACGACACCTTCCCGCTCACCGTGGCGGACACCGTCCTGATGGGCAGGCATCCCCATGCCAGATGGGGGACCCTGGACAGGGACCTCGACGTGGTATACGGCATCCTGGACATGCTCGGGATCGGCGATCTCGCGATGCGCCCGTTCAACGAGCTGTCCGCGGGGCAGCACCAGAGGGTCATGCTCGCCCGCGGGCTGGCCCAGGAGCCGAGGATCCTACTCCTGGACGAACCGACGTCCAATCTCGACATCAGGCATCAGATAGAGGTGGCCAAGCTCCTCAAGCGCCTCACAGAAGAGAAGGGGATCCTCACCATCATGATATGCCACGACATCAACATCGCCTCGAAGTACTCCGACGAGATCGTCCTCCTCAGCGGGGGCTCGGTATACGCCGTCGGGGCGCCCGGGGACGTCATAACCTCCGAGAACCTCAGGGAGGTGTACGGCGTCGTGGCCGAGGTCGTCGACGACGACGGCCGCCCGCATGTGATACTCAAGGATTCTGTGCCCGACGCGGAACGCGACGCGCTCCGATCCTCAGGATCATGGGCCAGTGTCTGCCGGCCGGGAATCGTTCGAATACGATCCCGGCGACAGGCACCCATGGATCCGTTCGATCCCTGAACCGCAGGAAGGGCCCTCCTGCGTAGATCGTCGGGGGACGATGTAGGACTTGGATCATGTGGAGCGCGGACATTGCCTTCGAGGCGGCGGAATCCGTCTATGAGGCGGTAGATCGCCTTCTTCCATGCATTCTGAGGTCCGGAGATCGCGGACCCGTCGATCGGTTCCTCAAGGCTCCCAGCGGAACGACGAGCACGCCGTCCTCGCGCTTGTATGCGTAGCGGTCCGTGCCCGTGACGACGGCCATGAACGCAGGTTCGCCCATCCTGCCGGTGTCGATCCTCCTGAGCACCTTCTTCAATGTCTCGGCGCCTTCCTCTATCAGGGTCGCGCCGCCGAGCTTCACCTCCATGAGGGCGTATCTCCCGTCCCGGAGATGGATGACGGCGTCGCATTCGTTGTTCATGTTGTCTCTGTAATGGTACACATCGCCGTCCAACGATTCGGCGTATACCCTGAGGTCTCTGATCACCATCGCTTCGAAGAGGAATCCGAACGTGTTCAGATCCTTCATGAGATCCCGCGGACCTATCCTGAGCGAAGCGGCGGCAAGGGACGGATCGACGAAGTACCTCGTATCGGAGGTCCTCATGGCGGTCTTCGAGCGCAGGTTCGTATTCCATGCCTTCATGTCCTCCACGACGTTCAGCCTCCTCAGCGCCTTGAGATAATCCGATACCGTCTCTTCGGATACGCCGGCTCCGCCGTCGGACGATATCTCTCTGGAAATCGATGCCTGCGATGTCTGGCCGCCCTGGTTCCTGGCGTACGAGCGCAGAAGCATGCGGACCTTCTGAGGATCCCTCATGACGCCGTCGACGCGCGACATGTCCGTCCTGATCACCGCATCGATATAGTCGAAGGCCTGGTCCAATGCCACGTCCGCATCCATATCGACGGATTCCGGCCATCCTCCTCTGCATACGAGGAACGCCAGCCGATCTAGGTCCAGTCCGGAGCATCCGGAAGCATCGTTCGATTCGAACAGCCCTGCCAAGCTTACGTCGCCCGAGGAATCGCCGGATTCGAAGAGGCTCATCGGGCGCATCGACACCCATCCGAATCTTCCGGTGCCGGAATGGATCGCTTCGGATGTATCGGCAGGCACGGAGGAGCCCGTGAGGATGAACTGGCCCCTTCCCTTGTGATGGTCGATATGATGCCTTACGGCGTTCCAGAGCTTGGGCGCGACCTGCCATTCGTCCAGGAGTCTCGGCTGTTCCCCTTCCAGCAGCTTCTCCGGATCGATCTCCGAGAGGATCCTGTTCGCATCGACCGCACTCGGGTCGTCCACAGATAGGATGCTGCGGGCGAGCTGTTCCGCAGTGGTGGTCTTGCCGCACCATTTGGGGCCCTCTATCAGCACTGCTCCTTTTCCTCTGAGCTTCCTTTCCAGTACGGAATCCACGATGCGGGGCCTGTA
>ERZ808258.391-NODE-391-length-18344-cov-2.869539_pt1 | contig 18344 bp, 15 predicted proteins | sample MGYA00521280_ERZ808258 | MGnify/ENA primary metagenome ERZ808258 (study PRJEB31516, sample SAMN03275585) | gut metagenome | biome: mammalia-associated habitat; material: feces | host: Papio cynocephalus | place: Kenya | collected 2012-07-19 ...
GTAGCTCGAGGGCTGATTAATTCTGCACCGTGTGTGGTTATTGCCATCGAGGGCGCCTTTCAAGGCGGCAGTATGGGTGAGGTTTCTGGGGCCAAAATGGCCGCTGCCCTGGAACTTGCTGCGGATGACTGCGAGAAAAATCATCCTGTTCAGGCCATTTTATGTCTTGAAACTGGGGGCGTCCGCCTTCAAGAAGCCAACCTCGGGCTGGCCGCCATTGCCGATATTCATGCGGCGATTGTGAGACTTCGCCGCTACGTTCCTGTTATCGGCATTATTGCCGGAACGGTCGGATGCTTCGGCGGCATGTCGATTGCTGCTGGGCTCTGCAGCTATCTGATTGTGACCAAAGAAGCCCGTCTTGGGTTAAACGGACCGCAGGTCATTGAACAAGAAGCCGGCATTGCCGAGTACGACTCACGCAACAAGCCGTTTATTTGGGAAATGACCGGCGGTGCCATTCGAGCCAAAACCGGACTCGCCGACGCACTCTGTGAAGATGACGCTCCCGCTGTTCGAGAAACAGTGTGTCGCTTTGTAAAACAGGGAATTCCACGCACCCTACGTTCGGATCGTTACGAGGAATTCTTAAAGCGTGTGTTGTCCTTTGATACGAATAAACAAGCGGATTCGAAACAAATACTTCAATTTTTCGGCAAGGGAGAAAACTAAAAATGGAAAAGATGAAAAGCCGCGGTGATTTGTGGCTCACACTCTTAACCGATGGCTCACCGGTATCTTACAAAACAGCGCCAAGTGTTAAAGCCGTTCGCTTTGAAGGCGCGGTTTACCTTGCCGTCATTCCCGATCCTAACAATCTGTATCCGCGTGCACGACACGGAGAAGTCGGACTCATTGAAGGTTGGACTCTGGCCAAAGTCATTCACTCTGTCATTGACCAAGACCGCTATAGCGCTGTGAAAACGCCGATTATCGCTGTTGTGGATGTTACGAGCCAGGCCTACGGACGTCGAGAGGAAGCCTTCGGTATTCATCAGGCCCTTGCAGGCGCCGCCGCAGCCTATGCACAAGCGCGCATGGCAGGCCATCCCGTCATAGCTCTGATTGTCGGCAAGGCCATGTCCGGTGCCTTCCTTGCACACGGCTATCAAGCAAACGAATTAATTGCCTTTGATGACCCGGCTGTTCTCATCCATGCCATGGGGAAGGAATCCGCAGCCCGTATCACACTACGAACAGTGCAGGAACTTGATCGCTTTGCGGCAAAAGTTCCTCCGATGGCCTACGACATTAAACATTATGCAACCTTAGGACTGTTAAGCGCTCTGCTTCACATCGAAAATCCGGACGCCCCCAATGAGGATGATGTGGTTCTCGTCAAGACGACCCTAAGTTGTGCAATCGCCAAAGCCAAGCGAGACGGAATTCGCTTAGACAACAGGCTCGGGTCAAAAAATCGATCCGCCACTATTGAGGTCAGAAATCGTATGAAAGCAGTTTGGAACTAACACAACAAAACTAATCAATTCAAACAAGGAGAAATCAAATGACAATGTTACTCGCAACAGTCATTATCGTGGCCATGGTTTACGGCCTCATAAAGAAATATGAAACTCGAATGGTTCTCATTGCCGGGGGCTTGGCTCTGGCCTGTTTAGCGGGAGACCCAATGGCCGTTTTAAAATCCTTTTCGGCCTCTATGAAGCAAGCCAAAGTCTTTGAAGTTATCATAGCCTGCATGGGTTTTGCCGCCGTTGTAAAACTCACCGGGTGTCACACACATTTAATCGCTATCTTTGTCAAGCTCTTAAAACGCTCAGGGCCTTTTCTGATTCTCGGCGCAGCTCTTGCCACGATGGTTGTCAATAGTGCCATTCCGAGCGCCGCCGGAACTTCTGCCGCCGTCGGAACGATTCTAATTCCCCTGCTCATTGCCGCTAAAGTTCCGGCGCCGATTGCTGCTGCAACCATTATGGCCGGACTGTACGGTGGCAACTTAAATCCCGGGCATGTCCACCCGACAATTGTCGCCGATTTGGCCGGACGTCCTTCCATCGAATTTGTAACTATGGTCGCCGCGCCCCTTATCGGCTCTGTTATCTGTTCCTCCCTTGTCCTTATCGTTCTTGCCTACTACATGCGTAAAAAAGGCATCGGCATGGGAACGGAACTAGATGAAGGTGCTGGTGACCTTCCGAAGGACTTTAAACCGAACCTTTTCCTGGCAATCATTCCCTTATTGCCTCTCATCATTCTCCTTCTAGGCAACATGGCCGGAATCAAAGCTCTGAAAATGCCGGTTTCCCATGCGATGATTGTCGGTGCCGTAATTGCCATGATTGCGACACGCACAAATCCGCAAAGCATCACAAAATCCTTCTTTAAAGGAATGGGTGATTCGTTCGGCGCCATTTTCGGCATCATCGTCGCTGCGAATATTTTCGTCGCCGGCATGAAGTCCTGTGGCATCATTAGCGCACTCATTGATGTCATGACGCATTCACCCACGATTGCCAAAGGGGCATCCATTATCGGACCGTTTGCCATTGCAATCTTGTGCGGATCCGGCGAAGCAGCTTCGATTGCGTTTAACAATGCCGTCAGCGCCCACGCTCCTCAGTTCGGACTTGACATCATGAATATGGGAGCGATGACCGTCTTGTCCGGCGGCATCGGTCGATCTGTTTCCCCTGTTGCCGGTGCAATGATTATCTGCGCCGGCCTTGCCAAGGTTTCTCCAATTACGGTGACTCGCTGGATTGCTCTGCCGATGCTTGTTGCATTGTGCTTTGTGACATTAACTCTTTACATTCTGTAAGAACAGAACTTGGAGATGTTTATGACAAATCAACGCATGCTCGATGAGTTTTTGGAACTTGTACAGATTCCGGTGCAATCGAAAGATGAACGTCGCATCTGCGACGTTCTGAAAGAGAAATTAACTGCCCTGGGACTCGATGTTCATGAAGATGATCCGGTCTTGGCCCTTGGGGGCAATACCGGAAACGTGATTGCCCGTCTTAAGGGAGATCCGCAGGTCCCTGCCGTTTTGCTTTCTGCCCACATGGACCGTGTAAAGAATCCCGGAAAAATTATCCCCGTTGTTGACGAAAATGAAAAGCTGATTCGCAGTGACGGCACGTCCATTCTTGCTGCCGACGACGTCTCGGGCATTTGCGCTATCTTAGATGCCTTACGTCGCGTCATTCGTGATAAAACTCCTCACGGAGATATCGAAGTCGCCTTTTCTGCTTGCGAAGAAATCGGCGTTCAGGGATCAAAGCATTTTAATTTTTCCGACTTTAAGGCCAAGCAGGCATATGTCATAGACTGTCCCGGACGAATCGGAAAAATCGTCAACCAAGCTCCCGCCAAGTACAAAATCACAGCAACCGTGAAAGGGATTAAAGCCCACGCCGGGAACGAACCTGAAAAAGGCCTAAATGCCATCAAGGTTGCTGCCTGTGCCTTAGCTGAAATGCCAGAGGGACGGATTTCCCCTGCGGTCACATCCAACTTCGGCATGATTCAAGGCGGAAGCGGGACCAACGTCGTTTGCGACAAGTGCGTAATCACAGGCGAAGCTCGCGGAACAGACGAAACAGCCCTAGAAGAATACCTACTTCGGGTCAAAGAAATCTTCGCCAAAACAGCGACACGATTTAATACCGAGATCGAAGTTGATATCAAACTGCTTTATCACACGTTTTACGTAGATCCGTCCGACAGCGTCATAAAAACGCTACTCCAAGCCTTTAAATCCGAAGGCATTGACGGATTCTGTCAGAAAGGCGGTGGCGGAAGCGATGGCAATCATTTCAATTGGAATGGAATCAAATCCGTCGTCATAGCCCTCGGCTACTCAAAGAATCACACGAATGCCGAACAGATTTACTACGAAGACATGTTGCGGTGCGGAAAAGTTCTTCAGAGTCTAGTTCGCCAAATCCACGACCAAGCAAAGTAATTCCCCCTCCCTGATGACAATCAGGTTGTCCGGGGCTCCTCTGAAAGGGAGCCCCGGATTGTTTATTCTCATCGAATGCGCCAAGACTGTTAGCGAACGAGAAACTTTCACGCCGTTCCCACTAAGGCAGTGCCACACTCAGAAAAACACCCCTCTACCACCCTTTCTTCTTTTTTAAGGAGTTTTTATGAAGCCATCTTTTTTGGTAGCCTCTCTCTGTGTTCTTCTTGCCTTTTCTTACCCGATGTCGACTTATGCTACGCCTTCAAAAGCTTCTCAAGAAGTCAAAACAACTCTTCCTCGCGTGTCAATCCTTGCAACAGGAGGAACAATTGCCAGCCGTGGATCCAGTTCACTTTCCCTAACAGATTACGGCGTCGGCTCTGGCCACAAACCCGTTGGCGTTGAAGTTCTTGTCGATGCCGTTCCGGAAATCAAAAATTTCGCCCAAATTTCCGGAGAACAAGTCTTTAACGTCGGCAGCTCAAAGTTGTCGATTCAAAACTGGCTGACTCTCGCTAACCGAATCAATGAGTTGCTCGCAAAAGATACCGTCGACGGTATTGTCGTAACACACGGAACCGATACTTTAGAGGAAACGGCCTATTTTCTTAATCTTGTCGTTAAGTCTGACAAACCGGTTGTCTTAGTCGGATCCATGCGGCCGGCAACAGGACTTTCCGCTGACGGCCCCCTTAATCTTGTCAACGCCGTTGCACTTGCCGCCAGCAAAGAAGCCTTCGGCAAGGGTGTCATGGTTGTGATGAATGATCAAATTTCCTCTGCTTTTGGTGTCACAAAACGCAATTCAACGAATGTTGCGACCTTCCGCTGTCCTGATACGGGCTTTTTAGGTTTCATGCAAAACAACAAGCCTTACTTCACAAACACCATCACCAAACGCCATACAACGAAAAGCGAATTTAGCATCAAGAACCTTAAAACCTTACCCCGTGTCGACGTCCACTACACGACGCTCGGCGAGGATGGGAAAGTTGTCGATGCCATGGTAAAAATCGGCGCAAAAGGCATTGTCAATGCCGGTCTCGGTCATGCCAATGTTCCCAATGATGTGATGAACAGTCTTATTGCCGCTCAAAAAGCCGGAACAGTTGTCGTTGTCGGATCTCGCGTCGGAACAGGGCTCATCACGCCTCTTAATAAATTCAGTAAAGAAGGGTTCGTCAGTGCCATGATGCACAATCCCCAAAAAGCACGAATTCTGCTCATGCTTGCTCTGACAAAAACAACAAATCAGGCTGAAATTCAGCGCATCTTTAACGAATACTGATGCTTTCTTCAGAGCACGGAACACGAAAAATCTTCGTTTTTCAAAAGGACCATTATGAAAACCACATTTATTGCGACAGGCGACAGTTTTATTACCCGACATATTGCCGAAAAAGCCTACGAAGGATTTGACGACATCAAAACTCTTATCGAACAACACGATGTGAAGTTTGCCAATCTGGAAATGACCTTCCATCGCCAAGAAGGTTACCCTGCGGCAACTTCCGGCGGGACCTGGGCCATGACGGACCCGACAATGCTCGACGACATGCTCCGATATGGCTTTAATATCTTCAACACGGCTAACAATCATTCTGGCGATTTCGGACAAGAAGGCGTTTCTGCCACAATCCGCCACTTGAACAAAAGACATATGTGCTTTGCCGGAACAGGAAATACCCTACAGGAGGCTTCTGCCGCCTGCTATCTGGAAACCAAACAAGCTCGAGTGGCGCTAATCGGATTAACGGCTACTTTGGATCCTGCGGCTATTGCCGGCGGGCAGAGTCCCACAATGCGAGGTCGACCGGGGCTTAACCCTTTGCGTTTTAAGACAATCCATCATGTCAACAAAGCCCATTTCGACATGGCCAAAGAGCTGTCTGCGATTTCTCAAATTAATGCACGCACGGAGCAAAAGATTCGAAACGGATATCTTCCGCCTTTCCCGGAAGGAACTCTTCCTCTCGGCAACATGAACTTCGTTCTGACAGACAAAGACGAATTCAATGAAACGGTTCCGAATCCGAAAGATCTGGAGCGGACCCTCGAGGAAATCACGGAAGCTCGCCGTCAGGCTGATATTGTCCTCGTGAGCGTTCATGCCCACGAAATGAAGGGAGCCGACAGTCAAAAAGTCGCACAGTTCGTTGAAACATTTGCCAGAAAATGTATTGATGCCGGCGCGAGTGTTGTCATCGGACACGGCCCACATGAGTTACGCGGAATTGAGGTCTACAACGGCGGACTGATCTTCTATAGCCTCGGGAACTTCATCTTCCAAACAGAAACCGTCGCCGTTCAACCCTATGATGCCTTTTATAGTAAGGGACTTGCCGTTGACATGAAAATCGGTGCCTACATGGATCATCGGAGTAAAAACGGAACCAAGGGTTACATCGTGCAAGAAAACATTTGGCGCGCCGTCATGCCGAGCTGGACCGTCGAAAACGGAAAGATTACCGAAGCAAAACTCTATCCGATTGATTTGGCTCAGAAGGGAACGCGCTCCGAACGCGGCATTCCCAAACTGTCGCGCTCGAACGCCACATTAGAACATATTGCACGTCTTTCCGAACCCTACGGAACAAAAATCGAAATAAGAGACGGTGTCGGTTACGTTCACCTGAACTAAGCAGAAAACGGGCGGGGTTTCGATTCCCCGCCCTGTTCGATTACTTACAGCAAAAAACGTCCTTTTTCGGTTCGTCTTCGTTTTTACTCTTCCACAATGCCCAGTTTATGCAGTTGGTTAATGCACTTGGAAATGCCGACGGCATTACGAACACCGAGTTTTTGGCATAAATTCGCGCGGTGAACCTGAACGGTACGTTCGGCAATCTTCAAGCGGTCGGCAATGACTTTATTCATCAGTCCTTCGTAAACGAGAGCCGCTACCTCCCGCTCGCGACGGCTCAGGGAATTCCATCGATCGATGAGCTTGCTATTTTCAATCTGTTCTCGAGCATCGGAAAAACTTTTCTCAACAGCCCGGTCAATGGCCTCCAATAATTTTTCATCGACAACCGGTTTACAAAGAAAATCCATTGCTCCCTGCTTTAATGCCTTCACGGCCATCTCGATATCCCCATGTGCAGAAACGAGAATCACCGGCAGTTGTGTGGAACGTTGCGCTAATTTGGCCTGCAACTCCAGTCCGCTGATTCCGGGCATCCGCACGTCAAAAACACCGCACCCTTGAATCGTCGGATCGTCATGTTCTAAAAAATCTTCGGCGCTTGAGTACGTTCGAACCAACCATCCCTCGCCTTCAATTAAAAACTTGTAAGAGTCGCGAACGCCTTTGTCATCATCCACGATACGAATAACCGCCCGTGATTTTCGCGTATCCATTTTGTTAACCCTCCGCTATGGGAAATCGAACCGTGACTCCGAGACCGCTCGGCTTGTTCCGCGTAAACGTCAAGGAACCGTCATAGGACTCAATAATGCGTCGCGCAATCGAAAGTCCGAGCCCGAGTCCCTCGCTTTTTTCCGATTGCATCGGAACTGAAAGTTTTTTGAGTTGCTCATCGGTTTCAAGCATCCCGTTGTCGCTTACCGTTAAAACAACAGCATCGTTGCCTTTATGCACTTCGACTTTGACATGCCCTCGGGGATTATGTGCAACAGCCTCAACGGCATTTTTAACGAGGTTACGAACCACAAGCGTCATCTCCAGCTCATCGATCCGAATACAGGGGTTACCGGAAACCGTCACGGAAATTAAATTTTTCGGAACAGTCTCAAATGTGGCAACCGTCTTACGCACTAAAGGCTCAAGGTGGACAAATTCCGGCTGGCTTTCATGTTTTTTTGCGTAATTACGTACGTGATCGACAATAGCGCTTGCTCTCTCGTTTTCCTGCAAGATACGACTCAAAGCAAATTCCAGCGATTCATTCGTCAGTGTTCGATTCGCGGCTCTGCGACGAATCCCCATCGCAAAGTTCGTAATTGCGGCCAGAGGCTGTCGCAACTCGTGTGCCACGATACTGGAAATTTGAGAGACACTCGCCGAATGCTCCAATTCCTCAAAACGCTTTTCAGCCAACCACTTTTTCTGCATTGTCTGCGTTAGTTGCGCCGTCAGACGTCTTACCGTCCGTTCGGTCAAAAGGTTGTGAACGATCAGTCCGACCAAAAGGCAAACGGCCACAACAACCCAAGTGATGTGTTCCAGAAGAAACTCTCCGACCGTCTTCTGACGAAACTTCATGTACGGCTTAAATTGAAGTGTCTCTTGGATATCGTGTACTTTACGATAGTCGCGGGCCGTATCCCAAGTGACCGAACGAGAAAAATCAAACTGTCTTAACGCGTTGGCAAAGTGTTCGCCGACTTTACGACTGACGCGAATGCTCGAAGCGAAGGCCCAGCCCGGAAAAAATTCCGTCGAATGCGGCGTCAGCGTTTTGCGGCTTCCGCCCTCACGGCTCGGGATAACATGAAAATCGGAAAACTCAGAAGCGTTCACTTCCCGATACAAACACGAAGAAATTGCCAGGGCATCGATGGCTCCGGAACGCAACGCGGCGATTCCCTTATCGAGCGTCGGGATCTCCTTTTTTTTCCAGAAGGTATCCGGCGCAAACTTTCTCTTGTGCAATTCATCGAGCAGCAAAAGTTCGGTGTCCGGAATATCGTGTTCGATCAGACCTACCGTTTTATCTTGCAAATCCGACCAAGTGTTCAGTCCGGGGCGAGCAAAAACAAGAACCGTCGTTTCCGAAAAAAAATCCGTATCTTTTTTTTGGTACAAGGAGGCTAAAAGCTCATAGCCGTAGTAACGCTCCAAAACGCTGATAACCTGCGGGCTTGCACAGACAAAATCAAGGGATTGTGTTCGCACGGCCTCGTAAATGGCCTCAAGGGGAAGTTGGCGTACAACGAGTCGTCTTTCCGGGTACAAGGGATCGATTTTGTGAAATGAGTCGCGAATGACCCATTGCATCTGAGGCATATTGCTATCGAGCATACCGATAACCCAAGTGCCCGCCCCTTCTTGTTGGGAACAAAACGCCCCGCTCGCCCCAACAAGAGCAATCCAAAAGGCCGCAAACAGCCTGAGAAACGCATGGAAAAAAAGAGATTTCTTCGGCATTTTCAGGAGATTACTTGCATCGGACCTCGAACGTGAGCTCATAACACTATCGTTTTCTACTTAGTCATAAAACACAATTTCGTGAAAACGAAATGTTTTTTAGAGTTTATGCATTACAAAAACATCAGGAGAGAAACATGTTCCCCATTCATAATTCAATGGATTTAATTGCGCTAGCCATTGCCGGTGCCGCCGTTCTCGTTTTGGTTTTTATCGCCTTCAAGACTTCCTAGTCTAAGTCAACAAACCAATGCGCCTGATCTGCAACATCCTCCGCAGGAAGTCGCACACCCAACTGAAATAAATTTGAATTTCCGAGGCGTAAAAACGCCTCGGATTTTTACGCCTTGTGAATCGGCAACAGTTTAATAAGCGAGGACGTATCTAAACGTCCGTCGCCTTGCTTTTGCAAATCCCCGTAAAAGGCTTCGACCATCGTCGTGAGCGGCATTTTCGAACCGTTCCTTGCAGCCTCTGCCAGCACGATGCGCAAGTCTTTTCGCATCCAATCAACGGCAAATCCGAAGTTAAATTTCCCTTCCAGCATCGTCTCGGAACGATTGTCCATTTGCCAAGATCCGGCACATCCCTTGGAGATGGCTTCCAGAACTTTTTTCATATCCAGCCCGGCATTAAGTCCGAAGGCCAAACCTTCGGAAAGTGACTGAACAACGCCGGCGATACACACTTGATTGACCATTTTCGTCAGTTGCCCGCTACCGGTCGGACCCATGTGTGTAACGGCACTGGCGTAGGCATCCATGACAGGGTGTGCCGCCTCAAAATCCGCATTCGATCCACCGACCATAACGGTCAACGTGCCGTTTTCGGCTCCGGACTGCCCGCCCGAGACAGGGGCATCCAAAAAGCCGACGCCTTTTTGCTGACAAGCTGCCGCCAGCTCTCGAGAAAGCGAAGCCGAATCGGTGGTCGAATCGATCAAAACGGCGCCGGTGCGCATGCCGGCCAAAATACCGTCTTCCCCGAACACAACATTGCGAACATCGTCGTCATTGCCGACACAGACAAAAACAAAATCGCGATCCTGAGCCGCTTGCCTCGGCGACAAAGCCAGCTGTCCGCCGTTTTCACGAACCCATTTCTCGGCTTTTGCCGTTGTACGATTAAATACAACCACATCGTGACCGGCGCGTTTTAAGTGTCTCGCCATGGGGTATCCCATCACCCCGAGTCCGACAAAAGCCACTTTGTACGATGCCTTTTTTTCGTTTATCTGTGTCATAAACTTTCTCCATCTATTGTCTGGGCCGCAGATCCGACAAATTCCCCCCAGTTGTAAAGGTCATCGAGAATCTGCTGGCGATTTTCAAATTGGGTTTCCGTCAGTTCTCCGGTCTCCAATGCCGCGCAATCGGCATCGGCCGCCGTGTCAATCGATTCCATGTATTCGGAAAGACTTCGCGTGCCCGGAATAAGACCGCCCAAACGCGCAGCGCAAAACGCCTTCCAACGAATGCGTTCAGTCTCGGTCAGAGTTTCCGGCCAATTACGAGCCCGCTTGCGCCAGAGCAATTCTGTCAAACGCGAGTCTTCAAAATGGATGCGCCCCTCGTGAACGGCTTCGGCCAAAGCTTGCGGATTTAAACTATCGGCTCTTAGCATCGCAGCTCGATCGGCATTTGAAGGAAATCCCTCATACAAAGCGCAATCGGCGTCAGCCCCTTTCTCAAGTTCGCGATCTCCGGCAAGAGAAATCGGACCGATCAGCTGAGAGCGATACCGAACAAGCCATTCAACGTGTCGATTGACTGTCTCAAGATTAATGGAGAAACGCTCAAGAGCCGCCTTGTTTAACACATTCAAATTCGGGCAAACAACCGGAAACTGATTGGGACGGAGTTTAAAAAGTGCGAGCGGCGTTTCGCCCTCTTGCATTTGCGCGACACGCCACGCTCGGCGCGCAATGGCATCGGGGTCAAGCGCAAGCAACTCCTCGGGATCCTCGCGGCAATCCCACAGTACAATTTCTTTTTTCTGCGTTTCCAAAAGAGGAAACGCAATACGAATAAAGCCTTTTTCCTGACCTGCTCGCGTGTCAATCCAAACAACCGGACGACCGAGTAAGCCGTCAGGCATCGCAAATGCATTGCGAATCTTCGCCTTGGTTCGGTTTTCAAACGCCCATTGCCAAAAGCGCGGATTAACCTTCCGAATGAGCCGCGCCAAGGCCAACGTCGCATACACATCGCTCATTGCATCGTGCGCATGGCTGTGCTCGAGGTGATTGGCCGCTGACAGATGTTCCAAACGAAATGAAATGCGCGTTCGTCCTTCGTCAGTCAATGTCGTCGGCCAAACGATACCGTCCGGCCTTAGGGCCCAAACTGCCTGCACAAGCGGAAAAAGATCCCAACGCGAGCACCCGTCTTCCCACTCTCTGGCGTACGGATCTGTCAGATTGCGCCAAAAAAGGAAACGCGTTATTTCATCGTCAAAACGCAACGAGTTGTACCCGATGGAAACGGTACCGGGCGTGCGAAAAATCGCTTGGATACGCCGAGCAAATTCTGCCTCGCACAGACCGCCCCGAGCGTGCGATACCTGAGGCGTGATTCCCGTGACCAAGCATGCTTGCGGATCTGGCAGATAGTCTGGTGCACAATCGCAATAAAACACATCCGGCTTTGCGATGATATTTAATTCGGCATCCGTGCGGATACCTGCGAACTGCACGGGACGATCTAACCGACGATTTAAACCGAAGGTCTCGTAGTCATGCCAGTAGTAGGTAGTTTCCGGCATCGGTTCTTTTCCTTTTCTGTGAGTTTTCCGAATTTAGGCAATTTTCGAGTAACCGCCGGCACGGTCCGATTCACGCAAATATCGGTCAAACTGCATCGCGACGGCCCGCACAAAAATCTTACCCTTGGCACTTACGGTAATTTTGTCTGCTGTCAGTTCGACCAAATTATGTTTGGCATAGGCCTGTAATTTTTTGAGCTCATAGGCAAAGGTCTGGTCAAAATCAATACCGAATTGTTTCTCAATAGCCCGTTTATCGATTTCGAATCGACACATAATCGTCATAATGACAGTGCGACGCAGGAGGTCCTCGGGCGAGAGAACAAAACCGCGGCATGTGGCCAAATGACCGGAACGAACAGCCTGGGAATACGGCTCAATCTCGCGAGGATTACACGCATACGTGTTACCGATAAACGAAATGGAGCTTGCCCCGAGTGCAATCATGTCGCACTCGGCTCGGGTCGAATAGCCTTGGAAATTGCGCTGAATCGTCCCTTCTTTTTGCGCCACGGAAAGCTCATCGGTTTCTTTCGCAAAGTGATCCATTCCGATGTAGCGATACCCGCCGGCCGTTAACGTGCGAATCGAGTCAAACATCATATTGACGCGCTCCGTGGCACTCGGAAGCTCTTCGGGAACAATACGACGCTGAGGTTTAAAAATATTGGGTAAATGCGCATAGTGATAAAGCGCAATGCGATCGGGCGACAGTTCAATGACTTTTTCAATCGTCTCGGAAAAACTCGCGCGCGTCTGGCGCGGCAATCCGTAAATCAAATCCATATTCACGCGTAAGAAAGCGTATCGCGAATGAGCTCGAAACTTTGAACGCGATTGACGGCCTCAAGAACCTTGAGGTTAAAGTCTTGGACGCCCAGACTCATGCGGTTAAAACCGAGTCGATGCAATAAATCGATTTTCTCGGGCGGACACGTGCGTGCATCAATTTCAATGGAATACTCACCGTCCGGCTCAAATGGAAACACCGCGCGAATTCCCGATAAGAGTCGTTCGATTTGCTCGGCATCCAAAAAAGTCGGAGTCCCTCCTCCCCAGTGCAGTTGTGAAATTGTCTTTTTCCCCGTCAGATGCTCGGCCGCAAGTTTGGCTTCGGCTAAAACGGTCTCAATATACGGGTCGGCCAAGCTCCGATTGCGCGTCACAACCTTGTTGCACCCGCAATAAAAGCAGACGTTGGCACAAAACGGAATATGGGTATAAACCGACAAGCCTCGATTCACCGGCCTTGTGGCCAAGGCTTTTTCATACTCGGCCCGACCTACTTCAGGCCGAAATCTGTCAGCCGTCGGATACGACGTGTAGCGCGGGGCCGGAACATCAAACTTACGCCACAAATCAGCATCGGGCAACTCAACCCCGCTCTCTTTCAAAGTATTCATTACAACTCCCTGACAACCGAAAAAGCTCTCATCCATTCGGTCGAAACTCGGCGGAATTTTTCAACTTTGACAAAAATCAATTGACTTTAATCAAAGTTCGATACAAAATATGCGAATCGACTTCGGTCAAAACGGCATCGATACCGCTTTTTTTGAATCGATTCGGGTGCTCGGATTATACGTCCCGCCGCCCGTTTCTCGGCGATTTCATGACAAAGCACGTAGCGAGCCTTCGAGCCGAAAAAACGACTTTTACAAGGTAAAAGAGGCTCAAGAGGAGACTGCCAACATGTTCAATCCAACGAACACACCGTCGGCCGGCATGCGCATCATTTGCTCGACCTGCAGCCTGCGTGAGTTTTGTTTAGCAGACGATTTGGATTTCAAAGAAATCGAACGCATGGAAGAGATGGTCACCACGCGTCGCCGCATCCGTCGCGGCGAAGCGCTTTACCGAGCCGGGGACCCGTTCGAAGCTTTTTACGCGATTCGCCTGGGATTCTTAAAAAGTTCCGTTCTCTCGAGCGACGGGCGCGAACAAGTCACGATGTTTTACATGTCCGGCGACATCATCGGATTTGACGGTCTGGCTAACAACGTCTATGCCAGCGATGTCGTGGCCCTGGAAGACACGGAAGTGTGTGTCCTTTCCTACAAGCGGCTGCATGAAGTTTCAAGCGCCGTCCCAAAACTTGCCGAACATTTCGAGCGACTGCTCTCGCGCGAAATCATCCGGCAAAACGGCGTTTTGCTTCTTCTCGGGTCCATGCATGCCGAGCAGCGTATTGCCGCCTTTCTTTTAAATCTCTCACAACGGTTCGAGCAGCGCGGTTACTCACGAAGCGAATTCGTGCTACGCATGACACGAGCAGAAATCGGCTCATACTTAGGACTGAAGCTGGAAACCGTCAGTCGGGTTCTTTCGCGGTTTACAACCGACAATGTCATTATCGTTAATCAAAAACACGTTCAGATTCTTGACTTTGAAGCGTTGCGTTCGATTGTAAGCGGCCAGGCCTTTTTGCGTCCGGAAAAACCCACGCAGCCGGCCGAATCCCCCGGAGGAATTCGTGGCCTAGTAAGTATTCGAGCCAAGTAAGCTCCTTCGTTTTATGTCTGAAAAATCAAGTCTTTCCATGCCCGATATCGGCTATCGGGCGATTGCACGCCTTTCGGCCCCGATTCTCGTTGCCAACATTTCAATCATCGGATCGGGAACCATTGACACCATCATGGCAGGAAGGCTCGGTGCCGAACACTTAGCCGCCGTCGCCATCGGCAATGCCACGGTCATTATGGTCATTTTGACGCTTGTCGGTGTCATTCAGTCCCTAAGCCCGCTTGCCGGCCATCATTTCGGGGCACATCGCTTCGAGCGCATCGGCTTTGAATTAACACAAAGCCTGTGGCTTTCGCTTGTCCTGGGCTTTGTCGGATTGCTTGTCTTGTCAGCAACCGATTTCTGGATTTCCCTGTGCAATGCGCAAGGCAATGTCGCACAGATGCTTCGCATTTATCTTCTGGCAAGCGCCGCGAGCGTCCCGGCTTTTATGTTGGCCCGTCCCTTTGTGGCGCTCAACGCCGCCGTCAATCTGCCGCGTGTGACGATGTGGGTCTCGATCGGCCTGGTTCTACTGAAAGCACCGCTTAACTGGGTTTTCATGTACGGACTTTTCGGGCTTCCGGCTTTAGGCGGCGGCGGAGCGGGTGTTTCTTCGGCCTTAGGTGCCACATTAAGTCTATTTGCTCTGTACGCTTACTGGCGGTTTTCATCCGTATACGATGTGATGCGCCCTGCACGTTTTTACCTTCCGAACTGGTCGGCCATTAAAAACCATCTGAAAATCGGCATTCCGATTTCGCTTTCCATGTTTTTCGAAATCAGTTCCTTTGCTTTGATGGCCATTTTGATCGGGCGCATCGGAACGGTTGACGTTGCTGCCCACCAGATTGTCGCCAATACAACATCCTTTATTTATCAAGTCCCGCTTTCTTTGGGCATCGCCGTAAGCGTCCTTGTGTCCCAATGTCTTGGCGCAGGATCCCCCTTGCTGGCACGTCTTGCCATGTTCCGTGTCATGCGCTTTACGCTATGCGTTGCAGCCGTGACCTGTACAAGCTTGTATTTTTTTCGTCACGGCATCGTCTCGCTTTTTACAACGGATGCAGCCGTAGCGCTTTTAGCGCAATCCCTTTTGGGCGTTGCCGTTATCTTTCACGTCGCCGATGCCCTGCAAACGATTAGCTGCTTTGCTCTTCGCGGATACCGTGTGACATTTCTTCCGATGTGCATTTACGGCGTTCTTCTGTGGTCCGTCGGACTCGGAGGCGGCTACTGGCTCGGTTTTCATGCCGAATCTTTCGGAGGGCCCTTCGGCGCTCACGGCTTTTGGATTGCAACGGCAACAGGTATCATTCTCGTGAGCATCGCGATTAGCGCCTATGCTTTTTACATAGCCAAAGATCGTCTTAAAGACGAGCGCATCAACCATGCCACGGTCTAGTACAATGGCGCCGCATCGAACTTCCCCCGGGGCTTAAAATCCCCCGAAAGTCACTTACTCGGTAAAGGTATCGGAAAACACTATGTGCGGCGTCGTCGGAATCCTCGCAGACCGTCCTGTCAATCAGCAACTTTATGATGCACTTCTTATGCTGCAACACCGCGGCCAAGATGCGGCCGGCATCGGAACGATGCAAGGCGACCGCTTTGCGCTATATAAAGCCAAAGGACTTGTCAGCGACATTTTTCGTACACGTGATATGCGTAACCTTGTCGGCGATGCCGGCATAGGACACGTCAGATATCCGACACAAGGAATCGCCAGCGACAACCTTGAGAGTCAGCCCTTTTATGTTAATGCTCCGTTCGGCATTCTTTTTGCGCATAACGGAAATCTGACGAATGCCCGAAAAATTAAGGACCGCTTAGCCAAAGTCGATCATCGTCACACATTGACGATGAGTGATTCGGAAGTGTTGCTAAATGTCTTTGCCGATGCCTTGGCACACGAAACCAATGAAAAAAACTTTAGCCCGGAGGCGCTCTTTCGGGCCGTCGAAACGGTGCACAAAACCGTAAGCGGTTCATACGCCTGCGTGGCCCTCATTGCCGGCTACGGACTCGTTGCATTTCGCGATCCGCACGGTATTCGCCCGCTTTGCTTCGGGCTAAGAGCCGGCCAAAACGGCCGTACCGACACAATGATTAGTTCGGAATCGGTCACCATGGGGCGACTCGGTTTTACGCTTGAACGTGATGTTGCACCGGGCGAGGCCGTTTTCGTCGATACCGACGGAAATCTTCATGCCAAAGTCTGCGCCAAGGCTCCGCAGCTCAATCCTTGTGCCTTCGAATACATCTACTTTGCGCGTCCGGAAAGCATTATCGACGGGATTAATGTGTATGCCGCCCGCCTAAAACTCGGACGCTATTTAGCGCAAGCGGTTGCCAAGCGTCTTGACGTTCACGGCATCGACTGCGTCATCCCGATTCCCGATACCGGAAGACCCGCGGCTCAAGAACTGGCCTTAACGCTACATGTGAATTACCGAGAGGGTTTTATCAAGAATCGCTACGTCGGACGCACGTTTATCATGCCCGACCAAAAAACGCGCAAAAAAAGTGTGCGTCAAAAGTTAAATCCCATGCCCATAGAATTTGCCGGAAAATCCGTCCTGCTTGTTGATGACTCGATTGTACGAGGGACAACCATGGTGGAAATTGTCGAACTGGCACGTCAATCGGGAGCCAAAAAGGTGTACGTCGCCTCCACGGCACCGCGCGTGATGTTTCCGAACGTGTACGGCATTGATATTCCCTCAAGCGACGAACTTATCTGCGGACACGGAGAAAGCGATCAACAAGTCGCACACATCATCGGCGCCGATGACGTGATATATCTTCCGCTGCCGGACTTGACACAAGCCCTTCGAGACTTAAATCCGGCCATACAAAAATTTGACTGTTCGTGCTTTGACGGAGACTATGTTGCAGGGAACGAAACCGCTTAACAAGGCGCCGTCCTAAATAAAAACACACCCGAGCTCGATTTGACTATCGATTCTCGGGTGCTTTATATCTGCAAAAGCGCTGTCTGCTAAACCAGAGCCTTTCCCGTCAGACGTTCATAGGCCTCGCGGTATTTGGCCGCCGTCTTTTCCAGAACATCTTCGGGAGGAACCGGTGCAGGCGGTGTCTTATCCCAGGGCTGCGCTTCGAGCCAATCGCGCACGAACTGCTTGTCAAAACTCGGAGGCGAAATTCCCAGACGGTACTTGTCCTGCGGCCAAAATCGCGAGCTATCGGGCGTTAAGACTTCGTCCATCAAACACACGCGCCCTGCCTCATCTAATCCGAACTCAAATTTCGTATCGGCAATGATGATGCCCTTTGTCTTGGCATAGTCAGCCGCACGTGTATACAGATCCAACGTCAAACGACGAATTTCCGTTGCGATATCTTTGCCGTAAAGAGCACAGACGCGATCAAAATCGATGTTTTCGTCGTGCGTGCCGACCTCGGCCTTTGCGGCCGGTGTAAAGATCGGCTCAGGCAATTTTTCCGCCTTGCGTAGTCCTGCCGGCAACCTGATGCCGCAAATCGTGCCGTCTTCCTGATACGACTTCCAACTGCTTCCGATCACGTAGCCGCGGGCAACGCACTCAACCAAAATCGGCTTTAAACGCTTGACGACCATAGCGCGACCGGCAACCTGATCGACCTCATCGGGGGCTACCACGGATTCGGGAGCGATACCCGTCAGCTGTGTGGGCATCTTCGATGCCAATTTTTCAAACCAGAACTGTGTCAGACCCGTCAGAACCTTACCCTTGTCGCGAATCGGCACGCTCAAAATGACATCGAACGCACTGATGCGATCTGTGGCAATCATCAGAAGCTTGTCATCATCGAGTGCATAGCACTCGCGGACCTTACCGCGATAAACCAAGGGGAGCCCCTTAAGGGAAGTCTTCATTAGACCTTGCATAAGAAATACTCCGAAGATTGAAATAACAAAAAATTAAACCAATTCATTCTCGGGCACCGCCCGCCCAACGTAAACCACATTTAAGCACAGGAATAAAAAAAGTGCATCAGGCGAAAACCGTACGGAGCCGTTTTCGTGCAGAAATA
>ERZ808258.393-NODE-393-length-18297-cov-4.870299_pt1 | contig 18297 bp, 14 predicted proteins | sample MGYA00521280_ERZ808258 | MGnify/ENA primary metagenome ERZ808258 (study PRJEB31516, sample SAMN03275585) | gut metagenome | biome: mammalia-associated habitat; material: feces | host: Papio cynocephalus | place: Kenya | collected 2012-07-19 ...
GCCCCGCACTAGGGCACATTGAACGACATAGTGCTAGATCTTCGTTCATCTGAGGTTTAAGGATTGAGAGATGCGCCGTTCCGACTGTCGACGACGGCATCGGAACGACATGCCAGCCCTTTCAAGCAGATTCCCAGGAGGACGATATGCACCACCGCTCTGGCCAGGAGGATCATCATGCCGGCATCGTCGATGTTCGAGCCCCCGCCGAGATGACCGACGTTGTATGCGAAGTTGATCTGCGTCAGAACGAGAAGCGCGACGAACAGCGACATGATCCTGCGCACCTGCCCCTCGGGAGCGGCCGTGTCGATGAGGATGATGAACGGGACGACCCATATCAGGTACTGGGAGGAATAGACCTTGTTGGTCGCCAGGAACATCAGCATGCACGCCGCGCATGCCAGCGCCATGTGGCCCGGAGCGCAGCGGGAGCCCGATCCGGACACCGACAGGAGCCAGACGACGGCGGTCGCGACGACCGTGAACGGCAGGAGGACCGATGCTATAGCATCCGGAATCGGACCGCGGAGGTTATCGGACATGAAGCTTCCAGGATCCGTGGCGGACTGTATCCACATATCGACCGTCCCCGTCATGGACAGGGGATACAGGAGGGCCGCTGGAACGGACTCGATCTGCAGGGGGCGCGTGCCGTTGTATGTCAGGAAGCTCGTGACGGAGGCTGGTTCTATGATCCAGAACGCCGCCATCGTCAGAGCTCCGACGAGGATGTAGACGGCTGTGCCCTTCGCCGCATCCCTCTGCCTGCCGTCGGCCATGAGGGAGACGGCGAACACGGGGAAGAGAACGACCGGAATCACCTTGAGCAGGGTCGCGACCGCCAGCATCGCGAACGAGAGACTGGTCCTCTTCTCGATGAACAGGACCAGTGCCGCCAGCATGAAGACGGCGACGATCATGTCGAAACGGTCCAGGACGAACTCCAGCAGCACGAGCACGAGGAGCGAGTACACGCACATCGATCTGCACCTGCTGCGACCCATCGACACGGCCATGCGGTCCGTCAGAAGGAGTCCGACAACGATGAAAACCCACATCTGCGCCACATAGGCGACCTCATAGCCCCATGCGGTGGTCCCGAACAGACGAGGGATCGCGAAGAAGACCATCGCCAGCGGGGGATACTCTGTAGGAGGGAACTGTCCGTGGAACAGAGGCTCGGCGTTCTTCCAGAACCGATCGCGCATGACCTCCGTCTCGATGCCAGTCGCGGCTATGACAGCCAGGTAGATTATGCAGGCTACGGCGAAGCCGACCGCCATGAGCGTACGGACCTGCGCATCCCTGTCCGCCCAGAGCACAGCATGGAGACGGGACGTCATATCTCGATGTCGGAGGCCTCGAAGGCGTGACGTCCGACACGCAGATCCGCCGTGATGTGCGCCGGATCGTGATCCTTGAGATATACGAAAGCCAATATCGAGAAGATAGCCGCCCCGATCATGTCTGCGGTCAGATCCCCCATCGTGTCGTCGGCGCCGTAGACCATGTAGGCATGTCCTCCGGCGAAATCCGCGAAGCCCTCTATCATCTCCCATACTCCTCCGAAGCTCATGGCCACCAGGAACGTCATGGCGGCCATTCCGGTATTGGACCCCAGCGTAACATACGACGGGGCGCGGCTCTGTATCGCGCACATGGCGACGAAGACGATCATGGTGACGACGGTGGACGATATGACATGTCCCATGTCCCCCCACCAGGACACGTTCAGATACAGTCCGACGTTCAGAGACAAGACATAGAAGTACATGTCCGCATAGACGACGGCGAGGAAGACGGTCGGCACCGACAGGATCCTCAGGAGCCTCATGGCGGGAAGGAACATCGAGACGATGGCCCATGCGAAGCACGTCATCTCCAGATAGATCGGCTCGTGCCCGGCCGCTATGCCCGGCATGACGCCGATGAACGAGAACACGGACAGGAAGAGGAACGAGGCAGGGCATGCGATCAGCATTATCCAGGCGTTGCGCCTCTCCTTCGCATCCTGCTCGGACGGGATCATCTGACCGCCTCCATGCGGCCGCGGGCCATGACTATGCCCGAACGCCTCATCCTCACGGAGAGCATATACGCCATCGCGGCGACGACCACTCCTGTGACCAGGAAGTGGTAGAGGATGTATCCGTTGTCGGTCATCCAGGTGTCCACCCCCATGAAGATGTACTCCAGAACGAACCCGGGGACCTCCATGCCCATCGCCACGAAGGGGCTGAGCCCTCTCACGAGAACCCAGTTGTACGAGGCTCCGAACATCGCGGACATCACAGACATCACGGCAAACACCAGAAGGACCAGGGGGATCGTGTGGACCAGCCCTATCAGGACGAACCACGATGTCGACGGGTCGTTGCCGTTCATGAAGCCCTCGGGCTCGAGAACGGTTACCGAAAGCACCGTAGCGATCAATGCCAGGCCGGACGCGGAAGTGATCAGCATCGCGGTGTCCGAAGAGCAGCGGCTCACGGCCAGTATGCCGAACGCCACCGCGAAAACGGAGATGGCGAGCATTATCCCTTCGCATTTCAACAACGACAGGACGGCCGATGCCAAAGCCAGCATCACGCCTACGGATGTCGCAATCTCCTCCTTCATACGGTAGCCTCATACCCATCAGAATATAATCTCTGCGTTGAAAACACCATACTGTCCGCGAAATGGCACCGATGGCCCGCCGCCACCCAGCGTCCGCCTGCGCACGCGCGTATGCAAACCTTATCTATTCCGCGAAGGTACGGGAGCCTCATGATAAGGTTCGGTCCGGCCGGAATCCCCCTCTCGTGCAAGGGGCGCACTCTCAAAGACGGGATAGAGGACGTCCATAATCTCAGCCTCAGCGCATTGGAGGTGCAGATGGTCCGCTCCGGCACATATCCGCGTCCGCCGGAGGACGAGGAGATCGGCATGACCATCCGCGACATCACGGACAACTTCGTCGTGGAGGTCCTCAGGGACGAGGCTCCCGTCGACGATCCCGACGAACCGATCGAGGAGGACGACGACCTCCTGTGGATGCCGTCCCCGGTGGCCAAGACCTTCGGAAGCCTCAGAGGGCTCGGGCACATGGCCAAGAGGCTGGACGTGAACCTTTCCATCCACACCCCCTACTACATGGACCTGGGGGAGGAGGACGATCTCGCATTCGATTGCTGCGAGAGCATCAGGCACGCCGCCACGATCCTCAACGAGCTGGACGGCGACATAGTCGTGACCAGCCTCGGCATCTACAAGGAAGGCTGCGACAGGCGGGCCGTGGACGACACCATATACTCCAACGTCGCCAGCATCGTCGACTGGTGGGACGGCGTCGGCATAAAGCCCAGGCTCGGAATCGAGATCACCGGGCATCAGGACGTGTTCGGATCGCTGGAGCAGGTCCTCGACATCTGCGAGCAGATCGGCGGACCGCTGGTCCCGGTGATCAACTTCCCCCACTACCACTCCCGCTCGGACGGCAAGCTGATGGAGGTCGACGACTTCAACGACCTGATAGACCAGGTGGCCCCCTACGCGAAGGGGCCCATCCATACGGAGTTCGCCGGAGTGGAGTACCAGGACGGGAACGAGAAGAGGCTGACGCCGATCAAGAAGGGGGATCTGAGATTCGAACCTCTGGCGGAGGCGCTCAGCGAATCCAGACCGGAATGCACCATCATCTCCACATCGCCTCTCCTGGAGCATGATGCCATGTACATGAAAATCATCCAGGAGAGGATCCTCGCCAAGAAGGCCGCCAGATATCTCAAGGACAAGAGGAAGTCGGAAGCCGCGGTCGCCGGTGAGTGACGTGGAGATCGCAGACAGGATCGCGTCGGCCTGCAGCTCCACCCTCGATTCGGTGGACCCCGGACTAGTCCGGGAGATGGTCGACGGGATCCTCCGCAGCCGCAAGGTGTTCATCTACGGATCGGGAAGATCCGGCCTCGTAGGACAGCTCTTCGCCGTCAGGCTGGTCCAGCTCGGACTGGATGTCCACTTCGTCGGAGAGATGACCACCCCGATCATCGGAAAGGAGGACCTCACTCTTCTGATTTCCAATACGGGCCGGACATCGTCCGTTGTCCAGACCGCCCGCATCGCTCGTCGGATCGGCTCATCCGTGTTCTGCATCACAGGCACGTCCGGATCCCCGCTGACCGAGGTCTCCGACAGATCCATAGTGATGGATGTCTCGGACGGGACCGAGATCCGCTCCATAGCACCTCTGGGAACTGTGTTCGAGGATTCCGTCCTGCTGCTGTTCGACGGGATAGTCGCCGACATCATGTCGAGAGAGCGCATAACCGAAGAGGATATGCGCAATCGCCACGCGATATGGGTCCGATCGTCGTTCCGACATGAGCGCCGTGGCCGGAACGACTCCGTCTGGACCCGCCCTATAGACGGCCATCTCGCAGACATCTGGATCCACTACCAGAATGACTCCTTCTCCGAGGACCTTGCGGACCGCCTCAACCATCTCTTCGCCCGGATCCGTGCCCTCGGAAACGAAGAACATGCCGACATCCGGAGATCCGGCGCATTCTACCGCCCTGTACTCGCCTTTCGCATCGGCCTCGATGCGACCCGACAGTCCGCCCGACTTCGCACCCTCGTCTATCGCCGATAGTATCGAAGGGATGGCGTTCGGTCCGAATACCGCCTCCGCCGCCGTTCCCATCCTTCCGCTCATAGAGACTCCGACCGGTTCCACCCGGGGTTCCTATTTCACACCATCGGTCCGAAGGGATCCGGAAGCACCTCCAGCATTGCCCCTTCCTCCACGCATCCTGCAGACGATTCCGGATCGAGCAGCTCGTATCCGTTGCGCAGAACGAGCTTCTGCCCCCAAGCATCCGATGCCACGGCCTCCAGATCCCCTATGAGATCCTCCCTGCCGACATCGACCCTCATGCTGGATCTTATCCCCCTGTTCAACAGAGTCACCTTCATCCTGATCTCCTGCCGCCTCGAGGCGACTGATACAGGACCGACCCGGCAGGATATGAACAGAGCAGATAGGGAATAACAACTAGCGACGTTAGACTTCGACAGTCTAATGAACCCGTTGAAACCTCGGGGTCATGGAGAATCCAACATGGCCGCAGGAATCAGATTGCCGGATCATTCGCATTGCATGTTCTGCGGAGACCCCGTACCGTTCGGAAACGAATTCTGCGACGAAACGTGCCGCAAGGGATTCATGGATCGCGAATCCGCGGAGAAACGGAAGGAGAGGCTGTTCTGGGGATCCGCGATAGCCGTCATGGCCGCGGTCGTCGTAGCCGGCATCCTTCTAAGACGAGGCGGGTGCGGGCCACATCGTGAACGCGGACTATGTCGGCTCCTCCGCGCCAGGCGATCGCGGCGGCCTCCGCGGATGCGTCGTCCCGATCCGTCCCTGGGAGAAGCTCCTTGAGGAACCTCTTACGGGAGGATGCCGAAAGCACCCGGAAACCATCGGAGAAGAACGAGCTGTCGCGAAGGATCTCGATATTCTCCGAGGGACTCTTGCCGAAGCCTATCCCCGGATCCAATATTATGCGCCTGCGATCGATTCCTGCATCGAGAGCAACGGCCGTGCGCTCCCTCAGGAACGAACGGATGTCGTTCATGAAATCCCCTCCCATGGAAGAGGGCATGGACTCCGGCATGCCGTTCATGTGCATGATGACCGCCGTGACACCGGTCTCGGCGCACAGGTCGATCATGCCCTCTGCCCTCAGACCGAGGACGTCGTTGACGATCTCCGCCCCCAGGTCTATGCACCTGGCGGCCACCTCGGTCTTCATGGTGTCGACAGACACGGGAACGTCCAACGACGGGACCAGATCCTTCAGGACCGGCTCGAGCCTGCGGACCTCCTCCTCGGCGCTCACCGGAGTCGCGCCCGGTCTCGTGGACTCGGCGCCCACATCTATGATGCCGGCGCCCTGATCCGCCATCTCCAGAGCGTGACGGACGGCGGCGGCCGGATCCGTCCAGCTGCCGCCGTCGGAGAAGGAGTCCGGCGTGACGTTGAGTATCCCCATTATCGTGGGGAGCGAACCCCTCTCCGACCCTGCCATGGCATCAAAGGAGCTCGTCGACGATCTCCACCAGGTCCCTGACCTCGATGCGCCTGTCGCCGATCGCGGCGCTGAGATTGGTGACGCAGAACGGACAGCAGGTGATGATCAGATCGGCATCCCCCGCCTCGTCGAGCCTTGTCTCCGCTATGGCCTTGGATTCCTCCGGATACGCGGCGCGGACTCCTCCGCCTCCGCCGCAGCAGTGGCTGAGCTTTCCGTGATACTGCATCTCCTCGAAATCGAGTCCGGGAATCTTGGATATGACCGCTCTGGGAGCGTCGTACACTCCGCAGTGCCTGCCGAGATGGCACGGGTCGTGGTACGTCGCCTTGACGCCCTCCATCGGCTTGAGCTTCAGATCCTTGGAGGCTAGGAACTCCGTGATGTGAAGGACCTCGAAAGGAACGTCGACGTACTTCGGGTACTCGTGCTTGAACATCCTGTAGCATCCGGCGCAGGAGAGGACGAGGGTCTCGACCCCCAGAGCCTTTATCGCTTCGACGTTCTTGCGGAAGAGCTCCGTGACGTCTTCCTGCGGCCATCCCACCCTCTGCATGACGGATCCGCAGCAGGTCTCGTCGATCGTCGTGAAATCGATTCCGAGCTTGTCCATGATGGACATGGTGGCACGGGACGTCTCCTTGGAACGGAACGTGGCGGTGCATCCGGCGTAGTAGCCGATCTTCGCCTTGTGCGGCGTCCTTCCCAGGGCCTCCCTCCTGCCGGACTTCTCGCCGAACGGGTTGCCGGTCTCCAGGATGTTGTCGCACATCGCCTTGTGCTTGGGGAGGATGCAGCCCGACTTGACCAGGTCCGCGCGGCACATCTCGATGATGTCCACGATCTCGACCTTCGACGGGCATCTGCGGACACAGTCCGCGCAGGTGGTGCAGGTGTACATGGCCCTGACGACGGAATCGTCCGGCTCGAGCTCGCCGGTGAGAAGACCGTACGTAACGGCGATGCGTCCTCTGGACAGCGCCGTGTCCCAGCCGATCGCCTTGAAGGACGGGCACACGCTCTTGCAGAAGCCGCACATCGTGCAGATGTTCAACGCGTTCTTGACCTTGTCGAGGTTCGTCGCCTCGAACTCCTTGCTTTCCGACATGAGAGATCACTCCAGTTTGGGTATGGTCACACTGCCGTCCATGAGGACCATGAACCTCGAGGACGGATTCTCCGACAGGGCCTCGTCCACGGCGGCCTGGACCGAGGGGAAGGGCGTGATATTAGCGCCTTCCAGGATGGTCGGATCCAGATCCGTGACGGCCCATATACGGGCCCAAGTGGCTATCTCCGCCATCTTGGCCGCCTTGTGGTAGCCCAGCTTGTATTCGGCGGCCAAGTTCTTCAGGATCTGCCTGGGGTCCTTGGACGTCGAAAGCTGCTTGATGAACGTGTCGCTGCCTATGCCCTCTCTGCACTTGGAGACCATCACGATCTTTCCGCCCTCCTTCAGCGCCCATTTCCCGTTGTCCAAGGCCTTCTGAGACTGATAGAGGTCGACATCCATCGGGTACGGGGCGACGGATATCACCACGTCCGCCTTCTCCGGAATCGGGACCGAGAACACCTCGTTGGCCCATCCGATGGCCTTGTGGAACGCCTGGTTGAGATCACCGGAGGCGACCTTGTAGATGTTCTGATGCCTGTCCAGAACGGTCTGGATGGAGAATATCTTCTTGTCCTTGACGACCTCCAGGGCATCCATCATGTCCTCGTGGACGGGGTTGCCCTCCAGTGCGAGGGACTGCGCCTTCTCGCTCATGGCGAGCTTGTGGTTCGCCTCGATGGTGCGATAGGAGGCGACACCGGGCAGGAACGACTTCCTGCCTCCGGTGTATCCCGCGAAATAGTGCGGCTCCACGGATGTTATGATGACGAGACGGTCGGCATCGACCGCGATCCTGTTGACCTCCATCGGAGTTCCGTTCTTCGAAGTGCCGAGATTGACGCACTCCGACTTCCTGGCGTCATGGGCGATTATCCTGTCCCTGAGCTCGTCCAGGTGATCGCCGAACACGAAGCGGTACTCCTCCTCGGTCATGTCCCTATGGGTCCCTGTGGCCACCAGGAACCTGGCCGATCCGAGATCCATCCTCTTCGAGAGGGCGTCTATGACCTTCGCGGTCGGTGTAGGGCGGGTGCCGTCGTTGACGATGAACACGACATCCTTGCCTCCGTCGAGGAACTCCTCCAGGGAGCTGTATCCCAGGGGGTCGTCCAGGGAAGCGCCGATGACCTCGTCCGGATCGCCGCAGGGAACATCCTTCGGGTAGAATGTGCCGATGAAGTTCGGGTCGGGGATCTCCACGGGCTGGACCCCGTCCTTTCCGTACTTGACATCAACCTTCATTTGTATCGGCACTCCATCCGTCGCAGGCGTTTATAATTGTATGCGCGCACGGGGAAGCACGGCCCGATAGCCAGCCTTGGCGATACGCTTTATATCGCGAACACGTGAGCGCCCGTGTGAAGACGGACTATCAGACACTTCTTTCGATGAGGTATGCGGCGGACATCCTGTCCTTGGTCTACGAGAACGAGCGCATCATGGCCACGGATCTCCTCCGCATAGCCAAGAACTACGCCACTGTGACCAAGACGGCCAACTGTCTGATCGACGCGGGCCTCATGTCGTTCCACCTCGAATCCGGGAAGCGTCTGATGAAGATCTACACTCTCACGCCCAAAGGAGAGGCCATCGGAAAGCGCATGTACGAGGCCAGAGAAATCGTCCTCGACAACATGCCATTCAAGGAGCAGGCGCCTGTTGCCGTTAAAGAGAAGAAGAGCAAGAAAAAGGGGAAGAAATCGTCCTGAACGGGTCCGCCTGCGCAGGGGTCAATCAATAATTTTTTATATGACACTATCATACAGCGATTTCGTAAGCCGCCGTAGCTCAGCAGGTAGAGCGTGTGACTGTTAATCACAAGGTCCTCGGTTCAAATCCGTGCGGCGGCGCCATTCTTCTTTTTTCTGTTTCATCCGGTCGATTGCGCATGCGCTGTTCGATATGTTTTTAATGGGTCCCGACATCGGGACCTTGACGGGCTCGTAGCTTAGGCAGGTAGAGCGTCCGGCTCATAACCGGATGGCCGTCGGTTCAAATCCGGCCGGGCCCACCATCGTTCATTGCACTGGCATTATTCGCAAGGACATATCTCGCGGATCTAGTGCTTCCTTCCGCCTTCTCCACGATTCCGCGCCGACGCATGGACTGGAGGAGGTTGGTCGCCTTGACGCGTATCTGCTCAGGGGTCAGCTCCTTGGAATCCCTGGCCGCGAGGATGTCCGCGACGTCCGATCTCGTGACCGCGCCGTTGCGATCGATGAGAGCCAGAACGGCCCCCTCATCGGTTCCGGTTACGAAGGCCGAGAGGACGGTCTGCCCTTCTCCGACGCATATGCAGGGAACGCCGTCGAGGATCTCGACCAGCCCTCTTCTCGTCAACGACCTCATCCTGCGCTCCGGAACCGAACGGAGCTTGGACAGCCTGTCAAGATCCATCATGGTCCTGATATCGAGATCCTCCCTGAGATCCAGCACACGGGGGTACGGACCGGAGCGGGTGCCATGGAACAGCACCGATACGCGGTCGTCCGAAACGGAGAAGTCCGGCATCGGAAAATGTCTCGACGCCTGAGCCAGATACATGGATCTGATGCCGGTGCAGGACGCGGGGACGACACCGATGCCGGCCATCGCCGAGATCAGGAACGGATTGCGGGACGGATGCGATTGGGAAGCTCCATCGACCAGCGATTCCGGGGAACGGCCCGTGAACGACCCGCGGCTCGTGATCTCGACGGACTCCGACTCGCGCTCTATCACGTCAACGCCGCCGCCGAGAGCATAGTCCTGGTGCTGAATCGCGTTCCTCACAGCCTCCAGCAGAACCGACGTACGGTACGCGCTGACCTGCCTCCTCCTATCCTGCGTCCCGATGGTCGTCGTCCAATTGCGGATCATGGACACGGCCTGGGTCGCGGCGAGAAGCATAGGTCCCTGGAACGTCCGGGAATCCTCGACGGTGCCGTCCGCACCGAGCAGTCTCCAACGGATGCAGACGGAGTCCGGCAGCAGTCCGGCCCCCTTCTTGCCCAGGAGGATTAGGGCTGCTACGGTGATCTTGCCCCTCTTCAGAACGCCCGTCCTGGATAGGAAGGTCTGGTCGTCCCAAGAGGCGCTCTCCCCGGCCCTGTCTGGGAACCTCTCGCAGAACATCGCCCTCGCGGCGCGAAGCGCCCCTATGTCCAAGGACCTGATATCGGCATCATTGACCACATTCCCGGTCCAATCCTCGTACAATCCGGGGGAATCCATGGAGCGGCGAACGACATCCGGGTATAATCTCATTCCGTCTCATTTATCGCTTCTAAAAAGGAGCGGAAAGGAGCCGCCTGACGGTCAACGGTTAAATAGGGTCTAGGTGTGGGAATCACGTTGCGGGGCGCATCGGACGCCCCCGCGGAGTCGATCTCATGGAACTGATACCTAGCAAAGACAAGCCCAAGAGCAGCTTCATCAAACTGCCTCGCGTGCAGCAGGCCCTCACCGCCTGCCTCCAGTGCGGATACTGCGTCGACGTGTGCGTCGCCCACAACATGACGCCCTGGGAGTCCGTCACCCCCAGGGGGAAGATCTACTACATCAACCAGCTGGACAAGACCGGCACCGGCGCCCTGGACAACCTCCTCGGAAGGGAGGCGAGCCTCAACCCCGAATTCGTGGAGGCCATGTACAAGTGCACCGGATGCGGGAACTGCGAGGTCGTCTGCCACGCCAAGATCCACCTCGTCGACCTCTGGGAGGAGATGAGGGCCTGGTTCGTCCAGCAGGGCGTCGGACCCATGTCCGCCCACAAGAGCATGGAGAAGAGCATCCACAAGAACCACAACCCCTATGGCGAATCCCCTGCCAAGAGGGACGCCTGGTGGCCCGCCGAGGTTCCGCGCTCCTTCCCCCCAGACGTCATATTCTTCGCCGGATGCACTGGTTCCTACAGGATGCAGCCCATCCCCCAGGCCGGAGTCAGGGTCCTTCACAGGGCAGGCGTCAAGATGAACTGCCTCGGAGACAAGGAATGGTGCTGCTCCTCCCCTCTCATCAGGACCGGAACCACCACCGAATCCCTCGGATGCGCCGAGACCGTCGTCGAGAAGGCCGACGGCGTCGGAGCGAAGGACATGGTCATGACCTGCTCCGGATGCTTCAAGACCATCAGCTCCGACTTCGGCAAGTACTACGCCAAGGTCGGACAGAACGTCTACCACTTCTCCCAGTACGTGGAGCAGCTCATCAACGACAAGAAGCTCCCGCTGAACAACCCGTTCAACCACAAGGTCACCTACCACGACCCCTGCCACCTCGGAAGGCACATGGGCGTCTACGACGCACCCAGAAACGTCCTCAAGAAGATCAAGGGCGTCGAGTTCGTCGAAATGGACAGGGCCAGGGAGAACTCCAGGTGCTGCGGCGCCGGAGGAGGATACAAGTCCCAGTTCAACGACTTCGCCACCGCCATCGCCGTGGACAGGATCCACGACGCAGAGGCCACCGGAGCCGAGATCCTGGTGACCTGCTGCCCGTTCTGCGTCCTCAACCTCACCCAGGGCGCCAAGAAGTGCGGATCCAGCATCAAGGTCATGGAGCTCTCCCAGATCCTTCTGGAGGTCACAGCCCCCAAGGTCGAGGAAGCTCCTGCCAAGCCCGCAAAGCAGGCGGCCTGAAACCTTCGAAGCCGGGGCTCCGCCCCGGCACCCTTCCTTCTTATAAGATGCCGTTCCAGAACATATGCCCGGAGCTCGCGGATGCTCTCGCATCGAGAGGCATAGTCGAGCCCACGCCTCCCCAGGCGGACGTCATCCCTCTGATACAGGCCGGCAGGAACGTCCTCCTCGTCGCCCCCACCGGGATAGGGAAGACCGAGGCCGCGATGATCCCCATCCTGGACCGGATCCACTCCACCAAAGGATCGAGGTCCGGCTTCAGATGCATCTACATAACCCCTCTGCGCGCACTGAACCGCGATATGCTCCGCAGGATGGAGGATTATGGAAAGGCGCTCGAGGTGAAGGTCGGAGTCAGGCACGGCGATACATCCCAGGCGGAGAGATCGGCTCAGTCGCGCAATCCTCCTGAAGTGCTGATAACCACGCCGGAGACCCTCCAGGTCCTCTTCACCGGGAAGGTGCTCAGAAAGCATCTGGAGTCTGTGGAATGGGTGGTCGTCGACGAGATCCATGAGCTGGCGGATAGCGAGAGGGGCGCACAGATGAGCATCGCGCTGGAGCGCCTCGCACGTATAGCCGGCGAATTCCAGAGAATAGGTCTGTCCGCCACCGTCGGCTGCCCGGAGACCGTCGCCAGTTTCCTGGCCGGAACGCGCAGGAAGGTGGAGATACGCAAGCACGACACGTTCCGCGAGTACGACGTCCGTGTCGAATGCCCCCCTCCTCTGGACGACCCCGCCACGCAGGACAGGCTGCAGGGGGACCCCGATATACTCGGAGTCATGAAGCACGCGAGGGAAATCATAGAAGGCGGCAGATCCACCCTGTTCTTCGTCAACACCAGGGAGACGGCGGAATGGCTCGCCGCGAGATACCGCCTGTGGGACGAGACGTTCCCCATCGAGGTGCATCACGGATCCCTGTCCAAGGAGACGAGGACGGAGATGGAGGACCGCTTCAAGTCCGGGGAGCTGAAGGCCCTGGTGTGCACATCCTCCCTGGAGCTCGGTATAGACGTCGGATCCACCGACATGGTGATACAGTACAACTCCCCGAGGGAGGTGTCCCGCATGATACAGAGAGCGGGGAGGGCCGGCCACCGCGTCGGCGAGAAGATCAGGGCGAGGGTGCTGGCCACTGCGCCTGACGAGCTGGCAGAGGCCATGGTCATAGCCCGCAGATGCACGGACAGGGAGATAGAGGACCTCGAAGGGAGACCGTGCCCCCTCTCCGTGGTGGCGAATCAGCTGATCGCCATGACCATGTCGGGACCCATGAACCGGGATGACGCCTTCGCGACGATATCGGCGGCCTGGCCGTTCCGCGATCTCGCGAAGAGCGAGATGGACGAGGTCCTGAGGCAGCTGGAATCGATCAAGCTCCTGTTCGTCGAGGAGGACGGATCCCTGAAGAAGAGCCACAGGGGCATGGAGTACTTCTACAGCAACATATCGATGATCCCCGACGAGCGCACGTTCAGGATACGCGATATCGGAACCCGCGCCATCATAGGCACCTTGGACGAGAGCTTCGTCGCCTCGTTCGCGGAGGAGTTCGCCATGTTCATAGCCAAGGGCAGGACGTGGCGCATAGTCGAGATGCGCGAGGACGAGATCCTAGTCGAGGAGGCCAAGGCGGTGGGATCCGTTCCCAACTGGGTCGGCTCCGACATCCCCGTGCCCTTCGAGGTCGCGATGGAGGTAGGAAGGCTCAGACGCCTCAGGAACTTCAAGGACTATCCCGGTGACGAGAGGGCATTCGAAATCGTCGGAGAGTACCTAGACTCCCAGAACGAGCGCTTCAGGATGCCCGACGACCGGACGGTGACCGTCGAAACGGGAGACCGCATCGCCATAGTGAACGGCTGCTTCGGCACCAAGGTCAACGAGACCCTCGGGAAGATATACGCCGCGCTTCTGAGCGCGAGGCTGGGGGAGAGCGTAGGCCTGGAAGCCGACCCGTACAGGATGATTCTGGAGCTTCCCCGCAGAGTGGATCCGTCCGTGGTGCTCCAGACCGTGCAGTCCGTCAAGCCGGGCACCGTGGAGGCGCTGTCCAGGATGACCATACTGAACTCCACTTTCCTCAGGTGGAGGTTCATGTTCGTCGCCAAGAAGTTCGGGATCGTGGACCGTGACGCCGACCACAGGTTCGTCAACTTCGACCGTCTGTTCAAGATCCACAAAGACACGCCCGCCTACAGAGAGGCCGTGAACAAGGTGCTGTGGGAGGACCTCGACATAGAGGACGCGGAGAAGGTCGTGTCGATGATCGCGTCCGGAGAGATAGAGGTCGTCCCCGGAGGACTGTCCCCGATAGGATTGGAAGGAATCACCCGCTCCAAGGAGCTGATGCAGCCGGTCAGGGCCGACCATTCAATACTCATGGCCCTGAAGAAGAGGCTGGAGAACGAGGTCCTCTTCGCCTCGTGCCTGAACTGCGGCTCCCAGCACAGGTTCCGTGCAGGCGATGCCCCCAAGAGGTTCGTTTGCGATATCTGCGGAGGGAACATGATCGCCGTCCTCAAGGACTACGAGAGGGACAGCATATCCCTGGTGAAACTGAACGAGCTCACCAGCCAGGAGAAGAAGGACCGCCTGCGCCTTTCCCGCAATGCGAACATCGTCAACGAGTTCGGGAAGCGCGGAGTGATATGCCTCGCGGGAAGAGGCATAGGCCCAGATACCGCATCCCGCATACTGTCGAAGGTGTACGTGGACGAGGACGACTTCCTCCGCGGGATAATGAACGCGGAGATACTCTACGCCAAGAACAAGAGGTTCTGGGACCGAGGATATCAGAAATTCCCGGCCTTGGCCTTGAAGACGGGCTCCTTCTCCGGAACCTCGGGCTTCTTCATACGGACGGTGGAGTTCGCATAGAATCCCTGGCTGATAACGTAGACCTCGGACGACGTGTCCCTCGATGCATCAGGAGAGTGAACCTTCACGGACTGGAAGCGCTTGTTCAGCTCGTCGAGGAGGGAATCGAACATGTCACCCATGAAAACCTTCATGACGCACTTCCCCTCCTTCTTGAGGATCCTGTCGCAGACGTCCACAGCGTACATGCACAGGTTTATGGAACGGGCGTGGTCCATCGAGTAGTGTCCGGCGATGTTCGGGGCCATATCGGAAAGGACCACGTCGGCCTTTCCGCCGAAACGATCCATGAGCTCTATCATCGTCGCATCGTCGGTGATGTCGCCGATTATGGTCTGTACACCGTCGATGGGCTTGATGTATCTCAGATCGACACCTATGACCCTGCCTTCGGGCCACGTGCGCTCCTGCGCGACCTGAAGCCAGCCGCCGGGACAGGCACCCAGGTCCACCACGGCGTCTCCGGGCTTGAATATCGAGAACCTGTTGTCGATCTGGATGAGTTTGAAGGATGCCCTCGAACGATAGTTCAGCTTCTTGGCGAGCTTGTAGTAGTGCTCGTTCCTTCTCTCGGCGACCCAACGGTCGTGCAGATCGGCCATACAACCCCGTTAGAATCGCATCGTCTTAAACCTACTGCACCGCTAAATGTCATAACCCAGGTACATTCCTATCCCAACAAAAATGGCTTTTTCCCACATGAACACGCAAATCCGTATTTCGACCAAGGCCGGAATAAAGCTTGATGCGCGAAATGCAGATAGTCGGGACTGCCATCCCCCGACAGCAGTCCCTATAATTTGTTTACACGACCATATAAGTCGCAAAAGGTTCCGACTCGTTCTCCGATCAGTGAATCCTTCTATAGACCATCGCTGCTGCAAGAACAACAATCACGGCAATCGAAACAACAATCACGGCAATCGGGAAACTGCTTTCCTCCCCTTCCTCCTCAGTCTGTTCGACCTTGACCTCCTGCGCTATCATGTAGTATGAGAAATGGTCGGTGACGAATGAAACCGTATGAGTGAGAGGGTCATACTTGCTCAGCTTCATATGGAGTCCTCCGTCATCATCCACGTAATAGACACGGATGAGATCCGGATTCTCCCCAGGCGACAACACATACGGAATAGAGATTGTCACATCCCCTCCGAGCTCATGTATGCTTTCATCTCCGACAGAAGCCTGAAGCTTGACTACCTTGGCACCTTCAACAGCACGACGCTGCTTGTCGGTCATGGAAAGCCTATCTGCATTGCTGATTGATACAGAAACGGACTTCGCATCCTCCTCCGAGGAACTCTTCTCAGCCAGATTCTTCGATACGTCGGTCCCGATGGCAATAGTGCCGACATCTCCAGTAATCTTCACATCCACTCCTGCATCGGAGATCTCTTTCATGGATTCTGCAGGTATGGAGACATGCGTAGCTCTGTATGATGTCTTAGTACCGATTTCGATGACCTTGCTGTCGGCATCACCGATCGCTCCGGCGGCCTCGTCCATCTGCTTCAATGCATCGGATACGGCTGTTGAATCCAACTCAACCTTGCCGTCCACAACATCCGATTCTATAATGGTCTTAACGACGGATTCGACATTTCCATCCTTCTCCATCCTTGTAGCTTCAGACTTCAGCATCCCATCGTCAGATTCGGCCTTGACGGTAATAGTCTCGGCGATCTTCTCACCAGTACCGTCCGCAGTGGTGACCTTCTCAGTCTCGAGGGTGATTCCGGAATCGGTGGTAACGGTCTCAGTCACCTTCGTAGTGGATCCAATTGAGACGCCGTCCTTATCGAAGATCTCCTCTTTGATAGAGGATCCGTTCTCGGTCTTGGACTCCTTGACCTCTGTCGAGGACCCGTCTGAGTTCGTCACCTTGGTGGTTGTGTCGGTGGTGTTGCCGTTCTTATCCTTCTCCTCGATCTTGACTGTAGTGGAACCGTCGTCGTTTTCCTTAGTTGTCGTCTCAATGGAGGAACCGTCATCCTTCTTGTCGATCACGGTAATGCTTCCATCCTCGTTCACCTTCTCCTCGGGCTTCGGATTATCCGGCGTCGGAGTGTCCGGTTTGGGGACATCGGGCTTCGGGGTATCGGGAACGGTTGTGCTCACTTTGGATATGGATGCAACTAAGGTGACATCATCCAAAACGGTGTATGATGAACCGATACTGTTACCATTCAAGGTCCAGCCATTGAATACATATCCATGGGGCGGAGCGACATAGGGAAGCGATATGGTGTCTCCCTTATCGGCCTTGAAGAAGGCGGATGAGGAGATGGTTGTACCATCGGGAACACTCAAGGAGACGGTGTATTCGGAAAGGAAGAACTCCATCTTCTGCGGATCACGTACATATGCCGCGAACAATGACGTATCGTCGTATACGGTGCATGAACCGCTGTATAGCATCATTCCGTCCGTCCACCCGATGAAACGATATCCTTCGGACGGCGTAACCGAAGGCAGATCGAATGATTCCCCAGAAATGCATTTGATCGAATCTGCCGTGCATGTTCCTCTGGAGACGTTGTTCACGAAATGGACCGTGTTGGTCTTCTTGTACAAGCCCTCAATGGTCAAGGTCATGAAATCCTTGTTCAGAACTAGTGTATCGCCGGTGACAATGCTTCCATTCAACCTGACAACAGGATCATCGCTGTACCCCTGCCTGGGTACTACGACGAATTTGTATTGGCCGTACTCCATCTGCTTGAACCCGTCTCCGCAATATTGATTGCCGATAATGATATAATATGCCCCTTCACACATCGAAATATCAAGGCTGCAGATGGGATATGACCAGGCTGCATAGAGCTTCAGATCCGTCGTGACCTCCTGATCAAAGTCATACTGATTCCACAGATTTTCATCTGTATACCATCCGCGGAACTCCATAACGCCGTTCAGTACGGTCGGAGGCTTTACATAACCCCCATAGGGAATCTTTTGATCGGGAATCTTATTCGCAGAATTGGTCTCGAAGGATACAGTGTATTCATGCTTAACATAGGATACCGATAACGGACTGTATGTTTCCGGCTTCTCAGAACCGACAACAGGGAAGAGCGCGTCCCAAGATGCGAAATTATCCGACAGCTGCTTGCCATCCAGCATCAACACATACGAATCGGCATGATTCAATGTCACCGAAATGGAGATTCCATCTATTACAGAGCTTATAGAAAGCTCGTAGAAATCAGATGTCTCATATGGTCTGATGTGGAAATAACGATCTACGTTCGTACGGATAGACTCGGGCGCCAGAACATCTATGCCGCCCTCTTCCGAATAATAGTAATCCCCAAAGAAGTAATCAACATCGGTCGGAAGAACAATTCTCTTCACTGAGTCATCATATATCGTCCCAAGAATAACACGAACAGTTCCATCCTCGACGAAGATCGTATCTTCCCCGCCTCCTACGTATTGGACTACCTTCTTGATGCCGTCTTTCTCGAAATAGACCAATCCACCCACGGTACGGACGGTCTTTCCGTCAGGCGATTCAAAAACCATGTTTCCAGTCTTCGAATATATATAGTCAATCACATAACTTTTTAGGCAAAAGGTCGATAAAAAGATCGATCCAA
>ERZ808258.394-NODE-394-length-18254-cov-3.408209_pt1 | contig 18254 bp, 20 predicted proteins | sample MGYA00521280_ERZ808258 | MGnify/ENA primary metagenome ERZ808258 (study PRJEB31516, sample SAMN03275585) | gut metagenome | biome: mammalia-associated habitat; material: feces | host: Papio cynocephalus | place: Kenya | collected 2012-07-19 ...
GAGGTAATTTTAAAGAGTTCTCTTTATAAAGGATAGAAAAAATTTTCTTTGTAGCAGTTGTAGAATACTGGAAATAATATAAAGGATGTTCTCTCATTTGAACAAGAATACTTACTTTTTCAATACCGTATTCTTCATAAAAGAAATCGATAATTTTTTCTAGTACTTGCTTGTTTGCCGCGCAAATCTGCCATCTAATGGCATGCGGTCCTGTAGTTGAAACAGAACCGTCACCATCGAAATATCCTCTTATAAAATCTATCCAATATTTCTTAGTTAGCTTTTCAGGAAAAGTATAGGTAAAAGTTTTATTTGGAACAATATTATATTTAGCCAAATCCTTTTTAATCTGTTGAGAAGTAAAAGTCAATTCTGATACACCAAAACCATTTGAAGTTTGATAATCCAGAATATCTCCTTCATATTCTAGTTCTTTTTTTATTGCAATTAAAAAGTCTTTATCTACAGAAGATAAACTAATTTTAATTCTATTGTTCTTTTTATCTACTGTCCCATCACTAGCAAGAAATCCTAGTAAATAGGCCATTCTTTCGTTCTCAGAAGAAAAATAATTATCATTTAAATTAAACTGCCTTCTTTGAATATTGGCTATAATTGCGGCTTCAGATTGAGAACGAATATGAATTTTGTTCTCTAATAAAACCCTTCTAACAATCCTTTCTCCTACACCATTTTGTTTTCCTGTTTTTATTAGACCATATCTGTTTATCGTATAATCGTAAATAATTTTATCTATCACTTTCTGTGATAATTGAACCGGATTAACCATCTCAGTTCCTCCTTGTTATGTTTAATTATCCTATGCGTTGTGCGTGTTATATCTTTTAAAATATAACTTCCGCTCTGATTTCCATTTCAGGATTCCAGTTCTTACTCCATTTTAGAACGACTATTGTCGTAATGCCCAAAGTCATTCAGGCAATCCGTATACACAGAGATACTTTCCTTTTAAATCTCTACTAACGACCGAAGGTTCAATATTAAAAATGTCAATAGGCATAAATTAGACCTCCTTCTTAGAAACCTAGGTTTCCAAAATCAGCCTTAGACGCAGCTGGCTTTTCTGCGGGCTTTTCTTTTAAAGCATCCATTCGCGCCTTACGCTCTGCAAGAGCCTGCGCAAGTTCATTTTCATCATAAGCAGTATCACTATCAAAACCACTACTAGAACCACCAGTAATAATTAGGTCATGAGTGCTCTGTGTGCGCTGGGAAACAATGGGGTCGCCAAAACCCATTTCCTCTTCAACTTCAACCGTCTTAGTTGAGAAATTCAAAAGTCCCTTAATCTTAACTGTATCACCATTATTCCAATAAGTACGAATATGATTTACCGCTGCATCATTAGTTACAACATACTTAACTACATCCGCGCGGCCACCATACTGAACAATAATACCGGTTAGGTCAAGTGCTCCAGTTGGGTTTCCCTCTCTATCAACATTGTCAGCAATATTGCCAACAGCAATTACACCTGTAAAAGAAGCTTCTGGCTTAAACTCTTCCCGCTTTACCTTGGTGAAGAAAGAAGCACTAATTCGAGGATAACTTACTACTTCATTACTACGACCAACAAAAGCATTTTCCTGAATCGTACCATTTGTAATACGGATTCGGTCTGCATCCTTTTCGTTACCTGCCGCGGCGATAGACACAAAATCATCACGAAGCTTACGAATGGATTCATATGCCGGATTCTGCTTGCCCGCGCGAGTCATCTTGGTCGCAAACATTGTAACAGGAATTTCCATTTCTTTCATTTCGCCATAAACTTCCTGATTTACGCGAATTTTGATACTGCCACCAAGATAATCTGTTGGAACGCCGTTTTTCTGGAAAGAGCCTTCTCGAACATCTACTTCGCTTAGGATACCTTCAATACGTACATTATTTTCAGCCTGTGCTAGCATTTTTTATTTTACCTCATTTATTTCTTTTATTTTATACTTTATTATACTTCTATTTTTATTTAAAAGCAAGTTATAGGTTTTAAAAAGGGGTAAAGACGAATCCTTACCCCTATCTATTAAAATAATTAATATTTAATTACTTTGCTTCGGTTTCCGCGTCTGGATCAAATTCAAGACCGGCTTCGGTTAGAGAGATGTGCTTAACCTTAACAACCTTGCCATCCTGACCAGTTACTTCATCATCAGTACGAACAGCATAGCCCTTGCGGACAAGACCCTGAACAGAACCTACTACAGTGGAGCCAGAAACGCCAAGAGCAGTAGCAATATCATTGTTGGTTAGTGGGGTGCCATAGTTAGTCTTTAGATAATTGAATACATTACGAGAACTTTCCTTCATAGTTTTAAATCTCCTTTTTAAATAACTTTTTATTTTATATATTTAATATACTTTCAAGGTCTGTTTCTCTCTCAACCTTGTATATATATTATACCAAATAGTTCACTTTGTTTCAAACTTTCAATTCATCAAATTTTAGCAAGTCGAATGATATGTTCATTATCCTTTAGCTTTATAGATTTAACTCCAACTGCACCACGATGCGTAATTGAGAATTCTTTAAGCTTAACAACTATTTTTGCTGCATTTGATGTAATCATTATATCAGAATTATCGGTAATTGTCAAAAAATCAACAGTATTTTTTTCTTTCTGGACTTTAAGACCTTTTGCTCCGCGCGCAGTTATATTATATTCTTCAATTAATGAACGAGAAGCAAAACCATCTGCTGTAACGGTTAAAATGCTTTTTGTTTCTTTTGGAATAATATGCCCAGCAGAAACAAAATCGTCGCCTTTTAATCTAATTCCGATAACTCCACGAGCAATACGTCCAATCGGATTCACATCTTTCGTAGTTATTATACTAAGTAATCCGTTATTTGTCAAAATTCCATAGTCTTCATCGTTAACAAAATCAACACTTACAATTTCATCGTTTTCATCAAGGTTTATTGCTTTACTTCCACGTTTAACTTTTAAATTATAATTAGAAAGCTTAGACTTCTTTAAAAAGCCTTTTTTAGTGATAAAAAGAACGAATTCTTTTTGATTGGTTGAGTTAAGAACCGCACCCGCGCGAAGTTCTTCTCCTTCTTTAAACTCAATCAAAGAATTCAAATATTGCTTTTGTTCAACAACAAAATCTTCCATTTTTAAACAATAGAAGTTGCCTTGACTGCCAAAGAAAAGAATTGTATCGGTATTTTTCCCTACAATATTATCTACAACATACTCGCCAGGGTCAAGTTTAAACTTGCTTCCAATTCCACCACGACGTTGGGAATATAAAGTAGAAGTTTCATTAACAAAAACTGCGCCTTCATTTGTAAAAGTAAGAGAAAGCTGCTTTTCTTCTAGTGGCTCATCTTCTTCTTTTTCTATATTTGAAACTTTAGTTCTGCGCGTGTCACCAAATTTTTCTGCTGTCGCCCGTAAGTCTTTTTCAATTTCTTTGTTAAAAAGGACTTCATCTACAAGAATCTTGCGAATTCGTTCTGCCTCTGTTTCAAGTTGCTTTTGTTCATCAATTAACTTGTTAACATCTAGCTTTGTTAAACGAGATAGCTTTAGTTCAAGAATCGCTTTAGCTTGAATTTCTTGAATGCCGAGAAGCTTTTGAAGGGCAAGATTGGCTTCTGCTGTTGACGGCGCGGACTTAATCGCCTTTACTACGTCATCAATAGCATCAATAGCCTTCTTTAAACCTTCGATAATAAAGAGTCTAGCTTCAATTTTATTAAGATCAAAAAGAAAACCTCTGCGATAAACAAGAGCTTGATGCGTAAGATAAGATTTAAGTGCAGCTTTCCATCCAAAAACTTTTGGATAACGTCCATCTTCAAGCATCGTCATATTGATTCCATAATGAGATTGAAGTGACGTATTCTTTAAAAGGTATCGCAGTACCTTAGATGGATTAGCATATTTCGTAAGATAAATCTTGATGTTTGGTGTTGCCGCGGTTAGGTCATTAAACCTATCGATTCCCGGATTTTCATCTGAATCTAGAATCTGTTCCAACTGGCCGCAAATTGTGTTCGTATAAACTCCATAAGGAATTTCGGTAACAATCAAACATCTGTCTTTAGAGTCATATTCAATAACTGACCTAAGTTTGCAAGCTTTACCTGTCCCATTGCGAAGGCTTTCTTTAACCTCTTCTTCATTTAGAAGAAGCGCGCCAGTAGGGAAGTCGGGAGCACAATAGATTTCTTCAAAATCAATATCGGGGTTCCAAAGAAGTTTAATAAGAGCTTCATTGACCTCTTTGAGATTAAAAGCGGGTATAGATGACGCTAATGCAACACCAATTCCCATTGTGCCATTTACAATATTATAAAAACCTTTTGTTGGAAGAATGGCGGGATACTTTTCTGTATCATCATAGTTATCGCGCCATTCATCAATTGTATTCTTTTCAATATCAGAAAATAGTTTTGAACTTAGTTCTGAAAGACGAGAGGCGGTATAACGTGGTGCAGCCCAGTTACCGGTTTCCATCAAATTACCGTAAGAGCCTTCAACTTCAATTAAAGGATAACGCATTGCAAATGGCTGGCCTGCGCGCATTATTACGCCTTCGCAACTGGAGTCCAATAGTTATTAACTGCAAGCTTTTTATCTTGCACTCTGGAGATTTCTCTCATTTTCATCGGGTTTATAAAACCCCAGTTTAGCATATCTTTTTAGTTCTTAAAGAACTATCGGGGCCTCGTGGGAAGATTATATCTTTTCACTTCCTATGCGTTGCGGCTGGTCATATTAAGTATGGCCTTCACCTCTGATTACCATGCCATTTTATTGGTTTAGGCTTCCAGATTTTTCCCCGATTTAACCACGGCAACTCATTTACCGTGGATATACATTCTCATTGCTGAGCCAATACCTTTTAAAGTTTTTTTAAAAGGCTTTGTATGAATAAATTTATCTGTATAAAGACAATAAAAAATCTGCCTTGCAGAAGGCTTTAGGCAATCTCGAACATCGACAAGAGCACGACTCTGAAGTACTGCGCCAGAATACTGCCCAAAACTTTCTTCTATAATAGGAGTTATATTCATCTCTTACCTCCTTTTCTTTACTATTATTATAACAAAAAAAGAGAAGAAAATCAATTCTTCTCTTATTCTTTAATTTGACTAAAATCAATTTTGGAAAACACGAAATCTTTTCTTGGCTGAATGTCGTCTCCCATTAAGGATTCAAGTAATTCAGCTGCACCTTCTGTCATTTCTAACCTATCCATTCTTTGAAATTCTTCTGAGAACATTGAAGCGCGAGCTTGAGCTTCACTTAAAGCGCCCAAGCCTTTTGCGCGAGTTACTTCTCCCCTTATCTTAGCTTTACTAAATTCTTCATCGGAAAAATAATAGTATTCTTTTTTTGAAGTCTTAATGATATAAAGTGGAGAACGCAACCAATAAAGTCGTCCTTCTTCTAGAAATTCCGGCGCGAGATAACGAAGGGCAGACATAATTAATAAGCCAATATGGTAACCCAAATATTCCATTTTTTTCAAAATGGTTTAGACTATATTTTACTCAAATGAGAATGCTCTTTCCAATTGCGTGCTAATAGCAATTGTACTCTTCTTCACGAAGATAGTCGTTACAGGCTTCATTTATTTATCCATTCTTTTTTCTTTTTGCTGTAAATCGGAAGGTGTTTATAACTATTTCCTATTAAAATTCCTTGAAAAGATGTATAGCTTAGTCGTTCTTTATAATCTTCATAAATTTGCCTTGCGGTTTCTTTAACATATCTTTTACGACATTCTATAACTTCTTTATCACTTAAAGCAGCATAAGGAGAATTCTCACCAATAGAATTTTCATATATATAATATTGCTTGTTTTCTTCTGTAAAAACTTCTGGTTTTATATCAGTCCAAGTAACACCAGTCCAAATATTTACAAAAGTATTAAAGCTTATTTTATTTGAGAATTCTTTATAAACATCTTTTTTCCGACAATGATTATTATAACAATCACGGATATATGCAATTTCATCTTTTGTCATTTTGGCTTTATAGTGGTTTTCTCCACTAAAGCTATTGCCACCTTCGTTACAATTATATCCGTTTTTTCCATGACTATTATAATAAGCAATCCAATATTTTTCTCTTTCGTCCAGTTTTTCTATTGGACATTCTTCTAAGATTTCATAATTGAAAGCATCCATGCCATATTTTTGAATAGCTTGCTCTATAGGAAGTTGCTTTCTTCTTATGTGTTCCTGAAATCTTCTTTTTATATTATTAGATTGCCCTATATAGCATTTTCCATCACTTTTTTTAGTTATTTTATATATTCCTATCATATTTATCACCTCAATAAATATAATAAGAATGGATAAATTCTGATTCCCACGGTATTCCCTTTATCTCACCTTTGCAGGTTTAGGGTTTCTTAGTCAGCTTATTCGTCTATGGTTTTATCCTATTATCTCTTTCGGTTTCAATAGGAAGTCTTATTTCGCTGATACCGTTAGCCTACTTATATATAATCCATTCTTATAATTATAAGTAGACCCTCTTAGCAAGAGTAAAGCATTTTGGGACAGTTAAATTCTATCCGAATCTGCGTCAACACAAATTGCAATTTTCCCATACCGCAATTTTTCTCTATTATATTTTCCCGGCGTAATATTCATTGCGCTAAGAAGAAGTTTAATTTCCTCATTCTGAAAAATCTTTTCATCATTATGAGCAAGGCAATTCAACATTTTACCGCGAATGGCAAGTATACCATATTTAGTAATATCTCTCGCGATTGCCATACTAGCTGCGGAGCTATTGCCCTCTACAATCAATAACGTTGAATCTTGTCCAAGAAATTCTGCATCTTTTAATTTATCTGACGCAAAAACTTTTCGCTTTTGATTTTTCTCAATATCTTTTGTTGCTTCAAGAACTTGCTGCCGCGCCTTCTCAGCGGCTTTCTCCGCCTTTAATTCCTTTGTTAGCAAATCTAGAATCTTCTCAAATTCATCACTATGCTTTTTTTGAAAATCTTCTAGCATCTGATTTGTCGCACGTTGGCATAACCCTCTTAATTCTGGATTATTAACTTTTGTTTTTGTTTGGTTGGCAAAAGAAGGATTAGGAACTTTACAAGAGACTGCATAAAACAGTCCCTTACGAAGAATATCCGGATTAGCTTCTCCTTTTACTTTCTTTTTAAAGAAATTAGTTAGAGCCGTTTTAATTCCAGTGAGAGATGTCCCGCCTTCAACATTTTCTAGTCCATTTGTAAAAACGTGCCAATCTTCATATCGGCTATCCGTCCACTCCATAACGAGTTCGGCTTTTATTCCACCTTCTTCAACTTCAATATGAAGAGGAGTTTTGTTTAACGCATTGCCGCCGCATTCTTCCATCAAATCCAAAAGACCGTTCTTAGAAAGATAAATAACTTCTTCATCAGTAATATGATTAAAAAGTCTAAAAGTAATTCCTTTACAAAGATATGACCAATCGCGACACATCTTTTTAACTTCTTCAAAATCGATATGTATTGGTTCTAGATTATAAACTTCTTGAGAAGGAATGAATTCTACATAAGTTCCATGGTTCCCTGCGTTGTTCTTTTCGAGAATAAAATCTTTTTTAATTCCTTTTTCAAGAACAAGAGTTGCTCTCGCGCCATCTCGTTCACTTATTACTTTAAAATAATCTGAAGAAAGTGCAGTGCCTTTTGCTCCAATCTTTGTGTTCAATAGAGGTCGCTAATCTCTACCCGTTCTCTTATGAACTGCTATATATCGCTATATAGAACAGACTATATCTTCATCTTCCTTGAGGAAGAGACCCCTTTTTCGACTCGCTTGAGCCTACTCTACTTCATACAAATCTTAATATCAAAATTCAAAATCTTTTCAATTTCACATTTTGGGTTACTAAGAATTGTTGTTTCGATAGTCGTTGAACGTTCATCTAAAATATATCCGTTTTCTTTACATTTATTGTTTCTATAAAGAATTGCTTCACAAATTGCTTTTCTACAATCTTCTATGTTATTATCATAGAAAAATGATTTAGAATGCTGTTTAGCCCTTCTTTTTCCATCAGAACATTTTAACGGTTCTCCCCCGCTCCAATTAGCTCTGATTCGATTTCTATTATTTCGATTTGTTTCTAAAGAAATACCTGTATAATGTAATTTATTCGGATATTGTGTTGTAATATTTCGTTTATTCTGACTTGTAGAAACTAATTGCAAGTTTTCTTTTCTATTATCTAATCCATTATGATTTATATGGTCAACAACTTTATTTTCTTGCTCATTTGGTTTTATTCCTAAAACCCAGCGATGCATTTTGCCATATACATCATGAACAGCATAATCTGTATTTGGATTGTGTTTTTCTTTTCTTGAAAGATACCATCCTGTTTTTGGCAATCTTTCATAATCTTCATCATCTAACAAAACTTGCGCTCCACAAGTTAATTTAAAAATTTTCATTAACCTCCATTGAAGGATATATTTTAGATGCTTCGCTGCTGATTATCCATTAGGATTTCCCAGCAATTTAAGGGTTTTTACAACGGCTATTGGTGTTAACCGTTCATACCGGCCACATTCTGATAAGTCTTATCATTAAACTTACCACCACTATGCGCCATAGTATAAATAGCTTCTAGCGCTTCAGTTCCATCCTCTCTTTTCCCAAAAGGGCATCCACGTCCTTCATCTTGAACTGAAACTCTGTTTCCTTCCCAAAGTTCAATGCTAATCTTATTTCCGAATCCCATTGTAGCTTCATCAATAGAATTCGTAATTATCTCTCTAATACATTGCAGAACACCATTATTGTCGGCGCTTCCCATATACATGGCAATTCTTGTTTTTACTGCTTCCAAAAATGATAATGTTTGTATACTATTAGCATCATAATTTTCACTCATAATACGTATATACCACCTTTTCTTTTTCTTCAATTCTAATGTTTTGATACATTTTACTATGATTTAAACTATACCTAATAGATTTAGCAACTTGCTCTATTGAAGTACTACGGCTAATCTGATTGTCTATAAACCATTTAGCGCAATCTTTTAAAGTGCTGAATTCTAAATTATATTCTGGAAGAATAACTATTTTCTGTTGTTTGTTTAAATGTATTGGTTTGCCGATGTCTTCTACATATTGCCAGCAATAACCCAAAAAGGTAGGATGCTTTCCTTTACAAGTTGGAGAAATAGTTTTTGAATATTCTTTATTTCCCATATCAATTGCTGCTTCTGTTACAGAATTATATGTTTTTAAAACTTTTCCAGTTTTAGAATCAACTTTATTAACTTTTCTTTTGGTTGAATCATGGTCTTTATTATTTATTTCTTCCCAAGTTCTTCTATCATATCTCATATTTTTAATAATTTTAGATATATAAGTTTTATCCGTATTAAAATAATTTGCAGTTTTTGTGAAGTTTTGTTCACCCTCATTTAACCAATATGTAAGAACTTCATTGTAATCATATTTAGTACCATTATCTCCACCATAAGTACAGTTATAACCATTATTTTTAGTATTATAAAATTCAATCCAATATTGTTCTCGTTCGTTTAATAAATTATTAGGAACTTCTTCAATAACTTCCCAATTAGTATTCTTAATACCAACTTTATTTATCATTTTGTATAAAGGCCAATTACAATATGGCTCTTTAAATCTATCTCTTTTATGTTCTGCCCATCTATCTTTATAAGAGCGAGAAGTTTGGCCTATATAGCTTCGGCCGTTTATTTTGTTCGTAATTTTATAAATATATCCCATTTTCTTCCTCCTTGTTTTTTTTATAAGAGAGGAATTCGTACTTCAATTCTAAAATTTTAGTGTAAAAATACGGAAACGAATTGCCGTTTTGAAGTCTAGAGTTTGAATATCATTTGCTGTATAGCTCATTCTAGTCCTCCTTTTCTTTCTTATAATATATCACTAATTAACTAAAAAAGCAAGTTTCATTTAAAAGTTTAAAATCGGTTAAAAACAAGTTGTCTTAAAAAAATAAACTTATTTTCTTAAAAACCACATACATATAGGCTACAAGCAGCTCACGTTGTAAAAAAAAAAGAGGAGGAGTTGTGTTAATGGCCACTAAACAACAGATATTGGATTATGTAGAACATACTCCTTTAAATACTAACCGCTTTGTTTTAGAGCAAATGTTAGATACTCTAGATGGTGGTGGAACTGGTGGCAACATTACTGCTGATGTGAAGAAAGTTGGCAATGTTACCACTATTACGATAAGCGATGGTAAGACAACCACAACTGCTCAAGTTTTTGACGGTAAGGATGGGCGCGATGGCGTAGACGGAAAAGACGGTAGAGATGGCGCGCCGGGTCAAGATGGTTTTAGTCCTATTGTTGCGGTTACTAAGAATGACGATGGCGATACAGTTATTTCCGTAACAGATAAAAATGGTACAAAAGAAACTGTAATTGAAACAGAAAAGTTCGACCCTGCGCAGATTAACGAAATTTTTGGCGGTTATGCAGACGGAACTTTTGAATAAAAGAAAGGCCACTTCTTAATTGAAGTGGCCTTTTTTTAGTCATCGCCTAATTTTTCAGAACAATCTATATCCCATTTACACATTTGTTCATATAAACAAGAAATATCATGGTTCCCTTTTAATGAATTATGATAAATGGAATAAGCCGCATCCATACATTGCCATTCATAGTATGGAATTACTTGAGTGTTCCTGTATTTATAAAAGACGTTTTTTATCTGACTTTTACATTGCTGTTGCATGAAGTCTCGAACTATTTTGTTGTTTTCTTCAATAGCTTTAAGTCTTCGTTCAATATCATTAATCTTATCGTCTTGAATGTGATTAATTCTATCGACCTCAGCATTTCTTTCTTTAAAGAAGCCTGTGATTCTCTCCCTGAAACGATTTGATATAAGAGTCATTAAAGTAATAAATGCAACAACAGTGCTGAATAGGCTACCAATGGTTTTAAGGGTTTCCAAAAACATAGCAATCCCTCCTAGTCAACCTCTGCATTTTTAGGTAGAAGTTATAGGAGGATTCTTTTATTTTTTAATATTGCTGTTCTGATATTTTAGAAAATCGTTGTGATAAATTGAAGCAACTTTGTATTTTTGGTTTAAAATTTGTAAAAGAGAGGTAATATTTGGAATATCATAAAAAGGGATACGATAAAGATAGTATTTATGCGCCAGAGCGTATGCATTCTTCTTTCTATCTCTTTCCTGCGCGGAAAGAAAATCTTTACGTGTTTTATAAAATTTGCTTATATAATTAAAATGTTGCTCTCCATCACATTCAATTAGCATTCGCAAAGAAGGGACATAAAAATCGTATCGAAATTTTCCATGCTTTAAATCTTCAAAAGTTTTCTCTCTTTCAAAAGGCAAGCCTTCTTTTTGTAGTACTTTAATTATCTGTTCTTCATATTTACTCATCGAATAATTGACTCAAATTACAATCTTTCCAATTTTTATCGTTTCTCCACTGTACAATGCGCCCATGCCGAAATTTCTTTGTATCTGGTTCAATGCTCATCGCATTTACCATAACTACTTGACCGCGCCATTTCTCGGGATTCTTTACAATTCCCATTTTTACATCTTCTGTAATTCCAGAAATCCAACCAACAGGAACGGTTTTCCCATCTTTATTAACCATTCCAAGTTCAATGGCTGATGCCCAACCGTTAAAATATGCTTTGCTTACCGGCTCAATTGTACCACCTTCATAGAAATCTTTCCAATAAAAACCTTCTTTTAATTCTCCGGTACGAACATTCTGCCAATAAGGCCAATCTTCAACATATTTTCCATTATAATTTCTTGTTGCTTCTTTCCAATTACCAGTTAAAAAACAATCAACAGGACTATCAAGTTCGGTTTTAATTTTTAAGGTTTTTCGAGCGGTACGTTTTCCCGGTTCTGGTTTTGAGCCAATTTTTGTAATTACAATACCTTCTCCACCTTCACTTCGAACCCGCGCCAATTCATCTTCAAGCTCTTTACCGCAATAATACTTTGCATATTCAATATATTCTTTATCGTTCCAATTATCTTCATAATATTGAAGCTCTCGAATTCGTTCTTCAATTGGAGTTTTTAGTTTATTTTTTCCTTGAGCTGCCCAAATATCAAAAATATAATAATGAAGTTTTTCGCCCTTTTCCTGACGTTCAATAGCCTTTTCAGTTAAGCAACCCATAATGGTTGTAACTTTTCGGCTTCCGGGATTATCAGGAAAATAAATTTCTCCAAGAAGGCACGTTCCATTTGGGAGTTTTTTAAAGAAATTTTGAAGTTGAGGAACATGGCTAATTTTATTTGTCATAGTACCATCAACATTTTGATTTCTAGAAATTAAAAAGCAATTACCTTCATCATCTTTAATAAAGCGGCCATACATTCCATCTTTCTTTTCTGCTCCAACATAATTTCCGTCATGAAGCATATGTTCAATTTCTTCTTGTTTATTTCCTTTGTAAGAAGTTGAGAAAGTCCAATATTTTTCTGCGTCTATATTAATGAAGTCAATATTATCAATAAATCCTTCCATATTAATCTCCCAATTCTTTTTCTATATATATTATATAAATAATTAAAAAGAAAATCAAATTTACCTAAAAATTAAATTAAAGGAAAGAAGACCCTACTTAATGGTGATGATAATGGAGGTGCTTTGAAATGGCCTACGTTTTAGCAAGAGTGGGACAGTCCTTAAGTAATTCCTTCCGTCATTTTGTTTGTGATGAAACGGCTGATTTAGAAAAATTAAAAGAAGACGTTAAGGATGCGCCAATGGGCAGCACCTGTTACATCATTGACGATGGCGCTTTCTATATCTTAAATAGTAAAGGCGAATGGAAGAAAGGGGCCACTCAAGTTGTTAATCATATATTGGGAGGTTAAATATAATGGAAGTTAATAGCATGCAGCCATACCTTACGCACGAAGACGCCGTAAAAGCGTATAAATTAGATAGACATTGTAATGCTGTTGGATGGCCTAAAAACTACGTTGTTTATGATGAGCAAGTTGTAGATTTTATAGAAAAAGATATTCCCAACGGCTCTACTTGTCGTAGACCCATGGAAGAAGCCCCATTCACTTATTTTTATAATGGCGAATGGGTAAAGACGAGTGAACAAAAATAATAATAGAATAATAAGTCCTTTGTTTTAAGGAGGTCTAATAAATGGCTGATAATACACTTAAAACTCGCATTATTCTAAGAAATGACTCTACCGCAAACTGGCTTACAAATAAAGACCAAGTTCTAAAACGCGGTGAAGTCGGTGTTGAATTTGACGAGAAAGGAAAAACAAAGATTAAAATTGGCAATGGTACTGCTACTTGGGAAAATCTTCCTTATTTTGGCGGCCAGAGCGAGGAGCAGGTATTCCAAGTAGATTGGGATGGCACTGGCACTAAAGAAGCGGCTATTACTGCTGCTGTCGGCGCGGCTGAATTACAGGCTGGCGACGTAGCCATCGTAAAACAAGTAATCTACGGCGAAAAGAAAGAATATACTGCTTTTGTATATGATGGAACAAATTGGGTTGCCATGGATGGTAACTATTCTGCGGAAAATGTTTATTTTGCAGAAGACTTTATTGCAACTCAGAATATCGGTACAGTAACAATTGATTCTACTGGTTCTGCTACTATTGCGGCGAAAGGTAAGAATGTTAAGGAAGTTTTGGCTGCGCTATTTGCGAAGGAAAAAGACCCAACTGTAACTGCGCCAAAAGTCACTGTTACTTCTACCGACCTTAAAGCTTATGAAGCTGGTACAAAAATTAAACCTAAGTATACCGCCACATTTGATGCTGGTAAGTATCAGTATGGTCCTGCGACTGGCGTAACTGCTACCGAATGGGAAGTTACATTAAATGATACAGTAACTCAGACTCTAACTACTGCTACCGGTACTTTCGAAGAAATCACTGTTGGTGACAATAGCAACATTACAATTACTGCTAAAGCGACCCACGGCGCTGGCGCGGCTCCTAAGACAAACCTCGGTAATGAGAAAGCTTCTCTTGCCATTGCTGCTGGTACAAAGAGCGCGACAACCACCACTAAGATTACAAGCTTCCGTCCAATCTTCTATGGTGTATCTACTACTGATACTGCGATTGATGGCGATGCGATTCGTGCTCTTACAAATGGTGGTATCTATAATGCCGCGAAGAATATTGTCGTAAAGGTCGGCGAAGTTGCTGGCGCGAAGAGAGTTATCCTCGCTTATCCAGCAAGCACTTCTCGTGGTGGTTTGACTAAAGTCGAACTTACTAGTACAATGAATCTTGATATTACTTCTACGTATGTTGCTCAGGCGAATGTTGAAGTTCCCGGCGCGAATGGATATACTGCTGTACCTTACAAAGTATTCGTATATGCTCCTGCGGAAATCGGCGGCGACGAAGTACATACTATTAAACTAGCGTAAGGAGGTAGCGAAAATGGCAGTTATTAATAAGACAGCTTCCGCTTCTTCTCTTCCTATTTCATTTAAACGCGGAAACCCCATACCACTTGATAATAGTGCAGTATGGTATAATTTTGAAGAGCTAGTAGCTTATGCAAAAACTGGCGCGACAGCTTATGTTGGTCAGATTTTAGCTTACGTAAATGAAACCGATAAGACTTCTAAAGCTTACATTATCACTAATGAAGCTGGCGATTTACAGGAAGTCGGCGCGGCCACTCTAGGCGATAATAGAACTATAGTACTAGAAGACGGTACTCTTGCTCTAAAAAATTGGGGTGTTGAGTATTATAAATGGGTTGAAGCCGTTGGTACTGAAGGCGAAGAAGGATATGTTGCTGGACATCACGAAAAGCAGGTTGTAGATGGCGACCATCCTTGGATTGCTGGTCTAGAACCTAAAGCTCTAAAGGATACCGATGGTAATTTTGTCCTTGCTTGGTATCAGCCTTCTACTACAACTGTTGAAGGTCTAAACTCTTCTATTACAACAATCAATAACACCATTAACACCATTAATCAGACTTTAGGTGATAAGCAGACCGAAAATACCGTTCTTGGTGATATTGAGAGTTTAAAAACCGAAGTTGAGAAGAAGCTCGATAAGGCTGGCGGCACAATGACCGGCGACCTTACTCTAAAAGATGGCGGTAAAGCAATCTCTGATACTGCGGTTCAGAATCTAATTGCTTCTGCTGGACATCTAAAAAGAGAAATTGTAGAACAGCTTCCCGCTGTTGCCGATGCAGATAAAGATACCATTTACATGGTAAAGGATACTTCTGTACTCGGTGGAGATAAATATAAGGAGTATATGCTAATTGGCGGAGAACTCGCGCAGATTGGTGATACTTCTGTTGATTTAACTGATTACATGAAGAAGGCCGTTCCTGCGAAGGAAGGCAATGTGCCTACTTTAGATGCCGAAGGTAATATTGTTGATGGCGGCAAGACGGTTGAAGAAATTAAGACTGAAATTGTTAGTGCGGCCATTGAACAGGCTGACCTTTCTAAATATGTAGAAAAAGAAGCAGGTAAAGGTCTTTTAGCTACAGCTGAAGCTACTCGTCTTGCTGGTATGGCAACGATTAAGACAGTTGGTACTGGCCTTAACCTTGATACTAATGGCGAACTAACTGCGACTTATACTCTTCCTATTGCAACTGATAAGGTTCTTGGCGGCGTAAAGCAGGGTAACGGCGTTACAATTGCTGCTGATGGCGTTCTTAGTGCTAAAGTAGCTACTGGCGCGGCAAATGGTCTAAGTGTAACTACTGAAGGTATTGCGCTTGCACTAGCCACTAAGACTGCTGCTGGTGCCATGTCTGCGGCTCAGGTTACTAAGTTAGAGAACCTAGTCGAAGGCGCGCAGGTCAACGTTGTTGAAGGCGCGTTACTAGGCGAAACAGTCGCGGACATTAATGATTCTAAACAAATCGTAATTCCTGTTGCTACTGCTGATAAGCTTGGTCTGGTTAAGAGTTCTACTGGATATAATGCTGTTGGTGTTGCTGAAGACGGAGTTATGAATGTTGCCAAAGTTTCTACTACAACGTTAGAAGTTCCCGAAGGTGACACACTAATTCTTAATGGCGGCACAGCGCAGGGCTAATCATTAGAATAAAAAATAAGGATAGAGGGGAAGGATAAACCTTCCCCTTAATTTGGAGGATAAGTAAATGGCTGAAAAGATTCTACAGACTCGCATTCAATTAAAGTATGACACTTTTGAAAATTGGCAGGCTAGCACTTTTAAGCTTAAGGCTGGCGAAGTTGCAATTTGCACCGTTCCCGAAAACGATGAAAATGGTCTTTCTACTGCACTTCCTGCGGTACTAATGAAAGTTGGTGATGGCGAGCATACTTTTGCGGAACTCCCTTGGCTACAGGCGAAGGCAGCGGATGTTTATGCATGGGCCAAGGCCAAAACTAAACCAGAATATAGTGCGACTGAAATTAAGAATTTAGAGCAGTATATTGGTGAAAAGATTCAGGATACTGATACCCAGTATACTCTAGTAAAGGGTACTGACGATTATACTTGGCAGTTAAAGTCTCGCGCGAAGGGCGAAACAGAATATGTCAATCTAGTTGCTACTTTAACAATTCCAGATAAGACTTCTGAAATTGATGCTCTAAAAGAACTTGTTGGTGAAACTGCTGTTGCCACTCAGATTGCAAATGCTATTGGCAATCTAGACGTTGACGAAGTTATCGCTGGTGAAGGCGAGATTATTGGGGCAATTAAGGAAGTAGATGGTAAGATTACTGCTACTACCCGCAAACTAGTTGCGAAAGATATTCCCACTATTGAGCAGGCGCAGGTCAATGGTTTAGGTGCTGCTCTTGCCGCAAAGCAAGATACAATTGTTTGGCAGAGCGATAACTATGATGCTGAAAGTAATAAAGCTATCACCAAGAGTGATTTGGATGCTGCTGTTGCTGGTCTTTCTGGCGCAGTCCACTTCATTGGAGTAAAGGATACTCTTCCCACTACCGGTGCGAATGGCGACATTTGTATTGTTGGTAATAAGGAATATGTTTATGCAACCTCTGATAGCGAATGGCATGAACTAGGCGATGAAACGATTTATGCTGTTAAGGGCCAGATTGTTAACGCAGACATTAAAGCTGACGCAGCTATCGCGCAGTCTAAGATTGCTGGTTTAACTGATGCTTTAGATGCAAAGTTAGATGCTACTGTGGCCAGCGAAACTTATGAAACTAAAGATGATGCCACAGCCAAACTAACTGAAGCTAAAGGCTATACTGATAGTGAAATTCAAAAATTAGATGTTACTCAGGTTACTGCTGTTGCTGGTAACATGATTAATACCATTGCCCAAACCAATGGTAAAATTGCTGTTACTACAAGAAAAATAACCGCTAATGATATTCCAGTTCTAGAACAGGATAAGATTAATGGTCTTGCGACAGCATTAAACGCCAAAGCAAATGATGCTGACCTTGCGACTATTGCTAAGACCGGCAATGTAAGCGACCTAATTCAGACTGCTGGTGACGTTCTCGTATTTGATTGCGGCTCTGCCACAAAGAATATTTAATCTAATCTGTAGTAATGAGGGCGCGGCATAACGCTTGCGCTCTCTTTTTGAATTTGCGTTTTTATATCAAAAATGGTATAATAATAATAGAAAAAGGTTTTATTTGGGCTATGTCCATTTAAAGCCGAGGAGGTCTAGAAAATGGCGCAGCAAAAACTCTTAAATGCGCGTATTAAGTGGAAGAGAGATAGTGCTTCCAATTGGGAATTTAAAGACCCCGTTTTACTCAATGGCGAAATTATAATTGTTGATACCGCCGCGGGCGATATTCGTTTTAAAGTCGGCGATGGAACAAAGAAATATTCTCAGTTACCTTTTACTGATGAAGGATTAAAGCAGGATATTAGTAGTAAACAAGCTAAAATTACTGCCAATGGAATTTTAAAAGGTAATAATGGGACAATTTCTGCGGCAGTAGCAGGTACAGATTATGCTGCGGCAAGCCACACACATAATTATCTACCTTTAGCTGGCGGCACCATGACTGGACCAGTTGCTAGTGGTGCATTAGAAGTAAAAGCATTTTCTGGCGGTGGCAACGGATATTCTACTAATGGTTGGGTAATATATAAAAAAGACGGAGATAGTACTAATAGTACAACAGCCGTACAAATTCATGATAAAACCTATACAAATGGAACTGAACGTTTTGAATTAGAAGTGCCAAAAGTTACAGCACCTGCCGGTTTTGTCGGAAATTTAACC
>ERZ808258.400-NODE-400-length-18168-cov-6.600563_pt1 | contig 18168 bp, 10 predicted proteins | sample MGYA00521280_ERZ808258 | MGnify/ENA primary metagenome ERZ808258 (study PRJEB31516, sample SAMN03275585) | gut metagenome | biome: mammalia-associated habitat; material: feces | host: Papio cynocephalus | place: Kenya | collected 2012-07-19 ...
ATTGGAATTCAACGGACTGCGGATTGGAAACCGCGTCGCCGGCATCTCTGCGGCTCCTGCTATGGCTTCCTCACTTCGCGTATACGGAGATGCGTTCGCCGACGTGCTTGGCGGACTCGGCCTCGTCGACCACGGCAATGGCGAAGTCGGCGTAGCTGATGAAGCTCTGGCCATCGGCGTTGGTGGTGAATTCCTCGCCGGCCAGCTCATAGGAGCCGATGCGCTCGCCTTCGGCCTGGAAATCGGCGGCCGGGCTGATGTAGGTCCACTTCACGTCGGAAAGGGTGCGCAGGTGGGCAAGTGCCTCGCCATGCGCTGCGGAAACCGGCTTGTAGGCATCCGGGAAGTCCGGAGTGTCTTCGAGGGCGACGGTGTGTTCCTTGTTCACGAACAGGCTTCCGGCGCCGCCGACCACGATCAGGCGGGTGTCGGTTCCGGACAGTACGTCGGACAGGTGCTTGGCTGCGTCGGGAATGACGTGCAGGGTGTCCGGGGTCCATGCGCCAGCCGCGTCCACGACCACGTCGAAGTCGGCGAGGTCGGCCGCGGTCAGGTCGAAGAGGTCCTTGATGATGGCGTGCCGCGCTTCGGACTTGTTTTCGCCGCGCACCACGGCGGTCACGTCATGGCCGCGCTTGACGGCTTCCTTGACGACGAGCCGGCCTTCCTTGCCATTTGCTGCGACCACTGCGATCTTCATGTCGGTTCCTTTCGTTGGATGGCTTGTACCGTTGATATGCAATACGCTATTTCCATACGTACAAAAATGGAAGAAGGCACAAAAAAGTTCTATAGTTACCAATAAGGAACTTTTAGTGATTATATTGGGTTTTGCGAAAGGAAAATTATGACTGCTGAACGTAAGTTGCCGGCGTGCCCCGTGGAGACGACGTTGCTGATGATCTCGGACAAATGGAAGGTGCTGATCCTGCGCGACCTGCTGAACGGCACGATGCGGTTCAGCGAGTTGCGCCGCTCGATCGGCAGCATCTCCCAGAAGGTGCTGACCGCGAATCTGCGCCAGATGGAGCGCGATGGTCTGGTGCATCGCGAGGTGTATCCGGAGGTGCCGCCGCGCGTGGAGTATTCATTGACGGATACCGGGCGGACGTTGCGGACGGTCATCGACGCAATGAAGGATTGGGGCACCTGGTACAAGGCCGAACAGACCGCGGAGCAGGCGGCCTGACAGCATTGATTGCTCTGCGGCCTTTGCTTCGCGGTTCCGCAAACACATTGCAATCACATTTCCAACGCCGACAGATCCACCGTGTAGATGGAATTAACCGGCAGTGGTGTGGCCTGAGGAACATCGAACTGAGTATTGTCCATCGCTGCGGCGCAGAGTGGATCGGTGTCACGTTTTCGTCATTGAAATCCTATCTTCTGCCATGTTTTTGTCACGTTTGTGGATGAACCGGTAGATGACACTCACTGAAAATACCGGGTTATAGTCAAAATGTCATATTTTTTAGTACATTTTCGCCTTCGAGCGGATATGAGAAAACCCCAAATCGTTGGAATTTCAACGATTCGGGGTTTTGATTCATGGTGCGAGCGGGGGGAGTTGAACCCCCACGAGCATACGCTCACTGCCACCTGAAGACAGCGCGTCTACCATTCCGCCACGCTCGCGAACAATCGACTAATTTACTCTTCGGCATTGGAATAAGCAAATCGGCGTGTCGCGCGATTGTCGCAGCGAGCGGAACGAGCCGCGAGCCGACAATTCCAGCGGGCAGTTCGGTTGGGAAACGTATGGAGTGTGCCGACCGCAAACATGGTCGGCACACGCGCCGAGTCAGCCCTTTGAACCGTTCTCGTAGAACTTCGCAAGCGTCTCGTCGCGGAATTCGTCGAAATAGCCGCCGTCGATTGAAGCGCGGATGTCATCGAGCAATTTCACGAAGAAGCGTTCGTTATGAATCGTCGCCAACGTGAAGCCGTTGAATTCGCGGGCGCGCAACGCATGATCCACGTAGGCGCGCGAATAATGCGTGCAGGTGTAGCAGGTGCAGCCTTCCTCAAGCGGGCCGAAATCGTGCTTGAACTGCGCTCGCTTGATGTTATAGCGTCCGCGACGCGTGAAGATTGCGCCGTTGCGGCCACAACGCGCGGGGGCCACGCAGTCGAACGTGTCGCCGCCGTTCTCCACGCAGGCGAAGATGTCGTCCACCGCGGCGATGCCCAACACGTGACGCGGGCGGTTCTCCGGCATCGCGTCGCAGATCCATGCGCAGGTGTCGCCGATGATGCGTTTCTCAATCGCGCCGCCGATGCCCACACCGTCGAAATCCAGCGAGGCGATCTGCTCTGCGGCGTGCCTGCGCAGATCCTCGTAATTCGCGCCCTGCACCACGCCATAGAGCGCCTGATACGGCTTGCCGAGCCGTTCCTCGGTGAGCCGCTTGTGCTCGGCCACGCAGCGCTGCGCCCACCGGTAGGTGCGTTCCACGGAGCGTTCCTGGTAGCTGCGGGTGTTCATCAACGTGGTCAGCTCATCGAAGGCGAACATGATGTCGGCGCCGATCTTGTGCTGGATGCCCATGGAGATCTCGGCGGAGAAACGGTGCTTGTCGCCGTTGAGTGGGGATTTGAACGTCACGCCGTCCTCGTCCACGAACGCGAGGCGTTCCTTGCCTTCGGCGATCACCTCATCGGACTTCATGCCCGTCACGTCCATGGCGAGCGTCTTTTTGAAGCCCGCGCCGAGCGACAGCACCTGGAAGCCGCCGGAATCGGTGAACGTCGGACCGTTCCAGTTCATGAATTTGGCGAGGCCGCCCGCTTCGTCAAGCACCTGCTCGCCGGGACGCTCGAACAGGTGGAACGCGTTGGACAGCAAGCATTGCGCGCCGAGGTCCTTCATGGTTTCAGGAAGCACGGCCTTCATCGCGGCCTGAGTGGCGACCGGTACGAACGCCGGTGTGTGGATGTCGCCGTGTGGCGTGTGGATGATGCCGGTACGGCCGTAGCGCGCACCGCCGCGGCCTTTGCCGTCGGCGGCGTTCGGCAACCGGGTTTTCTGCTCAAAGTAAAACGCGTCGCGACGGCCTGGTTTGCCGGGCTCCGTTCCACGCGGGTGCTCGATGAGGTTCTCAGCGGGCGTGACCGCACTGGCATCCATGGCGGTGGGCGCTTCCGATGCACTGGCTTGTGAGTCGTTCATGCTTGTCATGCTCCCCACTGTATGCGATAGCGCCGATTGCGGCGGTGGCCGCTTTGTTCGTTCTGATATGGGTTGATTTTCGCTATATGTGGCAGGTTTACCCTGCTGGAGAATGTGATTTTCGCTATATGTGGCAGTTCCCTACGAGCACAAGGACATTAGGGGGTATCTGTGCAGCTTATTTGAGGTTTCTCGTATCGAGAAGTGCCACATATAGCGTAAACGAGTTTTTGCATGACCTTGCTTCTGCCACATATAGCGCAAATGGGTTGCAGGGGTTGCTGGATTGCCTTTGGGGGATGGGTGTTGCTCTTGGGACGGGGCCGGATTGCTCTTGGAATGGGTGTTGCCCTTGGGACAGGTTGCTGAATTGCTCTTGGAAATGGGCTTGCTCTAGGGAGGGGCTGCCGAATTGTTCCCAGGAATGGATTGCGGCAGGCTTCGGAATTGTCCCTGAAAAGTGCGCGGAGGCTTATATCTGGTTCGCGAATTCATACGATCGTGGATTTTGCGGAGGGACCTGACGAACGATTCGAGTGTTCCTTTCAATAAACATTCAGGAAACTTCCAGAGCGGTTATCTTTACTCTTAGATAGCAGTTCGAGCGGCACGATTGCTGACTATGTGAAATGCCGCGAGACGAATAAGGAGCAAAAATGGCTGAAGAAAATCGCGAGCCGAACGCCGCACAGCCGCAGGATAACGAGCAGCAGACCGTGCCGATGCAGCCGGTTGAGTCAGCTCCGGAACAAGCGCAGACTTTCCACGAATCGGGCGAGACCCCGAAGGACGAGCAGCCGACGATTACGCTGCCGGTGAATGGTTTGGATGATTCGGACAAGGCCGATCAGGACAACGTCGCGGCCGCGGCGCCGACGAACGATTCGGAAGTGGCGCCGAACTACGCGGCAGCGGCCGGCGAAAGTACGGTGGTCGGTGGCCCGACGCCTGACGCTTCGGAGATCTCGGCCAACAGTCCGTATCGCCCCGCGCCGGAATACGGCGCGTACGGCCCTGTGCCGACACAGCCGGCACAACAGACCGGCGCGAACGGAAACGCAGCGCCGGGCCAGCCGCAATACGGCGCGTACGGCCAGCCGCAGGGGGCGCCGACTCAGCAGATGCCGCCGCAGAACGGCAATCCCTTCTTCGGCAACCCGTATGCCAATGACGACCAGCAGGGCAACACGCAGCAGAACAACGGCAACCCGTTCCTGAACCCGCAGGGGCAGAATGGCGAAGGCGTGCCGCCGACCCCGAACAATGGCAACCCATTCGGCAATCCGTTCGGCGCGCCGAACCAGCCGAACCAGCCAGGCCAACCGAAGCGTGGTGTGTTCGCCAAGGCCGCCAAGTCCAAGCATGCCGGTCAGGTCGTCACCGTCGTCGTCGCGGCGCTGGTGTCCGCGGGCCTGTGCCTTGGCGTCGGCTTCACGGCGATTTCCAACGGTTGGGTCAGCGTACCGTCCTCGAATTCGCTGGCCAACGTCAAGTCCAACACCTCCGGCTCCGGTTCCGCCACCGCGAAGACCGGCAAGTCCATCGACTGGAGCGCCGTGGCCAAGGAAGTCTCCGATTCCGTGGTCGCCATCGACGTGGCGACCAGCGACGGTGAGGCCAAGGGCTCCGGCGCGATCGTGGATACCAAGGGCTACATCGTCACCAACAACCACGTGATCTCCGGCGCGCAGCAGATCCAGGTGACGCTCGCCAACGGCACGATCTATTCCGCGAAGCTCGTCGGCACCGACACCACCACCGACCTCGCGGTCATCAAGCTAGAGAATCCGCCGAGTGATCTGACGGCGGTGAAGTTCGCCGATTCCGACAACCTCGCGGTCGGCGAGGGCGTCATGGCCATCGGCAACCCGCTCGGCTACGACGACACCGCCACCACGGGCATCGTCTCCGCGCTCAACCGCCCGGTGACCGTGACCGATGACGACAACAACGCCATCGTCACCAACGCCGTGCAGATCGACGCGGCCATCAACCCCGGCAACTCCGGCGGTCCGACGTTCAACGCGGCCGGCCAGGTGATCGGCATCAACTCGTCGATCGCGTCCACCGCGTCGTCGTCCAGCTCCGCGGGCTCCATCGGCATCGGATTCGCCATCCCGTCGAACCTCGTCAAGCGCGTGGCCAACGAGATCATCGACAATGGCTCCGTGAAGCACGTGGCGCTCGGCATCACCATCAAGAGCTCCTCGGTCGAAGCCGACGGCGTGACCCGCGGCTGCGCCCAAGTGCAGTCCGTGGTGGACGGCGGCCCGGCCTCCAAGGCGGGCGTGAAGGCCGGCGATTCCATCGTGGCCTTCAACGGCAAGGCGGTGAACAACAACTACTCGCTGCTTGGCTATGTGCGCGCCTCCGCATTGAACGACAAGGTGAAGCTGACCGTCGTGCGTGACGGCCACACCGTTGACCTCGACGTGACGCTGGATCAGGAAGAATCCAAGAGCACTTCCTCGTCGAACAGCCAGAACGACGGCAACAGCCAGAACGACCAGAACGGCCAGGGCGATAGCGGTAACGGCAGCGACGGTAGCAATGGCTACGACAACAGCGGCAACGGCGATGGCAGTGGAAGCGGCAGCGACGGAGACAATGGTGGTCTCTTCGACCCGTTCGGCATGTGGTAAACCGCTGCGGGCTGGTCGCGGGAATCTGCAGAATCGCCAATGACGTGAAACCGCGGCAAGTCTGCGCGAAGCCGTGAAACCCACGCAACAACAGTGGAAGGGGCTATGCGAGCAATCGCACGGCCCCTTCCTGTTTTTCCTATATTCGCATCCGCCAAATTTCATGCCAATCGATTCACTCGTGTCGGCCCATAGCGATTCCACGCGTTGCACGACACGGGCATCACGCATATCTGTTACGCTGGAAATATCTTTTTACGCCGTGTATCGACGATCCGCGCAGCGGGACGCCGATGGGTTAACAAGGCGTCCGATACCAGCGTAAGGAGATTCTCATGCGTAGAATCATTGCTTTATGTAAGGAAGTGCCGCTACTTCCCATCACCATCGTCGCCGCCGTTCCGTTGGCATTGTGGGAATCGTGGAGACCGTGGGGCGCGCGTTCCCCGTTCGCCGCGTTCGGCTGGAATTCCTTCAATCCCGGCGTCGGGCAATGGCTGGTGATCGCGCTGGTCGCATACACGATCGTCGTGACGGTCAAGGGCATGATCGACGATTTGCGGCACGGACACGTCGGCGTCGATCTGCTGGCGGTCGTCGCGATCGCCTCGACGGTGGCCGTGCAGGAATACTGGGCCGCATGGGCCGTGGTGCTGATGATCTCCTCCGGCGAGGCAATCGAGGAATTCGCGCAATCCAAAGCGGAAAGCAACCTGACCGCATTGATCGACGCGGCACCGCGCACCGCGCATGTGGTCACGCTGCCCGGTGCGCGCAATCATGCGCGGATCGTAGCGGATGGCACTGATGCGGAAGGCGGCGAGGCGCACGAGACGCATATGGGCGACGCCACTCGCACGCGCTCGGCGGACGGATTCCGCGTGGTGGATCGTGCGGCTTCCGCCGCTGCGGCATCTTCGCATGCATCCGCAAAGTCCGATTCCTCGGAATCGGGCGAATCCAAGCCCGCCGCACGCGCATATGACGCATCGGGCGAACATTTCGAAACCGTGCCCGTCGATCGGGTGGAACTCGGCGACGTGATCCTCGTCCTGCCCGGAGAAACCGTGCCGGTCGACGGCGAACTGCTGTCCGGCTCCGCTACGCTGGATCTGAGCAACATCAACGGCGAGCCGGTGCCGCGCGAAGTCTACGCCGGCGCCCGTGTCATGTCGGGCGCGGTCAACGGATCGACGACATTGACGATGCGCGCCACCCAACTCGCGCAGAACTCGCAATACCAGAAGATTCTCGAACTGGTCTCATCCGCGCAGGAATCACGCCCGGCCGTGGTGAAGACCGCCGATGTGCTGGCCGTGCCGTTCACCGTGCTGTCGCTGGCGATCGCCGGCATCGCATGGGCGGTTTCGGGACTGCCGCTGCGATTCGCCCAGGTGCTTGTGCTCGCCACCCCGTGCCCGCTGCTGATCGCCGCGCCGGTTGCCTACGTCGCGGGCACCGGACGCCTCGCCAAAGCCGGAATCCTGATCAAGGCGCAGGACGTGCTGGAGAATCTTGGACGCGTGTCGCACATCTTCTTTGACAAGACCGGTACGCTTACTGTCAAGCAACCGCAGGTCGTGCGAGTAGAGAAGCCAGTCGGCGGGCGCTCGCCGTTCAACGAAAGCCACATTCTCATGATGGCCGGCGTGGTCGAAAGCTATTCGGTGCACATCCTGTCGAAGGGCATCGCGGCCGCCGGACAGAAGGCGATGGACGAACTGTACGCGCGCTATGAAGCCGGACAGCGGTTGTGTGCGGAACGCGATCTGCCGGGGCACGGACGTGAGTATCCGGTGGTGAAGAACATCGTGGAGGACTCCGGCAAAGGCGTGTCCGGCGAGGTGAACGGCCACAAGGTGCGCGTGGGACGTTTCGCATACGCGACGGCCGGCGAATCCGGATTCATGCCGGTGCTGCATACGCATGCCGATGCCGCCCATGCATCCAATGCCGCGGGCGTCGTACATGCCGCGGATGCCGCGGAACCGGGTGCGCAAGCGACAGGAGCGACGGCTACGGCTGGCGTGGCTGGCATGTCCGGCACGACAGGCATGGCGGGTTCGAAGGCCGCTAACGCCCAAGGACATCGTGACGTGAACTCGTTGTTCGCTCCGCTGGAACCCGATGAGATGGCCGCGTATGTGTCGCTCGATGGCCAGTTGGCCGCGCGCATCGTGCTGCGTGACGTGCCGCGTGCGAACGCGAAGAGCGCGTTGTGCCGGCTGCATGACCTTGGCGTCGAGGAACTGTCCATGCTGACCGGTGACAAGGCGGCTTCCGCGCGCATCATCGCCGATGAGGTCGGCATCGACGACGTGCAGTCCGAGCTTTTCCCAGAAGACAAGGTCGCCGCGGTCAGGAACGCCACGGAGGCCACGCATCGCGAGCCGCCGGTATGGGACAGGCTCGTGCAGCGCGTGACCGGCGAATCGACGACTCGTCAGGTGACGATGATGGTCGGTGACGGCGTGAACGACGCTCCGGTGCTTGCCGTCGCCGACATCGGCATGGCCATGACGGACGGCACGTCCACCGCGGCCTCGGAATCCGCCCAGGTGGTGATCATGAACGACGACATCGCCTCGGTGCCGAACGCCATCGCCATCGCCCGCCGCACGAAGAAGGTCATGCTGCAGGCGGTGCTGGCCGGTCTCGGACTGGCGATCATCGGCATGGTCGCCGCGGCCTTCAACCTGATTCCGGTGGTGGCCGGCGCGTTCATGCAGGAGGCGATCGACGTGGTCAGCATCCTGTGGGCGCTCACCGCGCTGCTCGACCGCCGGTAGGGGCCCCGTGGTGTCCGTGCTGTACATGCTGGGCATGGATTTTCCTGTTCTTCCAGTGCTTTGAGCCTCTTTGGTCTAAGAGGGCATGGGAACATCGATGCCAAACATTCCGATGCCAAGTCGGCTTGGCGTCTTTTTTTGGGGGATTGCTTCGCACGATTTGATTTTTATGGACGAATTTCAAATCGTGCGAAGCGACCCATGCTTCGGGGGTATGGGACAAGCGCAAAACAGTGCTTATCCAGAGGAAAAATCGGCTGTTTTGGTCCAGAGCATTCGCACGATTTGATTAACCATATCGGTTTTCCCAATCGTGCGAAATTTGATGGCGGCAGACGGATGATGCCGTTATCTGACACGCTGGATTACCCTAATCGAATCCTTGAATCTGCAATGCGTACGAGATGAATTAACGGAAATTCCGAGCTGTGGGTGAGAAATGTGTACTGGTTCCGGTGCCGATATGGCTACAGCGAGCGTGGCGAGATCTCGCCGGCGATGGAAGTGGTCATCCACCTGCCGAAATCGGCCGCGTCCACACCTTGCGACAGCAGGAACATGACCTTCGCGTACGTGGCCTCCAACGTCATGTCGCCGGAACCGATGGCCCCTGCGCGCGCGATAGCGTCGCTCACCTCGTAATGCCCCAGCAGCACTTCGGCCTGCTGGCATTGCGAGGCAATCACCACCGGCACGCCGTCGCGCAGCGCATCGGCGATCACATCGGTCAGCCCCGGTTCGTCGCTCGGCACGTCGCCGACGCCGTATGCACGCAGGATCGCGGCCTCCGGGCGTGGCGTCAGCATCGCCTCAAGCCGTGCGGCGGTGATGCCGGGCGCCATGTCGATCACGGCCACGTCATGCCGCGCGTACGGTTTCGGATCGCGCCAGCCGCACCCATCGGCCGCCGCAATGCCCGCATACCAGTGCCACGGCGTGCCCGTGCGCGCCAATGGCTCGGACGAAGGCGAAGAGAAGCCCTCGAACGCCCAGCTGGACGATTTGCTCACACGATTGCCGGCGAGCAGATGCTGCCCAAAAAACAGGCCGACGCCATGGAACCGGCCCGCGGACTGCATCACGGCGTTCAACGCGCCCGCGACGTTCGCGGCGGCGTCCGATTCGATTTTGCCCAAGGGATGCTGCGCGCCGGTGAACACCACCGGCTTGCCGAAATCGGTGAGCGCGTACGACAGCGCCGCGCTCGAATAGCTCATCGTATCGGTGCCGTGCAGCACCACGAACGCGTCGGCTTCGTCGCGGTGCGCGCGCAGGTCGTCGATCATCGTCTGCCAATTGTCGGGCGTCGCGTTCGACGAATCGATCAGCGGGTTGAGCTCGGTGAACGAGATCAGGTTCGGATCCATATGCGCGTCATCGAGCAGGCGGCGCAGCCATCCGCGCATGTCCGCGCCGGGAACGAGGCCATGCGGCGATTCGACCATGCCGATCGTGCCGCCCGTATATGTGATGTGAATGCGCATATGGTCCACCTTTGTGACGGGGCCCTCGTTCAGCGAGAGCCATTACGGTTATTTGCCGTTGTTGGCTATTGCGATTGTATGTTCGCGTCGGTACCCAGGCATGCCGTGCCGATGCACGTCAGATAGCGCGCCGTATTGCCGACGAAACGTTATTGCCGGCCCGGTATCGGCGGCCCGGATCGGTGGCTGTGGTTCGGTCCGAACCGCCAATGCTGTTTACTTGCCCGGCTTGCCGCTGGTCTCCAACACGTCGGGAACGTCGTTCGCGTTGTCGTCGAGCATCTCGTCGAGCAGATCGCCGTCGATGCGGTTGCGCACGTAGAACCAGCCGGCGACCAAGGCGACGACGACCACGGCGAACATGGCGAGCGTCCAGCGTCCGGACGCGCTGGTGAGATTCGACAATACGACCACCGCGAAGAACAGCAGTGACAGGTAGTTGGTGTACGGCGCGCCTGGCATCCGGTATTCGGGGCGCGTCTCCTCGCCCGCCTTCACCTTCTTCAGGAAGGCGAGATGCGTGACGACGATGCCGGCCCACGTTCCCGCGATGCCGATGCCCGAGAGGTTCATGACGATTTCGAACGCGTCGCCCGGCAGCACCACGTTGAGCGCCACGCCGATCAGGCCCAGCGCCGCGGTGATGATGATGCCGCCGTAGGGCACATGGTGCCTGTTCATGCGCGCGGCGAATTTCGGTCCGGAGCCGGCGACGGCCAGGGAACGCAGCGTGCGGCCGGTGGCATACAGTCCGGCGTTCAGCGACGACAGCGCGGCGGTCAGCACCACCACCTGGATCACATCGCCCGCATGGGGGATGCCGATGCCGGAGAAGAACGTGACGAACGGCGACTCATTGGAGGAATACGCCGTATACGGCAGCACCAGCGCCATCAACGTCACGGAACCCGCATAGAACACGAAAATGCGGATGATCATCGAATTGATGGCCTTCGGCAGCACCTTCGCCGCGTCCTTGGCCTCGCCGGCCGCGACGCCCACCATCTCGGTGCCGCCGAACGCGAACACCACGCCCAACGTCAATGCGAACACCGCGGGAAGTCCCTTCGGGAACAATCCGCCGTTATTGGTGATGTTCGCGACGCCGGCATGGGTGTCACCCACCGGAGCGCCGGTCACGATGGCCCAGATCGCGATTAGCATGAACGCGACGATGGTGACCACCTTGATCGCGGCGAACCAGAATTCGGCCTCGCCGAACATCTTCACGCTCAACAGATTCAGCACGAACACCACGGCCAACGCGATCAGCGCCAGCAGCCACTGCGGCACGTTCTGGAACGCCTGCCAATAGTGGAAGTACACGGCCACGGCGGTGATGTCCGCCATGACGGCCACGGACCAATCCAGGAAGAACATCCATCCGGTGATGTACGCGCCCTTCTCGCCGAGGAATTCGCGCGCGTAGGAGACGAACGCACCGGACGACGGGCGGCGGATCGCCAGCTCACCCAATGCGCGCACCATGAGGAATGCGAAGATGCCGCAGACGATGTACGCGAACGCGAGTCCGGGGCCGCCCTGCGAAAGGCGCCCGCCCGCGCCGAGGAACAGGCCGGTGCCGATGGAACCGCCGATGGCGATCATCTGGATGTGCCGTGGTTTCAGTTCCTTTGCATAGCCGGCGTCGCCTTTGTCACGCACGGCGCCACGCTGCGACGGTGTCGCGTCCCGCCGCGTCGGCCCCGTGGGATTTGCGGTGGATTGCGCGGTGTCATGCGCGCTTGATCCGTTGTTGCTCATATCGTTCTTTCCCTTATATATACGGTTGTATGCGTCGTAATGCGTGCGCTTGCACGCGTCGCACGGACACTGCGTACTGTGCCCGCGCGGTATGGTGCCGCGCTGTGCGAATCGCAAATCTCCCGGCGAAGCGAGTCGATCAATTGACCGCGCATTATTCCGGCATACCAGTATAGGAAAATCCTGTTACCTGAATGTGGTTTCGTCGATGGAGCGGACGTGGCGGGCGTGCGCTACGATGTTGGATGCTGTTTGCACGCATCAGACGTGTGGTGGGCGTGCTGCGCGGCGATGGCTTACGTGTCCCGCGCTATGTGGGCGCATGGCACGGTTGTCTGTGGAAGCATCGGGGATGCTACGGGTCCCGCGGGCGCGTGGCTTGGTCTTATCGCGGGACGAACGCCGCAGGTGTCGCGCATGGGCGCATGAAAGGCCATGCGAATGCGTGCGGACGAAGAGACAAGAGATGGAGAGGGAGGCCTCGCGGTCGTATGGTTGGACGGGAGACGCCAATCGGGCTATTGCAGGTGGATGCCTCGTCGGCTTGCGAACGCATTGGTCGCATCGGCTCATTGCGTAGCGGATACCGGCTATGCCGAACGCATTGGAGAACGCTGGTATTCGTCGCCTATCTTGTTGTGGTCTGCGTCACGATGGTGTTCCATGAGCCGTGGTTCGACGAAGCGCAATCCTGGCTGATCGCACGTGATGGCTCCTACCGCGATATGCTGCTCATCCGGCCGCATTACGAGGGGCATCCGCCGTTGTGGTGGCTGATGCTGTCGATTCCCGCGAAAACGGGCGTGCCCTATGAATGGGGGCTCAAAGGCGTGGAACTGCTGTGCTCCGCGCTGATGGCGGGGATACTGGTCTTCCGCTCGCCTTTGCCGCGGCTGATGACCGCGCTGCTGCCGTTCACCTATTTCCTGTGCTACCAATACGGCGTCACCTCGCGCCCATACGCATTGCTGTGCGCCGCGTTGTTCATCGCGGCCGATTGCTGGCGCTCGCGCGACGAGCATCCATGGCGTCTGACGCTCGCTTTGGCGTTGCTGTGCGCGACGAGCAGTTACGGCATCGTATTGGCGTGCGCGTTCGATCTGGTGTGGGTCGCGCGAGTGGCTATCGCGGGACGGCGCGGGAGAGCGGGGAAGACCTCACCGGCTGACGGTTTGCCCGATGGCTCGCCTGATGGCTCGCCAGGCGTGGCGGACACCGCTTCGAAAGCAGCGCCATGTCTTCGCGCGCTTGTCGCGGATTCCGGACGATTCGCCGCGTGGCTGTTGTTGATGATCGTCGGCATCGCGGTGACGGTGTGCATCCTGCCGCGGTCCGATACGTTCGGCGCGAATCCAGACGGCGGCGTGGCCTCGGCACTATCACAGTTCGTGCTGTTCTGGGTGGTCGTGCCATCGGAAAGCATGTTCACCGCCTTCGTGGGCGATTCCTCACTGCATGCGGTGCGCCTCGGTATTCCGCAACTGCTGCTGTGCGTGGCGTTGTCCGCGCTGATATGGGCGGCGCTCATTCGACTGGCGCGGCGTCGCGGCAACCTCGACATCCTGCTGGCGACGTACACGATGCTGGCGCTGTTCGCGACGCGGTACTTCAGCATGCATCACCTTGGCATCGTCTTCGCGCTGTTCATCGCGCAATTGTGGATCGGCGCGCGCGAAAAGCCGTTGTCCCTTTCTGATCTGCCGTTCATATCCGATTCCGTCAAATCGCATATGCGCAGGATCCGAACGGATGCGCGGATGCCCGAATCTTCGGAATCGGGCGCGAAACGTACGGAACGTGACATATCGGGTGTGTGCGAAAGGCCGGTGGAAACATCGTGCGGGCGGCCGCTGTCCGCGTGCGGAATGCGCGGAAAACCGATGCCGACGATGCGCGGAACATGGCTGGCGCGAATCGTCGTCATCATCGCGTTGCTGCCAAGCCTGATATGGACCGCCAACTCCGTCATCTGCGACATCCGGTACGACTATTCCGGTGCCCGCGCACTCGCCTCGTTCATCCGTCGCAACGGTCTCGAACGTGACCGGTGGGTGTCGATGTGGCGGTATTTTCCCGATATGTACTGGCCGGACGGCACGCATACCGACCGTATGGAAGACACGCACCGCTACAGCTGGCCCGTGCTCGCGGCCAATCCGTATTTTTCGCGCAACCTGCTTGACTGCACCTACCAAGGTCTTGCGTATGTGCCGAACGAAGTGCCCGCGAAACGGCAGATGAATCAGGAAATCGCCCGATGCGAAGCCAAGGGCCGTCCGCAGATCATCGTCGGCGACACCGATTTTCCCGCGTACTTCTTCAAACGGCTTGGGCTGCATATGAGCGATTACCACACGGTCGTCGTCGCCACCAAGCATGTGCCATGGAAAACGTGGGTCGTCACGGATGATGTCGCCATATATGTGAGGAACGACGTGCGGATTCGCGTCGGCTAGCATGTCCTCGCATCCGCGCGTCTACCCGAACGCTGCCGTGTCCGCGTCGGTTGCGGCCGAGCATGTCCGTGTATCCGCGCGTCTACCCCCTGTTGGAAATGCACGGAATGCACTAGGCTAGAGCGCGTGACTGAAACTAACGAACTTCGTATTGCTGTGATCGGCGCCGGCCCCGCAGGCGTCTACTCTTCCGACATCTTCCTGCGCCAGCTGAACAAGCTCGGCGAGGAGCTCGGCCTTGGCACCAACGCCCGTATCGATCTGTTCGAAAAGCTGCCGGTGCCGTTCGGCCTGGTGCGCTACGGCGTGGCCCCCGACCACCCGTCCATCAAATTCATCGCGTCCGCGCTTGAGAAGACGCTCGACAACCCGAACATCCACCTCTACTGCGACGTGGAATTCGGCAAGGACGTGACGCTTGACGAACTGCTCGAACGCTACGACGCCGTGCTGTTCGCCACCGGAGCCGTGAAGGACAAGCCGCTCGGTCTGCCGGGCGCCGACCTCGACGGCGTGTACGGCGCCGCGAAGTTCGTGGAATGGTACGACGGTTACCCGACCGGCGCCCGCGAATGGCCGCTCGACGCCGAGGAAGTCGCCGTGATCGGCGGCGGCAACGTCGCCATGGACGTCGCGCGCGAGCTCATGCGCAACGCCGATGATCTGAAGGCGCGCACCGACATTCCAGACAACGTGTATGAAGGCATCAAGGGCAACAAGGCGAAGACCCTGCACCTGTTCATCCGCCGTGGTGTGGCGCAGGCCAAGTTCTCCGTGCAGGAGCTGCGCGAGATGGAGAAGCTGCCGGGCGTGCAGCTGATCATCAACGAGGACGACTTCGACCTCGACGACGACACCATCGAGGAGGCCGGCAAGGACAAGCTGACCCGCCAGATGGTCGAGGAACTGTTCACCATCCGCGAGATGGCCGAAGACATGGAAGACGACGGCGACACCGACTACGAAGGTAACCCCGCCGACCGCAAGTACTACATCCACTTCAACTCCGCGCCGGTCGAGGTGCTGGGCGAGGACGGCAAGGTCACCGGCATCCGCGTCGAGAAGACCGAAACCTCCGCGGACGGCAAGATGAGCCGCACCGGCGAATTCGTGGAATACCCGGTGCAGGCCGTCTACCATGCGATCGGCTACAAGCCGGCCACCGCTCCGGGCATCGCCTACGACGAGCGCCACGCGCATCTGGCCAACGCGAACGGAGACGGCCGCATCACCACCGAGGCCTCCGGCGACGACGCCCAGGTGCGTGAACGCCTGTACGCGACCGGTTGGGCCAAGCGCGGTCCGGTCGGCCTGATCGGATCCACCAAGTCCGACGCGCTGATGATCGTCACCAACATGCTGGAAGATCTGTCCAAGGCGGCCGAAGGCGGACGCGTGGCCGCCGACCGCGATCCGGAGTCCATCGACCGTCTGCTGGCATCCCGCGGCGTCAAGCCGATCGATTTCGCCGGTTGGAAGAAGGTCGACGCCTTCGAACGCGCGGAAGGCGCGAAGGAAGGCCGCGAGCACAAGAAGGTCATCGATCCGGAGCAGATGCGCGCTCTGGCGCACGCCTGATTCGCTTGCCGTATGCGCCTTGGCGTCCGTTGCCGTTGCGTCGGACGCCAAGGCGCTTTGTTGTGCATGCGTGATGTTTGCGAAACCGCGATGGAATAGCGACTACAGGGCAGGTGCTTTGCCGCTTGCATGCAATGGCTGGTTCCGAGGTGGCGCGCGGGTCCCGAGGTGGCGCATGCCAATCGGACGCCGACGTGACCGGACGTCGACGTGACGGAATCGGCGTCAATCCGGTGACCATATGGATGCGGATGCCATGCGGACGATGTCGTATGGCTTCGAATCGAAGACCATCCGGCGACCATGGACGGCGCGCTCTGCTCCGAGCGCGGGAAACATGTGCGCGGGATGGGCGAATATGTGGAAACCGTGGGCATCCAGTAAAATCCAAGCCGCGTATCAGGTAGCACGCGCTGCCGGGGTGTACTATTCTGATGGCGAAAGTTGTACGAAAGCGGGGAGCAATGACGGCTGGGAAGCATCGCAGGTACGGTAGGCACGTGCTGCGCATGGAACGCGTGTATGTTCGTCGTCGCCGCGTCGCCGCGCTCATCCTCGCCATGCTCGCCATTATGATGGGCGCCGGCATCGGTAAAGGTGTCACCGGAGTCATCGGCGTCGTCAACAATCGCAATCACGTCGGAACCGTCAGGCTCGCCGAATCGGGCAACACGACCAGTCGCTCGCAGGAACGACAAAGCAAGCAGGTCGAAGCCAGCGGGAAGGCCGAAACCAAGACGACGCCGATCAGCAACGCGATGGGCGGCATCAACGCCGTTGACGGCAGCGCCGCGATTGCGACGACCGGATTCACACTCGACGACAATTCGCGTGCCGCGTTGGACGCGCAGATCGCGAACTTCACGAATTCCGGATACACCGCGTCCTTCGTGCTGACGGACCTCACCACCGGCCGCACCCTCGCATACAACGCGGATACGCCGATCTACTCGGCATCCGCGATCAAGGCGCCGTTCATCATGTCGCTGGCCGCGACGGGAACCATCGACCTCGGCAAAGTGCAGCAGGCCGCCGACGAGCAATCCGCCGAAATCAAGCAGAACATCGACTCGACGCTCACCGTCTCCGACAACACCGCGTATAAGTGGCTGGTCGACACCTTCGACGTCAACGCGTTCAACACATGGTCCGAGCAGGCCGGCGCATCCGCCCGCATGACGACCGGGCATGGTTACGTGACCACTTCGGCACGTGATATGGCCCGTCTGTGGACGCAGGGCTATGGATTCCTGTTCCAGCACATGAATTCCGGCGCGACCGACGTGACCGACGAATCGTTGCAGTGGCTGTCCGGAGACATGACGGATTCGCTGAATTCCAACATCCACAACGCGTTGGGCGGCACACAGACCGTCTACACGAAGGCCGGATGGATCAGCGGCGATGGCGATTTGTACGCGCTGAACGACGGCGGATTGGTCGCGTCGCCGTCCGGCCCGTATGTGCTGACGGTGCTGACGAACGCTTGCGACCGCAATGATCTGCTGACAAGTCTGATCGGCACTTTGGATTCCGTGCATTCCAGCGCGATGCATAGCTGACGGCGCGTGACGGATGGCATGGGGCGTCCGTTGTTCCAGCGCATATCCAGCAAAATTTCAGGCAGCGTTCTTACGCTAGTGGCCATGAACGGCAAATTGCGGGTGCATGGACATTGCAACGGCTTGAAAACGACGTTGCTTTTCGCCCTGATGTGGGGCGTGATCATGCTGATCTGGTGGGCGACGGGCGGTAGCCGGCAAACGCTCGGCATCTACATCCTCATCGGTCTCGGTTCCACATTCGCCTCCTACTGGTTCTCCGATAAACTGGCGATCGCGTCCATGAACGCGCGCGCGGTCAGCGAGCAGGAGGCGCCGATGCTGTACGGCATCGTCCGTGAGCTCTCCGCAAAAGCCGGCAAGCCGATGCCGCGAATCTACATCGCGCCGACGATGAGTCCCAACGCCTTCGCGACAGGGCGCAACGAACGCCACGCGGCGGTCTGCTGCACGCAAGGCATCCTGCAGATGCTCAACGAACGTGAAATCCGCGGTGTGCTCGGCCACGAGCTCATGCACGTGTACAACCACGACATTCTGACGTCCGCGATTGCTTCGGCCATGGCCACGGTGATTTCCTATCTTGGTTATTCACTGATGTATTTCGGCGGCGGCAATTCGCGCGACGACCGTGACAATTCCTCAGGCGGCTTGGGACTGCTGGGCGTACTGCTGAGCACGATTCTCGCGCCGATTGCCGCCTCGCTGATTCAGATGGCGATTT
>ERZ808258.401-NODE-401-length-18152-cov-3.397248_pt1 | contig 18152 bp, 13 predicted proteins | sample MGYA00521280_ERZ808258 | MGnify/ENA primary metagenome ERZ808258 (study PRJEB31516, sample SAMN03275585) | gut metagenome | biome: mammalia-associated habitat; material: feces | host: Papio cynocephalus | place: Kenya | collected 2012-07-19 ...
GAGCCATCATCAAGCAAAATCATGTTTCCAGGCCGTACTTCCTCTGCCAAGCGAGGGTAAGAAACATGCATAAGGTGAGCATCTCCTTCAACCTCTTCGGCGGTAAATATACAAGTTTGGCCCACTTCCATAACGCTTCCATTTTTGATGGTGCCTAAACGAATTTTGGGGCCACACAAGTCTTGCAAGATAGTAAGAAAAGCCCCATTTTCGGCGCTGACCTTGCGCAAACGATTATAAAGCTCTTGATGACTCTCGTGAGTTCCGTGGGAGAAATTTAAACGAGCTACGTTTATGCCAGCTTTCACTAATTTGGTAAGCATTTGCTCATCTTGAGAAGCTGGCCCTATTGTGGCCACAATCTTGGTACGTCTAAAATTCATTGTGCCTCCTAATTTCTATAGGCATGATTTTACCAATATCGGAAACCTTTCCGGGAAATTCTACGGTTAAAAAATTGTCAGCTGTACCTATTAAAAAACCTTCATGACCAGAAGGACGCTCAGCTAAGACTTTACGTGTTGTATTTGCAAAAGAATCATAGACATCTTCTGCACTTTGGGCACCAAGTTCTATAACTTTTCTAACGCGTTCTTTTTTTACCTGTTCCGGAACTTGATTAGACAATTCAGATGCTACAGTGCCTTGGCGTTTGGAATACGGAAAGACATGCAAATGGTAGAATTTGCGTCGCGACAAATAATTCAAGAGAATATCCATATCCTCTTCTGTCTCTCCAGGGAAGCCCACTAAAACATCGGTAGTTAGGCAAGCTCCAGGAACTTTTCTTAAAAACTTTTCTGCCAAGTTATCATACTCAGCTAAAGTATAGTCTCGATGCATAGCAGCTAAAATTTTATCGCTAGCATGTTGAATAACTAAGTGTAAATGGGGACATAATCTATCCGGATAAGCAATCATCAAATCTAAAATACGCTCAGGGAAAGACATAGGCTCGATAGAGCTGATCCTAAAACGCACGTCTTGAGTATTTTTTATTAAGGCTTCCAGTAAATCGGCGAAATTTTGTTCCGGCTTGCCTTCAGCTTTGGCTTGCTTCTTCGAGCGACTATCTCTTCCCCATAAAGCTAAGTGAGTACCAGTTAAAACTACTTCTCTATATCCTTCTTCGGCCAATTTTTTCACCTTGGGGATAAGCTCTTCAGGGGTAAAGCTAACTAGAGGGCCACGCACCATAGGTACTATACAAAAAGTACACATATGGTTGCATCCCTCTTGTACCTTCAGTAAAGCTCTAGCTCTATGCTGCACACTATCTTCTCTAGCTTGTGCAAAAGAGAGATGCTGAGCTTCTTCTTTTGAGCTATCAGCAGGATCATTTACTTTAACTTCCATAGCGGCAAAGGGAAGATAGTCCATAATTTTCTCCCTTTGTCCTGGAGGTAAAATTATCACATTGTCCGCCAGCATATTTTTAGTGATCAGACCACCCTTGGCTGCCGCTCCACAACCAGTCACCATTACAAAACGACATATTTTGCTCAAGCGCCGCACCATTTGCCCAGCTTTACGATCCGCTTCGGCAGTTACCGTGCAAGAATTAACTATACCTAAATCAGCCGATTCATTAGTTTGGACTTGCTTAAACCCATGCCGTTTTAGAACTTCTCCCAATAGCTCAGAATCAGCTTGATTAGCTCGGCATCCTAAAGTAAGGATAGAAAATGTAGCCATATTTTTATTTCCATTCCAGTTTTTAATAAATTGGGCACCCACAAAGTAGAGCGCGGCGCACTCCCATTTTATTCAAGCATCGATATTATTTAAAGTTCAAGATGTAGCTGTTCCTAAAGGAAGAGCCAACTTTTTTTTAATTGCACGCCAGCCCGGATAGAACTTATCCAAGTAGCGTTTAAAAATATAGTTGTGACTCCCTTCCAATAAATGAGTTAACTCATGAATAACTACATACCTCAAGCAATCTCGAGAACGATAAACTAAATTAAGACTAATCCAAACACGCTTTTTGTAGAGATTGCACGTACCCCATCTGCTAGTCATCTTTTTTATACGATATTCGTCAGCTTTCAGCTCAGTCGTATCTTGGCAAACTGGAATAATTTTATTCAATTCATTTTGCAACTCATAGCGCAAGAAATTATCAAGCAAAGTAATTTTTCGTTGTTCGGAAAGAAAACGCGAAAATTCCATAACCAAAAGGCCAGCTTCTTTTAAATACACACGGCTACGAAGAGGCGATCTTTGCATAACTAATTTACATTTATCACCCCAAAAATAACAAAATCCCTCTTCTCCCTCATTTTCAGGAATAACAAACGGAACCGCTCGCGAATCAGAACGTTGTGCAAGACGCTCTTTAATCCAGCGCAAATTATCCCCTAAGATAGAACGCAAATGTTCGTCGGTAATATCTTCAGAGACACTTACAGAGACTTCACCTTTGTTAGGATTTACCTTGAGAACGCTCCTTTTTATAGGTTTGCGGATAATATTAACCTTAATTCCATCTATAATTATGAACGATTTTTTCATATAGTTACTTTTTGCCCGCTCCTAAATTGCTTATGCCCTCTTTAAAGCAGTAAACTTTTCTGCTCTTCACTGAAGTAATCTCGCCCTGAGGATAACTCAAAGCGCTCAAGCTGCCACCGAATACACAACCTGTATCTATATTCCAGGTGTTGCCACACTTTAAAGGCTCAGCTACAGGAGTATGACCATAAACAACTTGCGTTTTTCCAGTATAAGAGTTTTCCCAATGGTGACGAATCGGAAAGCCCTTTTCATCCAACTTTCCATTAGCATCACCAAAAAGACAAAAGTGAGCCGCTTTCTGGTTGTTTTTGCCTTGCAAATCTTGGCATAAACCAGCATGAGAAACGAGCAAATTCCCCCCTTCTAAAGTTATGTAATGAGGCAAAGCGTCTAAAAAGGTAGCCAGCTCTTCGTAAGAAAAAGGAAAATAATTCCTACTCTGTCCGCAAGCGAACCTATATAGCCCTTGCCAAGCCCCTCTTAAACTAAGCATAGTAGAAGCCATATCGGTAAATATAGCCTGCACTTTGCGATCACACATTACTCTTTCAAGTTTGAACTCATGATTGCCTTTTACTGCCAGAATAGGAACGCGCTTTAATTGGCGCTGTTTATATGAACTACTTGTTTCCTTTATATGAACAGGCTCCATTTTAATTGTATCTAAGACAATGTTGCAATCTTCTCGATTATTTTCCTGAGCCTGGGCAATTATCTTTTGCCATTGACTATCTTCGTGCCGTTTAGCTTCAGTATCGTTGCCTAAAGAAAATCGATATTTACCGAGAGCATATTCATTACTTAAATTATGCGTTTGAGAAGAAAAAGTACTATTTACACCAGGAAAAAATAGCGCTCCATCTTGCCAAGCTTTTAAGAGAATATGCAATACATGAGCTGATTTGGGACCACGATCGATATAATCTCCCACGAAAATCAACTTAAAATCAGCGGCAACGCTTCCTCTAACGGCCCAAATGCTGCCGTCTTCTTTTAACAAATATCCTAATTTTTCTAATAGCTCAACTAATTCGTCGGCACAACCGTGACAATCACCGATAATATGAAACGGCCCGTCTATATTATTGCCATTACAGTATATAAAGCTCATTTTTTTGTTCTTACCATAAATAAGAGAGGAATGTACTCGCTAACGCAAGCACATTCCTCTCTACTCCATCTATCACAAATATTCAGTTTCTAGGCCATGCTGAAAGCATTAAAGACACTGGTAGTCCCGTATTCCAAGCCACGATTGACAAGATCTTGGCGATCGAAATGGAACTGGGCAGCCGCACGGTTCAGTTGAGCACCATCAACGAACACATTCGGAGGAACGCCATTGGGGTTGCCAATAATAACCAAACGCTTGGCACGGTAAGCCCAAGGCAAAGCCCAAGCTAAATTTACTTGGTTGGCGTTATCAAAAATAACCGTATCGAACATGCAAGGTTGCAACTCAAAGAACTCGTTAGCATCGTAATAGTTGGAAGCCCAAGCTTTTAAGTGGGGCACAAGTTCGGTGACGATAGACTTTGTATCTTCGTCGCGCTCAGTACATTCAGCTAAACGCTCTAAAATATTGGCGCATCCAGTCAGAGCACCGGAAACACGAGCCGAGACAGCGCCAATACAACTAGCAGCCCAGCGATAGTTGGCCGCACCGACGTTATATTTATCAGGATCGTTCACCTTGGCAATTTCAGTTTCAGCATTTTTAATATGCAAAGACAGATTAGCCCATTCAACTACATCCTCTATGTTAGCTCCAGACTTAGCGCCAATCTTTTTTAAGAACATGCTAATGCGCATTCCCTTAAGAATTACAGCTTTAGCTAAGTCTTGAGCTTCTACACCGATCTCTTTGGGATCGGTTCCCTGGGGATAGAGACCGTGCTGCCAAATGCGCTTGGAAATTTCTAAGCGTTTACTTTCCCAGCGAATCTTCTTATCACTCCAAGTCTTTCTAAAAGAAGCGCCTTTGAGGGCTTCTTTACGGATTTCTTCTACCTTCTCCAAATCTTTATATGCTCTACCTATAATCTGGCGTATGGAAGAACTAGCGGCTTGGACTTCGTTAAGCAAGACCCCAGCCAAATCGGAAAGACTTGTAGATTTTCGCTTTGGATTCATAGCCAAATCACGAGATACACATGTACGCACTAAAAGGGCAGCGTGAACGTCGCCAGCTAAGTGAACAACTTCATCCAATCTCTTATCATCATCAGAAAGTACCAAAATAGATTCGTTATCTATCCAAGCATTGGCGCAAGCGGAAGCAATCAACTGATCGATAATGTCACGCTGAGCCATAGTAAATACTGTCAGAGCTTTGGTACGAATTAGTTGTAAGGAATCTTCAAATACGGGCTCGGCTGACCAAGGCATAACTGGCATGGTCTGGTGCCCTTCAATATCATCTAACTTGACTCCAAAAAGACAACTACTAGAGCTCGATTGCCAATCGTCTCTCTCGGCAACTTCTTGCAATTCTTCACAAGTTCTCTTGGCTACAGCAGCCGGCTTAGTAAGCATAAGCACGGCCATGTTATATACGCCAGGATCGGTGGGCAATTCACGCACCAACTTCAGAGGATCGAGCTCGAAAGTTTGTAAACCCATAGTCTCGCAAATTTGCTGCACATAGCGGCTGATAGCCAGAGCTCCGTGAGGTACGCCATCACCAAAACTAGAGCGCAAGAAGTTTACATCACTACTGTGAGACCAAATAGCCCGCAACACAGCCGGATTGATAACTGGCTCGCTGAGAACCTCAGCACTGTAATCATCATAAGGAGGCTGAGAGATATTGACCACCAAAAGCGGAGCTACGCTCATGCCTTCATTAGTTTCAACTACAACTAACGGCCAACCATATTCCAAACTTTGGTCATCATCTAAACGGGCTAAAAGCTGATCTGTTTCCGGACCTAAGTCTAATTTAGAAACGCCCTGGGAAATGACAGTTTCCATATCACTGCCGATACAAGTCCAATTGCGACTGCTAATATCGGCCAGTCCCTCTACCATATCAGCACTGAGGTTGGTGGCCATATAATCATGGTAGCGGCTCCAAAGATCCTGAAGTCCATCAGAAGCTCCTGCAGCTCCAGTATAAGCTTTATTCTCAACTCGATAATTTTCCGTTTGAGAAGTAAGATCCGCAACCGGTGCTTCAGAAGCACCATCTATGTCTTCAGCTACACTCGCAGACTCGCTTTCATTCTCGCTTTGAGCATCACTGTGAAGTGAAACGGGCTCTACTCCTAAAGGAGGGTAGCTGGCTAATTCATCTTCACTAACTCTCTTACGCCCAATACGATAGGTAGAGTCGCTTTCATCTCTGTCTTCATTTTTGACTAAATCAGCTAAGCGATAAGTGTCAGAACGACTGCCGAAAGCGTTATTAGTAGCTGACTGTTCAGCCTTACCTAAATCTACAGCAGAAGAAGCTTGGGAAGAATGAGTATGGCCAGAATAACCGCCATCGCGCACAGCAGTTCCAGCCTGCTTCGTATTGTAACTTTCGGCAGGAGTAGCTTGGCGCATTGGCTGGGCAGGAGCAGCAGGAGCGGCCTGACGCATAGGCTGAGCAGGAGCCGCAGGAGCGGCTTGGCGCATTGGCTGAGCCGGAGCGCCAGCAAGAGCGGCCTGGCGCATTGGCTGAGCGGGAGTGCCAGCAGGAGCGGCCTGACGCATTGGCTGAGCGGGAGTGCCAGCAGGAGCGGCTTGGCGCATTGGCTGAGCAGGAGCCGCAGCCGAGTTGCCACTTTCATGTAAATGCTCATTATGGAGAGCTTCATCTTCGTCTTCAGCCATAAGCTCGGCAACGACTTCATCGTAGCACTGTTTGCACCAGAAGCTGCCCTCTATTTCATCATTTCTATAAGCTACTTCTCCGGCAGCGATACGTTTTTCACAACCATCACAGACTATCTCTTTATCTGGTACGAACTCAACTAATGCCATGGCCCACTAAGCTTACCCTTAAAAAAATATATCCAGAACAGACTCCCCACCCGTAGTCTGCTTTAAGTGTTCATCAACTTATAGTATAACGCTTCTTCACCGCCGATACTCATTATTTGCTATACAAAAAAAGTTAAGTACTACCTAAGAAATAAAGTACTGGAAGCTTTTCATTTCTAGCCAATAAGAACCGGCCCGCACTCGAACTTCGGCGGTGTACTGATAGCTGAACACAAGCATATAACCAGCCACATCCGCTAAGCTCAATAGCTAAAACGTCTGTTATTTTTTTTACAAATTTATCTGCTTACCTGCTTTATAAGTGGCCAATTTAACCACCCCTAAGGTTGTAAAGGGAAAGAGTTATCAAAGGAGAAGTTTTCCAGCCGCTTTTTTAAGAGTTTAAATTTAAGTATTTTTTGTAATATTCCCTACTCCATTGGAGGTTTTTTATGTCAGCCAATATCTTAGTAAGCGTAGCTTGGCCGTACGCCAACGGCGGGCTCCACTTAGGACACGTGGCTGGTTGCTATTTGCCAGCCGACATTTTTGCTCGCTATCATCGTATGAGCGGCGACAAAGTGCTCATGGTTTCCGGTACCGACGAACACGGCACTCCTATTACCATTAGTGCCAACCGAGAGGGCGTAACTCCAGCAGAAATCGCTCAGCGTTATCATGATGTTATAGCTAAAAGTCTCGACGATCTTCACGTTCAATGGGAGCTTTTCACTAGCACCAGAACTGAAAATCATCGCGAAATAGTACAAAAGATCTTTATGGATCTGTATGAAAAAGGTTATATCTACTTGCAAACGCAAGAACAACTTTACTGCCCGGAAGACAAAACGTTCTTGCCAGATCGTTATGTAGAAGGAAAGTGCCCTTACTGCGGAGCCGAGAAAGCCCGTGGAGATCAATGCGACGCTTGCGGTCGTACCTTCGACGCTAAAGAGCTGATTGAGCCAAAGTGTAAATTGTGCGGTGCCAAGCCGATCATCAAGGAAACCGAGCATTTCTTCTTTAAGTGGTCAGCCTTCAATGATCGAATTTTAGAATGGCTTAAAGATAAGCACTTCCGCCCCAACGTACTCAATTTTACCAATAATTATTTGCACGAAGGCTTAAAAGATTCGGCTATTACTCGCGATATGGAGTGGGGCATTCCTGTGCCAGTACCCGGATATGAGCACAAACGCATTTACGTTTGGTGGGAAGCTGTTATTGGTTATTTGTCAGCTAGCATTCAGTGGTCTAAAGAGCAAGGACAGCCTGATTTATGGAAAGATTGGTGGAAAAATCCCGAAGCCAAGTCTTACTACTTTATCGGTAAAGACAATATTCCGTTCCACTCTATTCGCTGGCCTGCCGTACTTATGGGTATTGGCGGATTAAATTTACCTTATGATATTCCCGCTAACGAATTTCTAAATTTGGAAGGTCGCAAGCTCTCTACTTCCAACAATTGGGCAGTTTGGCTTGATGATTACTTAAAAGAATACGATCCTGATCCCTTACGTTACGTATTAACTGCAATTGCTCCAGAGACTTCCGATAGTGACTTCTCTTGGGCCGAATTCTTGCGCCGCAATAACGACGAATTGGTCGGATGGTGGGGCAATTTAGTTAATCGCAGTATTTCCTTCACCAACAAACATTTCCAGGGTGAAGTTCCCGAAGCTGAGTTTAACGAAGAGGACAGAGAAATTATCGCCCGCTCCAAAGAAACTTTTGCTAAAGTCGGTCAGCTCATTAGCGAATGTCAGTTTAAGCAAGCTTTGGCTGAAGCTATGGAATTAGCCAGAGAAGGCAACCGCTATTTCGATTCCCAGGCTCCTTGGAAAGAAGTAAAAGTTGATAAGCAGCGTACTGGTGCCATTATGGCTACTATGGTTCAGCTTATTGCCAACTTGAGAGTTATGCTCCATCCTTTCTTGCCTGATACTTGCACTAAATTGCATTCCATTTTAGGTTTGCCTGGCGAAGGCAAAGATGTAAAATGGGAGCTCTTTGAAATTAAACCCGGCCATAAACTGGGCCAAGCTACTCCTCTCTTCAAAAAACTCGATCCTTCCATCGTAGAAACTGAAAGAGCTAAGCTCGGCTAAGTTGCAATAGTTTATATAAAAAATAAGGCTTCGATCCTATCATTCATGGTAGGGACGATATGTACCCAGGATTCTGGGTACATATCAGATCGGGCCTTATTTTTTTACCTAAAATCCACGCTCGCTGGGATCGATAAAGTCATCCTCATCTTGACCGTCCCAGCCATCGTCGTCAGCGTCGCCCCAACCTTTGCTATCATCCCATGAATCTTCATCAGTATAGTCGTCAGCAACTACTTCATCCGAAGGAGCTTCCGGACCCTTAAGTTCTTGGGCTAAAGCTTTAGCTTTCTCGACGTTAGCAGCAATTAAATTGCAACCTTCTTGCCAAAATTCGCGGCTATCAATATCGATATCTAATTTAGCCAAAAGCTGGCGCGGACTCTGAGCGCCTCCCGAAGCCAAGAATTGAATATATTTTTGCTTAAAAGCCTCACCTTCGCGGTGATACCTAGCAAATAAGCTATAAACGAGCAATTCTCCGAAAGCATAGGCATAGACATAGAACGGAGTGTAGACAAAATGGGGCACATATAACCAAGTGATGGCATGGTCGGCGCCCAAGTAAAGCGAGTCTTGAAACATTTCGCCAATAGATTGCTGCCAAATAGCGTTAAGACGCTCTAAAGAAAGTTCACCTTCTTTAGCTCTAGAAGCAAAAGCTCTTTGCTCAAAAGTATACATAGCTACTTGACGGAAAACTGTGGCAAAAGAGTCTTCTATTTTGGAAGCCAACAAAGCTAGCTTGTCTTTAGTTGTATGTAAATTGTTAAAGAGCTTCTCAAAGACGATCATTTCCGCAAAGGTGCTAGCCGTTTCAGCTAAAGGTAAGACGGGATGATAATCAAAATAATTTTGTTTGGAAGCTAATAGATCATGTAAACCGTGGCCAAGCTCGTGAGCCATAGTCTGAACGTCGCGAGAAGAACCTGTATAATTAAGCATTACGTAAGGATGAAGTGTGGGCACAAGGCCAGCACAGAAAGCGCCACCGCGTTTTCCTTCAGCGACTTTGGCATCGATCCAATTGTTGGCAAAGAATTTTTCTGCCATGGCTTTGAATTGGGGATCAAATTCTCCAAACGCTTCCAAAACGATTTCCTTGGCTTGTGCGTAGGAAACGTTTTCTTTAACTTCTCCCAAAGGGGCATAGCGATCGTAATGGTAGAGCTGAGGTAAATCTAAAAGTTCGGCTTTTAAGCGATAATATTCGGCAACGATATTATAATTTGACTTTACAACGTCGACGACCATATCAACAGTAGAATCATCTAATTCATTGGCAGAGTTACGGCTGCTTTCCGGACGTGTATAACCGCGCAACTTGTCTTTAGTAAGTTTATCGAGCAAAAGAGTATTGTAAGTAAAATGAATAGGATGGGCATTAGCCTTAAGCACATCGGAAAGCACTTCTGCCGAACGACGGCGCACGGCTCTATCTGGATCATGAGATAAAGCCAACAATTCACTTTGAGTAAGTTCACGCTTTTGGCCATTTAACTCTATGGGAAAGGTCAACCTAGAAATAAGTTCACCAAATAAACGGCGGAAAGCGCGACTGCCACTATTGGCAGTTTGCTCTAATAATTTTTCTTCTACTTCACTGAGAGAATGTTTCTGTGTACGGCGCAAATCTTCGATAAAATGTTTATACTGAGCCAACGAAGGCGCTTCTTTGAGCTTACCCCAATTGTCATCAGTTATTTTGCCTAATTCCAATTCAAAGAACAGCAAATCAGTAAAAATTTCGCTGATTCTTTCACTACAATGCTGGCTCAGAGCGCCGACTGTTTCGTTTTTGCTTTCTACAGCAAAACGTAAATCAGCATAAGCGGATGGCAAAGTAAGTAAAACATTGATTTGTTCATAATCGGCCATAGCTTGTGCCAATTGCTCAGCTTGATAACGACCGGAGAGAATAATTTCTCGCCAATTGGCAATAAATTGCTGGGCTAGTTCGGCACCTTTATGCAAATCGGCTTCTATTTTAGGGTCATTATCACTAGCATAAAGATCCGACAAATTCCAACTTGGTAATACTTCAGCACATTCTTTGTTTTCTTCCATCTTCACACTACCTACGCTTGCTTTTTGCCGCCCTTTAATACGAACGGCCTCTTATACTCTTATAAAGTGGGGCTCAAAAACTAATCCAAAACGTGTTTATCCAAAACGAAGCATGTAAAGCTACCTTTAAAAACTTCTACATCTCCACGCTTGCAACTAACTTCAACTATGCGTTTCTTCCCTGCCTCACCAACAACTTTAGCGTGAGCTTCAACAATTTCACCAACTTGGCAAGGTTTTAAAAAGCGCGTCTCGGCAGCGCCAAGCACAACATTAGGATCGTTGACAGCCAACATGGCAGCGTAGTCGGCTAAACCAAAAATAAAGCCACCATGAACTAAACCGCGAACATCGGCACTCATATTTTGTGTCAAAGTTAAGTTGACAACAGCTTCACCCTCTCCTAATTGCACAACTTGACCACAAAGTTGCTTATCGATACCTAAATGAGTTTTTATTTCCATATTTACCTCCAAAATAGATCATAATCTATTTCACATATGATTTTACAATATTGACAGTTAAAATTTCCGGCAAGATAACAGGTTCAGACTGATTATGTGCCTCATAATAAACATAAAGAGGTACACCGCTGCGACCGTAAGTACGCAAAGCTTCAGTTATTTCTTCATTGCGCTTTGTCCAGTCTGCTTTCAGAAAAACTATACCACGTTCTCGAAAAAGCTCTTTTATTTCCGGACTTGCCAGAACAGTTCTTTCATTAACTTGGCAAGTCAAGCACCAGTCGGCGCCAAAATCGATAAAGACAGAACGTCCTTGACTTAAAGCTTTTTGCACGGCTTGAGGAGACCAAATTGCAACTTTTTGGCCATTATAAGCTTCAGTTGCTAGATTCTTGGTAGGCTGAATATTTGTAGCATTTGTACAAGCCCAATATATAGTGACAAGACAAAGAGCTGAAATAACACATATAAGAATCCAGGCTATTTTGGAATTTTTTAAAGCCAAACGTCCATAAATCCAAGCAGCTAACGAAGCCAAAACTAAAGCAACTAACAAAGCTATAGCTCCAGTTAAGCTAGTTTGTTTGGCAAATACCCAAATAAAATACACACAAGCAAAAGCTAAAGGAAAGGCTAAAAATTGCTTGACAGTTTCCATCCAATAGCCAGGTTTAGGCAAATAGCGCAAAAAAGATGGCCAAGAAGCCAAAGCTGCATAAGGCAAGGCCATACCTAGTGCCAAAAATGTAAAAATTATCAATGATATGTAGAAAGGTTCCGCAAACGAGAACCCCAAAGCCGATCCCATAAAAGGAGCTGTGCAAGGAGTAGCGGCCACTACTGTTAGTATTCCACTCAAAATGGCACTAACGGCCTTAGGCTGATTTTGTTCTAGACTACCCAGCCTAGTTAAACTAAGGCCAAATTCAAAAACGCCCCACATATTCAAAGCAATTAAGAAAAACAACAACGTAAGGCCGGCCACAAAAGCAGGATATTGCATTTGGAAGCCCCATCCTAGCTCACGCCCCCCCGCCTTAAAAACAATCATAACAAAGGCCACAGTCCAAAAACTTAATAAAATTCCTAAAGAAAACCAAGCGGATGCTTTAAAACTTTGCCCACCTTGCTTGGCTCCTTGAGCTTGCTCTATAAGGCTAAACACCTTTAAAGATAATACGGGAAAAACACAAGGCATAAAGTTTAAGATGATGCCACCTAAAAAAGCGCCAGCAGCATAGAGAATCACTTTTAGCCATTTCCCCACCAATATTGTTTTTAATTGCCTAGAATTGACGTTGGTAGAATTAGTTTTATGCAAAGGGAGTGCGACTGCATAGGTTTCTTTTATGCCTTGGCTTAAAGTTTGTTGCATGAGTTGGTTATACAACTCAAACTGTGAATGTATAAACTGAACTGATTCAGTTTGTAACAAAATTTGCCCAGGATGGCAGCCGCTTTCATTGCAATCGAGCCAGCTAACCTCAGCACTAATTGGTGGAATTTTGGACCAAGATGAAGAAGCTAAAAAGCGATAGATGACAGCCACTTGTCCTTCATAACCAGAAATATTTTCGCCGAGGAATTTTAACTGTCGAGGGGAAGGCCAAATAGCTTCCACAAAGTTTATGCCAGCTGGCAATTTCCATTTTACAGTTGTCGGTAAGCCATCTTCTCCTCCACTACGTCCATAGATATGGCTTCCTTCTGGAATATCAAAAATTAAAGCTAGCTCAAAAGTTTCTCCCTTATTAAACTTTCCCTCAGAAGGACAATACAAAGTAACTTTAGTTTGATTAGCACTATTTTGAGCAAATTTTTTAGGCCACGCTTGAGCAGAAGTTAAAGAAATAGTCCAAAATAAAAGAGCTACTATAAGCAAACAGACTAATCTAGCAAGGCTATTTAATTTCATAAATTTAAGCTCCCTCCATTCCTAAATTCACTTGAAGCAGGGCACTTTGCTCTATGGACGAAAACAAACGGAACTTTTCAAGGCGGAGTTTTCCATTATCATGTCCAAATCTATGCGTCTGACAGATCAGGCCTTTAGCGCTCTGCGCCTCAATCCTCCGTGTCAAGCAGAAAATATCGACAAAGCACGAGCTTTACTTGTTCAGGCAGAACAAGAAGCCTCGTCTTGCCGAGACTATATTCAGCTAGGGCTGGCTTACTTAGAACTTGGCCAAAGTGAAGATGCCTCCAAAGCTTTCAGCCAAGCCGCTCAAAAAGATTCTAAAAATCCATCTGTGCTGCTATTTGCCGCTTTAGCCTCGATAGACAGCGACAAATTTGAACAAGCTCAAGCCTTTTTGGATGATTTGCATAAAGTCTCTCCAGATAATCAAGCCGCTCCCACAGCTCAGGCTTTGCTTTTTTTGCGTCAAGGTATGATCGACAAAGTTCTAGAGATCATCTATCCACAAAAAGGCAATTTTGACTTAACTGTTTCTCCTCCAGTATTGTCCAGATTTGCTGTAGCTATCGAAGAATATATTCTTCCTAAAGAGCTCCCTGAAATTGAAGCCAATTGGGATAAAGGCTTAAAATATCATACTGGAGATATTGCCGAAGCTAAAAGCTCCGATCATGATGCATTAGTAACAGATGACAAATCTGATAATTCTTCAGAAGTTTCCGAGCAAGACAGCAGTAAAAACAAGTCTCAAGAAACAAAGGAACATAAAACCTCGCTTCTTGCCGGTTTTATGCCTGGAGAAGCTTCTTCTTTAGCCTCCAAAGGCAGCTATCGTTTGCAAAGATGCTGGGAGTTGGCTCCGGAAAAAAGGTTGGAAGAAATTAAAAAGGCTAAGCAAGAACTCAGTGAAGCTTATGCAAAAAATCCTAACATTCCGCAGCTAGCTTACGACTTGGGAGAAGCTTGTTTAGGAAATATAGAATTTGGTCATCTACCAGGGCAAAGGATCAATTCGGAAGAGGTTGAGGCTTTGCGTCAAGCGGCTATATATTTTCAAGATGCTCTCAAGGAAAATGAAGAAAACGCTTATACTCTTCACTATATAGCCAGAACTGCACTACTGCTCAAAGAGTATAAAAAAGCTGAAGAAGCTTGGAAATTAGCCTTAAAATATTTTGAAAAACTTCCGGAAGCGAATTACGGCTTGGCCCAGCTTTACACTATAAAAAAAGATTTTGCCAAAGCACATCAATATATGACACTTTCGCTAATGTCTGATTTGCAACTTTTGCGTGATCGATACAGCGACTTAAAGCAAATTTGGGAAAAAAGTTAACTTTTGCGCCTTATATCGACAAGAGTTTCCTCTTAAACTATGCTATCATGCATGGTAAGATTAGGGGATATTTTTCTTCAACTTTTAGGAGTTTCATATGAACAGTATAAATCCGACCAACATTAGCGGTTTATCTTCCATGCGGGCTTCTGCTCCAAATGTTGCAGCCAATAAATCGGCCTCTGCCCAAGAGCAAACTTCCGCTCCGGCAGCAGATTCTTTTGCACAAGCTTCCGTAGACTCCGAAGCCGCTTTGAATGTAAACTTAGCTAAGCTTCGCGAGCAAGTCGGCAGCTCTAAAGTTGAAGGTTCCGTTTCTGCCAAATGCGGCGAATGTGATCCCCCTACAGATTCTCAGGAAGCCGATCATTTAGAAGAATCGGCTGAGAAACGTGAAGCTGCTTCGGCTAGAGGCGAGCAAGTTGCACAGCAACTTAGAGCCAAAGCTGAAGCTTTAGAGTATAGAGTAGCTCGCTACAATTATGCCAAACAAGTTGTAGCCAATTGTCAACAGCGTGCTAAGGAACTCGATGGCATGGGTGATTCCAGAGTTGCTCGTGGGGCAGCTATGCTTTGGAATCCTTACGCTTATGTTATGGGCCTTTCTTATGATAATTTAGGCACCTTCGAAATGGATATGGCCGAAGCTTATCTTAAAGAAGCTGCTATTTGGGCAAAAGAGATAGGTAACTACGACAGCACTCCGGAAAAAGATCTGGCCGAAGCTAAGAAATTGCGTCAAATGGCCGATCATAACCAAAAGTTAGCTGCCGAACAGAGAGCTTTGGCTCAGCAAGAACGCACTGAGGCAGCTCGCATTCGCTGGAATGAGGGCGAATACAACAATATGGCTGCTGAAGCCTTAGAGGCCAGCGCTGCTTCTAGAGAAGCCCAGAGCGATTCTCTTTTGAGCGCTGCTTCTCAAGGGCACATAGCTCGCTAGCTATAGCCCCTTTTATCTATAGTCGAAAAAAGATCGCCTCCAAGCTCGTGCAAAGATGGAGGCGATCTTTTCTCGTTTTAGCACCTTTCTTTTGCACGAATAACAAAGGAAAGAGCCTTATCAATATTAGTTATTATTATCTTGACTATTTTCTCGACGGCGACGCTTAGTAATTTTAGCAAACAGCTTAAGCAAGTCAGAACTAGGCCCATCTAAACCGATAATGCGTTTGGCTACAGCTTCACCATCTTCGTCCTTTACTAAAGCCTCTTTTAATTCAGAAGTAAGCGACGCTTGCTCGGAAGAAGATGATGAAGGATCGTCTTTTGAATATTCACTTGCCTTTGAATTATTATCATTTGCTTGCAAATTTAAAGGATGATCAGTTAAACGCTTAAAAAGTTCGGCTTCCATAGAAATTTCTGGCAAAGAGGCTAATGAGTTAAGGCCAAAATAACGTAAAAAATCGACAGTTGTTCCATATTGAATAGGATGGCCAGGTACTGAAGAACGACCTACGCATTTTATTAAATTTAAGTCTTCCAGTTGACTCAAAGGTCTGTCACTGCGAGCACCGCGATAGCTCTCAATTTCAGCTCTAGTAACAGGTTGTCTATAAGCAATAACAGCTAAAGTTTCTAATTGAGCCTTAGATAAACGGCGCTTGCTCTCGCTGCGCAAAAAGCGTTCCACCCATGGGGCGGTAAAAGAAGCAGTAGTTAAACGCCAAGCACCTCCCGATTGAGTTAATTCTAATCCGCGCAAAGCATAACTATCCGCTAAAGATAAAAGGTCTTGCTCAATTAAAATAGCAGGCCATCCTGTAGCTTCATGAATATCGTCAACTTTTAAAGGCCCTGAGGCCACAAATAAAATTGATTCTAAAATAGCTAATCTCTGCTCTGGAGACAAATGAGCCAATTCATAACGCGGAGCATTGCTCCTGGGTGATTCCGGCAAGCCTTTATTTTCGTTGTGAAAGCCTAGTTCATTCATGGCAATATTATTTTATTAAATGTATATTTGCAAATCGACGCAATCAGCAACTTGATCGGCATGAAGCTTTCCTTCTTTAACCATTTGCAATAAAGCTAAAAAAGTAACCACCACATAGGAACGATCGTAATTTTTGCCTACCAGCCCCCAAAAGCTGTAAACATGCTTGGCTTTAATTTGTTGACTCAATTGCTCAATACGCTCTGGAACAGATACAGAAACGCGATTTAAAGTTATAGGTCGATTAACATTGCGCCCAGCTTTACTTAAACGCTGAAAAGTAGAAGCCAAAGCCTCCAACGAAACTTGCAACTCACAGGGAAAGGTATCAGCTTTTTGCTGTTGACAAGGGCGCACATAACGGGTTAGACAATTTTCCTCGCGCTCGTAGAGCCAATCGGCCGCTTGACGCACCATAGCATAAAGACTTAACCTCCTAATTAAAGAGGCTCCACCATTTTCATCATTTTCTTCAGCATTTTGATCTAAAATATCGGAGCTATCCCAACTCGGCTCACTATATTCATCTTCATTCGGCGGAAGCAAGAGACGAGACTTTAATTCTAAAAGCTGAGCAAAGACCAATAAATAAGAGCTTTCAATCTCGATATTGAAACTCTCTATTTTCTCTAAATATTCAAAATATTGATTAGCTACAGCAGCCAAAGATATTTCTGTAATATCTAGCTTAGCTTCACGAACCAAATGGAACAACAAATCCAGAGGTCCCTCAAATTGCTCTATTTGAACACAATATTTTGAATTTGTATCTAGAACAACAGGCATGCCCTTATTTTAACCGGGCAAGCGGCCAATCAAAAGATTAAGCAACGCCATATAAATAGGGCCAAGAAACTTAGGGCCTAAGAAAACTACTGCAATCATAAAAATATACATAGGCACAGAGCCGATCCTAGTTTCAAAATCGCGCATTTTATAAGCCATATCTCTGGGGACAAAGACTTGAAGGAACTTCCATCCATCTAAGGGAGGGAAAGGAATCATATTAAAAATAAACAGAGCGATATTGACACTAGCTAACACAGTAAAGAAATAGGCTACTAAAGGCAAACTATCAAAGAGACCAAATTTTACTGGCAAACCAGCGCAAACAGCCAAAAGAAAATTGGCAAATGGGCCAGCAAAAGAACAAACGCCACCATCAACAATAGGATCATTGAGAGATTCAGCATTGATAGCTACTGGCTTGCCCCAACCAACAATACACCTTCCTTGAGTAACAATTAAGCTTAAAAGTAAAGCAGCCGCGCCTACCCAATCGGTATGGACTAGAGGATTTAAAGTGAGACGACCTTCATATTTTTGGGTAGGATCTCCCAAACGATAAGCCATAGCGGCATGCGCAAATTCGTGAATAGAAAAGCCCATTAAAATGGCAACAAAACCAAAAACTAATTTTATCAGAAACAACAAAGCGACCAGCCCTCCGGGCTAGAAATATAAATTTAAGATGATCCATCCACTCTTCAACGGCTCCATTTTTCTTCCCTTGCATATTGGTAAACTAAAGGGCAGACTAGCGCTCTTTTTATACTCTGTACACACTACGCAATCAAATAAATTTACGCTCTACATGTTGGCATGTTGGTGCTAAATTTATAGCCACGTTGATTAGTTCGTTATATTCCTCCTCGAAAGATCGCTGACGCGATAAAGTTTTCTCCGGTGGGTATAACGAACATTTTTGTCGGCTATAAATTTCTTTACGCAAACACAGTTTTATGCTTGTTGCTCGTTCATTTCATAGTAAGCGGACATTTCATAATCAGTTACGGAAGTAAGGTATAAGTGAACAAAGTCTCCGTTTCTCAGG